>ERZ890510.39-NODE-39-length-105130-cov-8.678449_pt1 | contig 105130 bp, 96 predicted proteins | sample MGYA00521265_ERZ890510 | MGnify/ENA primary metagenome ERZ890510 (study PRJEB32303, sample SAMEA104408624) | aquatic metagenome | biome: Brackish water; feature: Chemocline; material: water | place: Baltic Sea | collected 2014-10-26T21:54:00 | depth 110 m ... | reverse complement strand
AACAAAATCCGAAAGAGGACATTTCTATTGCAACCAATGCGGACATTTCTAAATCAATGTCACACCGCGTTGAGCCTTTGCCTTGCCCGGGCCCTCCCCGGGAAGCATCCTGACTCAACCGTTACAACGCCGCCCAGCACTACCGGAGGAATCTGCATGCGCTCGCTTGTCCACCGTGCGCTCTTGGTATTCGTCGCCCTGACTATCTTGGCCCCGGCGCGTCTCACCGCCCAGGCCGATGCGCGCCTAGATGCCCTCAAGGCTGAAGCGCTCCAGATGGTCGAGGCAGATGCGAAGATGGTCCAGGAGATCGTTGACATGCTGTTCAGCTTCGGGGAGCTGGGTATGCAGGAATTCGAGACCCAACGGTATTTAACCGGGATTCTGGCTGACCACGGATTCGACATTGAGCTTGGGGTGGCGGGCATGCCGAGCGCTTGGACCGCACGCTGGTCGAACGGAACTGGGAAGCCCGTCATCGCGATGGGCTCAGACGTGGACGGCATTCCCCAGTCGAATCAGAAACCTGGTGTCGCCTACCGCGACCCGATTCTTTCCATGGCTCCTGGGCACGGTGAGGGGCACAACTCGGGCCAGGCGGTGAACATCGTGGCCGCGCTCAACGTGCAGGAACTCATGGAGCGCGAAAATATCAGCGGCACCCTCCTCATCTGGCCGGGCATCGCGGAAGAACAGCTCGGCTCAAAGGCCTTTTTTGTGCGCGAAGGGGTATTCGATGGGGTCGACGTGAACCTCTTTACGCACGTGTCGAACAACTTCTCGATGACCTGGGGCCACACCAGCGGCAACGCACTCGTCTCTGCTCAGTTCCGCTTCCGTGGTGAGACAGCACACTCGGCGGGCTCGCCATGGCGCGGTCGTTCCGCGCTCGACGCGGTGATGTTGATGGCGCAGGCGTGGGAGTACAAGCGCGAACATCTGCGGCCGGCGCAGCGCTCGCACTACATCATTGTCGAGGGCGGGGATCAGCCGAACGTGGTCCCGCAAAGGGCGACCATCTGGTTCTACTTCCGCGAGGTGGACTACCAGCACGTCACGGAGATGTACGATGCGGCCAAGCTCATGGCTCAGGGTGCGGCGCTGATGACCGGGACAGAGATCGATACGATCATGACGGTGGGTTCGGCTTGGAGCCGGCACTTCAGCCGGCCAGTGGCTGAGGTAAGCCAGGCGAACATCGAGCGTGTGGGACTGCCTCAGTGGTCACAGGACGACATTACCCTCGCGAACGGGCTGCAGCGGGAAATGGGGCAGGAGGAGCGAGGGCTCCCCACCGAAGTGCCCCCGCTCCAGGGCCCGATCGATCTGCGGACCTACGCCGGTGGTGGCTCGGACGATATTGGCGACGTTTCCTGGAACATGCCCACCGTGACCATGCGGTATCCCGCGAACATGCCAGGTGGCCCCGGGCACAACTGGGCGAATGGAATCGCGATGGCCACCCCGATCGCGCATAAGGGGTCGCTCGCGGGTGCAAAGGTGCAGGCACTGACGTTGCTCGACCTGTTCTTGGACGGAAAGACGGTCGGCGACGCCTGGGAGTACTTCAACGACGTCCAGACCGCAGAGACGACGTACACGCCGTTCATCACTCCCGATGACAAGCCCGCGATTTGGCTAAACGAAGGCATCATGGCCCAGTGGCGGGAGCGTATGCGGCCGTACTACTACGACCCGACCAAGTTCGGGACGTATCTTGAGCAACTCGGCATTGTGTACCCCATGGTACGCACGCGGCCGATTAGTGAGGACGGTGCGCGCCACTGATGAAGCCGGGCCCACGAAGGGGTACCTGACCGGCCTGCTCCCCGACCTCGTGGGTCGCGTGCGTGTGCCGGAGTTGATGGACGATCCCGATCTAGATCGGGATCTCCATGAGGCCGCGCTCGACGCGCTCACGCGCATCAACAAGGTGTCCGGTGTGGCCGGAAGGGTGTGGCATGAGGCTCGCGAGCTGCACGCTGAAACCGGCGCGCCCGTTCGAATATTCGATGTCGCTTGCGGGCGCGGTGACGTCCTCATGGCGGTCGCCATGAGGGCCAAAGGGGCCGGCGTGCCAGTGGAAGTCGCTGGGTGCGACATTAGCCCGTATGCGGTTGAATCGGCGCAGGCGTCTTTCGACGAACGTGGCGTTTCTGGTGCCTTTTTTGTTCTTGACGCGCTTGGCGATCCGCTCCCGAAGGACTACGATCTCATTACCTGTTCATTGTTTCTCCATCATCTGGACGAGTCCGATGCGATCGAGCTGTTACGCCTGATGGCCGAGGCCGCTCGACACACCTTGTTGGTGCAGGATCTACGCCGGACGCGACTGGGGTACCTCCTTGCGCTGGTGGCACTTCACGCGCTCACGCGGTCCTCGATCGCTCGTGTGGACGGGCTGCGTTCCGTGCGTGGCGCGTTCACTGCTAAGGAAGCGCTTGACGTTTGCCGCCAGGCTGGACTGACAGGCGTCGAGATCTCCGTGGGGTGGCCACAGCGCTTCATCGCCAAGTGGCGCCGAACGTGACGCGGGTGCGAGGTGTTGCGGTCATCGGAGCGGGCCCCGCGGGGTCACTCGTAGCGCGTGAGATGGCCCGCAGGGGGGCCGACGTACTGCTGTTGGACCGTGCCGAGTTCCCACGCTGGAAGGTGTGTGGCTCCTGCATGAGCCCCGGTTCGGCCTCGATCCTCGAGAGCGTTGGCCTCGGTCACGTCCTGCAGCGACTCGGTGCGGTGCCGCTTACAGCCCTCCGATTGAGCGCGGGCAGGGTGCGGGCGACGCTCGGCCTTAGTCGACAGGTCGCCGTCTCACGCGAAGCATTGGACCATGCGCTCATCCAGGAGGCTGTGGACGCAGGCGTGCAATTCATGCCGGGGAGTCGTGTTCGCCTTGGCGACCTCGCCTCTGGGCACCAGTGCCTCCACCTCGATCAGGTGGGTGGGAGGAGTGAGATTCGGGCGCGTGTGGTTGTCGATGCGGCCGGATTGGTGGGGGCTACGGCTGGCTCTGATGCTGACCGCTCTGTCGTGCGGCCGGGCTCTCGGGTCGGGCTGGGAGCCGTTTTCAAAGAGGGCCCTTCCGAGTACGAACCCGGGGCGATTCACATGGTCATGGGACGCTACGGGTATGTCGGCCTTGTCCGGGTCGAGGACGGGCGCTTGAACGTCGCAGCGGCGTTTGATCCCGCTGCGGTGTCGGCCGCCGGTTCGCCGGCTGGCGCTGTCGCGGAGGTGCTTTCCGAGGCGGGATTACCTTCGTTGCCGGAGTCGCCGCTACTCGGCTGGCGTGGCACCCCTGCCTTGACCCGTGCGCCCGGCGCCGTCGTTTCGGAGCGCCTGTTTCGGGTCGGTGACGCGGCCGGGTACGTCGAGCCGTTCACCGGCGAGGGGATGGCTTGGGCGTTTAGTGGAGCCTGTGCGCTCGCTCCGATTGCCACCGATGCAGCCCGCGAATGGACGCCGGCGCATGCGCTCGCGTGGAGTCAGGCCCACGGTCAGGGCAGCCATCGCGGTCAGGCCGTCTGTAGGGCGGTCGCCTGGGGGCTGCGTCAGCCCCGCCTGAGCCGCGTCACCGTCAGGATCCTGGCGCATGCACCGGGGCTTGCGCGCCCCGTCGTGCGGCTGGTTGAATCGCCACCACGTTTTGCCCTGGAGGCCGCGCCATGGGCCTAAGAATTGTCGGCATCGGAACGGTGGTCCCCGAGCATTCCGCCACCCAGTCGGAATCGGCCGAACTGCATGCTCGCTTCTTCGACGCGACCGGCAAGCGCGCGCGAGTGCTTGAGGTGTTGTACCGGCGGGCGGGCGTGAAGAAACGGCACAGCGTGCTCCTTGAGGCGTCTGTGGGGCCTGTAGCGGAGCGCCAGTGGTTCTACGAGATCTCGGCCAGTCCCGAAGACTCGGGGCCAGGTACGGATCAGCGGATGCGGCGTTACGAACAGGATGCGCCGCCGCTTGGCGCGGAGGCCGCGCGCCGGGCCTTGGTCGATGCGGGTCTGTCCGCTTCCGCGGTCACCCACCTCGTCACGGTCTCCTGCACGGGCTTCTTCGCGCCTGGGCTGGACGTTGCGCTCGCCCACCTGCTCGACCTAACCCCGACGATCGAGCGCACCCATGTCGGTTTCATGGGCTGTCACGGCGCGCTCAACGGCTTGCGGGTAGCGAGCGCGTACACTGCGGCGGATCCCGATGCGTGCGTACTCGTGTGCTCCGTAGAGCTGTGCTCGCTTCACTTTCGTTATGGCTGGGACCTGGACATGATGGTCTCCAATGCTCTCTTCGCGGACGGAGCTGCAGCCGTCGTGGGCGTGGGTACTGGCTCGCCCTCCGAGATCTCAGGTGGTGGGGATAAGGCGGGAGATGGCGATTGGACCGTCGTGGCCAACGGCACATGTGTGATCCCGGACTCTCGCGAGGCCATGTCGTGGCGAATTGGTGACCACGGGTTTCGCATGACCTTATCGGTCGAAGTTCCTCAACTGGTCGAGGCGCACGTGAGACCTTGGATCGACGGCTGGTTGGCGGGTCAAGGACTGAGTCTCGAGCAAGTGGCCACCTGGGCGGTCCACCCGGGGGGGCCGCGGATTCTTGAGGCCTTCTCGAGCGCTGCGGGTCTGGCCGACAACGACACCGCGGTTTCCAGAGACGTGCTTTCTGAATTCGGGAATATGTCGTCAGCGACGGTGTTGTTTATTCTGGAGAGGCTTCGCGCCAGTGGTGCTCAACTGCCCTGCGTGGCGATCGGATTTGGTCCGGGCCTCGTGATCGAGGCGATGTTGATTCGCTAGACAAGGGAGATGGCTGTGTCGACTTAAGCCTGGGGAGCACACGGTGGAATTGCGGCTAGAGGGCTTTGGGTCACAGTCGATCACCGTTGACACGCGCACCGAGGGTGGAACGGCCCGGCTGATGGTCGACTTTTCCGAGCGACGGAACGCAGATGGCTCGAGCCAGTCGATCTTGGTGCTCTACTAGCCTCGCCTACCGACTCCTGACGAAGCGCAGGTTCCTGGCGCGTCCCTCTCCAATGAACATGTCCGTGACGTTCCCTTCCGCGTCCCGTTCGAAGCGCACAGGCTGTAGGAAGAACTGACTCCCCATGAACCGATCCGGGGCCCGAGGGGTCAGCGTCGTGCGGCCATGTCGATAGTGGTCCGCCACCAAAACGCCGTCGAGAACGGAAAGTACGTAGTGGGTATCCAACTCCTCGCTGACCCAATCGCCCTCGTACTGTCTTAGCTCCATAGGTGAGAGCTCGGGCGCCGGATCAGGTGCTGGCCGCGCGTCAGGGGTTGGGGCCGGGCTTCGGGTGTCGGGGCCCAGGAGATCTCCCAGGAAGATTTCGGCCATTTCTTGCGCCGCCGGGGTCGGATCGTAGACGCCAGAGTTGGCCAGGATTACGACGCCCGAGCGCACCTCCGGAAAGTGGGTGATCACGGTTCGGTTGCCCGCCCAGGAGCCCGAATGAGTCCACATTTGCAGGCCCCGCCATGTGACGCCATTGAGCCCGTAGGCATAGGCAATCGTGTCGCCTGAGTTGAGCACGCCGTGGGTGTGCATTCGATCGATGACGGCTGGTCCCCCAACCGTGCGTGTGTCGAAGTTGATCAACCAACGCGCCATGTCGTCCACGGAGCTGTGTAGAGAACTGGAGCCAAACGCAGTCAGGCCATTAGGGGAGACCGCCCAGGCGCCGCCCGCCGCCGCGTTATACCCCTGAGCGCGGAGTGGCACCACCAGGGTATGGTCGTCTTGGAAGTGGGTGTTGGTCATGCCGAGCGGCCCGAAGATGTTGTCGTGCGTCCAGGTCGCGAACGACTCACCTGTCATCCTCTGCACGATCTCCGCGAGCAGGTTGTAGCCTGTGTTCGAGTAGCTGTATTCGTCGCCTGGGGGGAAATTCAGCTCCTTTTGATGCCAGGTCATCCGTAGGATCTGGTCGAACGAAATCACGTCGTCGAAGCGCCACCCAGCGATGGCAAGCGTGATAGGCCAATCGCGAATACCGCTGATATGGTGCACGAGGTGTCGCACCGTCAGTGGAGCGCCGAAATCCGGAAGCTCGGGCAAGTATTGGCTGACCGGCGCGTCAAGGTCGATCGCGCCCGATTCGACCAAAGAAGAGATCGCAAAGCCGCCGAACTGTTTCGATACGGACGCGATGTCGAAGACCGTCTCGGGCGTGATCCGCAGCCCGTGGTCTAGATTCGCCATCCCATATCCCGCGCGAAAGACGACCTCGCCTTGGCGCACGACCACCACAGATGCCCCGGGCGTGGTTGCGGTGAAGTTGGCAAAGACGGAGTCCGCGCGTGCTTGTTGGGACTGGGCTTGGGCACCGTCGGGGGTCGGTGCGATCAGGGCGAGTGCCGCGATGGCGCCAACGAGGCGGCGAGCGCGACGCTGCATCTGATGCTTCACCCGATGCTTCCCCGTGTGCGTCATTGCCTCGTCCGGTGACAGGTTGATCGTGCACCGTAGATGTCCGTCTGGGTCCGAGCAAGGCTCTCCGCCCCGTTCGACCCGCTCGCTGGCGGCTTGCCGCCCTGTGCCTTCACCTGCATCCTGGGCGAGGCCGATCACGTAACCGCGAGGACCCCATGCCGAAGCTCCCACTCGAACGCCGTGACTTTCTGAAAGCCGCTGCGGCCGCTGCGGCGGCCGGAGCCGCATGCCCCGCCGCACTTTTTGCTGCCGACTCGGCTGCGACGGGTCCTACGGCCATGCTCGATTCGGCGCCTGAGCGCGCCGCGGCAGCGCTAATCCGCCCACAGCAACAGGGCCCACCTCCGGTCCCCCTCGGCAATGGCGAGCACCCGGCCCTCATTTATCAGGCCTACCCCGGCGGCACGGGCGCCTTGTACGAGAAATGGCATCGCGAGGGTGTCGACCCCTTCCAACGTACGCCGATCGACGTCCCGGGCTGGCAGGGTGCGGTGCCGACCCATGAAGAGGACATCGCCTTCCTGCCGGTGCACCGCCTGTCCGCGTTGATCCGAGACAGACACATGTCCTCGGTCGACCTGACCGAGCTCTATCTGGCTCGCCTCGAACGCTACAACCCCACACTGAATTGTGCGGTGACCATCCTGGCGGGCCACGCCCGTGAGGAAGCCCAACAGGCCGATGCTGATCTTCGGGTTGGAAACTACAAGGGCCCCCTGCATGGAGTGCCCTACGGCGTGAAGGACCTGTTCAGCGTGCGCGGGGCCCCCACCACCTGGGGCTCTGCCGCCTTCGCGGACCGACAAATCCACGAAGATGCCGACCTAGTGGTGCGTCTACGCGAGGCCGGAGCTGTGCTTCTCGCCAAGCTCGCGACCGGCGAATTCGCTCAGGGTGACCAGTGGTACCGCGGACGGACCAACAATCCATGGAATATTGCAGAGGGCTCGAGTGGCTCCTCGGCAGGTCCGGGCTCAGCGACGGCCGGCGGTTGCGTGGGATTCGCGATTGGCACAGAAACACAAGGCTCGATCGTGTCACCTTCGCGCCGCACCGGACTCAGCGCATTGCGTCCGACCTTCGGTCGCGTGACCAGGGCCGGTGCGATGGTCCTGTCGTGGAGCATGGACAAAGCCGGCCCCATGTGCCGGTCCATCGAAGATTGCGCGCTCGTGTTCAACACGATCCACGGCGCGAGCGACAAGGATCCCTCCAGCATCACCGCGCCATTCGCTTTCGACCGCCGTCCGGATCTCAGTGCCATGCGGATCGGCTTCACCGAGGACGCACCTAAGGCGTTTCTCGACGGGCTCGAGGCGGTCGGAGCACGCCTCCGGGAGATCAACCCGATCCCTCGCGGGGGTTCCAACGCGCTCAATGTCGAGTCGGCGTCGGCGTTCGATTTTTACGTGGCGCCGGACGGAGTGGAGCCCGAGCCGCTTCCTGAAGGTCTCAGCAATGAAGAACGCCGTCGTCGCGGCCGCTTCCGAGGGGGACGCGACGTACGCGGCATGGACTATGTAGCCAGCCAGCGCCGCCGGCTCCTTCTGATGAACGAGATGGCCGAGGCCATGGAGGGATTCGACATGTTCGTAAGCGGCTCCGGCGAGGTGGGTCTCACCAACCAGACCGGGCATCCTGCGGCGATCGTGCCGTACGGTTTCGGTCCTCGAAATCCGGATGCAGATCGTCCGACTGTGATGCCCCTGACCACGACCCTGATCGGAGATTTGTTCGCGGACGACAAGATCCTCAGCGTGGCCCATGCCTATCAGGCATCGACCGACTGGCATTTGCGACGGCCGGACATGAGTTACGGTTAGGAGACCCGCTATCCACACTGAGAAGCGCGGAAGGAACGTGCAGGGTAGGGGCGCACCCCCAGGAGACTCGATGCTGCGACACAGCCGCGACGTCCAGACCGTGATCTACATGGTCATCACAACCAGCTTGCTGATTGTGCAATGGCGGCGTGACAGCTGGAGTCCGTGGTTATGGGCTCTGGCTCTGTTCATGGGCCTCGCGGTCGCGGTCATGACGCACAACCACAATCATGTGCGTACGTGGACGGTTGGCTGGATGAACCGCCTCCACGACTGGTGGCTCACGGTCTTCTACGGCTTTCCTGTTTTTGCGTGGATCCCGACCCACAACAAGAACCATCACAAGTACAACAATCGTGAAGGCGATGTGACGATTTGGTGGCGTTACTCAGAGCGAAACAATGCGGCCACCCTGCTCACGTATCCGACCATCAGTAGTTGGTTTCAGCAGCGACCGATCGTCAAGTACCTCTCGCATCTCCGGGCGAAGAACCCGAGCGAGTTCCGTTGGTGTCTATCTCAGTATGCCGTTCTTGCGCTTTGGATCGGCGCCGCCTTGTGGATCGACTGGCGCAAGGCGCTCCTTTATGTGGTCGCGCCGCAGCAGTTCGCGCTCTTCACCGTGCTTCTCCTCAACTACATCCAGCACGTACATGCGGACGAGGAGTCGGAGTGGAATCACTCGCGCAATTTCGTCGGTCGCCTAGATAATTTTCTCCTGCTGAACAACGGGTTCCACACTGTTCACCATGAATGGCCCGGCCTGCATTGGAGTCTGGTTGCCAAGAAGCACGAGGAGATCGCGCACCACATCGACCCGTCGCTCAACGAACCGTCCTTGGTATGGGCGTTGTTCCGGATTTACGTACTCGGCCTGTTTGTGCCTAGCGCCCGGACACGCAACCTGCGGCGGGAGCGAATGGCTGGTCGGGGCTCTTGATGCCGAGCGAACGTCTTCGATAGGCTCCCGAGGTGGACTCCGCGTAGCCCGCGGCCTTGCCGTCGGGCCCAAACGCTCGCATCCTGACCTCGATTATCACTCCGGCTCGCCCCCGCCAGGGCCGTCACGCCACGCAATTTTGGAGATATTCCATGCGACGCCTTTTCGCCTTTGCCCTCGCGCTTACAGTCGGGCTCACCTTCGCGCCCGACCTCTCCGCTCAGGCAGACCCACGCCTCGACGCCCTGAAGGACGAAGCGGAGCAGATGGTCCAGGGTCGGGCCAAGCTCGTTCAAGAGATCATCGATCAACTGTTCTCGTTCGGTGAACTGGGCATGCAGGAGTTCGAGACGCAGCGCTTCCTGACAGGCCTGCTCGCGGAAGAGGGCTTCGACATTGAGCTCGGGGTCGCTGGCATGCCGAGCGCCTGGACCGCGCGCTGGTCCAACGGCACGGGCAAGCCCGTGATCGCCATGGGTTCAGATGTCGACGGCATCCCTCAGTCCAACCAGAAGCCGGGCGTTGCCTATCGTGATCCGATTCTGGCCATGGCTCCGGGGCACGGAGAGGGCCACAACTCAGGGCAGGCGGTCAACATCGTCGGGGCCCTCGTTGTGAAGGAACTGATGGAGCGGGAGAACATTGATGGCACTTTGCTGATTTGGCCGGGCATCGCGGAGGAGCAGGTAGCCTCCAAAGCCTACTTCGTCCGCGAGGGTATCTTCGACGATGTCGATGTGAATTTGTTTACACACGTCGGCAGCGGTTTCGGCATGGCGTGGGGCCAGGCAGGTGGAAACGCCCTGTGGTCGGTTCAGTACCGTTTCCGAGGTGAGACCGCGCACTCCGCCGGGTCACCGTGGCGCGGGCGCTCAGCGCTCGACGCCGTAATGCTCATGGCGAACGCGTGGGAGTTCAAACGAGAGCACCTGCGCCCCGCGGCGCGCTCGCACTACATCATCGTGGAAGGCGGAGACCAGCCTAACGTGGTTCCGCAGAGTGCGACGATCTGGTTCTACTTTCGTGAGCGCGACTACGAACTTACGAAGGAGCAGTACGACGCCGCGGCACTGATGGCGCAGGGCGCCGCGCTCATGACCGGCACTGAAGTTGATACGATCATGACGGTAGGTTCGGCTTGGGGCCGGCACATGAGCAAGCCGGTCGCAGAGAAGTCCTACGCCAACATCCAGGCCGTGGGTATGCCCGAGTGGAGCGACGACGATCGCCGCTTCGCCGAGGCGTTCCAGGCTGAGATGGGCGTCGAGGTGACCGGGCTGTCCGACTCGATCGGTGAACTCCGCGGGCCCGTCGACCTGTCGCAGTCGCTGGGCGGTGGCTCCGATGACATTGGCGACATTTCGTGGAACATGCCCACTGTAACCTTGAGTTTCCCGTCCAACATGCAGGGTGGCCCCGGCCACAACTGGGCAAATGGAATCGCCATGGCGACTCCCATCGCACACAAGGGTGGCGTCGCTGGGGCGAAGGTGCAGGCGCGTACACTTCTAGACCTATTCCTTGATGGGGAGACCGTCGGCGCTGCCTGGGAGTACTTCAACGACGTTCAGAGTCCTGGAACGGAATACATCCCGATGATCGCACCGACCGACAAGCCGGCGATCTGGCTCAACGAGGGCATCATGGCGCAGTGGCGCGAGCGCATGCGGCCCTTCTACTACGATGCGTCCAAGTACAGCTCCTATCTTGAGCAGCTTGGCATCGAGTATCCGACGATTCGCACGCGTCCAATCTCCGAGGACGGCGCTCCTCAGCCTGAGGGCCGCGGCCCCGGTGGCGGTTGAGGCATCGCGCTGACTGGAGAGGGGATGATGGGGCGTAAGAAGATGATGTGTCTGGTGGCCGGGATCGCGTTGGCGATCCCGGCCACTGTCGTTGGCCAAGAAATCAATGTGGTCGAACTCACCGTGGCTGACGTCCAAGCAGCCTATGCGGACGGGACCTATACGGCCGTCCAGTTGACCCGAGCGTTCCTGGCTCGCATCGACAAGTATGAGGGCTATTACAACGCGTTCATCTCGATGAATCCGAACGCGCTCGCGATGGCGGCGGAGTTGGACGAGGAGTACGCTCGTTCGGGCCCACGCGGACCACTCCACGGAGTGCCGGTCGTCATCAAGGACAACATCGACTACGGCGGCCTCGTCACCACGGCGGGCTTCGACGGCTTCAGCCGCCTCACCGGCGGCTTCGACATGGTTCCCGACGATGACGCTGCCGTGGTCACACGGCTTCGCGAGGCCGGCGCGATCATTCTCGGCAAGACGAACCTGCCTGACTTCGCGGGTCACGGGACCCGCACGAACAGCAGCGTGGCTGGGGTGACGCTCAACCCTTATAACGTGGCCAAGGTGCCCGGGGCCTCCAGCGGAGGAACGGCCACGGCGGTCAACGCGAGCTTCGCGGTACTTGGGCTGGGGACCGAGACCGGCGGATCGATTCAGAATCCGGCGTCGGCTCAGGCACTCGTGGGCGTAAAGGGTACGTACGGGTTGAGCCCCATCGAGGGCATCGTCCCGCTCAGCGGGACCTACGTTGACGTGGTCGGTCCACTGGCCCGTACCGTATACGACGCGGCCGTGGCGCTCGATGTGCTCGCGGGTCCGACCCCGGAGGATGCCGCGACGTACGCGTCCGTCGGGCACACGCCGGACGGCGGGTACGCGGCTCAACTCGATGCTACTTCGGTACGGGGAAAACGCTTCGGCTTGGTGGGCCCCGGATGGCGCCAACAATGGCTTCCGCTCGATCCGGCCACGGAAGCTGAGTACCAAAAGGCGATCCAAGTCCTAAAGGGACTCGGGGCTGAGGTCGTGGAAGATCCGTTTGCGGGGAGTGGCTTTACCGAACTCTACGGCACTCAGCCGCGGGTATCGACGAGCGCGTACGACATGCTGGAATACATGCGGGGGCTCGGCCCGGATGCCCCCTTTCATAGCATTGAAGAGTGGGAGTTGTTGAGTGGAAAGACTTACGGACGTGGGCGCGGCGGGGCGCCGCCATCCCCGGTAAGACCCAGTGCCACGGAGGACGGGGACAGGTTCCAGGCGTGGCGAATGGAGATCCGCACCCTCTTTCGGAAGGTCTTGGCGGACTACCAGCTCGACGGGCTTTTCTTTCCCCAGGCTGGCGCGCCCAACCGAGATTTAGTCGAAGACCCTGAGCGTCCCGACTTCAATCCGAACAATTGGCCCGAGATTCCCAGCAACATCATCAATGATATTGGACTGCCCACAGTGACCGTCCCGTACTCGTATTACGCGGACGGCACTCCTTTCGTGTTGGCGTGGATCGGCGATACCTGGACGGAGGCGGATCTACTGAGTTGGGCGTTTGCGTTTGAGCAGGCGACTCAAGGCCGCAGGCCCCCGCAGCTCAAGGATTCGCCGGGGAATTAGACGCTTCCGCCCTTCATGAGGCGACCGGTGCCACCGCGCTAGCGATTTCACGCGCCCCCTCGGATGGACTACGAGGCCGCTCGTATCTCAACCATCCGTTGCGGCCCGGTGTCGAATGGTGCAGGAGGTTGCCTCAGGAACATCGGTTCTGACCCTGCTTTCGCTTGAATACCTTACTCGGCTGACCGTTCTGCGGCCGTCCCAACGTTACCACCACCATACTGCGATCTTAGCACATGCGCTTTCGTCTTTCAAATATATCGTGGGCTGTCCTTGCGACGGCGATCCTGATCATGCCAACCAGCGCCACAGCCCAAGCTGAGCGCCCGAGCGTCTTTTTCGACTGTGACGGCCGGAACTGTGATAGCAAGTACTACCGGACTGAGATCAACTGGGTGAATTGGGTCAACGATAAGGATGTTGCCGACGTTCATGTGATCATGACGAGCCAGACGACCGGCGCGGGTGGTCAAGAGTATCGCCTCGACTTCATCGGGCACGGTCAGCAGGAAGGGTATGCCGACAACCACAAGTTCCAGACCCTGCCCACCGACACGGAGCGTGAGGCGCTAGACGGAATCGCCCACACGCTCGCCATGGGGCTCGCGATCTACTCTGGGGAAGCAGGATATCGAGGGATCGTGAGAATCATCGGACCTGAGCCAGAGAGTTCGCAGCAGGGTGCGCGGCGCCTCGTGCGCCAGGAAGAGGTGGATGATCCCTGGAATCTTTGGGTGTTTCGCGTCAATGGGAGTGGCAACCTGGACGGTGAGTCCACCCGCAGCACGACTCGCTTGAACGGGAGCCTGTCAGCGAACCGAGTCACGCCGACGTGGAAGCTGAACTTCAGCGGGAACATGAGCTACAACCGAGTCGAGGTGGACCTCGAAGACGGGCAGTTCATCAACACCCGGACTGACTGGGGGTTCAACCCCCTCATCGTCTATTCGATCGCCGATCATTGGTCGATCGGACTGCAGGGCCAGATGGGGCGCATGACCACCTTCAATCAGAACTTCCGGATCGAGGTCACACCCGCGGTCGAGTACAGCTTCTTCCCCTACGATGAGGCCACGCGGCGGGCATTTACGCTCTTTTACAAGGTCGGGCCCGCGTATCGGGATTACATTGAGACGACGATTTTTGGTGAGGACTCGGAACTGCGCTACGAACAGTCGCTCCAAGTTCAGCTGTCACAACGCCAGCAGTGGGGTGACGCCTCTGTCAGCATCACGGGGTCACACTTTCTGCACGACTTCCAGCGCAACAACTTGGCCATGCGCGGCGACATCAACTTCCGCATCGTGCGAGGCTTCAGCGTGAATGCGCGTGGAGACATCGCATGGGTAGACGATCAGCTCTATTTGCCAGCGGATGAGGCGACGGACGCCGAGGCGTTGCTTAGGCTGCAACAGCGTGCCACCAGCTTCAACTACGGGATCACCGTCGGGTTTTCGATCCAATTCGGATCGATCTTCAACAACGTCGTCAACAACCGTTTCCCGAATCGGTCCGGGCAAGGCGGCGGCGGCTTCGGCGGCGGGGGGCGGTAGGCGTTAGCCGCAGCCCCCATTCGACAGATCCTTCTCGGCCGGCCCAGAAAGTACTCCTGGGTCGGCCGAGTCGCGTATTGCGGTCGCGGCTTGAGTTGGGCAAGCTGGCAGCATGAATCGTCGCCTAATTATTGTCACCCTGTTCCTCTGCGCGGCGCCGGTCGCGGCCCAGTCGGTCACCCCGTTCGTGCCCGGCATGGTCGTCACGCAGACCACGCGCATCACGCCGGGTTTCTACGAGGTGCCTGGGCGGCGATCGCTAGACGATGCGCTCATCGTCGACGAGTGGGGCCCCTACGACGGTCGCTCTCCTAAACTCTGGCCGCTGGACACCGTGTCCGCGCCCGTCGATCTACGCGTGCTGGGGCCTCCGGGGCGCTGGCGGGTCGTGGAAGGCGCCGGAGTCGCAGGCTTGTCCGCGGACTCTGGCTCGGTGGGCCATGTCATCCACGTGGAGTCGACTGAGACAGACTACGGTAAATGGCCTGTAGAGCTTGAGTACGTCGATGAGGAGACGGTGTCTCCGCGTGGCACGCGGCGGCCTGCCGGAGAGCCGGTCCGCTTCAGCTTCGAGCGCTTCAATCCCGTGGCCTCCGGAGGAGGGTGGGATGTCGGCTTCTACACATGGACTGATCCTGAGGCTGATCCAGATAAGAGCCCGGAGCGTTTCGCTGCCTTGCTGAGCGGTGAGCCGATGTTACGAAGGTCGGAGGTTCGGCTCGACGTGATCAGGGGTTCGTCGCGCTCGACTGGGTCGGCGGGCCCGCACTAGTACGGCCGACATCCCCGACGGTCAGGTACAGGTCACGGTCCCCGGCTGCGTCGCGGGCGTTGCGTTCGCGGCTGAAGCCGATCCTAGTACATGCCGCACTGCTGAGCAGTGAGACCCGAGTGGGCCGCTGTCGCCACCCAGCCGGGTCCGTCGGACGCCTTGATCGAGACCGTCATGGCATCCGCTGCCGTCATGTCTAAGGCGGCAAAGCTGGCGGCGTATCCGTTGTTGTCGCTCAGATAGACCTCTTGTTGACTCGCGACGTTCCTCAGGTCAGAGGTCACGGCGGCTACATAGGACTTGGAGCGCATTGCGGAGAACTTCGGGATGGCGATACTGGCGAGCACCCCGCTGATGACGACAACAACAAGCAAATCGATGAGCGTAAATCCGCTCGGCGACTGCCGTGCCAAGTGTACCTCCCTGGGGTAGGAGGGGCCGACCGCCCTGTGGTACTCGGCTGCGGCTCTTCGTGAAGCAACGATGGGGAGCGCCCCATCGTGCGACGACTCTTAAGGGTTGGTCTTTTTTCGGGGACGATTGCCCCCGCCCGCGCCCAGCGTACTTTCTATGCTTCTCAGCAGCTGTTCAGCCTATCGACGTCGATTCCTGGAGAACCCGTGTCCGGCCATAGCAAGTGGTCCACCATCAAGCGCAAAAAAGGCGTCAACGACGCCAAGCGCGGAGCGATTTTCACGAAACTAGTTCGAGAAATCACCGTCGCCGCCCGTGAAGGTGGAGGCGACGTCGGTTATAACGCGCGACTGAGGCTTGCTGTCGACACGGCCAAAATGAACTCGATGCCGGCGGAGAATATCGATCGCGCCATTAAGAAGGGCACCGGGGAGTTGGAGGGCGTCAACTACGTAGAAACGAGCTATGAGGGCTACGGCCCGGGGGGCGTCGCGCTCTTCATCGAGTGCCTGACCGATAATACCAACCGCACTGTGGCCGACGTCCGTCATGCACTTGGCAAGAACGATGGCAGTCTAGGCACAGACGGATCCGTAGCATGGCAGTTCGACCGAAAAGGACAGATCGTGATTGACGCCGCGCGATACACGGAGGAGTCGGTCTTCGAAGCGGCGATTGAGGCTGGGGCTGAGGACGTAGCGAACGAGGGTGAGGAATTTGTGGTCACGTGTGAACTCGCGGACTTCGGCGCGGTGCAGGACGGCATTCGCGCAGCGGGCATCGAGGCCGCGTCGGCGGCCGTGACACGTATCGCTAAGAACGAAGTGTCTGTAGCCGGGAAGGACGCGGAGAAGCTTCTCCGCCTTCTCGATATGCTGGAGGACCTGGATGACGTCCAGAATGTCCACTCTAATGCGGATATTGACGAGGCGGTCCTCGCCGAGGCGATGTAGGGATCACGACGATCGACGGCCGGCGGGAGGGCGAGGTTCTCATCCTGGGCATTGATCCAGGCACGGCCGCTACCGGCTTCGGCGTCGTGGCCCGCAGGGGCGTCGGGGCTGTGTCATTGGTCGAGTGCGGTGTGATTCGTACCTCGGCCGCTCAGCCCCTCACGGTTCGTATTCGTGAGATCTATGAGGCTGTGGTCGAATTGATCTTGCGCCATCAGCCCTTTGCGATGTCGGTGGAGCAGGTGTTTCACGGCAAGAACGCGCAGAGCGCCCTCAAGCTGGGACACGCCCGGGGCGCTATTCTCCTGGCAGGGGCGCTCCACGATATCGTGATTGCAGAGTACGCACCCCGGCAGATCAAGAGCGCTGTTGCAGGCACCGGCAACGCCACCAAGGACCAGGTCGCCTACATGGTGAAACAGCAGTTGAGACTGAAGGAAGTGCCAACGCCCCACGACGCCGCCGATGGTGTGGCCGCGGCGCTTTGTCACTCACTCATCGGGAGCTTTCCGGTTGGTTCATAACGCGACGGAGCAGTCACTTTCGAGTATTGGGGAACGCACGTGATCTCCCGCATCAACGGCGTGCTACTCACGCGCGACACCGACCGTGTGGAAATTGAGACGGCGGGTGGCGTGGTCTTCGAGATTGAGGTGCCGCTTACTGTCTTGCAGCGGCTGCCATCGACGGGGGCCACGTTGCAGCTGCGTACGCTCCAGGTTGTGACCGAGAAGTCGATCTCGCTGTACGGCTTCATTGACGCGCACGAACGGACGCTCTTCCAGCGGCTCCTCAATGCCTCCGGCGTCGGCGCGAAAGTCGCGTTGGCCATGATGTCCACGTACGACGCCGAGCGTCTCGCTCGGGCGCTGGTCGAAAAGGACATCGTGGCGCTTCAGCAGATCAGTGGCATCGGCAAGAAGAAGGCGGAGAAAATCTCGCTCGAACTGGCCGATAAGGTCGCTGACCTTGCGATCATGACCCCGGTCGCGCCTGGCCTAGTGACTGGGGCTCAAGAGGCGGTACAGGCGCTCGTGGCCCTCGGATACTCCTTCGCGGACGCCGACGCTGCCGTGCGGGCCGTGCTCGAAGCGGGCGCGCCCGCTTCGAGCGACGAACTCATCCGCCGTGCCCTTTCCCGGGGCTAAGGGGTGGTGCCGAATCTCCGTGTTGTGCCGACCGCAGCAGGCCGTCACCCGTGATGTTCGGAGACAGCTTCGGCGGCAACCGCGAGAAGGCGTGGAGACAAGCCGCCGAGCGGGTCGGTGGCGAGTATCTGTCGGTGCGGCCTCAGCGACCGGAGACCGTACAACTGAAGGCGGTAGACACGACCATCACGCTGGATTTCGGAAAGAGTTCCGAGGGCCGAACCGGCACCCGGATGCGCGCACCGTTCGTGAACCGGAGTGGGTTCCGTTTTCTGGTCTACAGGACCGGGTACTGGAGTGAGGTCGGCAAGAGACTTGTCATGCTCCAAGACCTCGACGTCGGGCACCCGGGTATCGACCGCCGCTTTGTCGTGCAGTCAGCTCGGTCAGAGGTAGTGCGTGATTTGTTTCGCATCGAGCGCGTTCGCGACGTGGTGTGGAATCAAAAGAAAAAGATCCGTTTCGGGATCAGTGGAAATGAAGGTGTGTTGGGCGGGAAGTACCCTGATGGCGTGGAGCTACTTCACTTCCATACCCCCGAGTCGGTGGTCGATCCTGAGCGGCTGGCAGAGTTCTTTGACTTGTTCCGGGCAGTCCTCGAACAGGTCACAGTCCCTGCCGGCGAGGGTGAGGTGGAACGTCAAATCCGACGTCTGGCTGGCCCAGGAGGCATCATCACGGGTCGTGTCACGCTTTGGGAGGGAGGTCCACCTAGGCACGACGCGATCGATGAACTAGCCAGGCTTCATGACCCGCGCGCGCTCCCTGCCTTGATCGAGGCCCTCCAGGACTCGGATCCACTTATTCAGGCGAAGGCCGTGTACGCGCTGGGCGAGCTTCGAGACGAAAGTGCCGTTCCGCACTTGGTTCGTCTACTTGGAAGACGGCAGGGTCAGTTCAAGCGCAAACTGGCGGATGATGCGTTCGACGCGTTGGAAGTCATGGGTCGCGCCGACATCGGGACCGCCTTCCTTCAAGCGCTGGAGGGTGACCCCAGTGAGCTGGCGGTGGTCTCAAAGGAGTTCCGACCCGAGGTCATTGATGCGTTGATCCTCGCGTTGGAGGGCCTTGGGCGTCTCCCGGTCTCCAATACGGTACAGGCGCTCGCCAAACTTGGGGCCATGGAGGCGCTGCCCGAGTTGAGGTCCCGGGCGAAGACCGTGGTGCTTTCCTCGGTGAGAGAGGTGTACCAGGAAGCCATCGCAGCCCTGGAGGCCCGCACGAGCCTTCCGCGCCCGGCCGCCTCGGAGGCGTTCGTAAGCGGCGGCTTGCCCAAACCGGCGACCCATCAGGACCATGGCCCGGGGGACACCCTCCCCATGGCTTCGGAGTTAGATTCTCCGACATGACCGAGCACACCCACGTCACCACACCTGAGACGCTCGAAGAGGACACAGTCCTCGCGCCGACTCTGAGGCCCAACCGTCTGGCCGAGTTCATAGGCCAGGCCAAGGTCCGGGAGGCGTTGTCGATTTCCATAGAGGCGGCGAAGGGTCGGCATGAGGCCCTCGATCATTTGCTGTTCCATGGGCCTCCTGGTCTCGGCAAGACGACGCTGGCCTCTCTGCTGGCGCGCGAGATGGGGGTGAACATTAAGACCACGTCCGGGCCGGTGTTGGAGAAGCCAGCCGACCTTGTGGGGATCCTCACGAATCAGCGTGAAGGTGACATCCTCTTCATCGACGAGATCCACCGTCTGAGGCCTGTCATCGAGGAGTTTCTTTATCCGGCGATGGAGGACTGGCAGGTCGACATTCGGCTGTCGGATGGGCCCAAGGCTCAGACGATGACCATGAAGATCGAGAAGTTCACGCTCGTGGGTGCGACGACGCGTTTCGGGCTGTTGACGGCGCCCATGCGTGCCCGGTTCGGGATCGTCCAGCGGCTGAACTTCTATCCTCCCGACGAACTCGCCACCATCGTGCGACGCAGTGCAGAGATTCTCGGCGTCGAGATCACCGAAGATGGCGCCGTTGAGCTCGCGCGGCGCTCACGAGGCACGCCGCGGGTGGCCAATCGACTGCTCCGCCGGGTTCGCGACTACGCCGAGGTTAAAGCAGACGGACGCATTACGACTGCGGTCGCAGGGGATGCGCTCACCATGCTTGACGTCGACGAGTATGGCCTCGACGAAATGGACGCGCGTGTGCTGAAGACGCTCATTGAGAAGTTCGAGGGTGGCCCGGTGGGTCTGAATTCGCTTGCCGTTGCGATGGGTGAAGACGCGACGACGCTCGAAGAGGTTTACGAGCCCTTCTTGATCATGGAAGGTTTCCTTATGAGAACTGCACAGGGTCGCGTAGCGACACCACGGGCGTTCCGTCGTTTCGGGTACTCGATCCCTGATGGCAAAAAGGGTGATCAGGGGTCGTTGTTCGTCGAGGGATCTTGAGGACACCGGACGGCTCGCTCGTCTCAGACTACGAGTACCACCTCCCGCCTGATCGGATCGCTCGCTACCCCACCGAACGTCGTGACGGGAGCCGACTCCTGGTGCTCCCCGCGGGGGACGCCTCGAATGGTACGGATGAGGGCGCTTTTCGCCACCTCCACTTCCGCGACGTGGTCGACCTGTTCGAGCCCGGTGACGTCCTCGTCGTAAATGAGAGCAAAGTGCTTCCGGCCAGGTTGCTCGGGAGTAAACCGACGGGTGCCCTCGCCGAAGTCCTTCTTATGCGGCCCGCGCCGGACTCTGCCGACAGTCACGTGTGGGAGGCGCTCGTGCGGCCAGGCCGGAAGCTCAAGCCCGGTCGCACAGTGGAGATCGCACCTGAGTTGCGCGTGGATATCCTCGACGCTGCTCCGGGAGGAGGTCGACTCGTGCGCCTTGTGACCGAACTGAGCGTCGAAGAGGCGTTGAGCCGGTATGGCCACATGCCTCTCCCGCCGTACATCGGCCGGGAAGACGAGCCTTTAGACCGCGAGCGTTATCAAACCGTCTACGCTCGCACGGCCGGGTCCGTGGCGGCGCCGACCGCCGGGCTGCATTTCACGGACGATGTGCTCGCGGCCATCGAGGCCAAGGGCGTCATGCGCGCCGCGGTCACGCTGCACGTGGGGATTGGCACCTTTCGGCCCATCGAGAGTGAAGACCCCAGCGATCACGAAATGCACCATGAGTCGTATGAGGTGTCACAGGAGGCTGCCGCGACCGTGAATAGCGCGAAAGCTGCGGGTGGCCGCGTATGGGCGGTAGGTACGACCGCGGTGCGCACATTGGAATCTGTGGTGGATGACGACGGTCGAATTCAACCGGGCGCCGGGTCCACAGCGCTGTTTATTCGGCCGCCGCAGACTCTCCGGGTGGTGGACTGCCTGCTGACGAATTTTCACCTGCCACGTTCGACGTTGATGATGCTGGTGTCGGCGCTCGCTGGGTATGAGCGCACGCTTGCCGCCTACAACGCGGCGATCTCCGGTGGCTATCGTTTCTACTCCTACGGCGACGCGATGGCGGTCCTGACGCGATAACGCGCCCGTGAGCCTCAGGATGCCTCAGGCTGGATGCCCCTGTACCTTGGAGGACTCCCTCCCACATCCGATCACACGCGGCTGAGGTCCTAGCATGCACTTTTATTCGAAACTGATGACGGTTGTTGTGGGTGGCACACTGTTCTTGCCACTTCCATCCGCAGGCCAGGTTGCCCAAGAGGCGGTCGACCTCAGCGTCGTTGCCAAGATCCGAGAGGAGGGCATGGAGCGATCGCAGATCGAACCTCTCGCCCGCTACCTGACCGAGGTGATCGGCCCCCGGCTGACGGGATCCCCGGGAATGAAGCGCGCCAATGATTGGACCGTGGAGAAATTCCAGGAATGGGGCCTCACGAACACTGTGGTCGAGCCATGGGGTGAATTCGGCCGGGGATGGGAAAGTCAGGGGTACGCGGGACGGATCCTGACCCCGTTCGAACAGCCGCTGCAAGGCCAGCCCATGGCCTGGACCGGGAGCACCGACGGTACGGTGCGCGGGCAGGCGATCGTGGCCGAGGTGCAGAGCGACGAGGACGTCGCGCGCTTCCGCGGACAGCTGAAGGGCAAGTTCGTTCTCATGCAAGCGATGCAGGAAGTCACGCCTGAGTTTGAGTACCGGGACCGGCGTAGCTCCCTGGAGTCCTTGTTGGCGCCACCACCTCCGCCCGCGGAGGGTCGGGGTGGCGGCGGCGGTCGTGGTGGTAACAACAACTTCGCAGCGGTGCGCGCAGCTCAGGCCGCATTTCAGGAAATGGCGGCCGCTGAGGGTGCCGCGGCGCTGCTACGCATTTCCAATCGAGGCGATGGTGTGATTAGCGGAGGCAGTGGAGGTAGCCGTGTTGCCGGTGATCCCGAGGGGCTCCCGCAGGTGACACTGTCGCGAGAGCAGTACAACCAGATCTATCGCAACGTCTCCGATGGCGTGCCGGTGGAGTTGGAGATGATGGTCAAGAGCAAGTTCTACGAGGACGACCTGCAGCAGTACAACTCGCTCGGGGAAATCCGCGGGACGGACAAGGCAGATGAGCTGATCATGCTCGGCGCCCACCTTGATTCCTGGCACATGGGGAGCGGCGCCACGGACAACGCGGCTGGCTCTGCCATCATGATGGAAGCCATGCGCATTCTGAAGGCGATTGGTGTGCAGCCGCGCCGCACTATCCGCGTGGCGCTCTGGAGTGGTGAGGAGCAGGGACTGCATGGTTCAAGGAACTACGTCGCGAACCACACGGAACTGCACGACAAGATTTCCGCCTACGTGAATGTCGATAATGGCACGGGTCGTCTGCGCGGGATTTGGGACCAGTCCAATGAGGCCGCCATTCCCGTCTTCGAACAGATCTTGTGGCCCTTCCGCGACCTCGGCGTCGTCGCCGTGAAACATGGCAATACAGGAGGAACGGACCACCTGGCGTTCGACGCCGCAGGCATTCCGGGATTCAACTTCATTCAAGACCCGATCGAGTACGGAATCAACACGCACCACACGCAGTTGGACACCTTCGACCATCTGGTGATCGAAGACCTGCAGCAGGCCGCGGTGGTCGTGGCTGCGACGGTCTATGCGTTGTCGATGCGCGAAGAGATGATGCCACGAAAGGGCGAGCGGCCGATCTCGGATCGGTAACACGCTATAGGCGCGCGGTGACGACAAAACAGCCCGGCCACTTTGTGGCCGGGCTGTTTTGTCGCTGGCGACCGAGCAGGGATTACGCGGGCGGTCTCCGGTTGGCTACTCCGCGGTGAGTGTGTGCAGGGTATCCACGCGTGGGGCGCTTCATTCTCCTCCCCGGTTCCTTGCGGCCGCGGGTAGGACGTGCGGTCAGGCAGGGAGGTTGGAAGCGCCCCCACGTCGGTTACATTCCCCCTCCATGTTCGACTATACACTCTCCGCCACCGAGGGCGCCGCTCGCGCCGGGGTCTTTTCGACCCCCCACGGTGATCTCCCCACACCTGCATTCATGCCGGTGGGCACGCTGGGAACGGTGAAAAGTGTGACCTGTGACGAGGTTGCGGACTTAGGCGCGAAGACCGTGCTGGCCAACACATATCACCTGTACCTGAGGCCCGGTCACGACCTGGTCAAACGGCTCGGTGGGATCCACAAGTTCATGCGTTGGAACGGCCCCGTCCTTACGGATTCGGGCGGCTTTCAGGTGTTCTCACTGGCGGCCATCCGGGACATCGACGATGACGGTGTCGACTTCCGAAGCCACATCGACGGGTCGAAGCACCGCTTCACCCCCGAGTCCGTCATGGAGATCCAGCGCACCTTGGGCGCGGACATGATCATGGCGTTCGACGAATGCCCCCCGGGTGGGTGCGACCGAGCCACGGCGGAATCCGCGAACACGCGCACCCTGGGCTGGCTGGAGCGGTGCCGAACGCGCTTCGCGGAGCTCGCTCAGGAAGACGACGTGCCCGAACAGGTCTTGTTCCCGGTCCTGCAAGGGAACGTCTATGATGACCTCCGCCGTGAGCATGCGCGCCAATTCCAGGACGTGGGGGACTGGCGAGGCTTCGGCATTGGTGGCCTCAGTGTGGGTGAGGCCAAGCACGACATGTGGCGTGTCCTAGAGGTCCTTCATGAGGAGCTTCCGGAGGATCGACCTCGGTATCTCATGGGGGTCGGGTACCCCGACGACCTATTAGAGGCCATGAGTCGGGGCTGCGACATGTTCGACTGCGTCGCGCCAACGAGGAACGCCCGTCATGGCACTGCCTGGACGAGGGTAGAGGGCCAGGTGAACTTGAAGGCATCAAGATTCCGAGAAGACACGCGACCGATCGATCCGGGGTGCGACTGTTACACGTGCCAACGGTACGATCGGGCGTATATTCGCCACCTGGTCGGAGCGTCCGAAATACTGGGGATGCGGCTGGTGTCGATCCACAATTTGCGGTTCTTAGTGCGGCTCGGCGAAGAAGCTCGACAGAAGGTTCTGGAGGGCTGTTTTACTACCTGGAGTCAGGATTGGCTGGAGCAGTACCGTCGCTCCAGGACCGAAAACTCGAACACCACATGAGAATGCTGGGAGACCAACTGTGACACTGCCCGTATACGCCTTACTTGCTGTTCCCCGTGATGGAGCGAGCGGGGGCACTGTGCTCATGGTACAGATGGCTCTCGTCTTCGCGATCTTCTATTTCCTGCTGATTCGCCCGCAGGCGAAAGAACGCAAGCGACACGAAGAACTGTTGAAGAACATCAAGAAGGGCGACGAGATCGTCACAAACGGCGGTATCATCGGCACGGTTGTGCACGCTGAGGAGAGCCGTCTCACCGTGAAGACAGGCGACAACACTCGCCTCACGGTGGATCGTGGTCGCGTGGCGTCGGTGATCGAGCCCAAGGGTCCGGCCACTCCGGAAAAGTAGAGATTCGCTTTGGCACTTCGCGAAATCGTCTTGCTCGGAGACCCGGTCCTCCGCGAGGAAGCGTCTGAGGTTGACGACTTCGATGAGGAGCTACGCGTCCTCGTTCGGGATATGTACGAGACGATGTACGACGCCGAAGGCATCGGCCTGGCCGCGCCACAAATCGGGGTCTCCAAGCGGGTGATCGTGATTGATCTCCGACTTCCAGATCAACCGAGCGAGCGCCTAGCGGTGGTGAACCCACGGGTCGTTTGGTCAAGCAAAGAGAAGGACAAGGCCCCCGAGGGTTGCCTGAGCATTCCGGGCATGGAAGAGGTCGTTCAGCGTCCCTACGCTGTAGAGATCGAGGGATTCGATCCGAAAGGGAATCCTATGACGATTGAGGCAGAGGAGCTCTTCGCCCGTGCGCTTCAGCACGAGATCGACCATCTGGACGGGATCCTCTTCTTTGACCGTGTCAGCGCGCTCAAACGCCGCATGCTCATGAAGAAGTGGAAGAAGCAGCAAGCAGAGGATTTATGAAGGTTCTTTTCTGGGGCACGCCTCCCTTTGCTGTAGCTTCGCTGCGCGCGCTCGATGACGAGGGCTTCGACATCGTCGGCGTCGTGACGCAGCCTGACCGGCCTGCTGGCCGCGGACGAAGGCTTCAGCCATCGGCAGTAAAGGAAGTGGCTCTCGATCAGGGCTTTCCCGTGCTCACGCCCGACCGGCCGCGTGGTGATGACTTCATGAAAGAAATCCGCGCTCTTGAGCCGGATATCTCGGTGGTCGTGGCGTACGGGCACATTCTCCGTCGGGAGGTGCTCGACGTGCCTCCCCTCGGCTCCATCAACGTGCACGCATCGCTTCTACCGGAGCTGCGCGGCGCCGCGCCCATCAACTGGGCCATCGCCAGAGGGCACTCGAAGAGCGGGATCACGATCATGCGCATGGTTGAGGCCCTTGATGCTGGGCCCATGCTCCATTGCCTGCAGGAACCGATCCTGCATGATGAGACGGCATCGGAGCTTACCGCACGTCTCTCGGAGGTCGGGGCGGAGGCCCTGGTGGAGGCACTGGCCCTCCTGACTGCCGGGGTGATCGTAGAGAAGCCCCAAGATGATGACTTGGCGACGTTTGCACCCAAGGTAGAGCGCGCGACGGCACGGGTGAACTGGAGCCTTCCAGCAGTCGAGGTCTCCAGACTCATTCGCGCCATGGATGCCGTCCCGGGCGCTTGGTCCGAAATATCCGGTGCCCCCGTGAAACTGTATCGGCCCCAAGTGGTGCCGCATCACTTGGTCGATCCCCCGCGGACGCCAGGGGCAGCAGGTAACGGCGGTCCGCCTCCGGGAGCATTAGCGCCCGTTCCCGGTCAGGTCGTGTGGGCGGACGGTGAGCGGGGCATCCTGATCGCCGCCGGGGAAGGCGGGGTTCTCGTGACGGAGGTTCAGCCGCCTGGGAAGCGTCGCATGAGCGCGCAGGACTGGGTCAACGGTCGCGGAGTGGTTTCCGGGCAACGCTTCGAGTGACGCTTCCTCGATGCCACGTGGTGACGAACGACGATGTGTTGGCCCGCGCGGGCTTCCTTGCTGCCGCCCATGCCGTCCTGCGGCACGGTGGCCCTGAGGTCGCACTCCACGTTCGTGGGCCGGGGACCGGCGGACTCCATGTGTTCGAAGCGGTCTCTGACCTGAAAGCCGTTGCCGATGAAGCCGGAGCGTGGCTCTTCGTGAACGACCGCGTGGACGTGGCGCTCGCCTGTGGTGCGCGCAACGTGCAACTCGGGGCCCGGTCCCTGCCGGCGCCGGTGGCTCGCAGCCTGATTGGCGAGGACTGCTGCATCGGGGTTTCCTGTCACGGGGTCGACCAGATGTCCCTTGCGGCGCGCGATGGCGCAGATTTCACTTTCGTGGGTACGCTGTTCCCGACGCCGAGTCATCCGCAGGCAGAGGGTCTCAGAATCGAAGAGGTCCGCGCTGTGCATGCGGCCTCGGGTGACCGGCCGTGGATCGGAATCGGGGGTATCGGGCTGGAACAGGTTTCGACCGTCCTCGCCTCGGGGGCGTTCGGATTTGCCGTGGTCCGCGGGGTGTGGGACGCGGCTGAACCGGGGCAGGCCGTGCAACAATATTTGGAGGCGCTTAGGCTGGCGCCGATTGGGGAGGCGTAGATGAGCGAGCAAATTCAGGTCCGGCTCAACGGCAAGGATCGTGACATCGCTGGCGGCCATAGTGTGCGGACGCTGCTCGAATCTCTCGAACTTCATCCTGGCATGGTGGTTGTGGAGCTGAACAAGGAGATCTTGGAGCGTGATCGTTACAACGATGTCGACGTCCAGGGCGGCGACATGATTGAACTCGTTCACTTTGTGGGCGGTGGCTGAATCACATGGAATTGACGGAATGAGTGGAGACGGCGTGAGCGGAATAGATGCAGCGCAGGCCTTGGATGGTCCGCTTGAAATTGGTGGAGCGACGTTCGTGTCGCGCCTCATTGTGGGGACGGGGAAATACGCCGACAACGACATCATGGTGCGGGCGATCCGTGCGAGTGGTGCGGAGATGGTGACGGTGGCGGTGCGACGCGTCGACCTCGACCGCACCAAGGACGAGGCGATCCTCCATCACCTGAGCCCAGACGAGTTTTTTCTTCTCGCCAATACGGCTGGATGCTACACCGCGGAAGACGCGATTCGCTATGCGCGCCTCGCGCGCGCCGCTGGCTTTAACGAGTTCGTGAAACTAGAGGTCATCGGCGACGAAGCGACGCTACTCCCGGACGTGCAGGCCACCCTGGAGGCCGCAAAGATCTTGGCGGCCGAAGGCTTCAAGATCATGGCCTACACCAACGACGACCTGATCACGGCTCTGCGTCTGGAGGACGCCGGGTGTGTCGCGGTGATGCCGCTCGCCAGCCCGATTGGTAGCGGTCTTGGTGTGGTGAACCCCTACTTCATTCGTGAAATCAAGCGGCGTTTGCATGTGCCCGTGATCGTAGATGCGGGCGTGGGTACGGCCTCAGACGCGTGCGTCACGATGGAGCAGGGCGTGGACGGCGTGCTCATGAACACCGCGCTAGCCGCTGCGGATGATCCGGTTCGGATGTCTCATGCCATGAAACACGCCGTGGTTGCGGGTCGCCTGGCATTTCTGGCTGGACGCATGCCGTCGCGCGAGATTGCCGTACCCTCGTCTCCGATGACTGGAATGCTCGATTGATCATGTTCGGCTTTCAACGGATGGTGTCGCGGTGAGGGTTCATGGAGGAGTGCCGGGGGCGGCTCGTGACGCCGCGTTCCAGATCCGCCAGCAGGTGGAGCGAGGACGGCGGCTCGATGTGGCTTTGGGCTCCGCGTTCACAGGACTCTCGCAGCGCGATCGTGCGTTCGCCCATGACCTGACTTATGGGGTCACGAGGCTGCGGGGGCGGCTCGATCACCTCATTGGCGCGCATGTGCACAAGGGTATCGATTCCTTGCTCCCTGGCGTTTTGGAGGTGCTCCGCCTGGGGGCCTATCAACTCCTCTACATGGGGTCGGTCCCGACCTATGCGGCGGTCTCGGAATCTGTGGATCGCGCCACCTCGCTCGCTGGCAAGGGTGCCGGTGGGTTGGTCAACGCGGTTCTCAGGCGTGTCGGTGAGGCAGGATACGGAGAGGAGCACTTTCCATCTTTCACCGACGACCCTGCCGGCTTTCTTTCCACCTGGGGGTCACACCCAGGCTGGATGGTCGCGCGCTGGCTCGAGCGCTGGACCCCAGCCGAGGTGAGGGCCCTGGTCGAATCCAACAACCGGCAGCCCTCCGTCTACCTGGTTCCCCTGGACCGTACAGCCGACGAGGCCCGAGTCGTGTTGGTTGAGGCCGGCCTCCACTGCGAGTCGGTCGCGGACGTCGACGGATGCCTGCGTCTGAACTCCGGAACACCGGCGGAGGCATTGGACGTTCTGCCTTGCGCGCTCGTACAGGATCCTGCCGCCTACCTCGTCGTTCGGTATGCAGATGTGCCGCCAGGCACGAAGGTTGCAGACTTGTGTGCTGCCCCTGGTGGCAAAGCGCTGGTCGCTGCTGCAGGGGCGCGCTACACACTAGCCGCCGACCGCTCGGAGCGACGTATACGTATGGTTCGTGAGAACGCGAAACGGACGCAAAGCCGAATCGGCTGTGTGGTGGCAGATGCCGCCCACCCGCCATTTGTCGATGCGGACGTCGTGCTCGTCGACGTTCCGTGCACGGGGACAGGCACCTTGGCCCGACACCCCGACGCCCGTTGGCGCCTGCGCGAGGATTCGATCGCTGAACTCGCTGAGGTGCAACGCAGGTTTCTCGATGCTGCTGCGTCGTCGGTCGCTCCGGGGGGCCTGCTTGTGTACTCAACCTGCACGCTCGAGCCCGAAGAGAACGATGAGACCGTCGACGCGTTCTTGGCGACACACCCAGAGTTCCGTTCAGAGGCCACGGAGGCCGTACAGGCCCGCTTTATCGATGGCCGAGGTCGCTTGGCCGTCCTGCCGCACCAATCCGGCTTCGATGGCTCCTTCGCGGCGCGCCTCAGAAGGCAAGCATGAGGTTAGGAGGTTCGTTGGCGCGCCGTCGCGGGGGGAAACCCGCTCCAGACAAGCGGCCCGACAAGAAGGGTGGCTCGGCCCCACGTACGGGGAAGCCGATCTGGCTGATCGCGCTCGGATTGCTCCTGCTGGGGTGGGGTGGCGGATACGGCATCTCCACGTTGTTCCTCTTTCCAGAGCCACCGCCGCTTGGAGATCTGTTCGAGGTTCCTGACCTTGGGGGGTTAGGCCTCGCGAGCGCCCGCGAGCGACTCCTGGGGGCTGGCCTTCAGCTCGGTGAGATCGACTCGCTGTTGCACCCGTCTGTTGCGCAGTCTCTGATCATTGGGCAGTCGCCGTTAGCCGGCCAGGTAGCCCGGCCGGAAGCGCCTGTGCGGGTCACGCTCAGCCGCGGACCCCAGATGCGCTCGATTCCTGACGTTGCTCGTCTCCAAGAGAGCGGCGCCCGTATCGTGCTTGAGAGCAGCGGATTCATGGTCTCGATGGATACCGCGCAGGCCGAGGTGCCCCGTGGATTCGTGATTGAGACCCGTCCTACAGCCGCGTCGGTGCTCGCACTTCCGTCTGAAGTGCGCATGATTGTGAGCACCGGCCCCCCCGTGGTCCCAATGCCGCTTGTGCTCGGGTTGGGGGAGGACGAAGCCTTCCAGATGTTGGACTCGCTCGGGCTCGTTGTGGTCGAAGTTGTCGAGGTCTTCCGTTTTGGCCGGGACCAAGGCATCGTGGTGGAGCAGGAGCCGGCCGTCGACACGGAGTTGGAGCGTGGTGCGGAGGTCCGGTTGTCAGTAGGGCGTCGCGGAAGGCTCAGGGAACATTGACCTTCCGGCGCCGTAGCAAGCGGGGCGTCGTCGGGCGCCCTGATCCTTTCTACCGCAACGCTTTCCGGTGCTTGTCATGAAGCGCTCTTTCGCTCGCTCGCCTTACCTCTGGACGATCCTCGGGGTCGCAGCCGTCGTGGCCGCGGCTTGGGCTGGACGCGAGAATTATCAGCCCGTCATTACAGGTGCTGTCGCGCCTGACTTTGTCGTAACGGCGATGGACGGCTCGCAAGTGTCCGTTTCGGACTACAGAGGCAAAATCGTTCTCTTGAACGTGTGGGCGACCTGGTGTGCGCCTTGCCGGGAAGAAATGCCGTCAATGCAGCGGCTTTACGATGACCTGTCGCGTGACGACTTTGAGATTCTCGCCGTCAGCATTGATGCGCCTTTCGGGGAGACGGACATTTTCGGGAGGGCCGGGGGCGATTTAGTGGGTTTCGCTCAAGAGCTCGGCCTCACATTTCCGCTTATGAAGAACCACGCGGGGGACATTCAACGTGTCTATCAGACCACGGGCGTTCCTGAATCGTTCGTGATCGATAAGGAAGGCGTGATCTTCAAAAAGGTGGCTGGAAGTACGAGCTGGGATGCGCCTGCGAATAAGGAGCTCATTCTCCGTCTGCTCGGCAGCTAGTGTCCTTTTCCAGAAGTTGGTTGAGTACCGAGAGTGCCGATGCGTCCCGCTGGCAAGGCGAGACGACAAGGAATAGCGGAGCTATTTTGCGGAGGAGCAACGGAGCCAGCGTGGATGCAGCGGCGCTCGAATGCAAACGAACTTCTGTTAAAGGATACTAGTGTCCTCTCGGTCGGCTGGGGCGTTGCTCCACAATTGGCGACTCAAGGTCGCTGCGCTCGGCCTGGCTGTGTTTTTCTGGGGCCTGGTGCAGACGGAACCCCGCAATCAAGAGACGTTCTCGTCGGTCCCGATCATCGTCGAGATCTCCGACACTGCCTGGACCCTCGCCGCACCACCTGACCCGGTCGAGGTTGACCTTCGCCTTGGTGGCCCCGCACGTGAGATCATTCGCTTGGCCCGCGAAGGCACCACTGTGCGTGTTCAACTGGACGCCGTGAGGTCAGCAGATACGCTGGTGTCGCTCCGCCGTGAGTGGGTGGGACTCGGCCAAGGGACAGGCCTCACAGTAGAGTCCATGGCTCCCGCGAATGTCCGCATCTCCCTGGAGCGGACGATGACCCGGACGCTCCCGATCGCAGTACGGACTCGCGGGGAGCTACCGAAGGACCTCGCGCTCGCGAGCCCATTGGGCCTGGACCCTCGCGAGGCAAGAGTTCGTGGTGCGCGCAGTAGGATTGAGAGTCTGGACTCGATTCCACTGACGCCGTTCGATCTCGGCACCGTCGGAGCGTCGGGGGTGTTCAATGTGTCGCTCGACACCACGGGGCTGATGGGCGCGCTACTCGTGCCAGCGACGACCACCGTCGGCGTCCGCCTAGAAGACGTCGTCGAGCGTGTACTGTCCGGTCTCATGATTCTTGTGGACAGCGCCCGAGTGGGCACCGAAGTCGTGATCGACCCCGAATCGATCCAGCTCCGCGTGAGTGGGGCCCGCACGGTTGTGACCGCTATTGACCCAACATTGCTGCGGGTTTGGGTGCTTCCAGAGTTACTCAGGGACATGGCCCCAGGTGAAGAGCGGCGCGTGCCGATTAGCATCGAGGGCGTCCCGGCGCTTGCTACCGCTGTTCCTTCCACGGATGTAGTCACCGTGCGGAGGGCCGCCGATTTCGGCGGCGGAGCCTTGGACTGACGGTGACTGCCATCCCTACTCCACTCGTCCTAGGGATTGAGACTTCCTGCGACGAGACGTCAGCCGCCGTGATCGATGGGGACAACCGGATCCTGGGGCACATCATTTTGTCGCAGGACGAGCACGAGGTGTTCGGAGGGGTCATCCCGGAGCTCGCGGCCCGGGCGCATCTTCAGAAGATCGACGCCGTCGTGGACGAGACACTCGCGCAGGCTGGCGTCCGACTTCGGGACATCGACCTTATTGGCGCGACCGCCGGGCCTGGCCTCATAGGGGCTCTTCTCGTGGGTGTGTGTTGGGCGAAGTCCGCCGCGTTCGGCTTGGGTCGCCCTTTCGTGCCTGTCCACCATATGGAGGCCCATCTTTTTGCGCCTTCCCTCGAAGATCCAGAGGCCGAACCCCCTTTCGTTGGGCTCCTAGTTTCTGGCGGCCACACTATGCTCCTCCATGTGCCGGCGTGGGGGCAGTACCGTTTGCTCGGAGAGACCCGTGACGACGCAGCTGGAGAGGCGTTCGACAAGGCCGCGAAGCTGCTGGGGTTGTCCTATCCCGGCGGGCCGGAAATCGAACGGGTCGCCAGGGCTGTCCGAGGGCAACGGCACCGGTTGCCGCGCCCCATGTTAAAGCGAAACCAAAAACGCGAGGATGCATCGTACTACGACTTCTCCTTTAGCGGACTGAAGACAGCGGTCGTGGAACTGGCCGCGAAGCTGGACGCAGAAGGTGATCTCGAGCAGGAGACGCCCCACATCGCTGCGGCGTTCCAGGAGGCTGCGGTAGACGTCCTGGCGACGAAGACCATGAGGGCCGTTGAGGAGACCGGATGTCGCAGGGTATTGCTGGGCGGCGGCGTGAGTGCCAATACGCGCCTCCGCGAAGAAATCGCTGCGCGCCTGAGAGACGGGCGGTTATTCCACGCTTCCACGCGATTGTCGCTCGACAACGGGGCGATGGTCGCCCGGGCGGCCCGCTTTCGATATGAATCCGCACCCGGCGACGGGTTGGCCGCTTCTGCCGGTGCAGGCCTGCCATTCCCGGGCCTAATAAGGCCCAGCGCATGAACGCGCCCTGGCGGGTAGCGTGTTCCGGTAACCTCTTCCTCCCGCGAAGTTAGGCGCATGTATCCTATCATTTTTGAACTACCGAACTGGGTTCCATTCCTAGGCGGTGAGGCGATCACGTCGTTCGGCGTGTTCATGCTCTTCTCGTTCCTGACGGGGGGCTACTTGATCCGTGCCGAGATGTCACGGATTGGCCAAGATCCGGATAAGGCATGGGATCTCGTCTTCATGGCCGTGGTCGGTGGGATACTCGGGGCCAAGGTCTATTACATCCTTCTGAACTACCCTAGGCTCGCGACCGATCCGGCAGCTTTGATCTTTGCTCGTGGCGGTCTCGTGTGGTACGGGGGTTTCATACTCGCGACCGCCATGGTCGTATGGGAGATTCGGCGCCAAAAATTGCCACTACGCCCGATGGCAGATGCCGTGGCGCCGGGCCTCGCGATGGCCTACGGGGTCGGGCGCATCGGTTGCTTCTTGGTGGGTGACGACTGGGGTGTCCCGACCGATTCGTGGCTTGGAATTGCCTTTCCGCGCGGTTATCCGGCAACCACCGTGTCGAACATCGAGGCTATGGGGATCTCCGTCGATCCCGCCCTGGTGGAAAAATATGGACAGGTTCTTCCGGTGCATCCGACACAGCTTTATGAAGTCGGAATCAGTACTGCGATTTTCCTGTTTCTCTGGAAGATTCGGCGACACAAACACGGGGCAGGTTGGTTGTTCATGCTTTGGCTCGCCTTGGCGGGGATGGAGCGTTTTCTGGTCGAGTTCTTGCGGGCGAAGGACGACCGCTTCTTCGGCGTGCTGACCCTTGCTCAGTTGATCAGCCTCGGTGTTGTCACCGTGGGGATCGTCGGCATGAATCGTACGAGTAAGCCGGTGCCGACGGCATGAGGGAAGGAGGCTCCATGTTGACGATTCTGCACGCATCGGATCTTCAATTTGGAAAGCCGTTTCGCCCCCGCGCGGCTGAGGCTTTCCGGAACCTCGCGTTCGACACGATGCCGCACCTGATCGTGGTGTCCGGCGACCTCACACAGAGAGCCAAGGGAAGGGAGTTCAAGGCCGCCTGGGAGTTCCTTCAGCGCCTGCCGACTGTCCCGCTCGTGGTCACCCCCGGCAACCACGACGTGCCGCTCTATCGTGTGTTCGAGCGGGCCGTGTTTCCCTTTTGGCGCTGGCGCCGGCACATCCCTCGCGACGTAGACTCCGTTGCACGCGTGGCCGGAGCGATAATTGTTGGCCTGAATTCGGCGGCTCCGTATCAAGCGATCGTGAACGGTCGGATCACCGGGATGCAGCTCAATTTCGCCCGCAAGGCGTTTGAGTCTGCCCCTCCGGGTGGGGCCCGGGTGCTGGTGATCCACCATCACTTTGTGCCCACCCCTGACGGACTTGGGGGGGCGCCGATGCCGGGTGCGAAGCGGATTCTGAAGCAAATTGAGGACATGCAGGTCGATGTCGTCTTGGGTGGGCACGTCCACCAGACCCACTTCTCGAGCTCTCGCGACATTCTGCCAGGCACAGTGGCTGGCGTCCCGCTCATTGCTACAGGGACCACGACGTCGCGCCGTGGTCGAGGCCCTGAGCGGCGCAGGAATAGCTGCAACCTCGTTGAGATACTTGGAGATCAGATCCAGGTGACGCCACACCATTTCGAGGCTCGGGGAGCGGCGTTTAAACCGGGGGAAAAAGTGTCGCTGCGACGTGCTGGAATGCCCATGGCGGTCGAATATCCCGATACGCTTTTGGCCGAGCCCCGGGGCTGATCTTGCGATACCTACGCAATCGGCCGAACCGGAGTGAAACCCTCTGTGCCGCGGTGATGGCCTCTGGGCTCGCTGCGGGCGTCGGCCTGGTCGCGTTCTACCTCACTCGCATCTTTCTTGCCCGCGAGCCGACGGGCGGGGTGGGGGTCGAGCGACTGGACGGACCGCAGGCCGGAGAGAGATAGTGGGGGGACGTCTCGACCTGGCGCGTGCGCTCGCCGGGGTCGTCGTGGCGCTTGCCGCGATGGCCGCGCCGACTCGGGTCGAAGCCCAGGTCGGTCGGAGAGAAGTCGTCGCCGTGTATTTCGAGGGGAACGAGTCCTTTCCTGCTGACTCGCTTGCGCGGGCGATCGTCACCAGGCCGAGTGAGTGCCGGTCGGCGATCTTCAGTCCCTTCTGTTGGCTCGGCGCCGATTTTGCCGTGAAAAAATTCTACCTGCCGGAAAGGCAGATCGTGCCTGATCTAGCCCGCCTACAGATCTGGTATCAACGCCGCGGATTCCGAGAGATCCAAGTCGATACTGCGCGATTCCTGCGCCCGGACGGAGGGGCTGAGATGACCTTCCGCGTCCAGGAGGGGACCCCCGTTCTAACGCGCAGCATTAATGTCGTCGGCGCCGACGACGCTGTTGATCCGTTGATCTTCGACAACCTCCCGCTGAAGCCTGGTGAGCGCCTGAGCACCATTGCGCTCGATGCTACACGAGACTCCTTGGCGACTCGCTTGGCGGATCGAGGTTATGCGCACGTTTTCGTCCTTCACTGGTACCTCATCCCGTCAGATGACCTCCACGTCGCCGACGTGACCTTCGACATCGACACGGGTCCTCTCACGCGATACGGGCCCATAGAGGTGGTGGGAAATCAAGCGCTCTCCGATGCTACAGTGCGCAATGCACTGCAATTCCGTGAGGGCGGACTCTACAGGCGAAACCAGCTGATCGAGGGACAAGCTCGCCTCTTCGGCCTCGAGATCATTCGCACGGCTAATGTGATAGCCGACCTGGGCAGCGACGCGAACCCTGTTGTCCCCTTAACGGTCACGGTCAATGAGGGCCAAGCCTATCGGGTTCGCTACGGGGCCGGACTCACCACGGCTGAGTGTTTTGACGTGGAGTCGCGTTGGTCGGCCCGAAACTTCTGGGGAGGAGGACGCACGCTCCAGGTCCGGGGCAGGCTCTCGAACATCCTCGCCCCCCAGTTCCATGACATCCTCTGCCGGGACAGCGGCGACGGCGCGTTCGGAGAGTTGAACTGGCTCGCGTCGGTAGATTTCGTGCAGCCCTGGATCTTCTCGCCGCGCAACTCGTTTTCCGCGTCGGTCTTCGGAGAGCGCCAGTCCCTACCGGACGTCTTCATCAGGGAAGCAGTCGGACTCAACTTGTCATTGACACGAGCTATCGGGCCCCGCACACCCCTGACGCTCTCCTACCGCCCCGAGTTGTCACGCTTGGACGCCGCGGAACTCCTATTCTGTACGGGTTTCTTGGCTTGCACAGCCGAGGATATCGACATCCTGGGCAGTGCGAACCGAATTGCACCGGTTGGGATCAACTTCACGCGAAATCTCGCAAACAATCTTTTGAACCCCACTCGCGGATACAGTGTGGTGGTGGATCTTGAGCACGCGGCCCCTTGGACCGGTTCGCACTTTCGGTATGACCGTGTTGTGGTAGAAGGGACCAAGTACTCCGAGATCTCGTCTGTTGCTGTTTGGGCCGGCCGGGTGCGCGGGGGTTGGATCGGGGCGGGTTCGTTCAGCGCACTGGATCGGGGCGGAAATTCTGTCGACTTGGTTCACCCACAGAAGCGGTTCTATGCGGGCGGCGCCAATTCGGTTCGTGGTTTTTCGCAGAGCCGGCTTGGCCCGGGGGTTCTGCAGGTGCTGGACCCTCTTCCCCTCCTTAGCAACAGGGGCGCGAACTGCTCACCGGAGACAGTGATCGACCTCAGCTGCGACGCGTCACCGCTCGGGAACGAAGGCTTCATATCTCGCCCTACCGGAGGCACGCGGGTATTGGAGGCCAACCTTGAACTCCGTTTCGGTGTTGGGCGGTCCTTCGAAGTAGTGACCTTCGCCGATGTGGGCCAAGTGTGGGCCGCGGTCGAGTCGGTCTCGCTCTCCGACCTGGAAGTGACGCCCGGCGTGGGCGTGCGCTTCCTCAGCCCGATCGGCCCGATCCGGGTCGACTTGGCTTACCGGTTCCGTGGTGCCCAGGAGCTATCAGTCGTCACGACTCAAATTCGGCCGTTCGACCCCTTGGTGGATGACCCGGACGACCCGAGGGACGGCCCGCTCAGCGTGAACGGTGAATTCATTCCGTATGTGCGCACGAACAACATCGCGCTCCTGACGCCGCGTGTTCTTTTTGGCGAGTCGTCGGCGTTTTCGTTGCGCAGGTTTCAGATACACCTGTCGATCGGGCAAGCGTTCTGATGAGCGATCCCCTCAACGACTCGACTCATCCCCTGGAGGCGACTGAAGCGACGGCTGCGGAGCGCGCAGCCGTTCGCCGTTTCAGGCTGATGCCTTGGCTGAAGCGCGGTCTGTTTTTGATCGTGCTGGGTCTTCTCGTTACGGTTGCCTATGCGGATCAAAGCGAACGAGGTCAGCGAGCCCTCCTGGATGAGATCATTGTCCGATCCCAGGGTATCTTGGCGGGAGAGCTCTCTATTGAACGTGTTCGAACGCGAACGTTCCTCCTGGGCGCCACACTCTCAGGGGTGCGCCTAAACGCCGCGGCCGGTCGACGGTTCCTTTTCGCGGATTCCGTTCAGCTTCGTTATACGCCCTGGGGCGTACTCGCTGCGCGCCCCCGCATCAGTTCGATGGTGGTCTGGGGCCTGGACCTCGAAATTTCACGCCTGCCGAGTGAGGGCTCACTCAACATCCAGAGTGTCCTCCAGCCCAGGGAGGCCCTCGATGACGAGGCCGACGCCCAACGCGTTGACCAGATTCGTTTTGGGCGCATTGGCGTACGAGAGGGACTGGTGGAGATTCTCACGCCCACCTCGGCGGGGGGCCGGCTTCCGACCGTAGCGTCGCCAGATGGCGACGGGCTGCTTGCTCGGCTCGCGTTCGACTCGCTAGACCTTGACCTCGAGGCTGTAACAGTAAGGCTGGACGGCTCGGGCGAAAGGCTCAGTGGCCGACTCGCCTCGTTGTCTGCCGTGGCTTCGCTGTTGGAGGAGCCTCTGCTGATTGATGAGGCGTTCGGCCAAGTCGCCTACGATCAAAACGGAATTCGGGTGGGCGGAGGGGCTTTCCGATTGCCGGGCTCGTTACTCCGAGGCACCATCTCGATGGGGCCCGAGCAGCCCGGTGAACCCTGGGTGCTCGAAGCGCACTTGACGACGGATGGCGAGGGTCAGCTCTCGGACCTGGGTTGGCTCGACCCCCGGATTCCAGTGGGCACGTTCACCGGAACCGCCGACCTCCGTGTGGCGAATGGGGTCGAGGCGCGCCTTGAGGACTTCTCCATACAACTGGAGGCTAGCGCGCTGACCGCGAACGGAACGGTGCGCATAGATGACGTCCTACGCTTCGACCGGTTGGCCCTGACCGCCAGCCCCGTCACGCTGGACCGGCTGGAGCCGTGGATCGGGAAGCAGGCACCTCTGGACGGTTGGTTGAGCGGGAATATGACGGTGTCGGGAACTTTGGAGCGTGCGACCGTGAGTGGCCGCGCGACCTTTGTGCCGATCGGCTACCGTGGCGCCCCCACCACCGCCGACTTCAGCGGCACACTCTTTGGGGGGGGCAACCCGGGGGTGGCTGCCTTCGAGGCACGGCTGAATCCAGTCAACTACGACCTACTCCGTGTCGTGGCGCCCTCACTGCCCCTGGCTGGTATGGGGACGCTGAATTTCGAGGTGTCGGGTCGGGTGGATGAAGCGCTCAGATTCGTAGCGGACGCCACCCATTCGCCAGACGGTCGGCCGCGATCCGCAGCGAACGTCAGCGGCTCCTTCAGGCGATCGAGCACCGGGGTTTGGTCCACAGACTTGCAGGGGGCTATGGCGCCCCTGTCGCTAGAGATCTTCCAGGACCTGATGGGCCCCACCATGGAACTGCGCGGTGATATTTCAGGGCCGTGGCGCGCGCAGGGCCGGCTACGGGACCTACAGATCACCGCAGACATGGAGACCGCCGGAGGTCGTGTGTTGGTGGACGGTGTCTTCGATATGAGCGCTCCGGGGGCCTTCTACCGTTTCGATGCCGTCGCAGATCAGATCGCGCTTTCGACCTTTTCCCCGAAGTTGCCCGAGCCGTCGATCTGGAGCGGCAGCGTCTCGATTGAGGGGCGTGGCGTCCGGGCCGACTCTGTGGACGCGGCGGTCACGTTTCGTTCTTCCAAGGCCCGCCTCGGAGGCCTGTATGTCGACACGGCGATCGCACACATGCGGGCCTCGGAAGGGATCGTCACCATAGTCAGCCTAGACGCCGTAGTGGGGGGCGTGCATGTGACCGGGGAGGGACGACTTGGACTTGGGTCTCCTCTCGACGGTGAGGCGAGCCTGGCATTTTCGACAGACTCACTCGGCCTACTTCGCCCGATGTTCATGGGCGACACCGTGATCGCGAAGGACACGCTCAGCGCCATGGAGGTCACCTTACTCGCCTTCGAGGGGGTCGACGTTGACGCGCTGCCTGACACGCTCGACGTCAGAATGAGGGGCACAGTACGTGGTACCGTGCGCCTCCTGGGTTCGCTCGACAATCTCGATATTGAGCTGAAAGCTGACGTACGCCGAGCTGTTTACGGCCCCAACTCGGTCGACAGCGCAACGGTGACTTTGAACGCAAAGGACCTTCCCGGCTTCGATGGGGCGTGGAAGCTTGCGATGGATGCCTTCGGTTTGGAGTGGCAAGGGCGGTCTTTCGAGGAGGTGCGCGTTGATGGCGCGATGGTCGCGCGGGCTGGAGACGCGGTCGTGGCCGTGTCTAGGGGTCTGGGAGAGTCGATGCAGGCGCGTGGCCAATTCGGGTTCGACTCCGTGGGCGGGCATGTGGCCCTGGAAGAGGCCACGCTTACCATCGACTCGCTGGCCTACACGCTCGCCCTTCCGACCCGCCTGACTTGGGATGCGACTTCGCTTGTGGTTGAGGACCTGGATGTCGTTCGTGGTGGCTCCGATCCCATGAGGCTGACCGCTGCCGGGACGTTGTCGCGGGTGGGTTCGTCGGATTTTGGTATGATCATCGAGGGGCTACACATCGAGAGCATGACCCGCATCGGTGAATTCGATGAGGTGAGCGTATCGGGCCATGTGGACATGGAAGTCTCCGTCGAGGGGTCGGCTCTCGACCCCGTCATTCGGGCCCAATGGTCGGTCCTCGATCCACGCCTTGCCGCGCTTGAACTCTCGCAGGTTCGGGGCGATCTGGAATACAGAGATCGAGTCGCCCAGGTGACGGTGGAGGCTTTGTCGCGGGACCGTCGGGTCTTTACTGCTAATGGCTCAGTGCCCGTCGACCTCGCCTTGGCCGATATCCCGGATCGAACCGCGCCGGGTCAGATTGACCTGACGATCACTGCCGATTCGTTGGAGGCGTCGGTGGCGCTCGCCTACATCGGCACGTTGGAGGACGTCGAAGGATGGGTGACGGGAGCGGTAAGAGTGCGCGGCACACTTGATCAACTTGAGCCTGAGGGACAGGTCACGCTCTCCAACGGCGGCTGGTCGATCGAAGCGGTCGGTGTGCGACACAGAGAGGTAAGCGGCACGCTGACTCTCCGCCCGGACCGCACGGTCCAGGTGGATCTAAGGACCGTTGCGACCGGGGCCTCGACCGTGACCGGCACAATCACTTTGGACGAGATCTCGGATCCGGGGTTGGACATCGACATGAAGTTCACCGCGTTCCAGGCGGTGCAGCGACTAGACATGGAGGGCAGAGTCAGCGGCGATCTGAAGCTCACGGGTCGTTACGGCCGCCCGGTCGTAGAGGGTGACCTTCGGGTTGACCAAGGCACGCTGTTCTTGGACGAGTTCGCCCGCAACGCGGGGGTGGTTGATCTGCTTGATCCGCGGCTGTTGGGCGCAGACACGACTGCGTTTTCGGGTCAGGGGCTCTTGCGTGGTCTTCGCAACCCGTTTCTGCAGAACCTGAGCGTTCGGGTCAACCTGTCGGTGCCGCGGGATGCCTGGTTACGCTCGAACGACATGAACGTGGAAATGGGTGGCGACCTCGACGTTCGCTACGACCGCACACAGGGCGACATCGTCCTCGTAGGCTCGCTGTCCGCGTTGCGCGGCTCGTACGCGGTGTTGGGAAGGACCTTCGTCGTGTCCGGCGGTACGGTCGGCTTCATAGGTGTGCCTGGGATAAACCCGATCCTCGATATCCAGGCCACGAGCCGAATTCGCCGCCGCGACGAGGAACCCTTCACCGTCAATGCGAACGTGGAGGGCACGCTCGCCGCGCCTCGGGTCGCGCTCTCGACAGACGAGGCTGGCCTCGTGCAGTCCGACCTCATCAGCTACCTGGTCTTCGGGGGTCCGAGTTCCGACCTCGCGGTCGGTCAATCGAGTGCTTTGCAGGGGGCAGCCGGTTCCTTGGCCACGACGTACTTCTCGGGGATGGTTGCCTCCCAGTTAGGAGCCGCGCTGACCCAGAGGTTTGGTCTCGATTATCTCTCGATCACCCAAGCGGAGAACAACCAAGGGGTTGCGTCCGGACTCAGTTCCTTGGTCAACACACAAGTAGAGATCGGTCAGTATGTGGGTCAGGACGCATTTATCGTGCTCGTGTTCCGTCGGCCGTCGGAGCAGTCGGGTGGAAAAATGATCGGGGGTGCCCGCCTGGAGTGGTCTCTGAACGACGACTACACGGTCGAGGGGTTCTTTGAGGACCGTTTTCTGCGGAGCGGCGCCGGCTTCGGAGGCCTTGGGTTCCCGTCGGAACAGATTCTCGGGGTTTTCATCTTCCGAGAGTGGGGCTATTAGAGGAACCGAGAGTGCGTCACCGCGGCTGTGCCGGGAGCGCCAATCGCCGATGAAGACTTCCATCCAGATCGTAGCTCTCTCCGTCATCATGTGCGCGTTCGGTGCGCCTGAGATCCTTGCACAAGAGATCAGAGGTCGGGTTGTGGACTCCTCCAACGGCCAGCCGGTGGCGACCGCCGGCGTGTTCTTACTAGACGTGGAGCGAAACCGAGCGGCGGTGGCGCTGGCGGACAGCATGGGGCGCTTCGTGCTTACTGCACCCGCCGGTGGCGAGTATTTCATCGCCGTGCAGCGCATCGGTTATTTCGAATTTGAGAGCCCGCTCATCGCAGTCGCGGACGGCGGTATTTATCCGCTCGACCTAGAGATTCGGCCAGAGCCCATCCGTCTCGATCCGCTGCTGGTGACGATCCGCAACGAGAACCTCGAGCGGTGGCTCTCGCTCAAGCTTGGTGGAAATCCCAACACGAGAGAGGGTTTCCGAGCCTTACAAGGGGTGAGACTCGAAGAGGCCAAGTTCAAGAGCGACAACAACACCGAGATGCTGAGGTGGTTGTTGGTTGGAGTAGCAAACGGCATGGAGGTCTGTCTTGGTTCCCGGATGCCAAAGGTCGAACGGGGGACAGGCAGGATTCTTCCGCCTCCGTGCGGGAAGTTGTTCGTCGATGATCAGTTGATCCCGGCCGAGCACATCGATCAAGTGGACATGGAGTCGGTCGCGGTGGTCATCGTCCTGCCGCCTGATATCCTCTTCTACACCCGGGCGTTCGACTGGACCGTCGGCACCGCCCGCTAGCCCGGCCCTCCCTATCCCCGAGCCAGGTGCGAAGCACCCGCGAGCCTCCACGTCCGAGCAAGGTTCGCCCCCCCGTCGACCGTGCCGCGAACCCCACAGCCGCCCCACCCCGGCGAACCACCCACACTAAGCGGATTGAGCGAAAGCACAAAAGTCGGTTACAATTCTTGGCTATGGCTCAATCAACGTCCCGCCCCGAAAAAACGTCCGCCCCGCACGACAAACTCATTGTGCGTGGGGCTCGCGAGCATAATCTCCGGGACATCACCGTCGAGCTCCCTCGAGAGAAGCTGGTGGTCATCACCGGTCTCTCGGGGTCCGGAAAGTCTTCGCTGGCTTTTGATACCATCTACGCTGAGGGACAGCGCCGTTACGTAGAGTCACTGTCCGCCTATGCCCGTCAGTTCCTCGGTCTGATGGAAAAGCCCGACGTGGACTCCATTGAAGGCCTATCTCCGGCCATCTCGATTGAGCAGAAGACGGTCAGTCGGAATCCTCGCTCAACCGTCGGGACCGTCACCGAGATCTACGACTACCTGCGCCTAATGTGGGCCCGAGTGGGGATTCCGCATTGCCCGACGTGCGGCGATCCGGTGATCCGTCAATCGGCGACACAGATCGTGGAGCGAGTCTTGGAGATGGAAGAGGGCACGCGTATCGAGGTGCTCGCTCCTCTGGTGCGCGGCCGCAAAGGGGAGTTCGTCATCCTCTTTGAGAAGGCGCGCAAGGAGGGTTTCGTCAGAGTGCGTGTGGACGGTGAGACCTACGACCTCACTGAGCCGCCGCAGCTTAATCGATATGAGAACCACAACATTTCGGTCGTGGTGGATCGGTTGGTGGTTCGCGAAGAAGATCGCGAGCGCCTCGCGGACTCGGTAGAGACCGCGTTACGCTCCGGCGACGGGATCGTCGAGGTCTCTGAGCACCGCAAGGATAGCGATCCGATCGCTCATGTCTTCAGTGAGCACTACGCCTGCGACAACTGCGGCACGAGCCTGGCCGAACTTGAGCCGCGTCAATTCTCCTTCAACTCGCCGTTCGGCGCGTGCGAGGAGTGCGGGGGACTCGGAACGCGACAAGAGGTCAACCCAGAACTCCTGGTCGCGGACCCGTCTGTCTCTATCCTCGAGGGTGTGATTCTACCGTGGGGTGACCCCTCTGGGAATCTGAGGCGGTCGGTGATCCCCGGCCTAGCCGAGGCGTACGAGTTCCATCCGAACACGGCTTGGGGCAAGCTGCCTGAGGATGTGCGTCACGCCATCATCTACGGCTCTGGCACCATGAAGATCCGCTTTCCTTATAAGTCCGGGAGCGGAAGCTCCGACGGGCACTATGAGGATCTTTGGGAAGGCGTGCTGGCCAATATCGACCGTCGTTATCGAGAGACGGGCTCGGAGGGTGTCAGGCACCAGCTCGACGAATACATGTCGACGCTTCCCTGTGGTGTTTGTGAAGGGTCGAGACTCAAGGCGGGATCCCGGGCGGTTACGGTGGCGGGCCGGTCATTGGGCGATGTGGTCAACATGTCGATCGCGGAGGCATCTCAGTTTATTGACGGCCTGCCGATCCAGCGTCGTGGGGAGAAGGCCCCGAAGAACTCGGAGCATGCGCCTCTCTCGGCGGAAATCGCCGGCCCGATCGTCAAGGAGGTGGGCGAGCGACTCCGATTCCTGACGGACGTTGGCCTCGCGTATCTCACGCTCGGACGTGCGGCTGGGTCGCTCTCCGGGGGTGAGGCTCAGCGCATTCGCCTGGCCACCCAGATCGGGAGTCGGCTGGTCGGAGTGCTCTATATCCTTGATGAGCCCTCGATCGGGCTGCACCAACGTGACAATGCTCGACTCTTGAGCACGCTTCAACATCTGCGCGATCTCGGAAATACGGTGGTGGTCGTGGAGCATGACGAGGACACGATCCGCATGGCGGACTACATCGTCGACCTCGGCCCAGGGGCCGGCAGGCATGGTGGCCAGGTCGTGGCAGCCGGTTCGATATCCGAGATCCTCAAGTCCACCACGTCCCTCACGGCAGCCTACCTCAGAGGGGAGCGGGAGATCGCGCTCCCGATCGAGCGTCGGCCGGTCAACAAGGACAAGATGCTCACCGTGCGCGGAGCGCGTGGGCACAACCTGACCGGGCTGGATGTGAGCTTCCCCTTAGGTGCGTTCATCTGCGTGACCGGGGTAAGTGGGTCCGGAAAGTCGACGTTGGTGAACGAGACCCTGTACCATGCGTTGGCGCGCCACCTGTATCGCAGCAAGCTCGTACCCGCGGGCCACGATGCCATCGACGGACTCAAGCTCATCGACAAAGTCATCGATGTGGATCAGTCGCCGATCGGGCGAACGCCGCGCTCGAATCCTGCTACCTATGCGGGACTGTTTACGCCGATCAGGGAGCTGTTCGCAACGCTCCCTGAGTCCCAGATGCGCGGCTACGGTCCAGGGCGCTTCTCGTTCAACGTTAAGGGTGGACGTTGCGAGGCGTGTCAGGGCGATGGCCTTGTGAAGATCGAAATGCACTTCCTCCCGGACGTGTACGTGCCCTGCGAAGTCTGTCGCGGGCGCCGGTATAACCGAGAGACGTTGGACGTTTTTTACAAAGGCAAGAACATCGCGGACGTCCTCGACATGACCGTCGATGATGCGCTCGACTTCTTTGACCCGGTCCCTCGGGTCAAGATCAAGCTGCAGACCCTTCAGGACGTTGGACTCGGCTACGTGCACCTGGGCCAGTCCGCTACGACGTTGTCCGGGGGTGAAGCCCAGCGGGTCAAGCTCGCTACTGAGCTGTCCAAGACCGCCACGGGCCAGACCCTATACATTCTCGACGAGCCCACGACCGGACTCCATTTCGAGGATGTGCGGGTTCTCCTAGGCGTTCTGCACCGCTTGGTTGACCTTGGAAACACGGTCGTCGTGATTGAACACAACCTCCATGTCGTAAAGACAGCAGACTGGGTCATCGACCTCGGTCCTGAAGGCGGAGGCGAGGGTGGACGTATTGTCGTGGAAGGCACTCCTGAGGAGGTCGCGAAGACCAAGGGGTCTCACACAGGGGAACATCTGGCACCGCTCTTGCGACTGTAGGGGTGCAAGGGAAGGCTGCGACCCTCCCCCGGACGCCTTACCTTTGTTCGGTCAATCGCAGTTCGCGTCAGCGAAGCACGGTTAGAAACCGCGTTTAGTCCGGCGCCGTAGGGTTCGATCCATAAGTACGGGTAGTTTTGTTACTCCGCCCTGCGGAGACCCAGAGAAAAACGGAGACGGTCATGGTAACCCGAGAGGATCTCGAGAGCTTCCTGATTCGAATGGACCTTGAGTATGAAGAGGTCGACGAGGGCATGTTCCTCGTTCGCGGCCGCAATAGCGGACTTCCGGTTGTCGTCCATCACGCGGATGCGCTTCTGCTGATCCGTATGAAGGTCATGGACCTTCCAGAGAAGCCGGAGTCGGAAGTCTTGTTCTACCGGACGCTTCTGGAGCTCAACGCTACAGACGTGGTGCACGGCGCCTACGCTATCGAGACGGGCGAGTTGATTTTGAGTGATACGCTTGAGCTCGAAACGCTCGACTTCCACGAATTGCAGGCCTCGATGGAATCGATCGAAATGGCGGCGTCAGGCCATATGCAGCGGATTCGTTCGCTGGCTGGTGTCGCGGATTCGTCTGCAGCCGCAGTCGCTGGGGAGGGCTGATACGATGGGCATATTCACGAAGCTCTCTACTGTGATCAAGTCGAACATCAACGACCTGATTTCTCGGGCCGAGAACCCCGAGAAGATGCTCAACCAGATCATCATCGACATGCGCGACCAGCTCGCGAAGGCCAAGCGGGAGGTCGCCGCGGCGATCGCGGATGAGCGCAAGCTCAAGGCCCAGCTGGAAGAAGAGGTCAAGCAGGCGCGTGACTGGGAGCACCGTGCGATGCTTGCCGTCAAGGAAGGCCGTGACGACCTCGCCAAACAGGCGCTAATCAGGCAGCAGGAACATGCCGAGCGAGCTCAGGTCATCCAGTCCACCTGGCAGGCGCAGGCGTCTGAAACCGAGAAACTCAAGGGTTCTCTGCGGCAGCTGAACGACAAGATCGAGGAGGCGAAGCGCAAACGGAATCTCCTCATCGCCAAGCAGAAGAGGGCGCAGGCGCAGCGTCGTATTCACGAGACGATGTCCGGCCTATCCGACACGTCGGCGTTCGAAGCGTTCAATCGCATGGCCGACAAGATCGAAGAGGAGGAGCGCAAGACCATCGCGCACGTCGAGGTCAATGAAGCGCTGGCGGGCGATAGCCTGGAGCATGAGTTCGTCCGCCTCGAGAAGGGCGACGGCGGTGGCGCAGGTGTCGAAGACAAGCTCCTGGCACTCAAGAGCCAGATGGGCCTGCTCGGAGATGGTGCCTCGGAGCCGAAGCAATTGGAGGCTGGCGACGCGGGAGGGGTTCAGGATGCCGACGTCGAAGAGGTCTCCGACGCGGAGGCCGAGTCGATCCCGGAGGCTCAGCTCCTTTCCGAGTTCGACAAGCTCGGGGAGACCCAGGCCTAGGCCTGCTCTCACTCGAGGGATGTGGTGAACAAAGGGAGCGCTCCGAAGAGCGCCCCCTTTGTTTTTGACCTGGGGTCATGCAACTGGTGGTTGGTCACTGGTGTTTTGCCCCAGGCCCGTCATCTTTGGGCGGACATCGACCGGTCCGGCACCTTGCCGAGTCTGGCGCATCCGGTGACACACCAACCTGTGAACCCCTCCACTAGCGCAGAGGTCTTCAAGAATGAGCGTCGTCTTTCTCAACGGTCAGTTTCTTCCTAAGGAAGATGCCAAGATTTCCCCGGATGATCGGGGTTTCCTTCTGGCAGACGGTGTGTATGAAGTCACGCCGTTCTATGAGGGAGTGCCGTTCGCATTGGATCGACACCTGGAACGTTTGGAGGGGGGCCTGGCGTTCATGCGTATTTCCTACTCCGTGGACCTCATCGCCGCGATGCACCATAAGCTGATCGCCGAAAACGGTCTTACGGATGCACCGACTGCGCTCGTTTATCTGCAGATCACACGCGGGGCGGCTCCGCGGACGCACTATTTCCCGAAGGACCCGGTCGAGCCCACCGTTTACGCCTTCGCGAAGGCCTGGGACCGACCGACCCCTGAACGCTGGGATCAGGGCTTCTCCGTCGCGACCGTGCCGGACCGCCGCTGGAGTCGCGTGGATATCAAGACGATCGGCCTTCTCCCGAACGCGATGGCGTTTCAGGATGCGCTCGAGGCGGGTGCGGACGATGCCCTCCTCATTCGGGACGGAGTGGCCATCGAGGGTGCGCACATGAACTTCTGGGGAGTCTTTGACGGGACCGTGGTCACGCACCCGCGCTCCAACCATATCCTGCCAGGCATTACGCGCGGGGTGATCTTGGAGCTGGCCGCCGAGCACGGTATTCCGTGTGTGGAGCGCGCCATTCAGGTAGAGGAACTGGCCTCGGCCGAAGAGCTGTTCTTCACCGGCACCACCGGTGAGGTGCGACCGTGCGTGAAGGTCGACGGTGCGCCTGTCGGTGACGGAGGCGTGGGTCCGCTCACGCGGCGCCTTGCGGAACTGTTCCGTGCCAAGATTGAGGAGACCAAGTCGGCGGCCGTGGCGACGGGTCTGTAGGCCACCGATTGTCCGGACGATGACTCCTTGGGGGACGGTGGCGGGACTGCTCGGTGTGCTGTGTGCGGCGGGATGCGCTCCAACGGTAGGCCCGGGAGCCTCAGGGAGCTTCGACCTCGCGCCCGGTGACCCCGACGCCGTCCATGTGGTCTACCTCGGCACCGGCGGTTGGATCTTCGAGCGAGGAGCGGATCAGGTACTGGCCGCTCCGCTCTTCTCGAACCCTGGGTTCTTCACGACAGGCCTCGCGCCCATCCGGTCCGATACGCTTGAGGTAGATCGATTCATGGGTCTCTACGACGTCTCGCGCGCTCGAGTGATTCTTGTGGGCCACGCCCACTACGACCACCTCATGGACGTTCCCCGCGTAGCGCTCAGGCACGCGCCGTCGGCCCGCATCGCGGGTAGTCGGACGGTCCAGAATACCTTGGGCGATTGGTCTGGCGTCGCGGACCGGGTCGATTTGCTTGAGGCGTCGGCCGGGGACGAACAAACGGTGGGGAAGTGGATGCCATACGGCGACGCGGTCCGCATCATGCCGCTGCGTTCAAAACACGCCCCGCATTTCGATGGCATGACGCTGTATGAAGGCACTCGCGATGTGCCGGTCGAGCACGAACCGCGCTGGGCGACGGAATGGTTGGAGGGAGAGACACACGCATTTCTAGTCGACTTCCTAGATGGCGACGGGTCGGTGGCCTACCGGATCTACTACCAGGACGCCGTCGCTCCCGCTCCGGCGGGGTTCGCGCCGGATGCGGTCATCCTGGAGCACCCCGTAGACCTGGCGATCTTCGTGCCGGCGACATTCGACCAGGTCGAGTGGCACCCTGAGGCCTTCGTTCAGAACCTTCGACCGCGGCGTGTCCTACTCGGTCATTGGGAGAACTTCTTCGTGCCCGTCGACACCCCCGCCACTTCGATCGTGCTTACGGATTTCGCGCACTTCGAGTCTCGCCTTGAGCGTGTATTCAGCGGTGAATGGTGGCGTCCCGACCGCTGGACCGAGTTCCGCTTTCCGACCCACTAGTAGGTCGGCGCCGGCGACTACATACCGACAGGCTTGGGCGCTACCCGCTGCTTCATGAGATCTTCCCCCTGCGCACGGGGTAAGGGGCCCGGTTCGGTCAGGATTCGGGTGCGGTGCGTGTGCGTCAAGCAGGGAAAAAAAGAAGCCCACGCCGGGGTGTCGTGGGCTGATTGGGTGAGGAGATCCAAGCTGCTCCCTTTCCATCGGCAGCATGCCCCCCCGCACCTAGAGGCCGGAGACAGACCAATAGGAGCATGATCAAACGCGTCTGCCGACCCTCCGCGGGCGAGTTGATATGGCCCATCTCCGGCCCGGTTCTGCCACCAGCCGCGTTATCAGCGCGTACCAATTCGAGAGTGACGGATTGATGGTGAGAAGCCATAATGAAGATTCCCCTAGAAAACTGAGTCCCCCCAAGGAATTCAGATCATGAGTGTGGAAGGTGGGGAGTACGTCGTCCTTGTCGTGGAGGACGATCCGAATCATGAGATCCTCGTTCGACTGGCCTTCGAGCGAGGCGATCCACAGGCGATCCACAGGCGACCGTCAGGGTGGAGCGGTCGGCGGAGGAAGCATTGGGTACCTCTGCCGACTGGGATCCGACGCTCAGGCGGGTTCCGCGGTCATGCCAGACGTCATCGTGCTGGACATCAATATGCCTGGCATCGGGGGGCTGGGCTTCCTCGAGTGGCGCGGCCAGCAGCGGGAAGCGGTCCGAGACATCCCCGCCATCGTCTTTACCTCGTCGAACGACCCGGACCTCGTAAGCCGTTGTTTCGAGCTTGGTGCCAGGGACTTCAAAGAGAAGCCTGAGGACTTCGTGGATCTAGTTGACTTGGTCCGTCGAGTTCTCCGACGCTGGCGCCCGATGGAGCGAGGCCTGGGCGAAGTGTCGGCGTAGCAGCGCTTGACGTTCATGGCTGCATGATGATCCCGCCGCCGCGCCCGCCGACCAGCCGACCCTGGGTGGCGCGCTCTTTGGCCCGATTCCCGTTCTTCAGATCGTGGCGCGAAATCGGACCCTGGAATACCTGCTGAACGATCTTAACACTCTCTTGTTCGTGGCCATCGCCCTGATGGTGGGCATGTACCACCTTTTTTTCTACGCCACGCGCTACAGTGAGCGGCAGTACCTCTGGTTCGGCCTCGGCTCGGTCTGCTTCGCGGTGAACGCCATCGCGTTCTCGGCATGGGGCGGCCTCCTTCTGAACCGCCTGGGGCCCGCGTACCGGTGTACGGATGCCTCGGGTCACGTGGCCGCGGTCTGACTCATTCCGTTCCTGTTTTGGATTCTCGACCGCCCCATGGGAAGGATCCTGCGATCCTACCAGGCCTCCCATTTGGTGCTGGCGGTCTTCGTGGCCACGGTACCCCTGCGTTGGGTGTTCGCAACCAGCCTGGCCCGATTCGTGCGGCTTATGCCAATCCTGGCTGTGGCCGTGGTCCTACTCCTTCGGGGTGCGGTCCGCGGCAATCCCGAGGCCCGCGTCTTCCTCGTGGGGATACTGTTTGTCGTACTCGCAGAGGTGGGGGAGTTCTTGAGGCTCGCGGGCCTAGCCCTGCCGCATTCCCTTCCTTACCTGGGGTTCACGGCTCTCTTGCTCTCGGCGGCGGTCGCCCTGGCCTACCGCTTCGCTCGCGCCCACGCGGAGTTGGACGAGCTCCGTCTGGGGCTCGCCGGCGAAGTCACGGCACGCACCCCGGAGCTTGAGGCCATGACTCTCAGGGCACCGGAGGCCAGCGATGGAAAGTCCCAGCTCCTGTCGACGATGAACCACGAACTCACGGCTCCGCTCAAGTCGATCGCAGGCTTCGCCCGCATCGTTCTTACCTAGCCCGAAGCGAATCTCGACCAGCACAGTAGGGACTTTGTCGAGCGCATCAGGTCCACTGGTCGATATGCCCTGAAGCTGGTCGGCGATCTCCTAGATGTTTCCCGCATTGAGGCAGGGAAGGTGCGGATCGTAGAGCAGGATGTCGATGTGGCGGTACTTGTTCGCGATGTTTGCGGCGACTTCGATAGCCGGGGCACAGAGCGGTCGACGAATCCCACTGTCGTTGTTCCCGAGGGCATGCCCACCCTCCGGACGGACCCCATTCGGCTCAAGCAGATCTTGGTGAATCCTGTGAGCAACGCGATCAAGTTCTCCCCGCATGGCGTCGTTACGGTGACGGTCCACTCAGAACATGCCGGTGGGAGTGGAGGTCGGTCTGAGTACCAACTCGGCCTTCGGCGTCGTGGCGCCCTGACCGCCTGGCGTTCGGATGACGCACTCGATGCCCGGCGCGCTCCGGCCAGCGGCATGGCGGACACCACCGAGTGGTGTGATCCGGCTTGTCGTTCCTAGTTCTTGCTGGCGAGACCGGGCACCGCAGCCGTAGGCCGGGGTCGCGCGGGCCACTGCACTTCCTCAGCTTCCTTCTAGTATCGCAAAGACGCGGTCCTGGCCCCTCGCCTACTCCTCGCGCCTCGCCGGACCTCCCTCGAAGCGGAAGCGCACGCGCAGACCCTCGCGGTCCTCGGCCACGATGAAATGGGCGGGGGCTCCGGCGTCCAGGCCCCCACTGGCATCGAGCGCGCGGGCAGTCGGAATCAAATACAGCCCGCGGACGTCCAGCGTATCCTGCGCCTCGGTTTCACCCATGTCCCCGATGTCCGTGATCACTCCGGCCTCATGCATCAGCGGTCGGTCATAGTTCAGCAGAATATCCGCCTTCAGGACGGGGATTCCTGGCACCGCGATCGTGCCACCAGAAATGAGAAGATCCGGCACCCGCCGTCCGTTGTATGCGAGCGACTCATAGACGTCAGGGTCGAATGCCGCGTAGCTACCAGTCGCGACCGCGTCCAGGGCCGTGAGGATTCCGACGAAGTTCGTCTTCCTTAGGTGCTGCTTTTGCGGGTCGTCCGCCCACGCCCCTGACTCGATCAAGATTGTGCTCGCACCCCACTGGCCCATGAGGTCGCCGAAGGCCCGTGGGTTAAAAGTGTCGTCGTATTTCGCGATGTGCCCGCCCACGAGAGGGTCCATGGCGCCGATCAACAGCGAGGCGACCTGCATGGCGCGGCGACGTTTTGCGTCAACGTCGCGGGCCTCGTTGAATGCGGGAGCCAGGAGTGCGATGGCCACGCCGCGGTTGGTCTGCCCCACTCGGACCGCTGCGCCCTGATCATGCAAATTGAAGCCGAAGTCGGGGGTCAACGCGTCGGTGACGCCCTTGAGCGTCCGGCCTTCTGGCGTTTGTAGCATGCGGGCATCACGGTTCACATCGATGCCCTGAGCGTTCCGCCGCTGAAAGCGCTCGGCGCCATCCGGGTTAAGCATTGGGATCATGTGGACCGTCGCTCCTTGGGCGATGCGACGCACGGCCGGGTGGTCACCATGCTCATGGAAGAAGCGAACGATGTCCGCGAGCGACATGGACGCGGTGCTTTCGTTTCCGTGCATCTGCGACCAGAGCAGCACGGTGGTGGGTCCAGAGCCAAAGGTCAGCTGGCGAATCGTTCGCCCCTCGGCACTCTCGCCAACAGTTACCGACGCCACGCTGCCGCCTAGGTACGGCTCCACGGAGCGCCAGTACGTTTCGTGGTTGAAACGTCGGTCGTCGAGGCCTGGGACGCGGACCCCGTCGTATAGACCGATCAACTCTTCCGCCGTGGTGAGCGCCGTGGTGAGCGCCGCGGTCCGCGCAGGGTCCGAGGTGGGGCGGCTCGTGGCGGTAGTCGTTGTCGCCGGCCCGAGCGCCCCGGTCGTGGCGGTAGCCGGCGCGCCGCCCTCCGAGCGGGGAGTGGCGCCCGATGCCGCGCAACCCGCGCACACGAGGACGGCCAACGGCGTCAAAGTTCTTATCATCGATAGATCAGATAGGGGGCACGCAGCGCTTCGAACGAAGCGACTTGATCGCTCCATGTGGCGGTGAGTTCGGCGAAGGTCTGCTCTGCGTCGAGCCCAAGGCGTAGCGCATCCGTACCGGCCAGTCGGTCGAAGTGGGCCTCCCTCCAACTCCAATTGTCACCCGACATCGCTCGAGCTTCGATCAGCATGGCGACCGCCGCGCGCGGCGCATCATAGTCGGTGTCTGTGGCCACCAGCCGCACCCCGGGGATCTCCTGGCCTTCGAACTTGCCGTCGCCCGCGTTGGTAGGTGTGAACAGCGCCGCTTCAAAACGGACGCCTTCGAGCCCGTAACCGTTCAACGCGTCCGCGAGGGCGGGGCCGTCTAGCCACGGAGCCCCAATCCACTGGAATGCGCGATCTGTGCCGCGGCCTACCGACAGAGGCGTGCCCTCGAAAAGGCAGACCCCGGGGTAGGCCAGGGCGCTTTCCTGCGTCGGGATGTTCGGCGACGGCGCCACCCAGGGGAGTCCACTGTCCTCAAACGCCATGTCCCGCGTCCAGCCATCCACAGGTACCACATGAAGTTCTACCGTGATACCGAACGCGCCGACATACATTCGCGCGAGTTCGCCGGCGGTCATGCCGTGACGCATGGGTACCTCAAACATGCCGACGAAGGTGCTGTAGGCCGGATCAAGCACGTTCCCTTGCACGACGTCACCGCGGATGGGATTGGGCCTGTCGAGGACGATGAAGGGGATGCCGTTCTCGCCGGCAGCCTCCATCGCGAGGGCCATGGTCGAGACGTAGGTGTAGTAACGTGCCCCGATGTCCTGCATGTCGAAGAGGAGCGCGTCGACGCCCGCGAGCATCTCAGAGGTCGGCTTCCGCACAGCCCCGTACAATGAATGGATGGGTATGCCGGTCTGCTGGTCCACGCCGCTTTCAATCGCGGCGCCCGCCCGTTCCTCACCGCGAATGCCGTGCTCTGGGGCGTAAAGGGCAACGAGCTCGATATCTGGCGCGTCGTTCAGCGCGTCGATCGTCGTGCCGACGGCCGGTGCACCCGCCGCCGCAGTGCCGCCCGTGCGGTAGATCCCGGTGTGGTTCGTGATCAGGCCGACCCGCTTCCCGCGCACTAGGTGTGCGGAGTCTGTCAGGAGAACCTGAATTCCGGCGCGCACTTCGACCGCAGGCTCGGCAAGGGCGTGTTCTGCGGCATCGCCGCCCGGAACGCTGCAGGCGGCTAGGGTAAGACACCATAAGAAAATGAAGCAGGATTGTGACGTTTTCGGGGGGCCCGTACTTTCCCGTCCGTCTTCGGCTTGGCGCCGCTCGCGACCTCGTGTTGTCTGTTGCATGCGGCAAGCTTCGGGCTCGCGCCCTGCCCCGTCAACGCAATCGACCCCAACCCTCCCAGAGTCACCGCAACGCCATGCCACTACCGACCGCCCGTCCTTATCGGATCGCGCCCCGAGCGCTGGCTGCATGGGTACTGGCCGTAACCCTTGTTTCATGCGGGTCCCCGCAGTCATCACCTGCGCCTGATCCCGCACCCGCGGCCTTACCTGCGGTCGCAGATGAGAGCTCGGAGGCCTCCGAAGTCTTGATCGATCTGGAGCAGCGTCCAGTGACGTCGCCCGACCAGCCGATGATCCACCCCGAACCGGAGCCTCGGGACCCAGCGGAGGGCTTGGCATGGGCGGAGCACACCCTGGCAAGCCTCACGCTCCGTGAAAAAGCGGGGCAGCTCATGATGCCGTGGGTGCTAGGAGACTTTGCCCCTGAGGGCACCGCGAGCCACGACCGCATGCTCGGATACATCCGGGACCAGGGCATCGGCGGCGTCATCATGTCGGTCGGCTCGCCGACCGAGGTCGCGGCCAAACTGAACGACCTACAAGAGCACTCCAAGCTGCCTCTTTTGGTCGGCGCCGATCTCGAGACGGGTGCGGGCTTCAGAATGCGCGGTGCGATCCAGATGCCCGGGACGATCGAACTTGGAGGCGCCACGGACTTTCCCTCTCTTATGGCCGTGGGTGCCGCGGGCGATGCCGGCCTCGCCTATGAGATGGGTCGGGTCACCGCTGTTGAGGCACGGGCGGTAGGGATTCACGTACCGTTTGCGCCGGTGTTGGACGTGAACAACAATCCGGACAACCCGATCATCAATGTGCGCTCCTTTGGTGAAGATCCCGCTCAGGTAGCGGCGCTCGGCGCCGCCTTCGTGCGCGGTATTCAAGAAAACGGCGGAATCGCGACCGGAAAACACTTCCCGGGACACGGCGACACAGACACCGACTCCCATACGGCGCTGCCGATTATCAATCATTCGCGGGCCCGCATGGACTCCATCGAGCTGTTGCCCTTCCAAGCGGCGATCGACGCGGGGATGGGCGCGCTCATGACCGCCCATATTTCCGTACCGTCCATTAACGCGGGGCGTGGGGATCCGTCCACGCTGTCGGCCGCGATCATGACGGATCTGTTGCGCGGTGAAATGGGCTTTACGGGGCTGCTCTTCACCGACGCCATGGACATGAGTGCGATCGCACGGCAACACAGCGCCGAGGAGGCCGCAGTCCGAGCCATTGAGGCGGGTGCCGACGTGATCTTGATGCCTCCGTCTCCGGCACGCGCCATCGACGGGATCGTGGCGGCGGTGGAGTCTGGGCGCATCTCGGAGGCACGGATCGATGCGTCAGTCCGGAGACTCCTGGAGGTCAAGGCGGACATTGGGCTCGACGAGAACCGGTTGGTTTCCCTTGCCGGCGTATACAGCGCCGTTGGCATCCCCGCCCACACAGAGGTCGCAACCCGGGTCGCCGAACGCTCGATTACGGTCCTTAGGAACGGCGGAAATCTCTTGCCGTTGCGAGGTACGCGGACTGCGCGGGTTCTGTCCGTTTCGTATCGCCGCGAGTCCGATGTGCTGGCCGGTCGGTACTTCGACCGGCGCTTGCGTGCGACGTATCCGCAATTGACGACGGCGAGCCTGACGCGCGACGCGAGCAGCGACCTCTATGCTGGCCTCCTTCGGCAGGCGCGGAATCAGGCGTTGGTCGTGGTGAGCACCTATGTCACCGCGGTGTCCTACCAGGGTTCGATGGCCTTGCCTGAAGAGCTGACGGACTTCATCGGCGCGCTCGAGGAGGGCGGGATCCCACATATCGTGGTGTCGTTCGGAAATCCTTATCTGTTGACCTCGTTTCCGGACGTGCGGGCCTATATGCTCGCCTGGAGTGGCTCTGAAGCCAGTCAGACCGCGGCGGCTCGTGCGATCTTTGGAGACCTTGAGATCACCGGCCGGATCCCCACGCGCATTCCCCCACTCTACGAAATCGGTGACGGTATGACGATCCCAGCAAAGGCGAGCGCGAATGGTCGTTGATCGAAAGCTCGGCTTCGCACTCGCATCGCTCCTTATTCTCGGTGCGTGTTCCGGTCAGCGCGCCACGGTGATCCATACGCCCTTCGGGCGCATCACAGACCTCGACGCCGACGCGCGACAGTGGGTCGAGGAGACGATGAGCGGGCTGACTCTCGAAGAACTCGTCGGTCAGCTCGTCATCGAGTGGATCCCGGGCGGATATGTGTCGCCGACCAGTCCCGACTTCGAGCCACTCGAACACTGGGTCACCGTAGATCAGATCGGTGGTGTGTCTCCTTCTATCGGGACCCCCCACGCCTATGTGGCGAAGCTGAACGCCCTTCAGGAACGGGCTAAGATCCCACTTCTGGTGACGGCAGATTTCGAGAACGGCGGGCCCGGGATGCGGATCAACGGTTCGTATGCCCTCCCGTCGATGCTCCCGCAGGGCGGCGGCACGGCGTTTCCTCCCACGATGGCGTTTGGTGCGATCGACGACGAGCGCTTTGCGTTTGAGTACGGTCGTATCACTGCCCTCGAGGCACGGGCGAGTGGGGTGCACCTTTTGTTCGCGCCCGTGCTCGACGTGAACAACAATCCGGATAACCCAGTCATCGCGAGTCGCTCTTTCGGGGCCGATCCTGCACTCGTGGCGCGTATGGGCTCGGCGTTCGTGAGAGGAGCGAAGGAGGGCGGTGCGTTCACCACAGGGAAGCACTTCCCTGGGCACGGCGACACCTCAGTCGATTCCCATGTGGGCCTTCCAGTGATCACTGCCGACCGAGCGCGGCTTGATGCGGTCGAATTGGTCCCGTTCGATGCCGCGATCCAGGCCGGCGTGGACGCGATCATGACCGCGCATGTGTCGCTCCCCGCGATCCTCGGGGCTGATGGGCCGCCAGCCACGTTGTCGCCTGAGATCATGACGGGCCTTCTCCGGGCCGATCTGGCCTTCGACGGCGTCTTGTTCACCGATGCGATGACCATGCGGGCGATCACCGACGCATACGGCATGGGTGAAGCGTCCGTGCGCGCCGTCGAGGCGGGTTCAGACGTCATTCTGTCTCCCAAGGACGTTCCTGCAGCCATCGGGGCAGTGATGACCGCGGTCGAGACCGGCAGGATCTCTCGACAGCGGCTCGAGAACTCGGCCCGCAAGCTTCTAGAGATGAAGGCCAAAGTGGGGCTTCACCGAAATCGATTTGTCTCTCTGGAGTCGGTCGACGAAGTCGTCGGCTCGGGACCACACCTGGCCTTCGCCGATACCGTGGCAGCCCGGTCGATGACGCTGGTTCGGGACGACGCGTCGTTGGTGCCGCTGGACGTGGACGCTCCGGGTCAAACGGTGCACGTCCGTTACGCACCGTCGACCTGGTTGTGGGCGAGTCGCGCGTTTTCCGCGGGCCTTTTGGAGCGGGTGCCCGGCGCCATTGAGGTTCGTCTCGACGAGCGTAGTGATGCTGCGGCGTACGAATCCGCTCGAGAGGTCGTTGCGCGTGCGGACCGGGTCATCGCCAGCGTCTATCTTCACACGTCCTCGGGCTCTGGCCCGGATGCGTTGCCGGCGTCGTTCTCCACGTTGGTGAACGGAAGTGCCGCCCTTCGGCCTACGGTGTTGATCTCCTTCGTGAGTCCCTATCTGATTCGGGCGCTCCCGGATGTTTCGAGTTACCTCGTGGCCTGGGGAGACCGCGAGGTATCCCAGCGGGCCGCCGTGGCCGCGATTTTTGGTGAAGAAGCGATCTCGGGACGGCTCCCGATTCAGATTCCTCCTCTCTTTGAAATGGGCGCCGGCCTCGACCGAGCCAAGACCTCGACACGCGTGGTCACCCGCACGGTCGACGACCCACTTGTTGCTGCGGGCATCGTGGCACGGACGGGCCAGGGCGCGGTACCTGGACAAAACCAAACGGTGGCCGACCCGGTCAGCCTGGGCATGTCAACGAGCGGCCTCGCCCGCATCGATTCGATCATCCGGGCGGGAGTCGCAGATTCTGCGTTCTCTGGAGCTACGGTCGCGATCGGTCGACACGGCCGTCTGGTGAAACTCGATGCGTATGGGGAACTCGCGTACGGAAGCGGCCGTCCGACGACCACGACATCGATCTGGGATATGGCCTCCGTATCCAAAGTCGTCGGGACGACCAGCGCGGCCATGATGTTGGTTGACGAAGGGCTGTTGGATCTCGACGCGCCGGTCATCCGCTACCTGCCCTGGTGGTCTCGCGGCGACGCTCGCAAGGCTCAGATCACCGTGAGGCAGCTGCTCCTGCATCGGACCGGACTGCCGCCGTTCCGCACGTGGTATTTCGAGCATGAAGGCATGGATGCCTACAAGGCTGCCGCGGCCGACGAACCGCTTGATATGGATCCGGGACTGGAGACGATCTACTCCGACATCGGCATCATGACGCTCGCGTGGGTGATCGAGGAGGTCAGTCAACGGTCGTTGGACGACCTGCTCCAGGCGCGTCTATGGGATCCGCTTGGCATGCGGGAGACTCGTTACCGACCCGATCAGTCGCTCAAGCCCCGTATCGCCGCGACCGAAGTCGACGTCGCTTGGCGCAACGAGTTGGTGTGGGGCCGAGTGCACGATGAGAACGCGGATGCGATGGGCGGGGTCGCAGGTCATGCCGGACTCTTTAGCACCGCCGTGGATCTTTCAGTGTTTGCACGTATGATGCTCAACCGCGGTGAATCGCCGTCTTGCTCTCCCGAAGCCGTTCCCGGTGAGCCGTGCCCAGTGGCGCGCGACACGGATCAGCAGATTCTAAATCCAGAGGTCCTGTCGATGTTTACCACTCGGTATGACCAGACGTCGACGCGGGGGTTGGGTTGGGACACCCCCGGTGAGCGATCATCAGGGGGTGACTATGTGACGGAGCGTGCATTCGGGCACACCGGGTATACCGGCACCTCCATATGGATGGACCCCGAGCTCGACCTGTGGGTCATCCTCCTGACGAATCGGGTCCATCCGTCGCGTGAGAACCAAAAACACGTACCCCTTCGCCGAGCTGTCGCTGATGCGGCGGCACTCGCAATCACAGATCAGCCCGTGCGGAGACGCGACCCGTGACGTTTCTCGATTGGGCGATCATCGGGCTGTACTTCGTTTTTGCGGCTGCGATCGGCCTTGCGATGTCGCGGCGGGCTGGGGCACCGGTTAGTGAGTTCTTCGTCGGCGGGCGCTCACTGCCCTGGTGGCTGGCGGGCACGTCGATGCTCGAGGCCGTTGAAGCCGCGCTCCGACTGTACGACGGGCCGCCGCCGGAACTTTGGCTCTATCGAGGGGCTTGGCAGGAGTGGAGCGTGAACGAGGCCATCGTTCTGGTGCCCTTGTCTGAAGAGGAACTTCGCCGAAAGATCCAGGCCATATTCAAGCACGAGTCCCAGAAGGACTCGGCTCCATTCCCTGGACCGGACCCGCGGGAGTTTTGGCAGCGGGTAGTCGACCGCAACAAGGGAACGGCCGAGCTGCTTCGCGGCCTAGGGCTGCCGGCCTACTTTGCGATGGAGGCATATGTGACGCTTAGCGAGGGGCGGCGCATGGAAGGCCCGGAAGTGGCGACCTCCACCCTCGGAGAGACCCGTTCATGATCGGCTTCACCACGCTCGACCTGGCTGTCTTGGTCCTCTACCTCGTGGCCACCACGGCCTGGGGTGCGTGGCTGGGGCGGGGCCAGAAAGGTGGAACGGACTATTTCCTAGGGAGCCGTTCGCTCCCCTGGGTCGCGGTCATGCTTTCGGTCGTCGCGACCGAGACGAGCACGTTGACCTTCCTGAGTGTCCCCGGAGTATCCTACGCAGGCAGCCTGGTCTTCCTGCAACTCACGCTCGGGTACCTGACCGGCAGAATTGTCGTGTCGTTCGTGTTCTTGCCCGCCTACTACCGTGGGGAACTGACGACCGCGTACGCGCTCCTTGAGGCCCGCTTCGGGCTCGGCGCCCGGCGCTTCACATCTGGCATTTTCATGCTGACCCGTCTCTTGGCTGATTCGGTGCGGTTGTTTGCTACTGCGATCCCCTTGGCCCTGATTACGGGTTGGCCGTATCCGACTTCCATCGCGGTGATCGGGGTTCTCACGGTGATCTACACGTACTTCGGCGGCATTAAGGCTGTGGTGTGGGTCGACGCCGTGCAGATGAGCCTTTACCTCGTCGGGGCCATCGTTGCCATTGCAGCGATTCAGATGGCTGTTCCCGGCGGGTGGTCCGAGGTGATCGTCAGTGCAGATATCGCAGGGAAAATGCAGGTGCTCGATTTCTCGTGGAACCTCACCACGCCTTACACGATTTGGGCAGGCGTGCTGGGCGGGGCGGTCTTTACGATGGCCTCGCACGGAACCGATCAACTGATCGTACAGCGGCTCTTGACCTGCCGAGATCAGCGGTCGGCTCAGAAGGCGCTCATCGGTAGCGGCGTGGTCGTGATCTTCCAGTTCATGGTGTTCTTGGTGCTCGGGCTGGGGCTGTGGTCGTTCTACGGTGGGAGGGACTTCGACTCCACGGACGCGATCTTCGCCACCTTCATCGTGGAACAGCTTCCCCCCGGGGTCACGGGACTCTTAATCGCTGGAGTCTTCGCCGCAGCGATGTCGTCGTTGTCCTCGTCGATCAACTCGCTGGCCTCGGCGAGCGCGTACGACTATTGGGCGCCCTTCGTCGGCGCGCGGGATGACGAGGCTCGCATACTTCGGGCGGGGAAGGTCTTCACGCTCATTTGGGCGGCGTTGCTCATCGGAGGGGCCATCACGTTTATCCCTCTGTCACAAGGCACGTCGGCGGTCGAGGTCGCACTCGGGGTGGCCGCGCTCGTTTACGGAGGCCTCCTCGGTGTATTCGCGCTTGGTGTCCTCACGAAACGGCCCGGGCAGCGTGCGGCGATCTTCGGCATCGTGGTCGGTATCGGGACGGTTACGCTCATGAAAGGGATGATGGCGTGGCCTTGGTATGTGCCGGTGGGCGCCAGCGTCACGCTCGCAGCCGGCTGGTTGGCGGGAATGCTACCGGGTCCCGCCCGTGACTGAGTGCGTCATCGGGGTCGACGGTGGCGGCACGAGCACGCGTGCTGTCGTTCTCGATGCCCAGGGGACAGAGGTGGCGAGAGCCGAATGTCCGGGTGCTGTCGTAACCGCGGCGAATCCGACCGATGCGCTCAAGGCCGTGACCCAGGCCGCGAGGGCCGCCGCGGAGCGGGCCGGCCTCGACCTCCCGTGTGCTGCCCTGTGGGCGGGATTGGCTGGGGCAGGGCGGCCGGACGCTCGGGTGGCCATGACCGATGTCCTCCGGTCCGCCGGCCTGGCCCACACCATCACGGTCGGGACGGACGTGGAAGCAGCGTTTGCAGACGCCTTCGGCGGCGGGCCGGGTGTGATGCTCATCGCGGGTACGGGCTCGATCGCGTGGGCGCGTGACCGCACCGGTGTCGAATACCGTGTCGGCGGCTGGGGGCAGCATTTCGGAGACGAGGGTGGTGGACACTGGATCGGCGTCGAGTGCCTTCGGTGTGTGGCTCACGGCGAGGACGGCCGTGGGCCCGTCACCGCTCTGCGGGACGTGGCTCTAGCGCATGCCTGCGTCGCGGGCCCGGACCAGCTGATTGCATGGGCGGGCGCGGCCACCAAGTCCCAGATTGCAGGTCTTGCGCCACTCGTTGTCGAGGCTGCGGCCGCCGGAGACCCGGCGGCGCGCCATGTGGTGGCGCGGGCGACTGAGGCGCTCCGGCGACACGTGAGTTCCGTGGTCCATCGCTCTGGGCCTTGGGCGGAGCCCACCCAGCTCGCGTTATGGGGTGGCCTGATTTGGCAGGGGGGACCGCTCCGGGCATCGCTGGCACAAGCGCTGACGAGCCTCCCCGTGGAGCTGCTTGATCGGGCTTTGGACCCGCCGCTCGGCGCGGCCCGGCTCGCGTTGGAGATGGTCCGGACTCGGGACTGACGGCGCCCGCCTCGGGCACTTCGCGTGCCTTTGCCGATTCGGCAGGTTGGATCGCTCAGTTTTGCTGAAATGGCAGGAGTTTGTGCCTGTAAGCCGTTGGAGCCGTTCACTTTGGCAGGCAGGACGGCTCTCCTGAGCGGCACACACTTTGCATATCTGATGTGTGCACGAACCTCTCTCCGATGGTGCTCCCTATCGAGTTGCCACCCTGAGCGGTTTCCAACCCAACTATCAAGTTATTCGGAGGCTAGCATGGCCATCACCAAGTACACACTTCGTAATCCGGCCTACTCCACGTGGCGCGACCTGGAAGAGGTATCCAATCGGCTCTCCCGCTTCTTTGACGACGCTCCTGCCCAGGACCGAGCAGGTGCCTGGGCGCCACTCGTGAACGTGTCGGAGACCAAGGAAGGGCTCGTCCTCACAGCAGAGATTCCGGGGATGCCGGAAGACGGCATCTCCATTGAACTCGAGAACAATGTGCTCACGATCAGCGGGGAGAAGATCGAAGAGCGTAAGGAGGGCGACGATGAGCGCCGTTGCCACCTGTGGGAGCGTCGCTACGGCACCTTCAGCCGCTCGTTCACGCTGCCGCGGACGATCAAGAGCGAAGACATCACTGCTGGCTTCGAGTATGGGATCTTGACGGTGCACCTTCCAAAGGCGCCCGAAGCAAAGGGACGTAAGATCGAGATCGCGAAGGGATAGGCCTCGCCCTGAGGCTCAGCGCCCAGCGCGAGCAAGCGGGTCCGGGCTTAGCCCGGACCCGCCTTTTTTCCGGACGTGGTCGGCGCCCCAGCACCAAACGTCGGAGGTCGCGCGGGCCGCTACAATCAACTCCCCCCGCTCGGCACCAGCGACTTGAGCGGGTCCACGCGCGACGCGCACCACGCCGGGAAGAATCCCGCACCCAAGGCCACCACGGCCATGAGTAAAGCGGCCGTCACCATCGTGTGGGCATCACCTGGTTCGACGCCGAAGAGCATCGAGTCTATGAGAGGACTCACCTGACGCGCAGCCAACAGTCCGATTACCAGGCCGCCCGCAGTCAGGCGTATGACTTGGCGGAGGATCATCCCGATGATTGACAGGGGAGCCGCGCCAAGCGCGAGGTGCACCCCCATCTCACTGCGACGCTGCGCGACAGAGAAGGACATCACTCCGTGCAGGCCGATGCACGAGAGCAGAAGTGCGAAGCCACCGAACAAGGTGAGCAACTGCGCAAAGACGCGTTCTTTCGCGGCCTGGAGTTCGAGTTCGTCGCCCTGCGAGCGGAAACGAGTGACAGGCAGGCGCGAATCCGCGTCGGCGATGAGGCTTCTGATGATGGGCTCGAGCTCTCCCGTCGAGCGAGTGCTGCGCACCGCAAAGTTCACCCTATAAAGCCCGCCAGGACGCTGTTGCCATGAGTCGATGAAGCCCGGACTCACGACCTCTCTCAGGCTTGAGTACTTGGTGTCCTTCACGACGCCCACGACTTCGATCTCGCGCTCGTTCATGGTGAAGGTCCGACCGACGGCGCGGCCCCCGAAGAGCGTACGCTCCGCTGTCTCGTTCATCACGGCGACCCGCGGTGCCTCCGGGCCGTCAGATTCGTTGACCATGCGCCCAGATAATAATTCGATGCCCATGGTCTCCAGGAAATTCGGGCTCACCGCATTCATATCGAACATGGTGGACTCGCCATCGACCGTCGCACTCGAGTTGGACTCAAATCCGCTGACGAGCACGTTCTCGACGACTGCGAGCGCCCATGTGATGGGCGGGATCGGCTCGCATCATGCGAAGCGCCGGAATCCAGCTCGAGATGCCGGCGGCGAGGACGCCGGCCAAGCCAGCGGTCGATACGAGCACCCAGTTCAATTCGTAGTTCACCGCTGCGTTGCCGCTTCCGCGGGTGAGCGCAGACACCACGAGCGGGCCCGCCCACATGGCGGAGGCCAACCCCACGGCGCCACCGAGGGCGCCCAGAATCAGGCTTTCGATCATCTGCGGCCTCGCGAGCTCCCACCGCGACGCGCCAATCGCACGCCGCAGCGCCATCTCTGGACTTTTCACCGCTCCACGGGCCAAGAGGAGCGTGGTCAGGTTCGCGCAAGCGATCAGCAGCACGATGACGACAACGATGCTGAGGATCCTGAGAGGACCCTGCGTGTCCGCCCGCAGCGAGTCGAGCCCGCGCTGCCCTCCAACATGCGTATGTCGAGATCATCGCTCACGGCCTCTGCAATGCCCCCAACCTCGACCATGTGATTCTGGAGGGTCGATGAGAGCGCCTGGCGGAGCGGCTCAGTCTCGGTGCCTTCTGGAGTCCGCGCGATGAGCCGCACCCAATGGATGAGCGTCGCCGTGAGTGTCGTCTCCCCTTCGCGCGGCCTGAGGTTGAGGAAGAGTTCGTTCTCTGGGAGTGGGACGATCACGTCACTGGGGCCAAAGAAGCCTCTCGGTGAGAGGCCGATGTAGCCCTCTTTGGCCACGCCGACGATCTCGAAAGGCCTTCCGTTGAGACGCACCTCTCTACCGACGATGTCGGGATCCCCAGAAAAAGAGCGCTGCCAGTACGAGTGGCTGAGGACCGCCGATCGGGCCCCCGGCACGTTGTCGCCCTCGGTGAGTGGTCGTCCGAGCGCCATCCCGAGCCGTAGCGTGGAAACGTAGTTGCCCGAGACGAGCATCCCACCCGCGGCCATCGCCGGCCCGTCCCCGGCCACAACCGAGATCTCCCTGAGGAAGGCGTACCCAGCCAGCTCGGCCGAGCCCGCCATCGCGCGCTGAGCCAGTTCGAACGCCGGATACGACACGTTGCTGTGCACATTGGCCCCGTCACGAGGGTCTGCGCTGGAGCTGGAGCCGTACTGGCCGCCCTCCCAGTCCTCCGGCCAAGTATGGTAGACGAGCGACAACTCTTCAGGGCGCTCCACCGGCAACTTCTCGAAGAGCAGCGCCTGCAGTGCGCCGGAAATCGCGGTCGTAACACCAACCCCGAGTCCAAGCGAAAGTACCGCGACGAGGGTGAATCCGGGGCTGCTTAGCAGACCGCGAATCGCTCTCTTGATTTCGGCGGCTTCGAAGCGGAACGATCCGAGGGCAGCGCCGAGGATCCAGGCAGGAAGCATGAAAACTTGAGCCCAATACCATGCGGTGGAGGAAAGCAGGCTTCGCTCTCGGCGGAGGGTGTAGGTCTCGGCGAGGTCACCCAGGATCTCGTCCCGATCGTCATTCGGGAGAAAGAAGTGCAGCAGACGCTCAGCGAGCCGTGGCGGGCGGCTCACGACTCGGCCTCCATGAGTCCATCGAGTCCTTCGGCCATCGCATCCCATTGACGACGGGCATCGCGCAGCGCGTCGAGACCGTCCGGTTCGAGTGCGTAGACGCGCTTCGCTCGGCCGCCCCGTTCCGGTGTCGGATCACCGGGACGTGACCGAATCAGGCCCTTCTTCTCCAGGCGGCGCATCGACGGGACGGGCCTCTTCGAGACGGCGGAGGCCACCAGCGTTGTCAACAGGCGTCCAGCGTGAATCCCGCTCCCGACATACCGTCGTCAGAACGCCCAGCGCACCCCTGCGTTGAACGTCCGCCCGTCCAGCGGGGCCCAAGCGTCCGTGACCCACACCCCGGTGGTGGAGGGAGCCGGTCGCACCAGCCGCTGCCACCGGGTCTGCCGGGTGTCCAACACGTTCTCCGCATTCAGGAAGAGGCGTGCCTGCCCGATGCGGCGCTCCACTAGGAATCCGAGGATGACGTACGGTTTGGAGACCGTCCGGTACGGGTCGTCTTCCAGTGCCTGGCGGCCGGTGTAGTACAGTTCGACGCCGACGCGGCTCCGCCCCTCCTGCTCGAGGGCGGCCACCAGGCTGGAGGTGTGCCGCGGCGTGAGCTTCACCTCGCGGCGCCCGGCTCCCGCCGGATTCGGCTCGGTCGAACGCGTGTACACGTGGGTTGCCATGACGTGAATCCCCTCGACGTGGTACCGGGCCAACACTTCTACGCCACCGGTCCTCAGGTCCTCTCCACCGTTCAATAGCTCAAGAAAGCCGGGGTCGGCGGCGGATGGGCGAACCTGCAGGGGATCGCGAACCGTCGAGCCGAACAGGGTCAGGTTCAATTCGAGCGGGCCCATGACGCGCCCCACGTCCAGCGACCCCGTCCGCGCGCGCTCGGCCTCCAAGCCGCCGAAGCCGATCACCCTGCCGAGACCCACCGCTTCCGTCTCGTCAGTCCAGGGCGTGGGCGCGAAGTACCCCGTGCCCCCGGAAGCCCGCGCCGTCCATCCGCTTTCGGATCGCAAGAGGGCCGACACGCGGGGGCTGAAGAAGGTGCCGTAGACGCTGTGACGGTCCAGGCGGGCACTGACGGAGAGTACCAGCCATCGCATGAGCGCGTACTCGTCCTGGGCGAAGATCCCGGGGACGGTATACCGGAAGTCGAAACCCCGGACATCCTCGGCGTCGTACTCGTCACGTTGCAGGGCCGCGCCCAGCACCCAGTGGTGCTCACCGCTGGCGCCGGCCAGGGCCGCCTCGCCGAACCAGGTGCGGTGGACATCCTCCTCGTGGACACCGTCGAACCCGTGATCGTGCGCCTGCCGGAGCGCGGCGGCGCGCACGGTCAGGAGCCGGGCGTCGCCCAACAGCTTCCGCCCCACGAGTCCCGCGTCCAGCTTCCGCGTCGCCAGGGATTCGCGATACGCGGTCCCGGCGGGCGTCGTCCGCCCATCCAGCGTTCCGCCCTCCCGGTTCTCCGCCATTCCCCCCGCCGTCACGAGCAGGCGTCCGCCGGCTCCGTCGTCGAAGTGGAAGCGAGGCCGTACCAGAGCACGGCGGTATCCCGGCAGATCAGCCCAGCCGTCTCCGTCCACGTCCGACCGCGGCTGGCTGTGCGCCCCCGCCAGAAGCGTGTACCCCCAGCGGTCCGTCATCGGCCCCGAGCTCCAGAGGATGGCGTCACCGCCTTCGAGGGTCGTCCCGTTCAACAGGACCTCGTGCTCCGCCTCTTCGGCGGGCCGACGCGAGATCAGGTTCACGACGCCACCCAGTGCCGACGGACCATACAGGGCCGACGCGCCTCCCTTGATGACCTCGACCTGCTCCAGGTCCATGGGCGGAATCTGCAACGGCCCGAGGGCGCCCGTCTGGCCCCCCGCGAGGGGAAGTCCGTCTGTGAGGATCTGGGTGTAACGACCGCCCAACCCCTGGACCCGCACCGCCGCCCCGCCCAGCGCTGGTGCCGTGGGCTGCACGCGCAGTCCGGCCGTCTCGTTGAGGAGCATGGCAATGTCGCCCGGGGTCATGAGTAGTTTTTCCTCCACCTCCTCTCGTTCGATGACCTCCACGCGGAGCGGCTCTTCCTCGATACGACGTTCGCTCCGCGTCGACAGAACCACGATCCCCTCCGCCTCCACCGCCGCCGCCTCGAGCTCGATGGTGACCGGCCCCATGGACCCCGAGGGGGGGACGACGACGTCCATGGCGACCGGAGCGAAGCCGATCCGCTCCACGCGCACGGCGACGGGCCCGGGCGGAACGCGGAGCGTGACCAGGCCGTCCGCGTCCGTCAGACCGCCCGTGTTCCCGGCAGTCACCTGGGCCCCTTCCACGGGGTTCCCCTGGTGCTCGACCGACACGGTCAGGACCGTCACCGCCTGGGCGTGCACGGGAGACACGGCGTTGGTCGCAGATGCGGCCAGACACACGAGGGTGCGAAGAAGAAGAGCGAGACGAGTCATGACAAGGCCTGCGGGAAGTGAGGGGAGAGCGGCTCCCCCGGGGGAGAAGTCGGATTCAGATCACTCTGAGGCAAGCCGAGCCCGCCCGGCATCACCCGCGGGGAGGCCGGGCGGCGGAGCGGGGTGCGTCACCAAGGGCGGTGTCACCTCGACGGCGACCTGCCAGGAGCGCAGGGACGGTATCGCGAACCCATACTGATAGCGAATATGGATTCAGGTTCTGCTCCGGAATTCCAAGGATATATGTGGACATTGACCTTCCTGACGGCGTCGGTCCGGGGATGGCGCCGCGCTTCTTGGTCACTTTCGTGAGCAGGGCGCTTATCGGACCGATCGCATGGATCGTCTACTGACCTCCCTGATTTCGCCTGAGCGTCACATGGGCTGCGCTCCGAGACTACCTACCCATTTGGACTACCCATTCGGATCCAAAATAGCGTCGATCCGCGTGATCGAGTCGTGGAAGTGCAACACTGTCGCCCGGTGTGACTGACCCTTTGCTGCGCTAACGAGCGAGCTCCGCAGGGTGCCAAGTTGGCCCCGCACAAACGGCGGGATGTCGGTTTGCAGCGCGTCCTTTGAATCTCTGGTTTTTCAGGTGCAAATGAACGAAGGCGGCCCGGATGCCGGGTCGCCTTTCATCCTATCAGCCTTGTTCTACGCCTACCAGTCGATCTTTTGGTGAGCGCGGAGGGTAATGGCCGGGTCCAAGCGCCATTTGTACAACACATTGTGACACGCCCAGTAACCCCCGCGCTCCTGCCACCCTTCCGGCTGCGATCGCCTTGAGCAAACGACAACGAAGCGACCCCGCCGCCATTCGGCCGCGGGGTCGTTCGCGTGTTGTGTCGGGAGCGTTTTAGAAGCCGACGATCGTAAGGTTCCGGAAGTTGCGGAACCCAGGCCACTGCGTGTTGCCTTGTGCCCCGTTTCCGACGCGCAGCGTGATGAAGAAGCCGAGCATGTCGTCCTTTTTGACCGCGATGTCTTTCGTATCACCGCCGTTCAGCGGATGCGACAACTCGTACGTCGTCCACGTGCCGTCGTTGTCTGTGCCTCCGTCGCCACCTACGGAGGCATCGTCGGCTCGGCAGCCCGACTGACTGTTGTTCACGCACTTCTTCGTCACGTGGCGATCGAAGAAGACCCGTGTGTCGGCGTCGTAGCCGATCGCGTCGTCGTTCTCGGCGATCGCTCCGTCCGCATCGTTGTCGAAGTCGATCAACAGGTTGTTGGCCTTGTCGAACGAATTCTGGAAGACGCGCACTGCCATGTATAGGTTCGTTCCGTCGTTCATCCAGTGGACCGAGGCCTGAGTGTCTCCTCCGGAGAGGTTGGCCGTAAAGTCCTCGCTGTTGGCGCAGGCCCACTCGGCAGCGCCGAAGGTGCCGTCAATGGTCGCAATGCCTTAGCCATCGAAGCAGACGGCCGTGGCACCGAATGTCTCCGTGAGGCCGCCGGCGTTCACCGTGGCGCTGTGCGGACCCGGCATCGCACCGAGCGTCCACGTAGCCGAGGCGGAGCCACTGCCGTCGGTCGACGTGCCACCGCTGATCGTGCCGGCGCTGGGAGTCCAGTTGACTGCGGCACCGATGTTCGGGTTGCCGTAGTCATCGGTGATCGTCACCGTGAGCGGGTTCGCTAGCGCGTCGCCCACGAACGCCGTCTGGCCGTCTCCACTCACCGTAATGAGCGCGGGCGCGCCAGCCTCGGCAGTCGCGTTGAAGACGACACGCCAACTCCCCCCCCGTCGTCCCCACCGTCGGGATCGTACCCGAGCGTACGGCTCTGAAGGTTAATCACCGACCTTGTCATGAGGGTCGAAACAATCATGAGCGTTAGCGCGAGCGAGATCTGTGCAACGCCCAGGACGCTGCGCACCCGCGTTCCGCTTCTGGCACCGTCACCCGACCGGCTTCCGCGAAGCGCGTCTTGAGCGCCCGAGGTAGAGGCCCTAAGCGCCGGAAATATCCCAAAGACCAGAGGAGCGAGTAGCGCGACCGCGAGTGTAAACGCGAGAACGGGCCCGTTGAACTTGGCCATGAGGAAGCTCTCCTCGGTGCCGGCCGAGATCCAAATCAGCGCTTCGTTGAGGGTCATTGCGAGCCCGATGCCCAGGCCAGCCGCCGCAAGAGAGATGAGGAGGCTCTCCGTAAGGAGTTGGCGCACCAGTCTCCCTCGCTTTGCGCCGAGGGCGGTCCGGACCGCGATTTCCCGTGCGCGAGCGGTCGATCTCGCGAGGAGCATGTTCGCGACGTTGGCGCAAGCGATGAGAATGACCATGCCTACCGTAAGCTGTAGGAGCAGGAGGATCGTGTTCCCTTCACTGTTGATCAACGACTCCCTGCCTGGAGCCGACCACATCCCCCAGCCCGCGTTGTCGACCGGATATTCCTCGGCCAACTGTTCGCCGATCCGCCGCACTTATTCGGTGGCAGCCGTTTGCGAGGCTCCAGGGGCGAGTCTGCCCGTAACGAATAGGTAGCGCTCGTTTCGGTTTGGCTCGGAGCGGTTGAGAATGAGCGGCGTGATGGCTTGGGCGTTGGCGAAGGATGCGAACTCGAGTTTCGGACTCATCACGCCGATGATGGAGAACTCGGACCCATCCAGTCGAAGGGTCTCGCCCAGCACGTCCATTCGTCCGCCGAACTGCCGCTGCCAGAACCCGTAGGAGAGCATGGCCACGTCGGGGGCGCCGTAACGGTCCTCGCCTTCCGCAAAACTCCGGCCCAGGACGGGTGGCAGGCGCCAATTTTCTGTGAGCCCCGCGGTGGTCTGGAGGCCTGCGATCCTGGCCGGCGCGTCACCGTCGGTCATAACCCATTGGGCCTCGGTCAAGGCCGCCATCGATTCGAAGCTCGAGACCCGCCCAACCAGTTCCATGTAGTCGCTGGGCGACACGCTTCCCAGGTTGACGCCGAGTTCGGCGTTTGTGCCTCGGATCAACGCAACGGACTCCGAGTCCTGAAATGGCAGGTCGGCGAAGACGAGCACGCTGACCAAGCTAAAGAGCGAAGAACTGCTTGGCTCTCCCACCGCGCTCTGGCGTAGAGTCGTCCATGGCCGACCGGACGAGCCCTCGACGTTCCAACCGGTCCAGCGCCGCGTACACCGAAGCTACAGCGGCCTCGGTCCCGGTGGTGTCGATGATCTCCTCGAGGATCGCGATCCCCTAGGCTTCTTTGTCGAGGCGGGCGACCGCGAGCAAAACCATCTGCTCGAACTCACCGAGGTATTCCCCTCTGGGCATGCTTTCTTCCACAAGTGTGAGTAATTGAACATGGGCACCTACGGCGAGGAGCGAAAAACGGTTTCAAGGGGTTTGAAACCGAGTCAGACAGGGGGGATGAGGGCCTGCGTCGGGGTATCCGCAGGGAATACGCCAGGCCGGGGACGTGAGCGGCAGGTCTGTGGCTGCGGTCGCTCGGACGACCGAAGAGGCCTCGGGCTAACCGGCCAGTCTGCTCCGAAGTTCGTCCAAGAGCGGGAGAGGATTCGCCCCCTCCACCGGTCCCGTCGAGATGTCCAATTCGCTACCGTCCGGTCTCCGGAGAACCCCGCCAGCTTCGCTCACGAGAACCATGCCGGCCGCGAAGTCCCAGGGCATGAGGATTTTTTCCCAGAAGGCATCGAGTGATCCTTGGGCTAGGTAGCATCGATCCAGGGCAGCTGAACCGGCCCGCCGGACTCCGGACGCGTGCCTCAGCACCCGATCGAGTTCGCCAAGGTACTCGGGCAGCACCTCAAGCAGCTTGAACGGGAATCCAGTTCCGACCTTGGCTTCGATCAAGGGGCGCTCTGTCGAGACCCGGATCCGTCGTCCGCCCTTGAAGGCGCCGCAGCCTTCGGCAGCCCACCAGCGTTCGCCGCTCGAACCACTGGAGACAGCCCCTGCGATCGGGCGGCCCTCCACGGCGACCGCTACGGAGGCGCAGTAGTGTGGATGTTCATGAAGGAAGTTGGCCGTCCCAGCGAGCCAGCTGGTCTTCGACCGGCTCGTCGCTCTCTTCCGCTAGGACTGCGTGGTCGGGATATCGCCCGAGGATCACCGTCAGGGCCGCTTCCTGCGCATCCAGGTCCGTCTGGGAGACGTAGTCGGCGCGGGCCTTTAGCGTCGCCCCTGAGAGGAGGATCTTGCCCGCATCGCGTCGATGAATTGCGACGGCTGCTTCGGCCGCGTCCCTGGCCGTTCTGAGGAGCGACTCGGGACGCTCGTCAGCCACCACGCGTGGTCCAAATCCCGATCGCGCAGAAGGCACTGGTAGCGTACTCAGAGGGGATGCTGCCTGCGCTGGGGAACAGTTCCAAAATCTCGACGTCGAGGGTGTTCATCGCCAGGAAATCATCTGCCGGACTTCCGGCGCGTACGACACGTACTCCGTCAAGCCACACCTCGGGGGAACATCCCGGCTCAAGTTCGCTGCTCCCTCGACGGAATCGGATCGACCAGCGATACCCCGAACCGGTTACCGCGACGCTGGGCAAACCCTGCACCATTTGGGCTATGGAAACGTTTCCGCGCCGCTTGAAGTCCGTGGCCGTGAGGTACATGCCCCCAAGGCCTCGTTCCATACGTTCGAACACGGGTTCGAGCTTGCGAGCGACGGCCCGCGAACGCACAGTAACCTCGATGCCTTCGACGGAAATCGCGGACTCCTCTACCGGGATCGAGGCGTCGTAGGCGGAACCTGGCTGAGTGTCGACGGCCCACTCGCGCGGCATGTAGGCGAGGTGCCCGACCCGTACCCGCACCGGGCCAGGGCGCACGTCTCCGAGCACGAAGCGGCCGTCGTGCCGCGTTAGCACCATTCGGCCTGTCGACAGGTCCGTAACCTCGGCGCCTTCGACACCGTCGTTTGAGCCAGCTACGAACACCCGACCACGGATGTGGGCGATGCGTTCATCACCCAACGTCTCTTCGACGTCTGCGGTGCCCATGCTCACCATCCCGATCGTGACGCTGACCTTTGCCATGGCAATCGGCGACACCTCAACCACCTGCGGTGCCGCTCCGTATCCGTTGAGTTCGGCCACGATGACGTAACGCTCCGGGCCAGCCGCCCGGAAGGAAAAGCGGCCCAGCATATCGGTCCGAGCGGTGTCGAGCGGCTGGAGCGTCCTGCTCAGAAGTCGGATGAACACATTCGACATCGGTGCTCCGGACTCCTGGCCGAAAACGAAGCCCCTGACGTTCTGCGAGGCGACCAGCGACGGTGTCGCGATCAGCGCCAACAGGGTCAGCGCGGTAACGGCTGAGTATCGAGGGTGGTGTGTTTGGGGCATAATTAGCGACTGTGGTCAGGGTCCCCGATCCGAAAGGCTCCCGCTAAGTTAGCGGGCCTGCGGAGGGCAGACATCCTCCCTCCTACTGAAACATACGCACCCGAATCCCCCACGTTCCCGTGTTATGAGCGAATCCGCCAACACCACCCGAAAGAAGCGCGTCTTCAGTGGCATGCAGCCGTCCGGAGAGGCACACCTTGGCAACTACCTTGGGGCGCTCCGCCGTTGGGTGGGAATGCAGGACGAATACGACTGCGTGTGGTGCATCGTGGACGAGCACGCGATTACGGCCGGTGGCAATCCGGCCGAGATGCCGAAGAACGTATTCGACCTGGCGGTTTCGTTCCTCGCGGTCGGGCTTGACCCAGAAAAGGCGATCATCTTCGTCCAGTCCGACGTGCATGAACACGCTGGCCTCGCGTGGCTATTCAACGCGGTCACACCCGTCGGCGATCTAGAGCGGATGACCCAGTACAAGGACAAGTCACAACACTTCGAGTCGATCCCTGCCGGTATCCTCAATTACCCCATCCTGCAGGCTGCGGACATTCTGCTCTATAAAGCCGAAGGGGTGCCGGTTGGTGAGGACCAGCGTCAGCATCTGGAGTTGACGCGTGAGATCGCTCGCAAGTTCAACGCGACCTACGGCGACACCTTTCCGATCACCGAGCCCCTCATCGACAAGAATGTCGGCCGTATCATGGGTCTCGACGGAGAGGCCAAGATGAGCAAGTCGCTCGGCAACACGGTGGGCATTCTCGCGGATGCGGATCGAGTCTGGGAGCGCGTGCGTACCGCGGTGACAGACCCGCAGCGTGTGCGCAGGGACGACCCAGGTCGGCCCGAGGTGTGCAACGTCTTCAGCCTGCACGGCTTCTTCACCGACGAAGCCACCCGGGCCGATATCGACACACGGTGCCGCGCAGGCACCATTGGTTGTGTGGACTGCAAGCGGATTCTCGCCGACAACATCACCGAGGCCTTCGCGCCCTATCGTGAGCGTGCGGCCTACTACAACGCCAACCCTCAAGAAGTGCGGCGTATCCTCGATGAAGGCGCCGAAAAGGCTCGGGTGATTGCAGGGGAGACGATGGACGAAGTCCGGCAGCGCATGGGACTCGTCTGGAGGACTCAGCTCAAGGACTGATCAGGCACATGCGGTGCGCCGGGCCACGGAGATCATCGGTGCCGAACCAACCAAAGACAGTCCTCGAATCGCGTAGCCCTCAGTAGCTAACTATCTTCTCGGATCGATCCAGTACGGGGAGGAGCCTTTATGCAGGAACTGTTTAGGGCCGCCATTGAGCGCGGAGCCAGCGATATCGATATCAGGGCCGGCGATTTTATCCGGGCCCGGGTTCACGGCGACCTTCAACCTCTTACGCAGCAGAAGCTGTCTGTGGAGCAGGTCAAGGGAATCGCGATGAAGCTGATTCCGCACGAGGAGGATCGGGCGAACTTCGACAAGATTCTCGATCAGGAGATGATCCGTATCCGGCTCTCCGAGACGCTCCAGGCGGTCATCAGCCAGCGGCTTGTGCAGAAGAAGACGGGTGGGCGAATCGCCGCGATGGAGATCATGCCCGTCACGGCAACCATCCGCATGAATATGTTCAATGATCCCAGTGGTGCCGCTCCCGGTGCGGGAGACGGCAACATGGCCGACGAAATGTCCAACATGTTTGGCGGATAGAGGACGCACTCATGACACCTACGCTCGACCTCAGTGGCACATTTTTGCCAGTCACCACGCCGTTCGACCCCGTCACAGGTGACGTGGATGTCGTCGCCTTTCGCGCCAACCTGCGGCACTGGTTTGAGCATCCCATTGCCGGGATTCTGATCGCCGGTTCCACGGGTGAATCGGTCTTTCTTGATGAAGCCGAGCGCGTGGCGCTGATCGAGGCCGCGCGCGATATCGTGCCGAAAGAAAAGCTCATTATTATGGGCACGGGGTCCGAGTCCACACGGCACACCATCCACCTGTGCCTGCAGGCGGCTGCGGCAGGAGCGGATGCCGTTCTCGTGAGCCCGCCGGCGTACTTCAAGGGTGCGATGTCATCTGAAGTGCTGTCCCGGCACTACAAAGCAGTGGCGGCCGCATCCCCTGTGCCGGTGCTGATCTATCAGGTGCCGCTGCGCCTCAGCACATTGGAATTTCCTACGAATCTTCTGGCCGAACTGTCGCGGGTGCCGAATATCGTCGGGATCAAGGACTCGCGTGGGAAGCTGGAGTTGGTTGCAGAACTTCTGGAGCACTGCGCGGACGACTTTCAAGTGATCGTCGGTTCGGGCGCAATCCTTTATGGGTCACTGGAGATCGGTGCCGTAGGGGGTATCGTCGCGGTCGGACTCCTGGCGCCGGCCGCTGCAGCAGAGATCTCTGTTGCGTTCAAGGACGGGAGACGGGCAGAAGCGGGGAGCCTGCAAGAGCGCATCGCGCCTGTCCATAATGCGATCGTCGGGGGTATGGGCGTTCCGGGCGTGAAAGCCGCGCTGGATCTGCTTGGCATGAAGGGTGGTGCGCCGAGGCCACCACTCGCCCCGGCACCGGACAGCCGCGTGGAGGAAATCCGAGGTATTCTTGGCACGGCTCACCTCTTGGAGGGTGCGCCGGCCTAGGGGCAGGTGGACCGGTCGGGGTTCCTGCTGGCGATCGTTCGGCCCAGTACCGCTCTGCGGGAGACGAGGCAGGTGGTCACCGTCATGTGGGAGGGCGTTTCACTATAGCGCTGCGGGTGGTGCGCCACACGGCAGTCCATTGCAAGATTCGTTGACACCTCTCCATCTCCCGCCTAGCTTTTCCCAAAGGATAGACCAGTGAAAACGGGCCGTCCCCCGCGCGGGGAAGGCCCGTTTTTTCGTGCCTGTTTTTCCGCGCCCTAACGGGTCCTTTTTGCGTTTGGAGCGTTATGCCTGCTCAGGGTTCATGCACCGTGATTGTTGGGTGCCAGTGGGGTGATGAAGGGAAGGGGAAGATTGTCGACGTGTTGGCGGAAGGCGTCGACATTGTTGCACGGTACCAGGGAGGTGCCAACGCGGGCCATACGGTCCACGTCGGCGACAGCCAATTCGTCCTGCATCAGATCCCTTCGGGCATTCTGCACGCGGGTAAGCGGTGTCTCTTGGGGAACGGCGTCGTGCTCGACATTCGCCAGTTCTTCGAAGAGTACGACGCGTTGGTGGCGCGTGGCATCGATATCGAGGGTCGCGTCGGCGTGAGCCTGCGGGCGCAGCTGTTGATGCCCTATCACCGTATGCTCGACAAGGCGGCGGAGGATTCGGCCTCGACGAAGATCGGGACCACGGGCCGGGGCATTGGACCGGCCTATGAAGACAAGGCAGGCCGCAGAGGTGTGCGTGTCGCCGACCTTGCGAATCCCCAGCGTCTTGAAAAACTCATCGAGGCTGCGAAGGAGAAGGTGTGCGATCGCCTTGATCAGCTCGGTGCGGGCGCCACAAGCGAACTCGATGCCGCCATGGATGAGGCGTTGGCGCTCGGCGACCGACTGTTGGTGTTGGCTACGGACACTGGCCCAGAAATCAGCGCCGCGTTGCGCGACGGCAAGCGCGTGTTGCTCGAGGGCGCACAGGGGACGGCGCTCGACCTGGATCACGGGACCTACCCGTTCGTCACGTCGTCCAACACGACTGCCGGTGGGGCGGCCACCGGAACCGGAATCGGCCCGACCCTGATCGACGCCGTGGTGGGCGTGGTCAAAGCGTACACAACCCGTGTGGGCGAGGGACCGCTCCCCAGTGCATTCGAGCCGGAGATGGACGAACACGTGCGTGCGTTGGGCGGGGAATTCGGCGCGACCACGGGGCGCCCTAGGCGCTGCGGCTGGTTTGACTCGGTGCTGTCGCGGCATGCCGCGCAGGTGAATGGACTTACCGGCCTCGCCGTGACGAAGTTGGATGTCCTGGACACGCTCTCGGAACTCCAGATCGTGACTGCGTATCGCATGCCTGACGGCAGCGTGACGCACAGCTTCCCCGCGGACACTTGGTCGCTCGCGGGTGTCGAGCCCGTATTTGAGACGTTGCCGGGGTGGGAGTCCCCCACCGGACATGTGCGTCACCTAAAGGATCTGCCTGCGAATGCCCGCGTATACCTGGATCGCCTGGAAGAGCTGACGGGGGCCGATGTGCAGTGGATTTCCGTTGGCACCAAGCGCTCTCAGATCATCCCCGTGGACTGAGTCCACATGCACGTGAAGTCGTAGAGGCAGAATGTTCGACGAACTGAGTGGCAAACTCGATGGGGCCCTGAAGAAGCTTCGACAGCGTGGCGTCCTTAACGAGGCCATGATCAAAGAGGGTCTCAGGGAGGTCCGGCGTGTCCTTCTGGAGGCCGACGTCAACTTCCAGGTGACTCGGGACTTCCTTGGTCGTGTTCAGGAGAAGGCGCTCGGCGAGGCCGTACTCAAAGCTGTGTCTCCGGGCCAGCAGATCGTCAAGATCGTTCACGACGAATTGGCCTTTCTTTTCGGCGATGCTCCGACGACGCTCGTACTGTCGAAGAAACCTCCGACCGTGATCCTGATGGTCGGTTTGCAGGGCTCGGGAAAGACCACGTCTGCCGCCAAGCTCGCGCGGCGCCTGGGCAGGGAAGGGCACACTCCGATCCTTGCCGCCTGCGACCTGCAGCGCCCCGCCGCAATCGAGCAGCTCCAAACGCTTGGCAAGCAGATCGGTGCCCCCGTTTTTGCCGGAGACTTCCAGGGAGACCCGGTCGCCGCTGCGTTGGCTGCCAAAGAGAAGGCGGTAGCGGACGGCCACTCCGTACTCATCGTCGACACCGCCGGACGGTTGCAGATCGACGCGCCGCTCATGGAGGAACTCACGCGCATCCGAGAGGCGGTGGGGCCCACCGAGATCCTGCTCGTCGCGGATGCAATGACGGGTCAAGAAGCGGTGAAGATCGCTCAAGGCTTCGACGAAGCGCTTGGAATCACGGGCGTCATCATGACGAAGATGGATGGTGATGCTCGTGGTGGAGCAGCACTCTCCATTCGGGGCGTGATCGGGAAACCGATCAAGTTCGTCGGTGTCGGTGAAGGTGTTGATGCGCTCGACGTGGCAGACCCGGAGCGTCTTGCGGGTCGGATTCTACAAATGGGTGACGTGGTTGGGCTGGTCGAACGGGCCCAAGCGACCATGGACATGGATGAGCAAGAGAAGCTCTCCAAGAAGGTCCTGGGATCAGGACGGTTCACCCTCGAAGACTTCCTTGGTGCGATGCGCCAAGTGCAGAAGATGGGACCGCTAGATCAACTTATGAAGCTGATTCCAGGCGCGGGTCGCCTGAAAATCCCGGCAGCGAATATGGATCCGAAGCGCATGAAGCACGTGGAAGCGATCATCCTGTCGATGACCCCTCAGGAGCGACGCCAGCCCGAACTTCTGAATGGATCTCGCCGGATCCGCATCGCCAAGGGGAGCGGTCGCCCCGTCGCCGAAATCAATCGCCTCATGAAGCAGTTCAAAGAAATGCAGAAGTTTATGAAGCAGATGAAGGGTATGATGGGCGGTGGCGGAATGGCTGGGATGGGTGGTGGATTTCCTGGGATGCCGTTCGGGCGCTAGGCGGCCTGACACGCCCAAGCGGACGCTGGCCAGCTAGCGTCCCACCATCGCCGCCGCGCCAGCGCCGGCCGCTTGACCGGTGGCCCACGCCCACAAGAAGTTGTGTCCACCAATGGGCCCGAACGCATCCAGGATTTCGCCACAAAAGAAGAGCCCTGGTGTCCGGCGGCTCTCCATGGTGCGCGGATCGATTTCGGAGAGCGCCACGCCGCCGCCGGTAACCTCAGCCTTCTTGTAGCCCTCGTCTCCGGTCCAAGCGAGCGGGTAGCTGGTGAGTGCGGACACGACCCGCAGGCGATGCTCGCGGCGAAGCTGAGAACATTTTCGTTCTGGCTCCACGTCCGTCTCCGCGAGAAGGGCGTCGACGAGCCGCCGAGGGAGCTCATCGGACAGGCGTGAGCGTACCGTGCCGGCGCCTTCACGAAGCCGTTTGTCCCATTCTGCCGCATCGTAGGGAGTCCATTGCGCATGAATCTCCTGCCTGCCTCCGCCCGTCGCGCCTCGAATGGCCAGGTGGGACACGTCCAGGACGGTAGGGCCGCTCCAGCCTCGGTGTGTAATGAGAAAGCCGCCTGTGGTCGAGAACGCCGGGCGTGATCCTGGAGCCGTCAGGGTAGCGGTAAGCGACACGCCGGCCAGGGCTGCGTGCGGGTGCGGCGTTGCGGTCAGGGGTGTGAGCGCCGGATACGTCGGTGTCACTACATGTCCGAGCGCCCGAGCCGCGTCGAGGCCAAACCCGTCACTGCCAGTGGCGGGCACTGACAGGCCGCCTGTGGCCAAGATGACCGCAGACGCATCCACGGGCGGTGATCCCTCGAGGTCGAGCCGCCAGCCGCCCTCGATCTGTGCCAAATTCGTCAGACGCGTGCCGAACCAGATCTTGACGCCCGCTTCGCGGACCTGTCGCACGAGGCCGTCTCGGACGTCTCGGGCTTTGTTACTGGCAGGGAACAGCTTCCCCGACTCCTCTTCGAGTTCGAGCGGTATCCCCAATTCCGCCTCAAAGAAGGCCCGCTGCTCGGCGAGCGGCCATGAGCGGAGCATCTTTTTCAAGGTATTCGGAGAAGAGTCCGTGACGTACCGCTCCGGCTGGGCGAGGGACGGGAGGATGTTGCACCGGCCGCCGCCACTGATCAGAATCTTGCGGCCACCATCAGGTGTCCCCTCGATCAACACCACGGAACACCCTGAACGCGCAGCCGTGAGGGCCGCGAGGAGGCCTGCGGCACCGGCGCCGATTACGGCGACGAGGCGGGGCGGGGTCGGCGAAGAGGCTACGGGCTTACCCTCATCTGAATCGGAGCACGGCGGTGGAGCGCATCTGGGTTGGGCGAAGGTAGGGGTGTCCGGGTGGGCGCGGAAGCGCCCAGAGGCCGGGGTTGACCCCGAGGGGCCCGTGTGGCCCACTGGCCCGCGATCGCTGTACAGTCACACCGGACTCTTATATCCTATGCGTCTATTCAGCTTACGCCTTCCGGGCATAAGCGTTCGCCTTTCACATCGACGTGATCGGCGGGTTGTACCGTCACAAGATCGAGAACATGCCAGCAAAGATTCGCCTCCGGCGTATGGGCCGGAAAAAGAAGGCTCATTACCGTGTCGTCGTAGCCGACAGCGCGGCCCCGCGTGATGGCCGTTTTGTCGAGACGCTCGGATATTATAAGCCCCTCTCTCAGCCAGCTCGTCTGGTCCTCAACCTTGGGAGGGTCGATCATTGGCTGTCCGAGGGTGCTCAGCCTTCCGGCACCGTGAAGTCGCTCATCTCCAAGGCCAGGATGGGTGGAGATTCTAAGGTGGCACTCGGAGAGGTTGGTGCGGAGGAGCGTGAGTTGAAGCGCGCCGAAGCACTCGCTGCGCGCCGCGTCGCTGAGACCAAGGCTGCTGCAGAGGAATCGGCGGCGACGAAGGCTGCTGAGGACGCTGCGGCTGCTGAAGCTGCCGCAACTGCAGCTGCTGAGGCCGAGGCTGCTGCTGCTGCTGCTGCGGCGGCGGCTGAAGTCGCTGTCGAAGAGCCTGCGGCCGAAGCCGAGGTCGCTGCTGAAGAGCCTGCGGCCGAAGCCGAGGTCGCTGCTGAAGAGCCTGCGGCCGAAGCCGAAGTCGCTGCTGAAGAGCCTGCGGCCGAGTCGGAGAGTGAGCCCGTTGCTGAAGCGACGGCTGACGCCGAGGCCGAGGAAGAGAAGTCCGAGTAACCCTCGGACGTCTCTGATTCATGGGTCGCGAAGACCCGACCTTTTTCGTCGTGGGGCAAATCAACAAGCCTCACGGAACTAAGGGCGAACTTTTCGTTTGGCCGCTGACGGACCACCCCGAGGGCATTTATGCTCCCGGGGTGGTTTTTCGTTCGTCAGGGCCGTCCGGTAACGCCCCTGATCCCGACTTGCCTCCGCTGCGCATTGAGACCATCCGCTCGTTTCGTGCTGGCTTTTTGGTCTGTTTCGGTGGCGTAGACACCCGCAACGAGGCCGAGTCTCTGCGGAACCGGTACCTCTATGTGCCGGCAGATGACATCGCGCCTCTCGCTGAGGGCGAGGTCTTCTACCACCAACTGCTCGGCATGACCGTCGTCACGGTCGACGGGCGCACGCTCGGCCCTGTGTCCGAGGTCTTCGAACTCAGTCCATCCGACATCCTCGAGGTCCACGGTGGTGACAAGCAGTACATGATTCCCTTCACCAAGGAAATCATTGTCGAGGTGGACATCGACGGGGACCGCCTGGTGATCGATCCGCCCGACGGGCTCTTGGATCTTTAGGGCCGCCCATGCGCATCAATATCGTCACCATCTTTCCAAGCTTCTTCGAGGGGCCCCTTGGCCTATCGATCCCGAAGCGCGCGGCGGAGGCGGGGCTGGTCGAGTACAACCTCGTGGACCTGCGGGACTATACGCACGATCGGCACAGGACCGTTGATGATGTGCCCTACGGGGGTGGAGCCGGGATGGTGATGAAGCCGGATCCATTCTTCGAAGCAGTCGAGGATATCAAGCATCAGGGTCCGATCATCCTTCTGTCGGCCAGGGGCCGCACCTTCCGACATGATGACGCCGTGCGCCTCAGCGTCCAGCCGGAACTCACGCTCTTGTGTGGGCACTACAAGGACGTCGACCAGCGAGTGGCTGATCACCTCGCCACCGAAGAAATCTCGATCGGCGACTACGTGCTCTCGGGGGGCGAGGTCGGGGCGTTGGCCATTACGGACGCTGTTGTGCGTCTGCTGCCAGGGGCGATCGGCGATCACGAAGCTGCGGCCAGCGATTCCTTCTATGACGGAACGCATGTGAGCGCGCCCTCGTATACGCGGCCTCCCATCTACCGTGGCCACGAGGTCCCTGGGGTGCTCCGCTCCGGCGATCACGCGAAAATCGAGGCTTGGCGCCGCGATCAGGCCAAGAGGATCTCGCAGGGACGAGAGACCGGGGCCGGCCGGGAGGAGTAGCCGCGCGCGGCTGAGTGACATGCGGCAGCCGACTCCAGCTCACGTTCCTCAACATTGGGAGCACCGTGGGACTTCACCGCTCCAAATACCGTGATTACATTAGTGGTCTCTCTATGAACGCCTCCGGCATGCCGTGGAGCCGAAGATGTCTGATGTAATTAAAGAACTCGAAAAGACGCAGCTCAGGACTGACATTCCTGAGTTCGCCCCTGGCGACACCATTAAAGTCCTCTATCTCGTACGTGAGGGGGCCAAAGAGCGCGTCCAGGCGTTCGAGGGCGTGTGTATCTCTCGGAAGCATGGTGGTTTCGATGAGACCTTCACCGTGCGCAAGATTGCCAGCGGTATCGCCGTTGAGCGTATTTTTCCGCTACAGGCGCCGACCGTATCTGGTATTGAAGTCATGCGCCGAGGACGTGTACGCCGTGCGAAGCTCTACTACCTCCGTGGCCGGCGCGGTAAGGCCGCCCGCATCGCGGAGAAGCGCTCCACACGCTGATCGCGTAACGCCGGCATGAAGCCGGACGGTACAGGGTCTGAGCGGCCCCAGGACTTGCTTGAGTACGAGCGACAGTTCTGGGGCCGCGGTCTTTCCATAGCGGGCGTTGATGAGGTCGGGCGCGGCCCCCTCGCCGGGCCGGTCGTGGCCTGCGCGGTCATCCTACCCGAAGGTGTCGTCGTCGACGGAGCCGATGACTCCAAGCAGTTGAATGCGGAGACCCGTGAGCGACTCTACGTCGAGATTCTTGAGGCGGCGGTCGCGGTTGGGTTGGGCGCGGCGTCGGTCAGGGAAATAGACCAGCGCAATATTCTCCGAGCCACCACGGTCGCCATGCAGCGCGCGCTTCAGCACCTCCGTCCTCAGCCGAGCCATATCGTGGTAGACGGGCTTCCGGTGAAATACCTGGGCCGCGAACACGACGCCGTGGTTGGGGGCGATGGCCTGGTTCACTGCATCGGCTGCGCATCGATTGTGGCGAAAGTAGTGCGCGACAGACTCATGCACCGGCTCGCGCTCCGGTATCCCGGCTACGGTTGGGAGCGGAACATGGGCTACGGCACCGTTGAGCACCGTGCGGCCATCGACGCGTTGGGCCTGACCGCCCACCACAGGCTTACCTTTACAGGACTGCAGTTCTCGCTGGACCTCTGATGGCGATGTGACTCCAAACCGGGAGACGACATGCAATCCGAGCATCTTTCGAATCTCCACCTAGGCTGGGTCGTTGAGCAGGCGCGCACCATTGTGCCCGCTACCGCCACGGCGGAGGTCGACGTGCGGCTCGTTCGCGAGACAGATGGCGCGAGGCTCCTTAGGCTGGTGCGGGATCATGTGGAAGGCTTGGGTTATCACGTGATTGCGGACAGGGATCCCACGGACGAGGAGCGGCTCATGTACGGGCGCATCGCTCGTTTTGACGGGCGGGTCTCGTACGCAGCGTTCCGGACTGACTTCGATTCCGAGCCCGGCCTGTGGCTCAGCGCCGGTTTCGTGAATCTGTTTGGCGAAGAGCCGGTGAAAATCCGAACCAGCGGCGGGTCGATTCCGATTTCGCCCTTTGTGACCACTTTGGGGATCCCGGCCGTGACTGTGCCTACCGTGAACCCGGATAACAACCAGCACAGCCCGAACGAGAACTTGCGGGTCGGCAGCTTCCTGGAAGGAATCGCGATTGCGACGGCCGTGCTCAGTCAGCCTCTACGTCCGTTTGTCATCGTCCACTGAGCCTTCATCTTTCGCCAGGGCACCCTATCTTCTTCTGTCCGACCTGGTAGCTCAGTTGGTAGAGCAACTGACTTTTAATCAGTAGGTCCTGGGTTCGAGCCCCAGCCGGGTCACTTCTGGACCGTGTTGCCCCACCTGGTCTTCTTAGATCGGGTGGGGCTTTCGTTTTCCGGTGCGGCGCGACTCCCGCTGTTGGACGAGCCTCGCACCATCGCGCCGTGGGTTGACTCAGCGAGCCCGGCACGGCGGCGCCCTGGTCGGCGCTACCCCTGCTGGCCGAGCAACATCGGTCCTCCGCCTTTCAAGGCATCATGCCACCAGGCATCGAGGTGATAGTCCTGCGCTGGACAGCCAAGTGCAAAATTGCCCAAATGAAGTCCCAGGCCCGTGCGGGGTAGGCCGGGAGTCCACGGAGACGTGTGGGCTCCCGGCCGTTCTTTCTATGTCTGTGTCCGGATGGAAACGCTACCCTCGACTAACGTCCGCTGAGCCGCGCTCCAGTGAGCCCGGAAACCGCCGATAACGTCGTCTGTGCCGCGTTGAGTCCCAGCCGGAAGTCGTCGTCCGTAAACGTCGTCCACACGTCGAGTGGTGTGTGCCAGGTCGGATTCCAGCCACCCCCCGTCTGGGCACCACGCTCGTTCTCCCGAAGGCTGATCGCGGGGATGAAGTTCATGAACTGGCGCGAGTCGGTGTTCGTCATGTGGGGGCCGACCGTAGCGGGGTAGTCGGTGTTGTAGGCGTCGGCCGCGGCCTTGAAGACGAACGCGAGCTTCATCGACGCTTCCGCGAACTCCGAATCCGACTGAAACTCGATATTGACGTCGGCTTCGGGGCGCTGATTGCGACTCACAGTGCCATCGGCGCGGGGTGCGCCGTGGTCCCAGAGCATCATGTCGTGCTGGATCATGGCGAGCCACGTTGGCTCAGGATACTGACCCGATCCTGCGGGGTTTTCGATGCCCTGCAGTTCGCGCCGCTGAACGACGTAGGCTTCAGCGCCGTTCGTGCCGGTTTCTTCGTTGTTCCACAGGGCGAAACGGATCGACACGTCGGTCTCCACATCAGGTGCGCTGAAGATCCGTGCCAATTCCATCACCAGCGCGGTACCTGACCCGTCGTCGTTGACCGCTTCGTTGACGCCGTGCCCGTCCATGTGGGCCCCGATGATGTACATCTCGTTGGGTCGGGTCGTGCCGACCTTGGTGCAGTAGACGTCCGTGCGCTCGCCGTTCACGGGCTCCTCTCGATTCAGCTCGCGAATGCGCTCGTCAGGCTGCGCGTCGAGGTCCCGGTTGACGCCAGTGCGTGCCCGGTAGCCGTAAATCGAACTGCCCCCAGGGCCGTCCCCGTTGCGCCCCACGAGACCGCCGGTGGCCGTCGTGAGGTCAGGCTCGACCGGTGGGCCACCACGTCCGCCGCGACCGGTGCGCGCGGTCGGTGGCGCGGGATCAAAGTCATAGGTGATCCGCTCCGTGTTGGTGCAGCCGACGGCCTTGAGTTGCTCCTCGATCCAGTCGACGGCGTCTCGGTTCCTCTGCGTCCCTTGGCGGCGGTCTCCGAATTGGGTCAATCCCTTGAGCGTGGTCTTGTAGTTGTCCAGCGTGAGTCGGCTGACCAAAACCCGGATGGGATCGTCCTCGGCCTCCTGTACGGGTAGGGCGGTACCCTGCTTCGGCAAGGCGATGGTGCAGGTCAACGCGGCGGCGACGAATAAAACTCTTATGCGCATGGGTAAAATCTCAGTAAAGCGTCGAGCAAGAGGACGTCTTGGGGTCATCCTGAGAATATCCTGCAGCGTCGCTCAGGACAACGCGGATGGGTGGCGCTGTCCCCCTCAGCTTTGGTTGGGCACCGGCCGGCGATCCAGCGGACCTTCGACGAGGCGACTGAAGGCATCGCGCCTCATCGCGACGGAGGGCCGAAGGGGGGCGCCCAGCCGCCCATGAGGACGGCTGGGCCAACGTTCAGCGACTGTAGACGCGGAAGCCCCACTGGCAGGGGGCAGGGACTGGGTGGGGTCTTGGTGCATTGGTTGCCCTGGGGGCGAAGGCAACCGCACGAACATCCATCATCTTTCAGAGACCGTGGCCTCTGTACCAGGGGGAGTTAGGAAGCCCAGGACCCGAGAGTCTGTTCCTTTGCTCCCTTCGCGTCTCTAGCGGACCCGCTGAGAACTTCACCACGGCCCCTAAAACGTGACGCCGACCACCGCGGGCCGAATTTCTACGGGCGGCGACTTCGCTTGGACGGGCAAGGTCGACCTGTTCGACCCGTCGGGCACGCACGAAGTCGTGTTCAACGGCGCCTCCGCCCAGCACATCACCAATATCGTCAGCGGGGGGCGCGTCTACGCTTTCCATGAACTCCGCATCGCGGCGGGTGCTTCTGTGACGATGGATGAGAACATTACGGTTGATGGCGACCTTGTGGTGGATGGGACGCTCACCGTTCCGGACGACAAGATCCTGACCGTCACAGGTACGATCACCGGACTGGCGAATATCGTGACCGTAGGGACAGGGAAAATCATCGTCGGCTGAATCGCCGGCCGCGCCCTGCCTTCCGGTGGTCTGCTCCTGGGGAAAGACTGGCCTCATTCAGGAACGGGAAGCACTTTCCCGATCCGTCCCACTGAGCGAGCTCGACCCCCCGATCGCTGAGGTCCAATGACCAGAGGCCGTTTCGCCTGCTTTATCTGTGTGCTGGCCCTGTACACCCCCGGCACGCTTGTCGCGCAGGCTCCCTCGGATATTCGCGGTGCCTGGTCCGCCGAACGCTACATCCTTGCCAACGGTACCGAGCACGAGGTCCAGGGCCGCATCTTCTTCACCGAGCGCGACTGGCAGGTTCTCCTTTTCGTCGTTGACAGCGAGGGCGAAGTCCGCCGCGGTTCGGGCGAGGGCGGCAGTTATGCGCGTACCGCGGATGGGCTGGTCTTCACGCATCTCTTCAACCTCTCGGTCGGAAGTGCGATGCCTGGGTTGGCTGCGCAGGAGTTGAGGATGGTCTCGCGACCTCCCGAGGGGGCGCCCCTAGAGCCGACACGGATCGAGATTGACGGGGATGTGTTGACGCTTTTTTTTCCGAGCGGTAATCGCATGACGTTTCGGAAGCGGTCATGACATGTGCGTGGCCGATGCCCCGAGTCGGGCCGACGATCATGAGTGTGCTCCTGATCGTCTTCGGTGTCGGACCTGCTCCGGCCGCCGCCCAGTCCGACGTCGCCTTCCCGCCGGAGGTCTACGCGGCTCGACGTGCGCGACTCGTCGAGCAACTCCAAGGGCCCGTCATCGTTCCGTCTGAATACATGATCCAGCACGGGGGCGAGAAGAAACAGGAGCCGAATTTCTTCTACCTCACCGGGGTGGAATCACCCTACGCGATCCTCGTGCTCGCGCCGACCGCCACAGGGCCGGTGCGCGAGATGCTCTTTCTTCCCGCCCACCGCGAATTCGCGGGCGCTCAGTATTCTTTCCAGGACGCGCGCCTGCTTGGTTCGGCATGGAACCGTCTCATCCGCAGGCTGGAGCCTGGCGACGAGGCGGAAGCGGCCACAGGAATCTCCGAGAGCTACGCGCTTGATGACTTCGCCACCCAGCTACAGTCCGTGACGGCGAATGCCGATGCGGTCTTTTTTGCCAAAGAGAGCGGCAGCCTGTATGCCCCTCCGGGGCTGACTGCTCCAGTCAGCTACCGGCGCCAGTTCGAAGCTTCTGTTTCAGATATTCTTGCCGGCCGTGCGTTCGAGGATGCCACGCCAGCCATCGAACGAATGCGGGTGGTAAAAGACGCCTTCGAAATCGACGCCCTTCGCAAAGCAGCCGAAATCAGTGCAGATGGCCTGATCGAAGCCATGCGTCGTATTGAGCCGGGCATGAACGACAGAGAGGTCGCTGGAATCATGGAGTGGGCCTGGAAGGCGGGCGGATCGCCGAGGCCAGCGTTCCCTCCAATTGTGGCGTCGGGCCCCGACGCGATCTCATTGTTCACGATCCGATCTGAGAACTACAACTCGGTGAACCGTGTCATGCAGGACGGCGATCTTGTCTTCATCGACTACGGAGCTGCCGAGTGGGCGATGTACGGCTCCGATGTGTGTCGCACGTTTCCTGTGTCCGGTCGTTTTACGTATGAGCAGCGCCGCCTTTATGAGATCGTGTTGGAGGCCCAAGAAGCCGCCATCGCGCAGGTGCGCCCGGGCGCGACGATCCTCGACGTGATTCGGGCAGCCGCCCGGGTCTACCAAGAGCACGGCCTGGAAGCCAACGAGGACATTGATCGCATGGGTGTCGAGCACATGTGGGGCCTCATGCCCTCGCCGACGCACTACCTCACGCAAGGGAAGGGGCTCACGCAGTACACGGCTGTCTCGGGACTGGGCGTCCGTGACATAGGGCACCACGTCGGCTTGGAAGCCACCGATGGGCGCGACTATACGACGCCTCTGGAGCCGGGCATGGTCTTCACTGTGGAGCCGAAACTGTATGCGCCTGACTTGGACATCGCGATTATGATCGAGGATGTGATCCTGGTCACGGAAGACGGGTACGAGAATCTCTCGGCCAAGGCGCCGCGTACGGTCCAGGACATTGAACGCGTCATGGGAGGTAACTGATGGGCCTTGAAGTTCTCATTCCGATCTTCGGCATCATGGTCGTGCTTGTCCCGGTTACGGGATTAACCGTGGTGCTGGCGCTCCGCTTCGGCGGGAAGCCCTTCATCGAGATCCTGGCGAAGGAGCTTCGGCTTTCTGGCTACGGCGGTAGGCCGGAAAACCAGAATGCGGTGAATGACCTCACCGAATAGGTCGAGGTGCTCACCAGCGAGCTCCAGCGGCTAAAAGAGGCGCAGGCGTTCGATCAGAAGCTGCTCAAGGGTGATGGGGGCGGGTATAGAAGCCCCTTGACCCCGTCGGCCTGCGGAGTCAGAATCATGCCTACTTAATTGACCAGCGCAGGACGTAAATGAACGTGTACACTGAGCAATCTCACTTCGGCCGATTTAGCGGCCTCTCCAATGCCGGGGAGGTGTACGCTAACGCGTAGCTCGTGATCTAAATCACAGCAGTCTGAGGCCCAGCGGCCAAGGCTCTCTTCCACCGGGAGGAGGGCCTTTTTTCATGTACCTACAGGAGATGTACGATGTCCACAACAGAAATTTCAGCCCCGCCTGTTGGAGCCAGTATTCACTCCGAGGAGTTCGCCGCTCTTCGGGAGAGGATGGATCAACTCGATGGGGCGTTGGTCCGAACCTTGGTCGACCGCTTTCGCCTCGCCGAGGAAGTCGGAACCCACAAAGGGACGGTCGGCGCCCTTCCGCTCGACCCGGGACGAGAGGCTCAGATCGTACGAAGGGCGTGCGAAAGCGCGCGGGCGCAGGGGGTTCCAGATGAGGGTGTACGTGGCGTGTTTTGGGCCGTACTCGAATACTGCCGTGGCGGCGTGGAAGCTCGCCATCGCAATGCACGCGACGATGGGTCGAGCGAGGCGCAGAAATGAGGCCGCCTCCCACCATCGCGTTCCAAGGGGAGCACGGTGCGTTCAGCGAGGCCGCCGCGTTGCGGATCCGTCCTCAGGGGATACCCGTCCCTAGACGGACATTTGCTGACGTGGTGGCATCCGTCGAAAGCGGCGAGGTAGACCTGGGCCTTCTCCCCGTCGAGAACACCCTCGCGGGGGGTGTCGTGGCCGCCTACGACGCGCTGGCTGGCGGATCGGTCATCGCCATCGCCGAGGTCGTGATCCCCATCCGTCTTTTCGTGCTCGGCGTGCCGGGCGCCGACCTGTCTTCTGTGCGCGAGATCCACTCTCACCCGGTAGCGCTCTCTCAGTGCGGCGCTTTCCTGGCGGCGCACCCACAGCTGTCAGTGGTGGCAGTGCACGATACCGCCGGAGCGGCCAAGGATGTGTCGGCGGCCGCCGATGCCACCGTCGCTGCGATTGCGGCGCACGGAGCCGCCGACCGGTATGGCCTCGAGGTGTTGGCCGAAGACGTTCAGGATCGCCCTGACAATCAAACCCGGTTCTTGCTTGTGCAGGCGGCAACGGGGCGCCTCGACTTGTCGCGCTCCGGTTCCGCCGCTCCCGACGTACAGCGGCAGATCCCGCGGTTTAAGACCGCGCTCGTGGTGGAGACAGACAACTGTCCTGGGGCGCTGCGGAATCTCTTAGGGCCCTTCGCCCGCGGCGGCTTTGACCTGGCGTTCATCGAGTCCCGCCCCACTGGCTTCCCCTGGACCTACCGCTTTCTCGTGGAATTTCGACACGACGCGCGCGCTCAAGCCGAGACGGTAGCGAACGAGGTACTGGCCGTGGCGCGGCGCGTCTCCGTGCTTGGGACGTTTGAGGCGGCGCGAGCGAATGACGACTAGCGCCAAACCTCCCCAAAAAGCCGCACGAAGTTCGCGCCGAGCACCTTTTCGATCACTCGGTCGCCGTGACCACGTCCGGCCATGAGATCGGCAATCGTCTCGAGCCGCCGAGGATGATTAAGGTCCGGCACATAAGGAATGGTATCCTCGCGAGGAGCCGCGATGCCCGCCGCGCTGCGCTGCGCAGAGACCGCGTCGAACTGCGTCGGGAAGTCGCCGCTCACGTCGAGCGGAGCGATCCCCTGATCGCTGCCGATTCCCACATGATCCTCTCCGCACACGTCGAGGGCGTGCTCGATGTGCTCAATGACGTGCGCGGCCGAGGGCGGTCCGGACGCGTTCAGGAACGGCATCAGGTAGATACCGACGACACCGCCCCTGTCCGCTAAAAGCTTCAGGGTCGCGTCATCCTTGCTGCGCGGGTGATCGTAGACGGCACGGCACCCAGAGTGCGTGATCGAAACCGGTCGGGTCGACGCGGCAATGCCATCCAGCGTCGTTTGCGGCCCGCAGTGCGACAGGTCGACCAGCATGCCAAGGTCGTCCATGCGGGCCACCGCCTCCCGTCCGAGCTGGGTGAGTCCTGCGTCCGTCGGCGCCAGGCAACCCGTGCCGATTTTGTTCTCGACGTTATAGGTGAGCTGAATGATGCGGACCCCCATCCCGTAAAATTCGTCGAGGCGACCCAGGTCATCCTCGAAGGGGACGCCGTCTTGGAACCCCAAGATCACGCCGAGCTGGTTCTTCGATTTTGCTCCCCGGAGTTCTGCGGTTGTCGTGACTAGGGTCAACAACTCTGGATGTGCGTCCACCTCGGCCTGCCACCCGACGATCTTGGCGCGGGTCGTTTGGTAGGCGTCGGCTTCCGCGGTCGGCCGGTCATTCACGGTGAGATTGAGTGCGGTGATCCCTGAGCGACGTACTGCACTCAGGGCGGCTTCCCCGAGCGGAAGTCGCTCCTGGGGAATGTTGAACTGGATCGGGCCCGCGAGCGCATCAATTACGAGGGCGTTGTCATAGCCGGGCCAGCGGTCGGCGAAGAGTCCGCCCACGGGGTGCGCTCCTGGGAGCACCCGCGCCAGCCCCGGCGTCAGGGCCGCAATTCCCGCCAGTCGCACGAAGTCTCTGCGTTTCATAGGAGGCTCCTCGGCGTCAGCCTCAACGCCCACCCGAGGCGGCGGCGGCCCGGTCACGGAAGAGCGGAAAGAGTTCGTTCACGAGTCGCTCGGTGATCTCACCTTGCATGCGCCGTGTGTCGGGCCCGGTGTCGTCGAGTCCAAGTGTGTTGAATGCCGAGATCGCGCCGACGTTGGCGATCGGGTCGAAGTAGATGAACGAGATGAATCCACGCTGCCCGCCGGTGTGGCCGACGATCTGGTTGCCATCCTTCTCGTACAAGAAGTACGAGAGCCCCATGGACGACGCACCCCAAGGTGTGTCGCCAATCGGGACGACGGTCTTCCACATCTCCGTGAGAGAACTCCGCCCGAGCACCGCGTCGTAATCGCTCCCGTCGAGGCGCGAGCCCATGAGGAACGCCAGGTAACGCGCCATGTCGTCGACTGGCGCGTTCAGGCCTCCGTTAGCGACGGTGATCCCGGTGTTGAAGTCGAGCCCTCCAGGCGTGACGCGTCCTTCCTCCACGAAATAGTGGTTGGAGCGGAAGCGCAGCAGGCCCCAAGGCGTCATGTCGAAATAGGCGCGCCGCATACCTAGCGGACGGAAGATGTTCTTGTCGATGTACGCTTCGTACACGTCCCCGCTCAGCTTCTCGATCACCTTGCCGAGGAAGATGATGCCGGGGTTCGAGTAGCTGAATTTTGAACCGGGTTCGAACTCGATCTGCGTGTACGGGATCATCGCCACGAGCTGGCTCCACTCGGTTGGCTCATGGGGCTGCCAATCTTCCCCCGTTCCCCACGGCCAGGTACCGGCCCGGAAGCCGGCCGAATGGCTCATAAGCTGACGGATCGTGATGTCTTCCATCGATCCGTACTCGTTGTGTACATCGCGCAACTCGGGCACGTATTTCACGATCGGGTCGTCGAGCCTGAGCAGGCCGCGGTCGCGGAGCTGCATGATGCCGATCGCGGTGAACGTTTTCGTGATGGACGCCCAGTGGTAGATCGTCGATGGGTCCACAGGCCGACCCTCAGAGAGGTTCGCCGATCCTCTGGTCTCGAGCTTCGTGAGGGCGCCGTCCACGACCAAGCCGAGCGAGGCACCCACGATGCCCTCCTCGGTCACCGCGGTCTGCCACTGGGAGACGATGTCTGTCCAGACGGAATCGGCGCCGGGAGGGGCCTGGCCGGAAAGCGGGTTGACCATAAGGGCGACGGCAAGAACCGCTAAGAAACGATGGGGCATATTTATCTCTACTTGGGTGACGTTCTCCCCCAACTTGAGCCCATAGCGGCGGCTGGCGAAAGCCGCCCTTGCCGCCTCTACATCTGGGGGGTGATCCTTGCACGCTGACTTCACCCGCGAACCGAGCTTGGGAAGATCATGAGACGAGCCATTTATCTGCTTTTTGTAGCGCTGACTTTTTCTGCCGGAACCGTCTACGGCCAGGACGATCCACACATGGCGAGGGCGATGCGGGTCCTCTCTACGAGCCCTCTCATCGACGGGCATAACGACCTGCCGTGGGCCATTCGCGAGAGCGCCACATCACCTCACGACGTCCAGGCGCCCGAGCACAACCTGCGCGAGACGACGCCCTTTCATACCGACATCGCCCGGCTCCGCGCGGGCATGGTCGGAGGGCAATTTTGGTCGGTCTATACCCCCTTCGAGTCGACATCAGAAGGCGCCGCCAAGGTCCAGCTAGAACAGATCGACATCGCGCTGCAATTCATCGACAAGTATCCGGACGTTTTTGAACTCGCGCGCGACGCTTCCGATGTACAGCGGATCTTCGGTGCGGGTCGGATTGCCTCCATGCTGGGGATGGAAGGCGGCCATGCGATCGAAAATTCGCTGGGCACGCTCCGCGCTTTTTACTCGATGGGCGTGCGTTATATGACGCTCACGCACAACGGCACGCTCGACTGGGCTGACGCGGGGAGCGACGAGGCCCGCCACGACGGGCTCACCGAGTTCGGGCGCGAGGTCGTTCGTGAAATGAACCACATGGGCATGTTGGTCGACCTGTCCCACACATCACCCGCGACCATGAACGATGCGCTGGACGTCGCTGAGGCTCCGGTGATCTGGTCACACGCCGACGCGCGTGGCGTCCGGGACCATGCGCGGAACGTTCCAGATCAGGTGCTCCGCCGCCTCGCCGAGAACGGGGGGGTGGTCATGGTGACGTTTGTGCCTTCCTTCCTCACGGACAAAGCCGAGGCCACGATCGCGGACGTCGCCGATCACATCGACCACATCGCTGCGGTGGCGGGCGTCGATCATGTCGGGATCGGGTCAGATTTTGACGGCATCACGGAGACGCCGGTCGGCCTTGAGAACGTCTCGACCTTCCCGGCTCTGTTTGCGGAGCTGTCGCGGCGGGGCTGGAGTGAAGAGGACATGAGGAAGGTGGCGGGCGAAAACGTTTTGCGTGCCTGGCAGGAAGCCGAGGCCGTCGCACGCAGGCTCCAACGTGAGCGTCCGCCGTCGACCAAAACGATCGCGCAGCTCGACGGGATCATAGGTCAGTAGATGCCGAGCATGACCGACAGCCTGCCGCGCCCGGCAGCGAGCGAGTACAACGAGTACTACGCCCCTTACGTCGCTCTCGTCCCTGACGGGGATATCGTCGCTACGCTGGGCAGCCAGTTGGCGGAGACGCTCGACGTGTTGGCTCAGTTCACGCGCGAGCAGGAGGCGTACCGGTACGCGGAAGGGAAGTGGAATGTGCGCGAGGTGATCTGTCACTTGGTCGACGTTGAGCGGTTGTTCGCGTTTCGTGCGCTCACCATGGCGCGGCAGGACGGCGCGGAGCTTCCTGGCATGGACCAAAATGAATGGGTAACTCGTTCTCAGGCAGCGGACCGTCCGCTCGAGGCGCTCGTCGCCGAATGCAAAGCCGTGAGACAGGCCAACGTTCTCTTGTTCGCTTCGTTCTCACATGAAACCGGTGCCCGCACGGGTGTCGCGAGCGGCTTCGGGTTTTCGGTGCGGAGTTTTCCGTGGATGATTGCGGGGCATGAACTTTGGCACCGAGCCTTGATTCAGCGCCACTACCTGCGAGCGGGAGAGGAAGGGTGAGCGAAGAGGCAGAAGTCGGTGTCGAGGAGAAGGTCGGAGAGTCAAACGCCGGAAGTGGTGACGCTCGGAGCGCTCTTCGTCGCCGGGACCGAGGCAAGGAAGAACCATGGGTGGTCGACTTCATGAAGCGTGCGCCCTATGGCTTCTTGGCTACGGTCGGTGAGGGCGGTCAGCCTTACTTGAACTCGAACCTGTTCGTTTACGACGAAGACAAACACTGCATCTATTTGCATACCCACCGGACGGGCCGCACTCGGGACAACCTTGAGGCCTCGGAGAAGGTGGCCTTCAGCGTCGCGGTCATGGGGCGCCTGCTCCCTGCACCGGAGGCGCTCGAGTTCTCCGTTGAGTACGCCGGGGTTGTCGCGTTCGGCGCCGGGGTCATCGTCCACGACACCGAGGAGTGTCGCGTTGCGCTCCAAGACCTGCTCGACAAGTACGCCCCGCACCTGAAGCCGGGCGACGACTATCGTCCGACCACCGACGACGAGTTGAAGCGGACCGCGGTGTATCGGGTGGACATTGAGGCGTGGAGCGGAAAACAGAAGGAAGTCGAGGAAGACTTCCCCGGTGCGTTTGACCTGCCCACCCTGCCTGTGCCGTTCCCAAGGCGGTCCCTGACGCCCCCCGCCGGATGACCGGCTTCCGCACCTCGTTTCGATTTCCCAAACAGGACTCCTGTATGCGCGGCGGCTGCGTGTTCCTCCTGGCCCTCATCGCGGCCGTGCCGCTAGAAGCACAGACGACTCCTTCGCAGCCGGCCTACCCTGTCGACCCGCTGTCTATTCCCCGACCGGTCCTGACTGCCGTGAAGATCGAGGGGGGTGTGGTGATGGACGGTCTCCTCGATGAAGCGGTCTGGTCACGGGCGCAGCCAACCTCGGACAGCTGGATCCAAATCACGCCCAGCCCCGGGATGCCCGCGTCGGAGCGAACGGTCGTCCGCGTGCTCTACGACGACGAAAAAATCTACTTCGGGGCCGTGCTCTTTGACGCGCATCCCGAAGAGCTGAGAATCCCGGGCTTGGGGCAGGATTTCGATACGACGAACTCGGACATTTTTGGGTTCGCGCTCGATACCTACCTCGATCTGCAAAACGGCTTCGTTTTCGCCGTGAACCCAGCGGGGGCGATGTTCGACGCGCAGGCGTTCGATGATCAGCGCTCCATCACGACGGCATGGGAGGGGATTACAGAGGTACGTACCACGATCAACGACTCGAGTTGGGTCGCAGAGATCGCCATTCCGTTTGCCACCCTCCGCTTCAATCCGACGGACGGGCCGCAGACCTGGGGGCTCAACTTCTCTCGCCGGGTGCGGCGAAAGAACGAAGACTCGATGTGGGCGCCGGTCCCGCTGCAATTTCGAGTGTACAAATTCTCGATGGCGGGTACGCTCGAGGGTCTGACAGACCTTCCTCATGGCCGCAATCTGTGGATCAAGCCCTCCGTCTTGGGTGAGAGGGTCAGTGGGGCAAGTGTGCCCGGATCCACGAGCGACGGCGAGATCGGCATCGATCTCAAGTGGGGGGTCACCCCACGCCTGACCGTAGACCTCACGGCGAACACCGACTTCAGCCAAGTGGAGGTGGACGCGCAACAGGTTAACCTCACAAGATTCAGCCTGTTTTTCCCCGAGAAGAGGGACTTCTTCCTCGAAAACGAAGGCACCTTCGCGTTCGAGGACGTCGCGGTTCGTAACTTCCGGACCGGAAGCTCCAACAGGCAGTTTCGGCTCTTCCACTCCCGCCGCATCGGCCTGTCGGACACCCGCGAGCCACTTCCCATCTTGGCGGGAGGGCGTGTCACGGGCCGTATTGGAGAGCATCTGGAGGTGGGTCTCCTGAACATGCAGACCCGGTCAGTTGCGGGCTCGTCCCCTGGTAACGCTTACGATGCGGAGAATTTTGCGGTGGCGCGCGTGAAGCGGCATTTGCCCGGGGGCTCGAACATCGGCTTGATGCTTGTGAACCGGCAGACCACGGACGCGACACGGCCGGCCGATAGCTACAACCGAGCCTACGGCATCGACGGAAACTTCAACGTTCTCCCGACCCTCGTCGTCTCGGCATATGCCGCGAGAACCGACGAAACCAACCCGACCGGCGATGATCACAACGTTGCGATGGTGCAGGCGGCTTGGCGAAGCGCGGTCCTAGACGCGTCCGGTCTCTTCAAGCACGTGGGAGACGGCTTCAACCCCGGGGTCGGCTTCGTCGACCGGACGGCTGTGCGGCGCTACTTCGGAACTGTCGGAGTGCACCCCAAGGTGCGCAAAGGTGGCGTTCTCGAGGTGAATCCCTACGTCAATGTCGACTTCTACAACACGCTCGCGGGCACGCTCGAGACGCGTCTGGTGACGCCGGGAGTGAGCGTTCTGTTCATGAACGGAGGTAACATTTCGTTCACCTACACGAACCGATACGAGCGCCTCTTTGATGACACCGGGATTGCTGGGGCGGTAGTGGGCGAGGGCGTGTACGAGTGGAACGAACCGTCCGTCAGCTTCACCGCGCCGGGTAGTGAAGCGCTTTCCGGCCATCTGACCGTGGCTCGTGGCGATTTCTACGACGGCCGCCGCACCTCGATCTCGGCCACCGGCCTCTTTCGGCCGAACCAGCATTTTTCGCTCCAACTCAGCGCGCAGCACAACGATCTCGAGTTGGGCGGGAGCGACTTCACGGCGGACCTCTTCAGCGCGCAGCTTCGGTACGCCCATAACACACGTTCGTTCTTGCTGGGCTTTGTGCAGTACAACCAGGCGACGGAAGAGTTGATCACCAACGTCCGCTTCAACCTGATTCATGCGCCCTTGTCGGACCTCTTCTTGGTCTTCACGGAGCGGCGGTCGCTCGCGGATGGCGTCTCCGACGCGGTGCTCGAACGCGGAATGACGCTCAAGGTCACGAAGTTGCTGGCCTTCTAGCCGCGCTCGTCGATCCGGCGCCTCGGCACGCTCGGGGGCTCGGGAACTTCTGATACATCCCACGAACTGGCGTCGATCCGGAGCTACTCGCCGCCGCTCGCGTGCTTGGCGGCCAACGCAGCCAAACCAGCGTCGATGTCCGCTCGAGGAACCCATTTGCCTCGCACCATGACTCCGACCCGATCCGTCAGGTTTGCGAGCGCATCGAGCGGGCTCGTCCCCAGCAGGACCAAGTCCGCCCGCTGGCCCGGCGCCACTGTGCCGAAGTGGCCGTCGAGACCAAGGTGGTCCGCGACGTACCTGCCCACGGCGGCCGTGCCGCTTCTCAGAATCGCGTAGTTCGACATGCCCGACTCGGCCACGACGGCGAGTTCACGGTGCAGCGCATAACCGGGCACGTTGAACATCTGCGGGGAATCAGTGCCCATCAGAATGCCGACGCCCGCGTCCGATAGATCCTTCAGAATGCGCTTCCGCAGTGCGAAAAAGGCCGCCACTTCCTCAGGTGTCCCCGCTGGACCGGCCGCCGCCTGACGACGCCACGCGTCGCGTTGGCCCTGGGACACGTACTTCATCTCAGGCTGCGACAGGACCGCATCCACATCGGGCGCCCCATAGAGGTTCTCCCACAGATACATCGTGGGAACCACATAGACGTCATGATCGACGCTGAGCTGAATGATCGCGGCCAACTTGTCTTCGTCCACGCCATTCATGAGGCCAGCTAGGTTGGTCGCGCCCGCGTTCACCTGGGAGACCACGTCGTCCGACGCGATCGCCTTTACGTACCCGTCCAGGTGGTCGACCGTGGACATGCCGGTTTCGATCGCGTGCACGAGGCCAACGTCGGCGGGCACGTGACCACCAAAAGTGATCCCCACTTCTTGGGCGACTTCCACCATGTGGTCCCAGCTCTCCAGCGATACCCCTGGGTGGATCTTCTGAAGGTCGTAGCCGGCCGCTTTGTGGCGCCGCACCAGCTCTTCGGCGGCCTCCGGCGTGGGTGCGGACGTTCCGTTTATCGACGGGGCTCCGACGTACAGTGTCGGTCCCAGCAGTGTGCCGGTCTCGAGTTCGTCTGCCAGAGGAATTTGGTAGTCCGACCCGAGCATGCCCCGGATCGTGGTCACGCCGTTCGCGATGTACAGGAAGAGGATGTCATCGACGGCATCGCGTGGAGGATTCTCCATGGAGGGCACGTGCGCATGCATCTCCGCCAACCCCGGCATCAGATACTGACCCGTGCCGTCAATCAGCGTCGCGCCCTCACCGACCGTGATCACGTCCGACGGCCCGACCTCCGTGATGACACCATTCACGACCACCACGGTCTGGTCTGCGACCACTGCCTCGGACGTCATTGGGAGCACATTCACGTGCGTGAAGGCGATGGTGCCGGGGGCGGCCGGAGAGGCGCCCTGGCAGGCGGCCAGAGCAAGTAACCCGAACAATACCGTGCGGCGACGTGTCAGCATCTTAGAGACCTCTTCTTAGCTTTACTCGGAGGGGCAGGCGCGTAACTTCGACGCTCACCCAGCTTCCGGCCAGCGTTTCACCCACCGCCAACGCTTTTCATGAAACGATTCACCGTTGCCGCCGCCGTCGCCCTCCTTTCAGTCGGGGCGCCGCTTCAGGCCCAAGAGCCACGTATGCCGGATGACGCCCGCCTGCATGAGCCGTATTTGGCCTGGGACCGAGGAGACTACCCGGATGCCGTGCGAGGCTACCTGGCACTCCTCCGGGGGGCGGATGGCCTCGCGCTCTCGGATCAGATCGCGCTCCTGACGGGTGAGCGCTACAAGGTCACCGAGGTGACCAAAGATGGCACGGTGGTCGCGGTCAGCCCGGACGGCCTGCTCGGTAGTTATCAACAGCCCGCGGGCGCCGATGGCGTCGTGACGCGCATCGTCGACATGGCCACCGGGGCGAGCCAGAGGGCGTTCCTTGGCTCCGTCGCTCTGGGTCCGAACGGGGCGGTCGCACACCTTGATGTCGACCTGTCGCCGGAGGTAGTGGCAGCCCGCCGATTGCAGGACGAGGCGCAGTCCCAGGGCAGGGGGGCCCGTTCCCAAGCCGCAGCCGCCACCGCCTGGAAAGAAGCGAAAGCCGCCCGGGTGGTTCTTTGGTCCGGAGAGGAAAGCCGCGAAGTGGATATGGGTGGCCTGGCCCCCATTTCGCTCACCTTTGCTGCTGGGACCGGGGACCTGTTCGCCCTCGCCGCTCCCCTCCAAGATCGGCAGCGCGCCAACGTCTACCGACTGGGGGCCACGGGCCCCGAGCGGCTCGGCTTCGAGGATGGCGTCCAGGGATCCCCGATCGTCTCGGCGGATGGCCAGACGATCGTGATCACCCAGAGCGACGCGGTAGTCGTCCGCCGTGACAACGGGGAGTTGGTCCGTTTTCCAGGAGCAACGAATCCGAGCCTCTCCAACCGGGGGGCTACGCTGGCGTTTCTGCGGCGGAGTGGCCCGACCGCGTCCATCGAGGTCGTCGACCTGGCCGCGGAGGGTGCGCAGCCCCGGGTGATTTTCCAGTCTGAAAAGCAGATCGCCACGCCTGTGGTTTCTCCGAGCGGCGCGCAGGTGGCGTTTTCGTTCATGGATCTGCACGACTGGGAGATCTTCGTAGCAGCCAGCGACGGCAACGGTGAGCAGCGGCTCACTTTGGAAATTCAGCACGACCGCAACCCGCGCTGGGTGGACGACACACACGTTTTGGCGGCCAAGGGTGAGGGGCGCCATATGCGCTCCTACCTCTACGACACCGAGGGGAGAGATCCGGTCAAACTCTTTCACAACAACTCGATTCGCACCATCGCCCCGGAGTACGCATGGGCCTCGGCGCCCGGCACAGGCAAGATCCTGCTATTGGCTGAGCGAGATGGGGACACAGTGTCGCCTGAGCGTGGCGTCTATCTGTTGGACCTGAATGAAAAGGTGACGAGGGACGGCGTGATCGAACGCCTTGAAACGGCGCTCGCCAACGAAGAGGACCTCCGCAGCCGGGGTCAGGCACTCTTCGCGCCGATCGCGGCGGACGTCGCGACGGTCACCCACGGCGTGTCTGAAGGCCGAATCTTCCAGTACGCACGTGACGTCTACGGCTTCGGCTCTAAACACGTGACGCAGCCGGGCAACGCGCTCGCCATTCAGTACTACGCAGACAAGCTGCGGTCGTTCGGATACGAACCAGAACTGCAGTGGTTCGAGGGCCGTGGCCAACGCACCGCGAACGTCATCGTGAGCATCCTTGGTACTGCGAATCCCGAGCTGGTCTATGTGGCGAGTAGCCATTTTGACTCTACGGAACGCGGCCCTGGGGCTGACGACGACTCGTCCGGCGCGACTGCGCTTCTGGAGGCAGCCCGTGTCATGAAGGGTCACCCCAGGGAAGCGACCATCGAGTTCGCGTTCTTCACGGGCGAAGAGGCTGGCCTACTCGGTAGCCGTGAGTACGTGCGGCAGGCAGTCGCGAGTGGCAAGCGGATCGTCGGCGCGCTCAACAACGACATGATCGGATGGAAAAACGACCACAGGTTGGACAACACAATCCGGTATTCCAACCCAGGTATCCGCGACATCCAGCATGCTGCCGCGATGCAGTTCTCAGAGCTCATCACATACGATGCCCTGTACTACAAGAGTACAGACGCAGCCGCGTACTACGAGGCCTACGGGGACATCGTGGGGGGGATCGGTTCCTACCCGGTGCTGGGGAATCCGCACTACCACCAGTGGACGGACCGCCTCGAGACCATCGACCAGCAGCTCGTCGCCGAAGTGTCGAAGACGACGGTCGCCACCCTCATGCTCCTCGCGTCGAGTCCGTCGAGGATTACTGGGCTCGAAGTGGAGAAGGGCACGGCGTCGTGGTCACCTTCGCCGGAGTCCCGAATTGAAGCCTATGAAGTGCAGTGGGAGATCGCGAGTGGTTGGGCAGCGGCCCGGGTGACTGAGTCGTCTCAACGCCTCGAAGGGCTGATCCCGGAGGGTGCGGTCCAGGTCAGGGCGCTCGGTGACAACGGTACCCTGGGATGGGACTGGGCCAGGACTCGGGGGGGCCGCTAGCGCGAGCTCAGGGGCCGGGTCGGGCCTCTGGGGATTCCCCATGGCCGGGCTGCAAAGCCTCACTCAGCCAGGCTATCGCCTCGGCCTTGGTTCGAAACGGCTTGGCCTCAACGCCGCCGAAGCCAGCCACTACTCCAGCCATGTGCATTAGGGCGAATGCGAGCTCGCCTGGGACGATGATCGCGACCCGCTGCATCAACCCCTTATGGGCAGCGAAAAACTGAGCGGTCTCTCGGACGGATTCCGGAGATCGCTTCGACAGCCCGGCGGCGCCGCTCAGATCGAGCAAGGTCGCGGGATAGGCCCCGAAGGGGCCTGCGCCTCCAGCGCCGCGGAGCCCACACGCCGCGACTCCGCGGCCGTGTAGTCGCCGTCCACGATCACCTTCAGGATGCCATTCTCAATGCGCGTGAATACCGGCATCCGCCATCAGCCCGGAAGGAGAGCCGCGGTCGCCCGCCACTCGATCTGCAGTGCGATGAGCATCTCAGAGAAGAACGCGAACTGTGACGCCTGATCCGCAGATAGCGGACCCACCCACCCGTCCACGCTGCCGCGCAGGCGACCCATACGCCCGCTCAACTCTTGAGCTTCGCGGCCGAGGTCCCGCACTTTCGCTGCCAATTCGGCGGGCAGCGTGAGTGGGTTGTTCGCTGCGTCCAGTCTACGCGCGATCTGGCCCACTTCACGTGAGAGGCCCTGTGCTGAAGATGCCATCTCGCCGATCTCAAGGAGCGTCTCGGTCCACTGGCGCCGCACGGTTGGGTCAACGTCGATCCGGGGATCCTCGCTTACGCGCACCATCTGCTCCTGCGTGATACCCTCCGCCGCCAACCTGACCGTATAGAGGCCTGGCACCACCCAGGCTCCGCCACCACCGAATCCGCCGCCGCCTCCACCAGCCGCACCGTGTCGTAGGTTCCAGACCGCACGGTTGATACCGCGCCCGGATGGGGTATTCACAGTCGCCACCTCTGCGCCCGCCATGTCATGCACCGTGATGATAACGTCGGCACCAGAAGTCGCGAGCCAGTAGTCGATGATCGCGCCGGCAGGCGGGTTCGGACCCTCGAAGATCATGTTGCCCGTGTGCGCCCGCTCGCCTCGGTAGCGGATCTGCTCCGCGGGCTCGATGCTGAAGAGGTGCGCCGATGTGGCCGCGATGGCTGAGGTCATCTCCTGGAGCGCGTTCACCTGGTCCAATACCCAGGCCCCACGGCCATGCGTGCCCATCACGAGATCGTTGTCGCGCGGATGGACGATCAGATCATTCACCGGCACAGTCGGTAGGCCGACCTGGAGCGCGATCCAATTTTGACCGCCGTTCCATGACCACCATGCGCCAAACTCTGTGCCGAGCCATAGGACGTTCGGGTTGCGCGTGTCCTCGCGCACGGCGCGTACGACCCGCTCGGCCGGTAGGTCTCCGGTAATCGACGTCCAAGTCATACCGTCGTCGTCGGACCGCCACAGATAGTTCTGGTAGTCGTCGTTGCGGTAGTTGTTTGCGGTCGCGTAGACGCGGCCTTTGACGGTCTTCGATGCGTGGATCCGGTTTACCCACATCATTTCCGGAGCCCCTGGCATACGGTCCGTGACCAGCGTCCACGAGTGCCCGTCGTTGATCGAAACCTGCAACTGACCGTCATCGGTTCCGGCGTAGAGTACGCCTGGTGTAAACTCCGACTCGGCGACGGCAGTCAGTGTTGGCCAGTAGGGAATACCGTCGTCGAGCGAGAGCACGAACGAGTCTGGTAGCTGTTCCATGATCCTCAGCGTCCGCCGGTCAGTCCCGGTCGTGAGGTCGCCGAGCGAGGTCCAGGAGTCTCCCCGGTCCGTGCTCTTAAAGAGTTCATTCAGGCCTGCATACAGCGTGTTCGCGTCATGCGGACTGATGATGAACGGCCCCTCCCAGTTCCCCGGCGCCATGGCATTGCCCAGACGCTGATCCGGATCATCTAGGTCCGGCCAGGTCGTCCAGTTGCGGCGATCACCAATGAATCCCTCGCCTTGATTCGGGCGAATGCTGCGGCTCTCGCCGGTGACCATGTCGTTGCGGGTCAGGCCCAGGTACTGACTCTCGGAATACAGGATCCGATTGTTCGTCGTGTCCACCAGGTTCCAAAAGCCGTCCCCGCCGCCCCACCGCACCCAATCCTCGTTCAGGATGCCCTCTGAGCGGTACACTGCGTTTGGCCCCCGCCAGGAGCCGTTGTCTTGGAGCCCTCCATAGATGTTGTACGGATGCGCCATATCGACGGAAATCTGGTAAAACTGACTGAGTGGTAGGCTCGTCACGTACAAGAAGTGATTGCCGCGGTCGTAGCTGATGCCGAGCCCGCCGTCGTCCGCCTTCATGATGTGATCAGAGTCATGCGGATTCACCCACACGAAGCGGTCGTCGCCGTGTGTTCTATGCTCACGGGGGACTGTGAATGTTTTTCCGGCGTCGTCGGAGTAGCTGTAGGCGTTGAGCATGTAGACGCGCTGATCGTCGTTCGGATCGACCAGAGGTTGGCTCGCGTACATCGGGCGGGGATTCCAGTCGCTCTGGAACGTCCACGTGGCGCCGTGGTCTTCCGAGCGGTACAGTCCAGCGATGCGCTGCTGATAGGCCGTGGATGCATTGAAGCGCTCACCCTGCTCAACGCTCGCGTAGACGATTCTGGGATCGGCTGCATAGATCGAAATCCCGATCCGGCCGATGTCACCGGTGGGGAGACCGTTGTCGAGCCCCGTGTTGGTGATCTGGGTCCACGTCTCGCCCATATCGGTCGACGTGTAGAGCGCGCTGCCCGGTCCTCCGCCGTGGAAGCCCCACGGACGCCGCTGCCGCTGATACATCCCGGCGTACATCACGCGGGGGTTCACGGGATCCATTGCTACGTCTACCGCGCCGGTCAGGTCATCAACGAAGAGCACGAGTGTCCACGTCGCCCCGCCGTCCGTGGACTTGTAGAGGCCCCGCTCGGGATTCGGACCCCACAAGTGCCCCATTGCCGCGACAAATACGATATCAGGGTTGTCGGGGTGCAGAATAATGCGCCCGATATGATTGCTCTCGGGGAGGCCCATGTTGGTCCATGTGTCTCCGCCGTCCGTGGACTTGTAGACGCCATCTCCCCACGATGAACTCTGCCGACTCGCGCGCTCACCGGTGCCGACCCACACGACGCTGGTGTCCTTCTGGTGGACGACCACGTCGCCGACGGAGTGAACGGTTTCGTTTTGGAAAACCGGCGTGAAACGGACCCCGTTATCCGTGGTTTTCCAGACTCCGCCAGTGGCCGCGGCGATGTAGAAGACCTTTGGGTTCATGTCCACAACCGCGATGTCCACGAGCCGGCCACTCATTGTGGCCGGTCCGATGTTTCTCGCAGCGAGGCCATCCAGATCGCTGGACCGAAGTTGGGCTGCTACTGCCCCCGGCATGGCAAAAAGCGTGGCGACGAAGACGAGGATCTCGACCATGTTGCGCATGTTATTCCACCGGATCGTGCGGATTCTGTTGGGACGCGGAAGATGCCTGGGGCGCAGGGTCCGAGCAAGGAAAACGAATAGATGCAAAAACTAGGCGGGTTTCGTACGTTCGGTATCCGTTCTGGTACCACTCCAACCCGAAGTACCCATGCTGATCCGACGCTTCTATGACGACAAACTCGCGCAGGCGAGCTACATGATCGGATGTCAGGCCAACGGCCAGGCGATCGTCATCGATCCACACCGTGACAGCGACATGTATCTCGATGCGGCGAGGGAAGAGGGCCTCGAGATTACGCATGTGTCGGAGACCCATATCCATGCCGACTATCTGTCGGGGTCTCGCCAGTTGGCAAAGAGGGCAGGGGCCACGCTTCTCCTCTCCGGGGACGGAGATGAATCGTGGCAGTATGGCTTCGCGGACGCCGATGGTGCCCGCCTTGTGCACGACGGTGATGTGGT
>ERZ890510.34-NODE-34-length-112804-cov-9.976159_pt1 | contig 112804 bp, 100 predicted proteins | sample MGYA00521265_ERZ890510 | MGnify/ENA primary metagenome ERZ890510 (study PRJEB32303, sample SAMEA104408624) | aquatic metagenome | biome: Brackish water; feature: Chemocline; material: water | place: Baltic Sea | collected 2014-10-26T21:54:00 | depth 110 m ... | reverse complement strand
CGACTGAAGGTGCTGGTTCGCTCGCAGCAAACAACGCTGATATGGCGTCTTGACCGAGGTCGACCGATGCTTCCTCTACAGACTCCGATGTGGCTGACTTAGCCAAAGAGTTACTGCCCGCCATACCTGCAAGTGCCGCTGCCACTAGGTCAAAACCAGGCCCTGAGTACATATCCTCGTAGACTTCTGCTGTCGACTCAACATCAGCAACATCAGGAGTCGCATCACCTGTGAGCGAAGGAATGCTACCGGCAGCCGGTGATATATACGGCTTCAACACTTTGAGTTGCACGGGTGAATCCGACTCTAAGTCTTGATTCCGGGCAATGCGGGCAAGCTGCTCTCCTTCTTTTACCGCGACTGTTCTGGTTGAAAAACGTTCTTCGATCAGATGCTGTCCTGCCGAGCCTATACGCAGTGACCAGTCTGACCAACGCCTCAGCAATTGCAGGCTAAATGCCACTGCTTCGTGGCTGTCGGCTTCGACGCCCATGTAGTTCAGTTGGTTCTTAAACCCGTATTTCTCTTCGAGTTCACCCAATGAAATAAGCGGCACCCCTGCAGAGGCAGCGTACATTGCCAGATTATGTGGCATCCCCTTAGATGGCGCGGTAACACACGCCCAACTACGTTCTATGAGGTCGACCAAAGGTTCCACTTCACCTATATCTGCAATCGTCACCGGCAGATCATGTTCTAGAACATCAGATCGTAACTGTTCTGTCTGATCTCTAGGTGCCACCACGACAAATTCGACGTTATCGATCATCTGCTTGGTTGCTATCGCTGATTCTTCTAAAAGACGGATCGAATCCTCATTCGAAACCGGAGCCGCCCACAATACGACGGGGTGCCTATTGGGATCCGTCGTTCCAACTGGAGTATAGATATCTGTTGCCAACCCTGTGTTACCCAAAAGCAAGTCTCTTGTGTATCCAGTCTCAGATAGGTACTCAACTTCCCAATCCAATGTCGCAGAAAGCACATTTGCCCTCAACAACCCTGTCTTATTTACGATTGTTACCGGTGCTGACCGCCAACCAGTTCGATCTCGCCAAGTGTTGCCTGTCAGATCGTCGGACGATGAGACGTGAGGCGATTTAGTAAATTTCGATAGTGCATTGCCCACTACTCCCGCTCGAGGTCCAAACGTCCGAACTAGTTCTATACTTTCGAACTCGCCTCGGTTCGATAGCACCGACCACCAAAGACCGTTGGTTGCCGACAACCAGCGTGGTCCGCTATGCCAGACAACTCTATGACCCTTAACCGGTTTTACAACCGCCTCGCCGCTTGGTGAGAAAACGTGAACTTTCGCAAATGAAGATGCGTATCCGTCGATCAAGTCTTCGAATGTCGCGTAATGCCCGCTCTCGGCGATCACAGAAATGGGCGCGGAGGTTACAACCGCAATGCCAGTTGGCTGCGGTCGGAAATCTATTTGCAGTGCTTCCTCGGTCATAGATCTCTTGCGTCGATCTTTATAGCAGCATTCCGTCTCATCGAGAGATACCCCAGTCAAGACCGATATGTTGGATATCCAGCAAATTACGCAATGCCGAACACCCACCAGATAACGTTGATCTCTAGTTTCCATCGTGACTGACATGTCCGATGTAGTGAGTTCACACACTGCGTCGTGGTTGCATCACACCAACCTCGCTACCACAAGTCTGAAACCCGGTGTGACAATAAAACTCAATTCAGTGAGACAAAAAATAGGACAAACTTCCTAGAACTCGCATCAAATTCTCAACGCTTTGGTAACACTGAACAGGGTAAGTTTTAGATATGGCAGCAGACATCCTCAGATTCTTTCCTGAGAAAGACTTTTTCTTGATTACCGGGGGGCACACTGGAATGAACATCGCAGGCGAACTTCTCGTAGCTCTTGGCCAACTTGCAGTTGCGCAGGAACGAGGCGGTTCACGCGAACATTTAGCCAGCCTAGGGCAAAATGTCGATGCTGCAGTCCGACGAATGAGCGAGATATCAGACATCGAAACAGCAGCCTAATTCCTACAGGAATTGCATATCTCTCTGCTGTATAATCCCAGTTCGATTTGAACTGCCGCAATTTTCATTGTTATCCGAATGTTGGTTTGTTACCGACTAATGGATTAAACACCTGAGCAATTGCGGTGCTAAATTCATTGGGATCTTCAACTACACCGCTTTAGCGTAGGCAATCGTTAATTTGTGCACCCGGTCCGTGGCATCTGGTATCAATAACCGTGCCATCTGTACTGGACTGGCGAACTAACTAACGAACCACTTAAACAATCGCCATGACACTCCCCATCGCATCAGTGCCTAACGGCACAGTTACTTCAGCCAAAGGCTTTTCAGCTGGAGGCGTTTTTGCAGGAATTAAAACCCCTGGCGCCGATAAGAAGGACATAGGGCTTCTCTACTCAGAACGCCCCTGTGCAGTAGCCGGAACGTTCTCACAGAACAGCATCGTTTCTCCGACTGTCACGCTCGACAAGCAGCGTGTCGGCATCGACAAACGTGTGCATGCGGTAGTAGTGAACAGTGGCTGCGCAAATACTGCAGTCGGCGACCAAGGTATGGTCGACGCTAAGGCAATGACTGAGTTGGCCGCTGCTCACCTCGGTGTATCCGGGGAGCAAACTCTAGTCTCATCTACAGGTGTGATCGGTGTTGAAATACCGATGGCTCTCATGCGTGAATTTATTCCGAAGATCAATGTCACGGCCAACGGCGGTGGAGAGTTCGCCAAGGCAATTCTCACGACCGACAAGCGCACGAAAGAGATCGCCGTATCGTTCGATGTAGATGGCGTAACGCATACCGTGGGTGGTGTATCGAAGGGTTCGGGAATGATTCACCCGAACATGGCAACTATGCTTGCCTTCACTACGACCGACGCGAACGTCGACCCAGCATTTTTACAAGCAACGCTCTCAGAAGCAGTAAAGCTGTCATTCAACCAGATCGACGTAGATGGCGATCAGAGCACCAACGACACTGTTCTGCTCTTAGCGAACGGTGCAGCAGGTGGCACCATCATTTCAGGCGGTGACGAGGCTTCCGAGGCATTCACCACAGCTGTGCTTAAGGTTTGTCAGCACTTGGCAATTGAGATTGCTCGCGACGGCGAAGGCGCTACCAAACTGATCGAGGTAACTGTCAACGGTGCTACCACAACCGACGATGCTCTAAAGGCTTCTCGTTCTTGTGCGGCCTCTCTTCTGGTTAAAACCGCCGTGTACGGACGTGACCCGAATTGGGGTCGGATATTCATGGCGGTCGGCAAGGCACAAATCCCTCTAGATGAATCGAAGATCGATTGCTTTGTGAACGATATTCAGATCGTTGCCGAAGGAAAGGCAATTTCCTATAACGTCCAGAGCGTCGTCAGCGCACTTGGTGGCGATGAGGTGCGGCTTCGAGTCGATCTCAACATCGGTGACGGAACAGGCGTGGCATGGGGTTGTGACCTCACTGAAGAGTATGTGGTCTTCAATTCGGCCTACACGACGTAATCGTCATCAAAGGGACATCGTTGTGACAGGTGCAGGCCATCTCCATATCGGAGAGTTTTTTCTCATCAACCCCAATCACTCGGACTCTTGTAGTTCGCCGAGTTTCGGCACAAAAGCGGTTACACGGTGACCACTTCGAATAAACGCGACGTTTCGGGCAAGACTATCGTCATAAAAATTGGCGGCAGTACTCTGGGCAAAGGTGACAGTACTGTCCCTGACATCGTCGAGCTGTGGAAACAAGGCGCACGCCCTATAGTGGTCCATGGTGGCGGTAAGGTCATTAGCGACTGGGTCGGCAAGCAAGGTATCCAACCTGAATTTATTCGCGGTCTAAGACGTACCGATCGTGCAACCCTCGATGTTGCAGTGGCTGTTCTTGCGGGCCTCGTAAACTCGCAGTTGGTGGCCGAGTTTCAGGCAAACGGTGCCAGCGCAATAGGAATTTCCGGTGTCTCGAGCGGTCTTCTTCAAGCAGAAGTGCTCGATCCTGACCTCGGCTACGTTGGCAAAATTGTAAAGACGAACGCCGAGCCTGTAGAGACGATACTCAACTCAGGCAGCATTCCGGTAATCGCGCCTACCGCGCTTCACCTCTTCCCATCAAGCACCGGTGAAGATCGAATCTTGAACGTGAATGCCGATACTTCCGCGGGTCATATAGCCAAAGCAGTTCGGGCTGATCAACTTGTGTTCCAAACCGACGTTGAAGGTGTACTCGATGCCCGCAGGCGGCTCATTCCCAGAATGACTCGTGGGCAGGCTATGGATTTGATCGCAGGCGGAATTGCTGCCGGAGGGATGATTCCCAAGATCGAAGCCTGTGCTGATGCGGTATCGGTCGTCGGATCTGGTCATATCATCGACGGTCGACTTGCAGGGGCATTGTTAGCCTGTGCTCGCGGTGAAGATATCGGTACAAGAATTACGTAATTCGTAAGTTGTGAATATCGTGGCTTAATCGCCGATACTACTGGTTCGTCAACGAGGAACTCAATATGGATACAGCCGGTCACGTCATAGCGATGCTGATTTACGGTTACCTGTTGGGTTCGATTCCGTTCGCCAAGCTTCTTACGATGCGATCTGGTGTCGATCTATTCGAAACAGGGACAGGCAACCCAGGCGCAGCAAATGTATTCCGTAAAGTCGACCGACGAATCGGCGCAGCGGTATTTCTCGCAGATGGACTGAAGGGCGCCTTGCCTGTTCTGATCGCATGGGCGTTAGGTGCACCTCAAGATCTTTGGTTCATCGGAGGCTGGGCAGCCGTCGCAGGGCATTGGTACCCGGTATTCAACCGATTCCGAGGTGGTGCAGGGCTAGCGAGCGGTGCTGGTTGCGTAATTGCGCTAATGCCCATCGCAGGTTTCGCTGGGCTCGCTCTTGGAATGCTCGTTATAGCGAAGATGAAAAGCAGCGGACACGGAGCTTTAACCGGGCTCATCGTAATCATTGGCGTTTCAGCAGCGATTAGATCAGATTGGCCTCTGAGTGCAGAATGGCCAGCCATGGCGAGTGCTGTGGGGCTAGCCATACTGCTGTTCGGAAGAGCAGCGGCACGCGGTTGGAAGCCCGGACGAAAAGAGTAGTTCCCTATTACATAGGCGGACACCCCAATCTCGTGACCTCTGCGATATAGTTCACGTTCTGCAAATCACGAATTGTGATTGGCAAACGCTGTCGCATTGGCAGCAATTTTCGTTGTAGAGGACGTTCCACATTGTCATCTGGAACTAATACCTCTGAAGAATAAGAATAAAGAGAAGAACAATGACTAGCTCGTCTGAATATAAGGACCTCGAAGCCAAGTACTACATGCAAGTGGTTAATCGAATGCCACCTGTTCTTGTGCGAGGCGAAGGCACCCGAGTATTCGACAACGACGGGAAAAGCTACCTCGATTTCACCGCCGGTTGGGCAGTTCTGAACTTAGGACACAGTCACCCAGCGGTTACCGAGGCCATTCGAGATCAAGCAGGCAAAATTCTGCAAATGTCGAACTTGTTCTACACAACCCCTCAACTCTCGCTCGCCAAGATCATCGTTGACAACTCCGATATTGATCGCGTTTTCTTCTGCAACTCTGGTGCTGAAGCAAACGAAGGTGCTTGCAAAGTCGCTCGCAAATGGGGCAAGACCAAGCTCGATGGTGCGTACGAGATCATCACGACATTCGATTCGTTCCACGGTCGTACACAGGCGATGATGGCGGCCACAGGCCAGCCTGCATATCAGGAAAAGTGGACCCCGCTTATGCCGGGATTTACAAACGTTGCTTATAACGACGTTCAAGCGATCAAAGACGCTTACGTCGAAGGTCGAACATGTGCGGTTTTACTTGAGCCTGTTCAGGGTGAGGGTGGAGTAAACATTCCTTCCGAGAATTACCTGAAAGATGTGATGGACTTCTGCCACGAGAAGAACATTCTGTTCATGCTTGACGAAGTTCAAACCGGCATGGGGCGAATCGGAACTCTCTTCGGCTACCAGCAGTTTCCTGGCGTTGAGCCCGATGTAATGACGCTGGCTAAGGCACTTGGTTCAGGCGCTCCTTTAGGGGCGTTCGCGACCAAGGAGTTCTGCTCAGTTCTCCAGCCCGGCGACCACGGATCGACGTTCGGAGGAAATGCCCTCACGACTGCAGCGGGTGCGGCAGCGGCCAAGGTGATCGTCGACGAAAACATACCAGCGCTTGCCAACGAAACGGGTGCTTACTTTCAGGGAAAGCTAAAAGCTTTGGCTGAGAAGTACGACTTCATCACCGAAGTTCGAGGCATGGGTCTTCTTATCGCTCTTCAAATGAACAAAGAAATCGCTGGTGCGACAGTCACAGCCGCATTGCCAGAGGGACTCCTCATCAATGCAGTTCGACCCAATATGATCCGCTTTATGCCGCCCTTGAACACGACCCGCGACGAAATCGACGAAGCAGTCGAGATTTTAGACAGGGTCTTGGAACAAACCGGCGCATAGGTGATTCATTTTCACACGACGGTGAATTAGCAGCCCCGACCATTCAATGTGTCGGAGTTGTTGTTTTCTGAATCAATGTTTAATCGTGTAGATTACAGAATTCGCAGATTATGCGGAACTAACAGACAACAATTCATCATTCGCTGCTCCCAACACTCCGGGAAGTTCCAAAGTAAATGTGGCACCGGCGCCTACAGTGCTTTCGATTCCAATGTGCCCATCGTGTAGCTCTACGATCGACTTGACTAGCGACAGGCCAATTCCCATACCCGGAACAGTTTGGGCGTATTTATTCGGAGCTCGGTAAAACATCTGAAATATCAGCCGTTGTTCTTCGTCGCTTATCCCGGGCCCTTCATCGGTAATTGAAACATGAAAATTCTCATTTTCGACTTTGGATTTCAGGGTAATTGTTGAGTTTTCCGCAGAGTATTTTTAAGCATTCGAGAGAATGTTTGATATGACTTGGAAGATTCTGCTCCGATCAGCACTGACTAATCGACCACTCGCCAAGTTAACTACCAACAACTTCTGCGATTTCAACTCAAACATACCTTGCAAACTCTCTGTCAAATCATCGAAGAGATCACTGATCGGTACGTCACTAAATTCCAGTGAGAAATTACCTGTCTCGATCCGAGATACATCTAGCAAATCTCCTATCAGTTGGTCGAGCCTTCGTCCGTTTCGTTTAACCAGATTTAGGTGCTTGATCTGTCGTTCGGTCAATGGATCGCTGTGTCTCGTGAGAATATCCGCGAACGCCAGAATCGAAGTCAGTGGAGTTTTGAGCTCATGCGACACAACAGAAAGAAATCTCTTGCGCTCTTGTTCCACTATCGCTAATTCCTGTACTTGGGTCTGTGCACGTATCAATTGCAAATCGGCATCAGCACGTCTACGTTCTTCTTCGATACGATGACCATGAGCACGCTTCCGAAGCATCTCAGCGACGAAAACGACGGTAATCAACAGAACGGTGATAGACGTCATTATCTTTACCGCTGGGTTCAAAATGTTCGAACGAGCCTCAGCCACTGAAACAATGTATTCGTCGCCGATATCTACATAGGTTTCTAAAACACCAATTACTTCATTATCAGTGTTTGAGAACACTGGTAAGTGAGTTTCAACAACCTCCGCAATAATCGGATCCCCGTTTGCATCCGTTATCTGAAAATTGTGTCTGAGTTCTGAAATTAAGGCGCCCGACAATGCGATATCAAATGCTTTGTGATGGTGATCACTCGTTGCTTCCTCTATCAGACGAATAGATCCGTTCGTCCAAACCGGTGTTCCCATCATGTCGTACAGCGCGAAGAACGAATTACCTAGATCCACTGACGTGTGCTCATACCATCCGTCCATCCGACCATCAACAATCAGGTCGTTAATATCTTGCAATGAATCATCAGCACTAAAGCGGTCGAACTCTCGTGCTAGATCAGTGCTGATCTCATTTTCAAATGATCGAACGAGCTGTTGGTCAACTCCGTGGCTAGCCTCCCGAATCAGCAAATTGGTGCCTATTACCACAATGATCACAGTCACTATTCCGAACCCGAGGGTAAGCGGGTACATCATCAGGTTTCGAGCGACTCGCCTGAGAGGATTATTTGAAGTCTTTGAACTGACCAAGCAACACACCAAATTAATCTGCGAAGTGAGTTAACGGCAAAGGGCTCACTACCTGACAACGAGTCTGCATCTTGACCAGTCAAACCGAGGCATACTGTAAGCATCAGAACTGATTGTTAAGGATCAGCAAAGATTATGCACTAGGGACTTCACCAATTGAACCTAAAAAAACCTCTTACGCCAGACGCGCAATTTCTATATGGATAATGTTAGGTGGTACTTACTGAACGTTACGAAACCGCTGGAGCCGGGTAGTTAAGAATTACAAGCGGATATTGTTAGTGCTGCTGTAGGGAAGGCATTTATCGGCTAAAAGGGTAATCGCTTGTTTGTGCCATTGGAGACCGGCCTTGTCTTTGTGGCACATGTTCAATATTGGATATTCGATCGAATTCGTCTAGATGGGGATGTCACAGTTGGTACGATGCCGATTGATCCATGACCAGACTGAACGGCATCAAGTTCGAAACTAAAGTCAGGGTAATCGTTGAATAATTCTCATCGAATGAGTGATCACTTGCTTGAAACGCCGCAGTTGACCACAGGCGCAAGGTTACTCAGGCTGGGCGAGGAGATGGAGTTCCATTTCTATCTTCCAAAAGATGTAGAGAGCGGTAGCTTCGCTATATTCCCTCGGTATCTTGAACGCTCTGGTGCTAGCGATGAATTCCAAATCGGGGAGGGTCTCGATTGGCTGCTAAGCCAAACGCCTGATTCGTTCGAGTTGAACCCGATCGATGGTCGCGCATTTTTCAAACACCAACCAATGTCGGTCGGCAATTACATCGCACGATGGGACGTTGGTGACGAGGCGTTACATCGGTACTTTGCAGTAATTGAAGATGATTCGATAGTGTTGCGCTTTAGTTCGTTCATCGAACTGGAGCCAGAGCCATCGCTACACTCAACCGGTATTCCACTCGACTATCGCCTTCCGACTGAGCAATTTGAGCGTCATAGCGAACCTTTCGACACGTTGCTGAGTTATCACCGTATGTATGGGGATTCAGTCATCCCTGCCTTCGCAGATACCCCACCCGATGGCGAAACAGAAAATATGACCACCAATGACCGGGTCAGTTTTTACAGCGATGTACTAGAGAACGTTCGGGCTTTACTGCCAGATTCGAGTGACGCGAGATCGGCACGTGTGGAGATGCATCACCCGATCGACCCCGGATACGTTGAGGTATTCGAACAGCTTGGCCTGAACGATCACTTTGGGCTTCAAGAGTCCAACATACTTCCATGGCTTGGCATGCCTGAATTTCCATACTTTGCATCGCCAAATGATTTCCGAAAAACCAATCAGAACCACCATGGCGAAGTTATTTCACACACATGGGATTTTTGTGCCGGCTTTCATTTCATCGGTCCAATCAGCTGGCACTACGCAGCATCCGAAGGGGATTTCGCCAGTGCGGCAAACTGCATACGCCAGGGAATGGACGAGCTGAAGAATATGGCCGAATTAAGCGGATACCCGGCATTTGCCAACCCGCTATATGACGGCGCTACTAAAAATTACGGCTACCCAAACGGTGTGTTCAATGAGGGTTATGGAGATGAACCGATTCTGGAGTTCGTAGATAGCTGGCAACGTTTGATCGCATTCGAATTCACCAGTGAATACAAACTCGTGTTTGCTCGGTCGATCGACATCGCCGACTATTATCGAAGGCATTTTGCCGTCACACCTCGTTCGGTGTTTTCGAGCAAGACTGATCACGCCATGTACGACATTTGGTGGAATTGCGCATGGGGCAGGAACCAGACCATCACGACTCGTGATCGACTCCCGTGGTCGACACGAATGTCCTCGATCATGCAAGAACGCAGATCTCACAAGACCGTGACCTACACCAATCTTGTGAGTGGTAGCGAGGTCACCAGATCTGCGATTACTAAAGATCCGATCTCGACCGAGCACCTTCTGATCGAGGATCAACATAGATCAATCAGATTCGAGCGTGAGAGCCCAAATCCAATCTGGTGGTTCGATTATTCTGAGCAGGAACGTGGCGACAAGGGAAGCGAGATCGGACACACCGAAACGCCAGATGTTGACGTCATACGATCTGAACGGTCGGATAAAAATGGTATTACGATCAAGTTGAAAATGGTCACCGACGCTGTGTTCAAGCAATATGCAATTGCACTGTGGGGTGTCCCAACGAAGTTCAGTCTAGACCGTTCGAGAATTAAGACCAACGCAACTGATTTCGTTCTGGCGAAGAACGTCGATAACGAATTCCACATCGTGCTGTTCTTTGATTTAGAGCCTGATACCGAGCTTTCCCTGACTGTTATTCAAGAGTGACAGTCGAAGACATGTTACTAATAAAATGTTAGTAACTATCCCTGAATGAAAATTCGTGTAGGGTTGAGATATGACTCAGACCGAACAACAACAAGAGCACTCCACATCGAGCAAGATGTGTCCCCACTATGAGGCGGCGATGGAGTTACTTGCCCGCCGCTGGACGGGTTTGATTTTGACTTCTTTGATGGAAAAATCAGCTCGATTCTCCGAAATCGGCGTAGCCGTCGATGGAATAAGTGATCGTATGCTTTCACAACGATTGGTCGAGCTTGAAGATATTGGCATGATCCAGCGAAAAGTCGATGCCACTCAGCGACCGGTCCTCGTCGAATACAGCTCTACACAGATGGCACGTGAGCTTGCCCCGGTGTTTGATGCCCTTCAAGGCTGGGCCGAAAAGTGGATGCCTGTTCAGGTAGAAGATTAGAGTTCCGTCAACCGCTCTCTCAAATGTCGTTGCGTGGTCGAAACAACGGATGACATTGGCGGATCATCGAGCTTAGCTCGAATCATTTACGTTTTCTCGCGGCGATGATCAACATTATTCACCTATCTCTCACATCGACGACCCGTTTTTTGCACCCGAATACTGTCAAAAGGGATAGTTTCAATGGTGGTATCTGCTGTGAAGTTGACTTCAGAAATTCGTGATCGTAGTTTATGGGCTGGAGATAGAGGAATCTGTGTCCAGCAAACTTGTTTCTACAGTCGTCGTAATCCTAGTGATTATGATCGCCACTGCATGTACCGCGGTAGAAAATTTTGCTACCACGACAGCACCGTCAGCAACCGCTGAAGTGGTTACCGCTACAATCACAATTGATGCGACGGAATTGCCTTCAAGGACCGCCGTACCTGATGCTACTTCAGCACCTATGTCGACTTCGACCACGGTTCCAATTGCTACGCCTGCAGTTGCCCCTACCCCGATTACATCACCGGCTATTGTTCCTACTCTGACACCAACGGCAGCACCATCCTCCACTCCTACGCCAGATCCCACATCGATACCGAATCCGACCAGTACTCCAACACCATCGGTTCCAAACACGCCGCAGTCAGATCTGCATGGCGATGAACCTGGCACAGCGACGCTAGTTCAATCGAATCTCCCGCTTTCGGGCCAAGTTGAGCCGGTTAATGATGTCGACTGGTTCAAGTTCGTAACTATCGGTGGATCTGCGTATCGAATATCGGCAGACGGTGATTCGCAGTCCGATCCGTTGCTACGGCTTGTTGATAGCAACGGTCAGTTGACTTTAATAGTCGATGACAACCAAGGTTTTGGAAATAGTGCCGCCATTGATTGGGTAGCACCGGATTCCGCTACGTATTTTTTCAACGTTGCGGTCGGTGCAACAGGAAACACTGGTGGATACACAGTTCTGGTTAATTCTGAAGTGAACGATCACTCCAATCAAGCGGCCGGAGCTACAGCTATTACTGCTGGCGGTTCGATCAATGGACAGATCGAATCTGTAGCTGATCGTGATTGGTTCACGTTTGAAGCGGTAGTTGGAACAAAGTACAACGTTGATGTAACTCCGACCACACTCGTCAATCCAACTCTTCGATTGATCGATTCCGACGGAATTAAAAGATTAGTAACAACTAGTGGCATCGATGGCAGCAACGCGTCGATTGAATGGGTAGCACCGGCTTCAGGGTCTTACTACTTGTCTGTGGGTGCAATCGGTGATTCCACGACTGGGACATACGAAATCGGTCTTACCAGCCAACCCGATGACCACGGCAGCAGATCTGGTGAAGGAACACTAATTACACCGGGTTCGAGCGTGACCGGCATACTCGAATCAATTGGAGATCAAGATTGGTTTGTTCTTAGTGCTTTGGCAGGTACTGAATATCGACTGACCCTGTCAGCCGCACCAACAGGCACTCATATGGATTTGTTTGCCCAGAACGGAACCACTCGCCTGATCGGGAACAGCGATAACAGTGGTGGTTCGCCAATAATCGTTTGGACAGCACCTGTGACTGCCTCCTACTTCGTCGCAGTGGGAGCCCCTTCAACCGGTGGTCTCGGGAATTACACGCTTACAACTGCGGCAATTTCTGATGACCACTCTGACACTTCTGTAGGAGCAACTTCAATTACCGGTGAATACTCGGTGATCGGAGATCTGGAAACTGCGGGAGATGAAGATTGGTTCACATTCGATGCCGTTCTAGGTGTTCGATATACGTTCTCGACTACTCTCGGCACGCTCGCGGATTCAACACTCACCCTGTTAGAAAATGATGGGGTTGTACGAATTATGGCCAATGATGACGGCGGGAGTGGACAGGGTTCTTCGATCGAATTCATCGCACCTGCCACTAGATCATATCTCCTTAAAGTTCGATCGCCTGGTGGTGTATTTACCGGCACCTACACGTTGTCGCTGACGTCGACGACAGATGGCAGTTCCAATAATACCGAGATCGTCGTCAATGGCGGATCAGTCAGCGGTGTCCTCGAAGTTTCGGGGGGCTCCGATTCGTATGCATTCGCGGCCGAAGGTGGGCGTGTATATCGATTCGAGACAACTGCATTAACGCTCAGTGACCCAGATCTGTACATTCGCGGCATTGATGGGACAACTGTGGAAATTTGGGATCTTGACTCGGGTGAAGGCAAGGCAGCCAGAATCGAATGGACTGCTCCAGCCAGCGGAACCTACTGGGCAGACATTTCCACGCGGAACTACAGTGGAAACAACCGCACTGGATCTTACGAACTGGCAATCACGTCCGAACCAGATCCCCAAGGAGAAGGAGCAACCGGTGCACAGGTGTTGTCATTTGGATCCAATGGCGCAAATTTCGTCATGGCAACAGGTGATTTGGAAACGCCTGGTGATTCTGATTGGTTCGCCTTTGCCGGTATAGCTGACCATGTGTACAGGATCGAGGCGAACAGTGTTTCGCTAAGCGACCCCGACGTAGAGGTGTTCGGGATCGATGGCGTGACTCTCGAAGTCTGGGACTACGACTCAGGTGAAGGCTTAGACGCCCGGATCGAGTGGATCGCACCGTCCACCGGGACATATTTCGTCAAAATACACAGCCGAAGCTACAGTGGTAACCCACGTGTTGGCGGATATACGTTGTTCCTTTCCAGTGAACCTGATGACCATGGTGACACGACCGCCGATGCAACCACTCTCGGAGCTGGATTCACGACTGTGGGCGGTGATCTGGAAATAAAGGGAGATGAAGACTGGTTCTCACTTGATGCGATCGGCGGCAACGTTTATCGAATAGAGTCCATTGGTATTTCGCTCGACGATCCAGATATCAATATACTTGGCATCGATGGAGTGACCCTAGAGGCATGGAACTACGATCCAGGTAAAGGAAACAATGCCCAGCTTATTTGGCAGGCACCGGCGACGGGGACGTACTTTATAAACATTTTTAGCCGCAGTTATAGTGGAAACCCACGCACTGGGACGTACCTGCTCAGCATTTCCTCGGAATCTGACGATCATGGCAACAGTTCAAGTGGAGCAACGGTAGTACAGATAGATCAGGTGGTTGCAAGCTACAGAACTTTGGGCGGGGACCTAGCCATGAGCGGTGATTCCGACATATTCGCGTTCGTAACTACTGAAGGGTGGACATACTGGATCGAATCTCGGGGAGTGACTTTGAGTGATCCTGATTTGAGAGTATTTGACATCGATGGCACAACCGAACTGATCGTGAACTACGATTCAGGTGAGACAAAGGCGGGTCGACTAAAGTGGACTGCTCCGGCGAGCGGGACGTATTTTTCCGAGGTGTTCACTCGGAACTACAGTGGCAATACTCGTGTTGGGGCATATACGTTGACCATTTCCGGTGAGCCAGGGTAATGGTGCAGGGGACAAGGTTGTGAGACGCAGATTGTCGTTGGCTGAGTTTATTAGTGGAAGCTCAGTGCATGACCGTATTGGTAGCTTTCACAGCACACAAAGCCTTGGGTCCATTTCCTTGCTAAACGACTGCCATCCTCAACCACATTTCCTTCGGAAAGGGGTTCGAGGAGCGTTATAGAGTGGGAGAACTGCTATGCGCGACCGAGTACTAAGGCATGCCAGAAGCCTTTTAGGATGACATCTGCACTAACTCGCGAGAGAATGGTGAGGTTACATTTCGACGTTATCGCAACGCCGGGCTTCTCGAATCGTTGAACCTCAAAGGGAATCGAACTTAGATATGGCAAGGGAAAAGTGCGTCCTCGCTTACAGCGGGGGTATGGACTCGACAATCTCCACCGTTTGGATCCAAGAGAACTACAACATGGACGTTGTAACTCTCACAGTCGATCTCGGTGCAGGACCCGAAATCGTCGGAGTGAAGGAACGAGCAGCTCAGGCTGGTGCCATCGACTCGCTGATTTGGGACGTTCGAGACGAGTTCGTGAATGAATATGTATTCCCTGGCCTAAAAGCCGGAGCGATGTACGAAGGGGTGTACGCGCTTTCGACAGCACTTGGCCGCCCGCTGATGGCGAAGAAGCTGGTTGAAGCCGCACGGGAAGTCGGAGCCACCGCTGTAGCCCACGGTTGCACGGGTAAAGGAAACGATCAAGTTCGTTTCGACTCGGGAATCATGACCCTATCCGCACATGGCGAGCCCCTCAAAATCGTCGCTCCTGCCCGTGAGTGGGGCATGACCCGTGACGAAGAGAAGCTATATGCCCAGAAGGCAGGACTTGAGCTTCGCGAGGTCGGTAGCGACCAGCGGGTGTACTCGATCGACCGCAACCTGTGGGGTCAGGCCATCGAGGGTGAAGACCTTGAAGATACGTGGTTGGCTCCGCCAGAGGACGCATTCTCGTGGACCCGTCAGATCAGTGATACTCCTGATGAGCCAATCGAAGTCGTTGTTGGTTTTGAAAAAGGTATACCAGTGTCTATCGACGGTTCGCTGAAGGGCGGCGTTGAACTGATCTCAATCCTCAACGATATGGCTGGCGAGCACGGTGTAGGTCGAGTCGATCACATCGAGAACCGTCTTGTGGGCATCAAGTCACGCGAGGTTTACGAGACTCCGGCAGCGATCGTTCTGCACACGGCATTGAAGGCGCTTGAGACCTCGACGATGTCTCGTGAGCAGCAGCGTGTGAAAGAGAATCTTTCGCAGGTATATTCAGACATGGTTTACGACGGTCGCTGGTTCACAGAGCTTCGCAGGAACATCGCTGCGTTCATGGACAGTGCTCACGAGTTCTCGACAGGTGAAGTTCGTCTACGCCTGCACAAGGGCTCATGCATCGTGGTGGGTCGACGATCGCCGTTCTCGCTGTATGACTTCGATCTGGCGACCTACTCGACGACCGATTCATTCGATCACAATGCAGCTACCGGATTCATCGATATCTATTCGCTGTCAGCACGAACTCAGTCACGAAAGCAAACCAACTCCGAAAAACGATAGCGAGGTGGCTTTTTCTGTAGTTCTGGGTTGTCCTTCAGAAGTGTGAAAATAGCGCTTTGTTAGTGCGATCCAGCTCGGCTTTCAGAAAAGTTTCTCGTTAACAGCGATAATGTTGCACGCAGTACATTTACGTACGCCCGGCAACGCCAATTCAAAGACCAGTTCGAATGACCAGCCAAAATAACGGCAATAAAGAAAACAACAACCCTGCTGCTGCTGCACGCGGCAGCAAGCTTGCCAGTGATTTCACGGCGTCGATTCACTACGACAGCCGGTTGTACCGTGAGGACATTACCGCATCGATCGCACACGCTCGCATGCTGGGTCGCCAAGGGATCGTCGAATCCGACGATGTAGAAAAAATCGTTGGCGGGCTGAACTCGATCGCTACCGAAATCGAAAATGGTGAATTCGAGTGGAAATCCGAACTCGAAGATATCCACATGAACGTGGAATCTCGCCTCTATGAACTCATCGGGGAGGCTGCTGGACGACTTCACACCGCACGTTCTCGCAACGATCAGGTCGCCACTGACACGCGTTTGTGGACACAGGTTGCCTGTGGCCGTGCATTCGATGCTGCCGTTTCACTTCAATCGGCATTGGTCGAACTCGCAGAAAAACATATCGACACAATCGTTCCCGGCTACACACACATGCAACGCGGTCAGCCGGTGGTTCTGGCGCATCATTTAATGGCTTACTTCGAAATGTTCGACCGCGATGCCACTCGTTTTGCACAAACCGCCGAAAGTGCCGACGTTATGCCTCTCGGCTCGGGCGCCATGGCTGGCGTTCCGTATCCGATCGACCGTGAATGGGTTGCTGACCAGCTTGATTTCAGTGAAATCTCGCGCAACTCGATGGACGCCGTTTCGGACCGGGACTTCATTGTTGAATTTTTAACAGCGGCCTCTCTGACGATGGCACACCTTTCACGTCTTTCAGAAGAGATGATCATTTGGTCGTCCGACGAGTTCGGATTCATCAAGCTATCCGATGAATACACGTCTGGCTCCAGCATCATGCCGCAGAAACGCAACCCTGACTTCGCCGAATTGATTCGAGGTAAGACGGGTCGCGTGTATGGATCACTTATGGGATTGCTAACGACGATCAAAGGTCTGCCGCTCACTTACAACCGTGACTTGCAAGAAGACAAAGAAGGTCTATTCGACGCCTCCGACACCGTGATCACATCGCTCGAATCAGCAGTAGGAATGATCTCAGGTATGACGGTCAACGGCGATCGTATGCGTCAGGCTGCCGAGAATAGCTTTGTGCTGGCGACCGATATTGCTGACTATCTCGTTGCCAAGGGCGTGCCGTTCCGTGAGGCGTACATTGCTGTGTCAGACCTCTCTAAGCAATGCATATCCAATGGCATCGGGTTCAGTGAACTCGAACTAAGCGATTTCCAGAAGGCCTCATCGTTGTTTGACGAAGGAGTGATGAAAATAACACTTGATTCTGCCGTCGCAGCACGTGATGTACCCGGTGGAACCGCTCCGAATCGCGTTCGCGAAGCAATCAAAGAAGCTAAACAACTGATCGCAGACGCGGGTCAGTAATTCTGGTTTCAGTTTGGTGAGACGTTGCCGATACTGGCTGACGATTCCTTAATTAATCCACTCTAGGTAGATATGACCAACCCAATAATCATCGCCCACCGTGGTCTCGACGAGACCTACCCTGAGAACACCATCATCGCTTTCAAAGCCGCTCTCGAAATGGGCATGGCAATTGAAATCGACGTGCGCGGCACCAAAGACGAAGAACTCGTTGTGATACACGACGATACAGTCGAACGCACAACTGCTGGCGAAGGTCGAGTCGCACAGATGACTCTTGCCGAGCTAAAAGCGCTAGACGCCGGAAGCTGGTGGAATAAAAAGTTCGCAGGTGAACGAATTCCGACACTCTACGAAACTTTCGACGCGGTAGAGCAGTACGGAACAGCCGAGACGACCCTGATTATCGAGATGAAAACGCTCGATCCTGGCTCCATTGAAAAAATCTGTGACGGGCTCGCAGAACGAGGGCTTTTAGGCAGCACTGTTGGTATCGGAATAATCCACCAGTCGGTCGATGTTCGCAGACGGTTCTACGGTGGAAGTCCTGATTTCCAGTGCGCATCGGTGGCAAACACGGCTGCTGAACTTCTAGGTGCCATTGCTGACCCGTATTCGTCTTGGATCTACGTTCGATACCTTATGAACGCAGAAGACGTTCTGACAGCCCACGACGGCGGCAAAAAGGTCATTGCGTCGGGACCTGACGTGATGGAAGATGTCGATAATATGGTCGCAAGCGCCAACGCTGGCGCCGACACGATCATGGCGTACCACCCAGAGGCACTACACAAGCGCCTCGCCACATAATCGAGAAGCTCGCCTGATTTTCTGTAGTCGAAGTATCCCAATCTCCATTTCAGCAAGGATCAATAAGAAAAAGTGGCCAGCCACATCAAAATTTCACCTTCATTGTTAGCCGCTGATTTCGCGCATCTCGCCGACTCGATTGCAGCGGTTGAGGAAGCAGGAGCTGACGAGCTTCACTTTGATGTGATGGACGGAAATTTCGTTCCTAACATCACGATAGGTATTCCGGTTCTTGAAGCCATTCGGCCGCTGACAAAACTGCCAATCGATGTGCATATGATGGTGCTGGAGCCCGCGCGCTACGCAAAGCAGTTCGCAGATGCTGGGGGTGATATTTTCACGATACACGCGGAAGCCTGCGACGATCTTGAGGCTTCGCTCGGCGACGCGCGCGTAGCGGGTATGACTGCGGCTGTTTCGCTTAAGCCTGACACCCCAGCTTCTGTCTTGAAGTCAATACTGCTCCTAATCGATCGTGTACTGGTGATGACGGTCGAACCAGGTTTCGGAGGGCAGTCGTTCATGCCCGAAATGCTTCCGAAGATATCTGAGCTAAAAGATATGGCTCGAATCGCCGGTCACAAACTCGAAATCGCCGTCGATGGCGGTATAAAAGTCGACACTGCGGGCGGGGTGATCGACGCCGGAGCGACAACGCTTATCTCGGGTACAGGTGTGTTCAACTTCCCTGATGGCATGAAGATCGGTATCGAAGCGATTCGTAACGCAGGCAGTTGATCTGGGCGAGCACATTCGCTCTATCGTGGAACTGTTTGAACGTTAGTATGGTCGAACGCTCGAAATGTCGAATCCAATGAACGAAGTGATCGCCATATCTGGGGCATCATTACCCTCTGCGGATAATGCTACTTCGCCCACTCCTATACATACCATTCCTGCGGATTTAGCCGATTGAAACCCCGCTACCGAATCCTCAAATACAACGCAGGCTGAAGGGGGTACATTAAGCAATTCGGCCGCTTTGATATAAGGCTCTGGGTGTGGTTTCATGTTCGTCACATCGTCTGAGCTAACCGATAATGAGAACACATCGCCAAGTGCTGACATTTTGATGAATCCATCGACGTAAGGACGTTCGCCCGAAGTAACGAGTGCAACTTTGATACCTGAGGCGGCAATAGCACGAACTGTCGATTCCGCACCTGGCAGTAGATCAATCCCAGCAGCGGCAATTCGCTTCCATTGACGCAAATACTCGGTCAAAACAGCCTCTGGATCATTCAATCCATAGTGATCGGCGACCATTTGCGATCCGGGTACGACTCCGTGTCCAAACGTCACCGGATGATCGGCAGCAAGATCATCGAAACCGAAGGCCTGAATGGTGGCACGCTCAGCCTCTCGGTGCGGAGGTCCGGTATCGACCAGAGTGCCATCGAGATCGAAAAACGTAGCGGAGAATTTTGGGTAGGTCATGGAATTCCTTAGCTATATCCAACACTCGGCGATCTGATCGGTCGAAAACTTCACACCAATGTACTACCAGCGTGAGATATAGGAGACAGGGTCCGTATTGATACGAGCAGCCTACAACTGACGCAGTTTCGGATCCCAATAATCTCTGAGCCAGTCGCCTAACAAAGTGATAGCTGCAATAAAAAGTCCCATGGCTATCCCGGGGGCTAGGCTAACCCACCAAGCGGTATCTAAATACAAGCGACCATCCGCGATCATAGCTCCCCAGCTCGGAGATGGAGGTGGAACACCTGCGCCGAGGAAACTGAGTGTTGCTTCAGCAAGAATCACTGCGCCGCTTTGAAATGTAGCGATCATTAGAACGGTGCTGATTACGCCCGGAAATATATGGCGGTACATGATTTGGGCGGGGGAGGCTCCCCACGTACGAGCTGCTGCGACGTAATCAGTAGTTTTTATCACCAAAACTTCTGCCCGTACCTGACGTGTGAATTGCCCCCAGACGAACATTGTCAAAAGCCCAATCAGCAATCCAAAACTAGGGCTGAAAATGACCACCATGGCAAATGCAATAAGTATCAAAGGTATTGAAAATTTCACATCAACCAAGCGCATGATCAATTCATCTACCCAACCGCCCATGTAGCCCGCAAATATGCCAAGTGCTGTGCCAATCGCTCCACCAATAACCAAGGCGGTTAGCGCGGACAACATAGAAATCCTCGCACCATATACAACACGGCTGAATACATCTCGACCCAAGCTGTCTGTTCCCAGGATGTGATTAGATGTTCCTCCAAATAAGACAGGTGGCTGGTGGCGATCTTCTAGGAATCCTAAATTCTCATCATGAGGGACAATAATCGGCGCGAAAACCGCCAAGCAAATCATCACAAACAGAACGACCAACGAGAAAATTGGCCAACGAAGTAGTCGATGCCTGCGGCTATACGAAGAACCCAAAACACCTGATGCATTCTTCTCCGGTACGTTTGAACTTAGGTTCATTGGATACGTATCCGCGGGTCGATCATCATGTACACAACGTCAGTGACAAAACTGAAGAGCACGTAGATCAAAGCTGCAAGCAAAATCACGCCTTGCAATATTGGGTAATCAGAATTATTTAGGGCGTTAACCGATAGCAGTCCCAGACCTGGCCACGCGAAAACAGTTTCAACAACGATCGAACCAGTCAGCATGCTGGCGAAAGTCAGACTTGCGAATGTCACAGGTGAAACGATCGCATTGCGCAAAACGTGTTTCCAGATAATCGTTCGTTCTGCCACGCCTTTTGCTCTGGCCAACTGCACGTATTCGGAATCCAGAGCATCGAGCATAGATGATCGTATGATTCGAATCTGCCCAGATACTCCCAACCACCCAATTGCCAAAGTCGGAAGTACCAGTGATGTCCAATCTGACATACGGGAAGCTGGCAACCAATCAAGGCCTACAGCAAAAATTAGGATCAGGAGTAGACCTACCCAATAAGACGGTAGTGCCTGTCCAAGCACTGCAAACATACGAATTGCATAGTCATAAATACCGCCTGTTTTTACTGCTGAAAGCACACCCAATGGAACTCCGACCAATATGGTTAGAGAGAATGCCGTGACAGCTAGTAACGCACTGTTCCGACCGCGCTCCAAAAGGATTCCAGCGACGGGTTTTTTCTGTAACGTTGATGTTCCCAATTCGCCCTGAATCAAATTGACCACGTATATCTGGTACTGCTTATACACCGGTTGATCAAGTCCAAGCTGCTTACCCATTTCTTGCCACTGATCAAAACTGGCATCATCGGATATTAGGATGGAGCGAGGGTCACCTTGAATTCGAGACAGTCCGAATACTAGGAACGTCACTCCTAAAAGAGTGAGTGCACCTGTCATGACTCTTCGGGCCAGAAAATTCACTAGTTGGTCGAGCCCTACTTTAAGCGAATGTTCTCGAAATCACCGAGATATCCACTGCCGCTTGACATTCGCCACGATTCGATTTTGTCAGTATTCATGCCCAGAATTTGATCGGCCAATACCACTGGGATTATCCACATGTTGTGACTGAAACTATCGTAAAGTCGCTCGCGAACTTCATCTAATTCTTCACTGGATGTAATTGAATCCATTTCACTAATAATTGCCAATGGTTCTTTAATTTCCATTCCGGGGTTGAACGCATTTTCCGGATTTCGGCGTAACTGCGAAATCTCCGGAGGTTCAGCGGTTCCTCCACCGCTCGACCGGAACCAGAGATCACTCTGCTCACGTGCAACCACTGATGGCCTATTGCCGGAGTATGTGAGTACTTCAGTCGTTACGTCTCCGCCAAGAGCCCCAAGGAATTGGGCCACTGCTTGACCAATTTCGACTTCTAGTGGATGAGATCCGGTAGTAATCCTCATCAAAGCGTCGATTCCACCAGGATAGCCTGCCTGCTCCAGAAGTATCTTCGCAGCATCTGGGTCGTATGGTATGAACCACCGATCCTGCCAGACGCGGTCCAACAGAGGCGGTACGACCTCTGGCAAGTAACTTGGACGTCCAAATCCATCAAGTATATTGTCCACAATACTTTGCCTATCGATTGCCATCGACATCGCCACTCGTACCTTGCGTGCACTCTCAAGAGATACCGCACTGTCACAATCTCCAACCCACGGTTTTTCCGGTGCATATCCGGGGCGAGGATAAGGTTGAACGGGAGTGCCGTCCAGTGTTCTATCCATACAAAACTGACCCTGGGGATACAGCCGCTGAGACCCAGGAATTCCGAATGACTGAATTCCTAGATGTGGTTCGCTTGCGATGTCTGCAGCAAGCGGTGCCGGTACCAAACTGGCATCTATCTGGCCGGTTTTAAGTGCTGCTAGCTGAGTGGCTGGCTCTTTAATTTCTAGGATATGAACCGTCGTTACGTACGGAGGCATACCGTGGTACCCATCGAACGCCCGTAGAACTACCTCGTCTCCAGGATTCCATTTCTCAAAAACATAGGGTCCGGTTCCACCAGAAATATCTAAGAATGCGTCATCAACGCCCAAAGTACCGACACGAGCCTTACTAAATATTTTTGTGGCTGCACCACTGCCGTTACTCAAAAACGCTTCGAAAAAAAACGAACTGGGTTGATTTAACCGTATTGAGACTGTGTAAGTGTCGATTGCTTCAATAATCGCACCTGTGGATCTGGCTAATCCAATACCTGAGTGAACGCTAGTTTCACGAATTTCATCTTCAAAACTCCACACGAAATCGGCGGCGGTCATCTCCCCCCAGCCACCGTGGAACTGCACTCCACTCTTAAGCTTCAGGATCCACCCAAGCCCGTCCGAATCCATCTTCCAATCGGTAATCAAGCGAGGTTCAAGTTCAGGCTCATCTACGCTCCATTTCATCGCCGTTTCATATACCCCCCAACGGTGTATATACCCACCGGGTCCGACAGGTAGTTGGCTCGGCACCATCGCAGGGAACGTTAGGTCACTCTGTGCTAACGAAAATGTCCTATCAAATGTGGCATGTGGCGGCTCAGGCGCCGCGACATCTCCCACAACTGCAGCCGAAGTGGCAATCGCAGTAGGGGCGCTGGTGGCTATTCTCGGCGGTGTAAATGACTCTGCCGAGTGCTCAATATTTCCGCTGCATCCAACAATAAATACCACTGCCATGAGGATCACTAAGATGTATGCCAGAACTAATGCCCCTACGTGGTATTTTGATAGCCGCCGAACAAATGTTGCAGGGCTGTTCGCGAAGGTCAGCCGCTGCGACAATACGTCTGACCATGGTACTTGTATGCGTTCACGTCAGATGTGCGAGGTACAACGAATCAGCGCGTTGACACCAACGTAACTAACACGAACAACCGCTTCGTCACCACATGCACTGAACCACGTGTTATCAGCCAAACAAAAAAGCCCTTCTCAAACGAGAAGAGCTTCAGTTTCGAAATAAGGAATCCTTTACTCGCTGAGCAGCGAGATTCCCTTTTTGTCGAGTGTTCGCAATTCACGAGCAGTCACTTTGACTCGGTAACGTTGACCATCAACAACCACCCACTTGTTCTGCAAGTTAGGCTTCGAAATCTTACGGGTCGCGTTCAACGCATGTGAACGGTTGTGACCGAACAATGGCTTAGGGCGAGGTCCAAGACCAAGCTTTTCCCTAATCTGATCGGAGCTAGGCATAACGATTAAACTCTCGTAATATTTTCTATATGTTGGGAACGTCTTTGACCGAGTATCACGATCACTCCTAAAGAGTTGCAATACTCGAATAAGACTCCAGCGATTAACGCTACCATGCAAGTCGAGCCGGAACAACTGAAATATTGTTCAATGAAATACAAGTCTAGACATACAAATTGAACTGAAATAGATCCGACGTCGTAGGTGATCACAATTGATGCCGAATTCTCAGACAAAAATTCCGAGCGGAACTTCTTCTCGCCTTACCGATATGATTCGTGCGACCACGAAAGCTGTAGAAGCTAATCGCGACACCATCAATGCACTCAACGTGTTCCCGGTCCCAGATGGCGACACCGGCACAAATATGCTGCTCACGTTGCGATCGATCATCGATAGCTTGCCATCGAATTCATCTGAATCTGCTAATCATGTGTCGAAAATCATCGCTCGCTCTGCTCTTCTCGGCGCTCGTGGAAATTCAGGGTTAATACTCGCGCAATACTTCAAAGGGCTCGCAGAGGCCATCGGCGAGGACACCGAACTGACTGGTGAACACTTCGCCAGATCGATACGCATTGCTTCTAACAGTGCCTATAAAGCACTGCCCAACCCTGTCGAAGGAACAATGCTGACCGTCTATCGTGAATGCGCTGACGTAGCAGAACGTTCAGCTGCGAAAAACGAAGAACTCGAAAGCGTAATGGCAGATGTTGCCCGTGAAGCAATCAACTCCGTCCGACGCACACCAAAATTACTTCCAGTGCTCGCAGAAGCTGAAGTTGTCGATTCAGGTGGGTTCGGGTTTGCCGTAATGCTCGACGGAGCCCTCAGGGCACTTCGAGGAGAGGAACCGGTAGGAAGAGCGATCGACGTTCCTATGCCAAATGGCGAGACGTTTTCTGGGTCGGTCAAAGCCGAGTTCATCGATGGTTCGGAAGAGATTGAATGGGGTTATTGCACGGTATTCGCTATTCAGGCAGACAATCTGGATATCGATGTAATACGCGATCACATGGCAAAAATCGGTCGATCGCCGATCGTCGATGGCGTCGGCGGCATCGCCAAAGTCCACGTGCATATGGAAGATCCCGGAGAAGCTATCAGTGCCGGCATTCTTTACGGCCAACTATCGAATATTGAAATCTCCAACATGGGTGACCAGACGTCTGATTGGGCTGCAGGACGACGTAGCAAAACTTCCGGTTCTGATGCTAAGCCAAAGGGAAATGTGAAAATTGCCGTCGTCGCAGTTGCGGTAGGAAAAGGGCTCACTGATCTGATTGTCAGCACGGGCATGGGTGTCACATCTGTACTCGATGGTGGCGATACGATGAACCCGTCAGTAGCCGATCTACTTGCAGCAGTGGAATCAGCACCGTCCAATCAAGTAATACTGCTTCCAAATAACAAGAATGTCTTACCCGCCGCACTAGAAGTGCCAGGGCTCACCGCTAAGGATGTACGAGTTATTCACACCCGGTCTGTTCAATCCGGCGTTGCAGCGTTATTAGAGTTCAGTACGGCTCTCAATATCGACGAAAACGAATCTGCGATGAACAACGTTGTTGGTAATGTGGGTGATGGACGCGTTTGCAAGGCGAGTAGGGATGTCACCATTCATGGTCGCAATATTCGGAAAGGAATGTCGTTTGCTACGTTTGATGACGAAATCGTAGCAGTTGGTCGCGAGCCACTATTTGTCCTCACGAAAATGATCGAAGAACACGCCGTAGATGCGGAGATAATCACCGTCTATACCGGGATATCCCTAACTCCAGAACAAGTAGCAACAGCTACCGAAATGATCGAAGCCAAATTTGAAAACATTGAAATCGAAGTGGTCTACGGCGGACAGCCCCACTACGACTATTTAATTGCAGTAGAGTAGCCTGAACGTCAGAGCGTAATCGAACCCTACTGGCACAGAATCTAGTTCGACGAATCTTGTTGAGTGGTGATCATTAGCAATTCACCACAGCCTTTGGAGCACAATATTGAGCATCGCCGTTGTAACCGACAGCACATCTGATCTCCCTCTCAATATCGCCGAGAGACATGGAATAACGATTGTGCCTCTCAACGTCCACATAGATGACGAAACGTATCTTGATGGTGTGACCATTTCTGCTGACGAGATGTACAAACGGCTTCCCGATCAAAAGGTCATTCCCACGACATCGGCTCCCTCCGTTGGCACGTTTCTTGAGATTTACGAAAAGCTCGCTAAAACCCACGACGAAATCATTTCGATACACCTCAGCGCAAAGCTGAGTCTCACTCATAACGCAGCGTTAAATGCCGCTGCGGAATTGAACACAAAAGGGGCTCGAATAGAAGTAGTCGATACTGAACAGGCGTCGATGGCTCTAGGTTGGGTGGCTGTTCAAGCTGCTGAGAAGATCGCAGCGGGTGGTTCGCTGGAAGAAGCAGTTGCGTTGGCAAAGAGTGCAAGCGAACGAGCATCCTTCGTAGGAATGGTCGATACGCTGGAGTATCTGGTCAGGGGAGGGCGAATAGGTAAAGCACAGGGATTCGTCGGATCGTTGCTCAGAATTCGGCCGATTCTCACTCTCATAGATGGCGAGGCCCACCCAGCAGGACGTGCCCGCAATCGCACGAAAGGAATCACCCGACTGAAAGAAATGGTTGCTGAAGCGGCACCTCTGGACAAGCTGGCTGTGCTCTACACAACCGACAGAGAGGATGCACAGAACATTGCCGATGAAGTCGCCAAGTTTGGACCCGACGAAACGCCAGTAATTGCTCAGCTCGGTCCCGTTGTAGGTAACTACCTCGGGCCTGGAACTCTCGGACTCGGCCTAATCAGATCAGAATCCAACTAGTGCTAGGGATGCCGAGCCAGGAATGTCCCAAATGAACGAGGGAAGACGAGCAGCCAGTCGTCGACCTCAAACCGTTGCGCCTAATCAAGCTACCGACCGTGCAATCAATGCTCTGCGAAACGTTCTAGAGCTCGAACGAAAACTCGAGTTCACAGATCGGGCCGTTATGGGTGGGCTCGATAAATTTATCGAACTGTCCGCTCAGTCAATGCCGTGGATTAGAGATGTGGAACCACTAGGCGGCACGAACTATGCAGCGCTTCAGCCAGGACAACGTCGCCGGTGGGCATCTTCTGTAATGGTGCGACTTAAAGCTGATTCTACACCCCAAGAATCTCCACAGGCACCGGATGTCAAGTCAGCAGCTCGAAAACCAGCAAAACCTTCATCTCCTAAAGTCAAGTACACGCTCGACACCCCTCTTGAAGATCTGATTTTCATCCATAAGGCGACTCGACCTAAACTCGCTAGGCTCAACGTCAATACTCTGCGAGATATGTTGCGGCTCTTTCCGAATCGCCACGTCGACTATTCCCTAGTCACGAAAATCTCAGAAGTACTGTACGGCGAGCAAATGACAGTCGCAGGGCGTGTGATTCGATCCGAATCTGTCAAGATCGGTCCACCTCCGGGCGCAGCAAAAATACTGATCAACGATGGTACAGGCCAACTAGAAGCAACCTTCTTCAGGCAGGCCTACTTGGCGAATCGATTCAAACGAGGTGACACCGTCGCTTTCTCAGGCGAGATCCGAGCGTTCAACAGTCTCGCTCAAATGCAAAATCCCGAGTACGATCAGCTGCCATCGAGTTCATCGACCCAGGCTGGAAGCGACGATAGCCAACTAACCCATGCTGCCAACCTACTTCCGATCTATCCTTCGACAGACGGACTCGTTCAGCGTTCGATCAGAACCGCAACGCGTAAATCGCTTGATATTGGTGTTCCGTTACTCGACGAGTATCTCAGTGACGATCTGAAGCGACGGCATGATTTCGCCGATCTCCGATCAGCAGTTGAATCGATGCACTATCCGGTTTCGCAAGATCAACAACTTCAGGCTCGACGTCGTTTGGCATTTGATGAACTATTCATGTATCAATTAGCGGCTCTGAAGAAAAAAACGGAGTGGCGGCACCGCCGAAACGGAATCGTTATCGATAACACAAGAGGTAAACCTGTCGTCGATGCATTCTTAAAGTCTCTTGAGTTCGAGCTGACTTCCGATCAACAGAGTTCACTCGATAGCCTCCTTGAAGACATGTCTACAGGGGTGCCGATGGGAAGGCTTCTTCAGGGCGAAGTTGGTAGCGGTAAAACTGTTGTAGCACTTTCAGCATTACTGGCAGTCAACACGTCCGGCTATCAAGGTGCTTTGATGGCTCCAACTGAGGTACTTGCTGAGCAGCACTTTCTGAGTATCGCCAACCAACTCGAAGCTGAATCGCTTCCCGGTGAGCCTCAAGAAGCAGTTCGCCATGCCAGCCTACCGGGCGAAGGTAATCGACGTATCACCATGGTTCTGTTAATCGGCAGCCTTCAGAAATCTATCAAATCACGAATACAGCAGATGATCGCTGAGGGAGAAGCCGATCTAGTAATCGGAACCCACGCTCTTTTACAAGAGCAAGTGTCCATTCCGAAGCTCGGACTTGCCGTAGTCGATGAGCAACATCGATTTGGAGTTGAACAACGAGGTGCATTGACGAAACAGGATCCGCGACCACATCTTCTGGCGATGTCGGCAACGCCAATCCCACGCACGCTTTCACTAACCATATACGGCGATCTTGACATAACCACTCTCAAGATTCTGCCTAAAGGCCGTAAGCCAATTACAACCACTCTGGCGAGCAGCAAGGTCACCGTAAACGCTGCTTACGAACTAATTCGCAATCAAGTTGCTTTAGGCAGGCAGGCGTTTGTTGTTTGCCCTCTGATCGAACCATCGGAATCGATCGAGGCAGCTTCAGCACTCGAAGAATTCGAACGGGTATCGATGGGTGAGTTGAAGGATTTACGAGTTGGTCTACTCCATGGTCGAATGAAACTTACGGAAAAACAGGATGTTATGGACCGCGTACGCAAGAAAGAAATCGATGTGTTGGTTGCTACGCCGGTGATCGAAGTCGGTGTCGATATTCCAAATGCAACTGTGATGGTGATTATGAGCGCCAATCGATTCGGTTTGGCGCAGCTACATCAACTTCGTGGACGTGTCGGGCGCGGTGACCACGAAAGTTACTGTGTGCTGATGGCGAATTCGAATGGTGAGATAGCGAGTGAACGTATCAATGCTGTGCTGAATAACAATGATGGCTTCAAGCTGGCAGAAGAAGACTTAAGAATCCGAGGACCAGGGGACTACATGGGTACTCGCCAAAGTGGATGGGATGAACTGAACGTTGCAACAATCGATGATGTCGATCTACTGCAACTTGCCCGTAGAGAAGCTTCAGATTTGATAGCCGATGACTCACTTGACTCGCTAAATGCGAATCCGATCCTTGCCAAAGAACTTGATCGAGTTACATCAGCTCACATTACCGAATTTTCGTAAGCGAGTTCGACCATCTGTTAGCCGACTAAGTAATTTCTACTCAACGTCAACTTCAGTGAAACAGCCAAAAAAAACTTGTGATTGGGATGGGTGGCTTGCTAGGCGGGCTCGTCGAGCGAAGGTTCGATGGAAATGAAGAGCCACACAAATTCTGGTTTATGATCCAGATTTCGAGATGCCATCTCCTCGCCAAATGATCACAACGAAACTGCGAGTCGACCTCAAAACATGTACTCAGTATCCCAAATGTTCACCGAGAACTTAGGTCGGATGTATTCTGAGCAGTACGACATGCCTGTAATCTGTATACGCGTAGGCAAGATTGATATTCACAAGGTCGACCTTGCGCCTAACGATCTGAAATATGCGGACGTGTTGTCTTATTCGGACAATCCAACCCGATATCGAGATATCGAACACGTTAGGGAAATTTTGGGATTCGTCCCATAAAACAGTGCATCCAACCATGCTTTCTAGGAGAACCAAATGGGCAGAAGCTTGAGTAGATCTGAACATCTTCGTGACATGCACACGCCTGACCGTGTGAGTCAGCGGTTGGAAAAAGGTACTCCTCAGAGCTATCTGAAGGAGATGGTGTACGGCGGTATCGACGGCACAGTCACCACCTTCGCAGTGGTTGCCGGGGTAGTAGGCGCTAATCTCTCACCCGGAATAGTAGTCATCCTTGGCCTGGCGAACCTGTTCGCTGATGGCTTCTCGATGGCTGTTGGTAACTTCCTCGGCACTCGCGCCGACAAGCAGTTACTTCACATGATTCGCAAGGGTGAAGAAAACGAAATTGAACTTATCCCCGAGGGCGAACGAGAAGAAATCAGGCAGATTTATGCTGCAAAGGGATTCGAAGGTGAGCTTCTCGAACAAGTCGTAGAAGTAATCACGTCCAATGAACAAGTCTGGGTCGATACCATGCTCATTGAAGAGCACGGTCTTCTGCTAGATGGGCCTGCACCAGGGCGCTCAGCGGTATGGACATTCATTGCATTCTTAATCGCCGGATCTGTTCCGGTCGCCCCATTCATCGCCGATCTCGTTGTGGATGGCGGGATTTCATCACCTTTCCTCTGGAGTTCGATCGGGACAGCTGTGACGTTCTTCGGAATCGGAGTGTTCAAGGCTAGGGTCATTGGTAGCAGTATTTTCAAGGCAGGCCTTGAAACGGTCGTGGTTGGCGGAATGGCTGCGGCGCTGTCATATGGAATCGGATGGCTATTACGAGGTGTCGCCGATGGACTCTAATCCAACCACATCTAAATTTGACTGAACGGGTTTTGCAACATAGCCTTCCGTTTAATTGAATACAGCGTCCCCGGTGCCCCATGAGCGATCGAAAATCGCAAATCGAGTGAAAAGGGAAAGCGGTTGAAATCCGCTGCGGTAGCGCCACTGTTACCGGTTAGAGTGCGTACAGATCCATTAGCCCAAAAAATATGCTGGGCGGGAAAGAACGTACTTTCGGCTAATACTGCCGAACCGGAAGCCAGGAGACCTGCCAGGGACAATTGGGCACGATTACTCCTCGCGAACAGGGGTGGCTCATCACAGGGGTTATTGCAACCAAGTTGCGCTCCCTCGAACAGTTCACCCGCTTCTTATACGAGCGGTTTTTTTGTGCCTTTTACCGCACTAGTAAATAACACGAGCTACATCTTCATGCCAATCAATCCACCTACCGATTTCAAGCCAAACCCTAATCTCAAGCGCATTCGCAAGGGGCTAGTGATCATCAACACAGGGAATGGTAAAGGGAAAAGCACCGCTGGATTCGGAATGATGCTCCGAGCGTGGGGTCGCGGGATGAGCACGATGGCAGTTCAGTTCATCAAAAATGAAAAATCCAAGTACGGCGAGCAGATGGCAGCCGAGAAACTAGGAATTGAAATAATTCCTTCCGGCAGAGGATTCAGTTGGACTTCGAAAGATCTGTCAGAGGATGAAGCACTCGCACAAAACGGATGGAAGCTTGCTATTGAAAAGATCAATTCCGGCAACTACGACGTGATTATGCTCGATGAGATTACTTACCCCGTCACCTGGGGATGGATCAATGTCGACGAAGTGATCGAAGTGCTCAAAGGCAAGCCCGAAATGCTCAACGTGATAATCACGGGTCGCGATGCCGATCCGAAGCTCATCGAATTTGCCGATCTGGTCACAGAGATGAAAGAGATCAAGCACCCGTACGCCGATCAGGGAATTCCAGCTCAAAAAGGGGTTGAATTCTAATGTCACGCACTACAAACCTCCCCAATGCTGCGAGCACTTCATGCGAAGACGATTCATCCCGGTTCGATCAAGGCATGTTTACCATCGAGCCACTAAGCCGTTCACATGTTGAATTCGCCCGAGCGCGACAAGCCACTCTGACAAAACCAGCCGGCAGTTTAGGCCGACTCGAAGCTATCGCCTGTCAGATCGCCGGTATTCAACATTCAGACAAACCAAGCATCGAAAACAAATGGGTAGTGGTTGCTGCTGCCGATCACGGTGTTGTTGAAGAAGGCGTTTCAGCATTTCCACAGGCCGTGACTGCTCAGATGGTCGCGAATTTCCTGAATGGCGGAGCCGCGGTCAGTGTCCTTGCTTGTCAGGCAGGAGCTAACGTCAAGATCGTCGATGCAGGTGTGGCGAATCCCATATTGGGCGACATTTCACGACTCGTTGACGCAAATCTTGCAAACGGCACCAATAATTTCGTTCATGGTCCGGCGATGTCACGAGAACACGCAATTGAAATTATGAACAGAGGCATTGCGCTTGCGAATGACATCTCTGAACAGGGAGCCGATCTTGTAGCCATCGGTGAAATGGGCATTGGGAATACAACGGCGGCATCGGCCATCACATCAGTTATGCTCGACGAATCACCAAAGACGGTCACAGGTTACGGCACTGGAGTCGACGAAATGACTCGGCTAAAAAAAGCCTACGTCGTCTCCAAGGCAATTACCATCAACGACCCTGACTCTAAGGATCCCGTCGATGTTCTGGCGAAAGTCGGAGGGTACGAAATTGGTTTTTTGGCTGGTGTAATCCTCGGAGCTGCGCAATCACGAACGCTCGTTGTACTCGATGGTTTTATCTCGACCTCCGCCGCACTTATTGCCGCAGCGATAGCACCGACCGCGACCCAGTACATGCTGGCATCCCATAAATCTGTCGAACCGGGGCACATACTCGCCCTTGACCACCTCGGACTCAAACCCGCTATCGACCTCGACATGCGACTCGGTGAAGCCAGTGGTGCCGTGCTGTCGATTCCGATAATTGAAGCTGCTGTTCGTGTGCACAACGAAATGGCGACATTTGAGGAAGCGCAGGTCTCGGGCAAAGAACTTGATGAATCAACAAACGAAATGCTCGAAGGCATTCCTAAAGCCGAAGGTACGCCCGATATCAACCCAGAATCGGTACCCCATTGAAACCGTTTGTCGATGCGTTCACCTTGCTCACGATAATCCCGCTGCCGTTCGGAAGCGGGAACGATTCTCCCCCGTCACGGTTCGCCCCACTCTTCTTCCCACTAGTGGGGCTGTTCATTGGAGCATTCACGGCTTTCGTCTATGTCATTGTGAATCACCGCATCTCCGATGAACTCGCAGCGGCAATAGCGCTCACGGCAACTGTCATTCTCACCGGTGCTCTCCACATCGACGGTCTTGCAGATTATTTCGACGGTTTGTTTGGTGGACGAGATAAAGAATCTCGACTACGAATCATGAAGCAGTCCGACATCGGTGCGTTCGGAGTAATCGCCATATTAGTGGTGGTACTCATCCAATGGAACGCCATTTCCTCAGTATTTCCAACACACGCCTGGTTAGTGTTCCCGATTGTCGGTATGGTTTCAAGAACAGCCCCACTAGTGGTCATGGTTCTAACTTCATACGTCTCATCAAGCGGTCTCGGTCGCAGCTACGCGAACCTTCCAAAACCGGCAATATTCATCGTGTTGGCACTCGTGTTCGCATCTGCGTTTAGCTTCGATGGTCTATTCGCTATTTGGACAGTAATAGCCGGATTCATTGCCGCAGGAATTGTCGGCCTGATCGCAAAACGACGCATCGGCGGAGCGAACGGCGATGTCTATGGAGCCAGCGTAGAAATCGCATCTGTAGCGAGCTTGGTGATAGCAGTGATGTTCTTCGACGACCTCTACATAATGACGATGTAGTGGGAACAGCAACATGGGTCGACTAATTCTGATTCGCCACTGCGAAACAAAGGCAAACATCGAAGGCACCGTCCAGGGTCGCCGAAATTTTTCGCTATCGAAACGAGGCGAACGACAAGCCGTTTTAGTTGGCGAGTACGTGCGCGAGATTTTTTCGGTGAACCGGATAATTTCCAGCAACCGAAACAGATGCATTCAAACCGCGAACGCAATCGGTGAACCCGTCGAGAAAACCCATCTTCTTCGTGAGATCGACTGGGGAGACTGGGAAGGCAAAAAATGGAACGACGTAAAAGCTGAATATCCGGATGACGTCACAGCGCTGCTAACGGCAGATCCCAACTTCTCAACGCCGAATGGTGACTCACTAACGAGCTTCATCGAAAGAATAGATAAAGCGATCGACGAGTTCAATTTCAGAGGTGCCGATGGCGATATCACTGTCGTTACGCATGAAGGTACCGTTCGCACAATGATCACGAGATTGCTCGGCTGGGCCCCAAAGCACATGGGTAATCTGGTCGCATTCCCAGGAAGCGTTTCCGTAGTCTCCACCTCGGCGACCACAACAAAACTCGAAATGCTCAACCATTACGAACATCTAGCCCCGACTTACGAGCAGGAAATCCGAAACTAATGGGATCTATCCACTTAATAACCGGCGGAGTTAAGTCGGGCAAAAGCAGCTACGCACTTGGTCTTGCGCTCGAAGCTACCGGTGCGGCGGCAGCAAGATTCATCGCAACTGCCCATCGAGGAATCGGCGACGACTCACTCGAACAGCGCATCGACCGTCACATCTCCGAGCGTCCATCACACTGGACGTCGTTTGAACCACCCGTTGAATTAATCGCATCGATCAACCAAAACGGCGCTGAAAAGATAAATGTTCTCGATTGCATCACCCTCTGGATCGGCGATCTCGTCTCAGCCTCAAACTACGATCATACAGTGGGCACTTATAAGCAAGTATTTGAACTCATCTCCACTCTCAAAAACTCAACCCGCCCCACATTGGTGATCACCAACGAAGTCGGCTCTGGCGTAGCTCCACCAACCACCATCGGCAATGACTACGCCGACGAACTCGGCACAGCAAACCGTCTGATCGCCGATGCCGCAGATCAGGTCACACTCTTGGTCGCTGGGCAACCTTTGCGAATCAAGTAACAGCTATCCCGTCACCCGTGATATCGTCGCTCCATTCACGATCAACCATAATTTCCGGGGCGACACATGCCAGCAACTAAAAACATTCTGATCACCGGCATGAGCGGTCTTATCGGCGGCATCGTCGGCAAACATCTCGATTCGCTCGGGCACACGATCACCGCGCTAAATAGGCAAGAAGTCGAAGGTTTCAAAACCACACAGGCGAGCATCACAGATTTCTATGCCATACGACCAGCGTTCGACGGCATAGACACCGTGATTCATCTCGCTGCCTATCTTGGACATGATGATCAGGCGCAGCTCGATATCAATATCGAAGGTACCTACAACGTATTCAAAGCAGCGGGCGAAGCCGGGGTGAAGCGTGTGATCTTCGGCTCTTCGGGCGCAACGCTTATGGCTTCTGAAAACTACGAGCCATATAAGTCGTTCCGAGAGGGTCGAATGGACGATCTTCCAACTCCACGACCCGTGATGATGCACACCGATCCGCCACACCCTGAACGCATGTACGGCGTTGCCAAGATTGCGGGCGAAGCGATGGCACGTTTGTTCTCAGAGCATCACGGATCAGCAATCGCTGCCCGAATCGGACGTGTTCACGCCGAAGACCGACCTATGGATCAACGCGAAGTGGCAGTTCATTTCGGTCACAACGACATCAGGCAGTTTTTCGAAAAGTGTGTTGATGCGCCGGACTCCCTGAAATGGGATGTCTTCTACGGAGTGTCAGGCAACTACACACGATTCCGAGATTTAAGTCACTCCAAAGAAGTAATCGGGTACGTACCCACAGAAGGCATCCAAAGCTGGCCGCTGGAGTAACTCAATCAGTGTTATCCGTCTATCACTCGTCTAAAGAGCGCCGGTATGGGTGAATATCATCGAATGGCAAGCAGTTCGCCTCACTTTCTAACTGGCCGTCTAGCGGGTAGGGTCAAACAAAAATCGGGCCAAAGAAAAAGCGGCTGCAATAATCGCCAACCGCTTAAATATCCTACTGTGGTGTGCCCCAACCGCTTCTGGCAACCCCCACTCAACGCGTTAGAAAACGTGCCTATGGCGCTTACGCCATTACTTGGCCGCCATCGCACTGGATGACCTGACCTGTGATGTTACGAGCCTCTTCTGAAGCAAGGAACGTGACCAGAGCGCCAATGTCGGACGGCTCCTGCGGTCGACCCATTGGAATTACTTCCTTGAGAGCGCCCATGAACACTTCGTACTTGTCTTTTCCAGCGACCGCTGCATCTCCAAGAGCCTCACGCTCTTTCATCCAGTCTTGGTGGAACTGAGTCCAGATTCGACCCGGAGCAACTGCATTCACATTGATGTTCTCGGCAGCGAACTCACGAGCAAGTGCCTGCGTGTAAGCAATAACCGCCATCTTGGTCGTAGCGTAGTAGGCCGTCTGGTACTTCGCTGCTTTTGCGGCTACTGAAGAAATATTTATGATCTTGCCGGCTTTTCGCTCACGCATCTGAGGAAGTACAGCCTCGGTCACGTCAGCGAGACCCTTCACGTTGACCTGCCACGTGAACTCCCAGTCGATGTCCCTGAAGCCAGTGCCGGTTGAACCGGGGGCACCAGCAACACCAGCATTGTTGACCAGAATGTCGATATGGCCAGCCTCTTTGGTGAACTTGGCAACAGCGGCGATGATCGAGTCTTTGTCGGTGACATTCATCTTGGCGGTGTATGCCTTACGACCCAGCGCCTCGACCTGCTTTGCGGCTGCGGCTGCGTTCTCTTCGCTCAAGTCGCCAATCGCAATGTCGGCACCCTGACCAGCCAGCTTCAACACGATGCCAAGACCAAGACCCTGACCGCCACCGGTGACCAGTGCCACTTTTCCACTCAAATCTGCAAACATTTGGTACTTCCTGCTCTTAGTTAAGGTTCGCTTTTTTGAGCGAATGCTTAGAAATATTCAGACACACAAATCTACCAACAACTGACGCAGTATGACGTGGTGATTCGTTAATATGCTGCAATGGCAGATATTCGTCGAATCTACATCACAGGTGGCGCCGGATCGGGCAAATCCACCCTCGCAACTAAGTTGGCGGAAGCGACCAGATTCCCGTTGTTCGAGCTAGATTGGCTTTTGTGGTTTAATTCCGAAACCGGGGAGCGGGTATCCAATGAACAACGAAAGCAGATCACCGGCGATATCGCTGAAAAACCTCGCTGGGTAGTGGATGGTATAAACGTGGGTTGGGCACAAAAAATATGGCGCTAAACCGATCTCATAAATTTCATGAATATCAGCCTGAAACTAACCCTGTGGAGGATTTTTCGGTGACATTTCAAAGCTGAACTACACCGGAATAATCGACACCCCGGTTGGATGAAGCTTTTCAAGTTCATGAAACTCGTCACCGACTCGCATCGTTCCAGAGAAGTTGGAGACATCGACGACCATGAAGACCAAATCCTCACTCGGGCAAAATTAACCGCTAAGGCCGAACAACAACGTCACAAGGCGGTATTTGTAGGTTCGAATCCCGATTTTGACGAAATTATGACGCACATCAAGCCCACCTGAGCGAATGACGGCATTACCATGCGTTGCAGCGAACCGCACATGGTCGAAACCCTGTCACCAAGAATTCCACATGCCACCACTCGTATCGTCCAACACAGTCTTCGAACCGGTAGCCGGATGGGCGAAAGTCCCACACGGTCTTTGGCTGCGAGAGGCGACCGCGGTTGCTGTTGATAGCAACGACAATGTGTACGTGTTCAATCGTGGAAACCAGCCTGTTTTGGTGTTCGACCCCGAGGGCAACGTTATCGACATGTGGGGCAACGATAATCCTGTCGATGCAGTGAGGATCATCCGTGATCCATACGGCAACTCTATGCAGTTCTACGACACATGGTTCTCGCGTCCGCACGCCATAACTATCGACCACGAAGACAATGTCTGGCTGGTCGACGACACTGGTCACCAGATCAACAAGATGTCCAAGTCGGGCGAATACCTAATGCAGATCGGTTCGGGTGAAGCCGCTGAGCCTCAGAGCGGCGACATGTTCAATAAGCCGACCGATGTTGCGATTTCCGAGAAGACCGGCGACATCTTTATTACAGACGGCTACGGAAACTCTCGAGTTCACCGCCTCGATAAAGATGGCAATCACATTTTGTCGTGGGGTACTCCCGGCACAGACCCCGGCGAGTTCAATCTGCCACACAACCTTGCGTTGATCGACGATGAAGAAGTGATCGTTTGCGACCGCGAGAGTCACCGTGTTCAGGTGTTCTCGATCGATGGTGAATTCAGGCGAGAATGGAATTCCCACAAATCGGTTGCGGTTGAAGTCACAGGCACTGGCGATGATGTTCGAATTTACGTTGCGGAACAGGGCCCTACGAACGGTTCGCCAACACGAGGCAATGCAAACACCGGCAACCGAGTTGCGGTCTACGATCGCGAAGGCAATCGACTTACGCGGTTCGGTTCGACTACGTTTGGTATCGAGCCTGATCAGTTCCTCTGGCCGCACAGCATGGCAATCGATTCAAATGGCAATGTATACGTAGCGGAAGTTTCGTACGTCGAGTGGGGCCGTCATCAGAACCCTCACCAAGAAATGCCCTCACTACGAAAATGGACCCGCGCACAGGGTTAGTGGGCAGCGTCTACGCCCCAATCAATCCCAGTCGTGCTGCTTCCCGCCCACTCAGGTAATCAGTCATTTCCGCGGGTACAATTTGTTGCCGTTGGACATTCGCGTCCGTTCAACAATTTCTACCCACATAAGCATCCAGGCTGACCTATATATGAGCAATGTAACGATTCGAGATATCAAGACAATTCTCACCGAGCCGGACAATATCCGACTCGTAATCGTCAAAATCGAAACCTCCGAACCCGGCCTTTACGGCGTGGGTTGCGCAACATTCACACAGCGTCCAACTGCAGTAGCAGCCGCAATTGACGATTACCTTCGCCCATTCCTTATTGGCCGCAACGTTGCCGATATCGAAGACATTTGGCAGTCATCGTACGTTTCCTCCTACTGGCGCAACGGACCAGTCCTCAACAACGCTCTTTCTGGCGTCGATCAAGCGTTGTGGGACATCAAAGGCAAGATGGCGAACATGCCTGTGTATGACCTACTCGGTGGCCGAGCACGAGTAGCAGCACCTGTATACGTTCACACCTCAGGTGAAACGCACGAAGAGGTCGGCGACAAGGTTCAGGAATTCGTCGAACAGGGCTTTCACCACGTGCGAGTTCAGATGTCGACTCCCGGTTACGCTACCTACGGCAACAAGGGTGCAGCGACCGGTGCGAAATCTGCCGGTAACCAGAACACGCTCGAAGGCCCGATAGCTAACACGGACTGGCTACGTGATTACGACCCTAATCAGCTTTACGCCCACCCGGGCGGTGTTTACGAACCCAAGCCATATCTGCGATCTGCACTTGGTCTATTTGAGTACATTCGTGGACGCTTCGGATACGGTCTGGAAATTCTCCACGACGTTCACGAGCGCATTCCACCGATCCTCGGTGTGTGGTTCGCTAAAGAGGTCGAGAAGTACCAGTTGTTCTTCCTTGAAGACCTATTTAGCCCAGAAGATCAGGCGTATTTCCGAATGGTTCGAGAGCAAACATCGACTCCAATCGCTATGGGTGAACTCTGGAACAGCCCGCACGAAGTAATTCCGATGATTCAAGAACGCTTGATCGATTTCATCAGAATCCACATGTCTCAGATCGGCGGTATTACACCTGCGAGGAAGATCACGGCGATGGGCGAACTGTACAACGTTCGAACTGCGTGGCACGGACCTGGCGACACTTCACCGGTCGGTCACGCTGCGAACTTAATGCTCAACTTGAACGCCTCCAACTTCGGTATTCAGGAAGCAGCCATTCCACCAGCTCAGACACTCGAGATGTTCCCTGGAACACCAACGTTGAAAGATGGCATGATGTGGTCGAACGGTAAGCCGGGTCTTGGCATCGACATCGATGAAAAGATGGCAGCAAAATTCCCGTTCAAAGAACGTGCGTTCGGCGGAGCATGGGATACCGTGCGCCGAGCCGACGGTTCAATGGTCAAGCCATAAACCAATAGTTTATTTTCTGCGAGTTCGGTAGACAATCTCTGATAAGTCACGAACTTCCGTTGAAAATTCGAAGTATCAAAAACAGCCCACTGGAATTAGTTCCGGCGGGCTGTTTTTGATTAATCAGTCGTGCATTATAAGGGAACTACGACTTACTAAGCCGAATCCCACCTCTGTGCAACGTGCTCCCCAGAATCAGAGCGACAAGCCCTATCGTCATCAGTACGAGCAGCCACATGTCGGCATCAGCTTGGAAATTTTCGTTCATGCCAAGCGAAATACTGATCACATTGATCACGACGAGCAACGACATTTTCACAAGAACAGTCACTCCAAATGGAGTCAAGAAACTTCCGATAAAGGAATTCCCAGAACCGGAATTTGCGAACAAGAAATTCAGTAGCCCAGAACTAAACAACACGATCGCGATAATCAGCGGCCAGACAGAGTAAAAACCCTTCACAACCTCTGCTGTAGTTGCGTCATCAGCGTGTGGAATGACTACGTACCGGACAACAAACGGCACACCGATCAAAACCACTGCCACAAACACGTGCACTACCTGCGTTACGATCTGCAACCACTGAATCTTCAGCCAGTTGCTTTCGTAGAACCCGCCACTAGATGCCTGCGTCATATTGCCCCCTTTAGACCGCATATTCGAACATTCTCGACGGCGAGACTATCACTTATCCTTCTTTTCGCACAAACATCGCTTTTTATTACTAAATACCTCCAATCAAGCAAAACAGCGAACGCTGAATAAATGTTTGCTGATTTCCGTGACTCGATCGCTCGATTACCCATACGATTCTAGTAGCCAGCCCACACACGATTGACTCTTGAGGCTCTGCCGATCGAATCGTTCGGAACTGCCCTAGCAAGTGCTAGCAACCGACGATGAAGACAAGGGTCGGATCATTTTTACTTGAATAGCTGAATAGTCATTGTCAGCTACGTAATCCGGCAAACATTAAATGGGAACTGCCATCACATGGCTTATATCGTTCTTCCTCGTGACTACCACGGCATTCGCAGCGATCACGTCTGTAATAAATACCGGTAGCAGTCGTACCGAGGCCATCTCCGCCAGCGATCACCTATTAGTCGAAGACCTCGAGAGTTCATTCAAGATAATTGACATCAACGAGTCCACTGGTCAAACACTGGTTCATGTTGTGATCACAAATGACGGACGTCAGAGTTTCGCCAATTTTGATGACTGGGTGATCACGCTGAAATACGATCAAGCCCAAGCGGCCAGCGAAACCGTCCTGGTGCCGACGTACACCAACACGCTAATCGATAATACTTGGACAGATTTTGAATATTGGCTTGACTACAATGCCGACCACCCAGAGTTGATAGAACCCGGTGTGTTGAATGCCCATGAAGAAATGGAAATCAGAATTCAGGTTAACCCGAAGCTTGAAAACAACACCTATCTTGTTGTGACTGTCACCAGCCCTTCAGGCATCACAGAATCGGTCACGTTGCGGGTATAGCAATTAGCGATAGTTCCCTCTGCCAAAGTGAACATCACTCGAAGGCAGATCACCATTCTGACTGCCGATTTCGCCTAATCGACTTTGACGGTGACCCACAGCCGTAATTCCGCGTTCAGATAAGTCGAAATTCTGCGAATACTCCGATCATGTAATAGAGGGTCGGGTATTCCAACTTCGTAGCGCCACGTTCTGGGGTAGATCGTAAGCGTGCGAATCCGACAAACATCTTTTGGGCACTGCCATTACATGGCTAATATCGTTCTTTATGGTCGTCACGACGGCGTTTGCCGCCATAACTGTCGTTATCAACAACGGCAGCAACCGAACTGAAGCAATCGCGAACAGCGATCAACGAACCGTAGAAGAACTCGAGAGTTCATTCAAGCTCCTGAGCCTTACCGAGGGAGTTGCCCAAACCCGACTCGATCTTGTCTTAACAAACGACGGACGACGAACCCTCGCTGACTTCGAAGATTGGATCGTGACAGTTCGTTACGACCAAGACGGCGCCGACGAAACGTATCTGGTGCCTACGTACGCAAGTGCTTTAGCTGATAACACATGGACCACCGATTCGTTTTGGCTCGACTACACCGGTGTCATCACTGAGCAGATCGAACCCGGCAGGTTGAATGTCCACGAAGAGCTAGAGATAAGAATTCAACTGAACCCATTGCTCAAAGCCAGCACCTACGTAGTGGTAACTCTTACAAGCCCAACAGGCATCACAGAATCTATCACCCTATTTGTTTAGTCTCTGAAATGACTACCCATAGATCACCTCTAGCTCTTTGGTGATATCAATGCTGGTGCGAATGTTACGGTCATTCACCCGGCTGTAGCAGCAAACCACGTAATCGAGAGTTGTCGTATACGGATCGACCACGTTGTTTTCGACTCCACAGTGTTCAGTTACCTCGGAGTGAACCCCGATCATCACGAGGCCGTCGTGGGCAGGCACAAATGCCCGACGAATCGGGCCCTTTACCCTCTGGATCCGTACATGTGATCGGTAGGCTACCGGGTCATTCTCAATATTCTCACTCAACTCGACATTTTCCTCACTCCAACCCTCTCCCGCTGGGAGAGGGCGCTCAATCCAACTACCTAGGCTTCAGGAATAGGCCCTTTGGTTACCCAGGGCTGCTTGCGCGGCTCGCCGATGCCCTGAAGTAAGGCGGATATGTAGCCGTAGCAGAACGCAAACGCTGTTCCCTGAGGATCTTCACCGCTGATAGTCGGTACATGGTCAGGCATGAGCATGTATTTGTACCCAACCTCTTGGTAGACCTTTATGATCTCGGAAAAATCGATACTGCCTTCATCAGGGAACGATTCCATGAAATCGAGCTTGTGTCCACGAATATTTCGAAAGTGAACGTTGAATATCTTGTTGCGTGTGCCGAACCAACGAATGACGTCGGCGATCTCCTTGCCAGGATCATCTAGCATTTCAGTGACAGTGCCCTGACAGAAGTTCAAACCGTGATAGTCACTCTCGTGCATTTGCACAAATATCTTCATACCATCAACAGTCCCGAGCACCCTCGTCACACCCATGTATCCGTCCGGAGTGAAAGGATCGTGCGGGTGGCAAGCTAAGCGAACTTTTGCCGATTCTGCAGCAGGAACCGCACGCTCTAGGAAGTAGTCAATACGTTCCCAGTTCTCGTCCACTCCTACGACACCGGCAATCGTTGGTGGGTCATCTTGGTTCATCTTCGACCATCGGAATGTGGAATTCGATGATCCACCTCGCCCAACTTCACGCTCGGAGCGTGGGATGCCGATGATGTTCATGTTGTACTTGACCGCCGGGATACCGACCTCCCCGCACATACGAATAATGTTCTGGATGCTTTCGATCTCACGGTCGCGCTCGGGGCTTTTCCCAAGCATGACGCCTGGCGATTGAGAGACATCCAGCGGGGTCGACGAAAGCGGAATCTGCACCATATCGAGCTCAATACCGTAAGAATTAACCTTCTCACGATGTCGTTTCAAATCATCGACGGTCCAGCTATGCGGATCGCCAGGTGGGTCAGAGCATATGTTCACAACTCCAAGCTGTGCCCACTGTTCAAAATCCGAGTGATATCGTGCTGCTACTTGAGTTCCAACGTACATTTTCAGAGCCTCCGACAACTATCCATTTCCAAGATGGCGGAAGGGTAGCATTTGATCGAACGCTAGGTCTCGCTTAGCGTGGAGCTCGCGTATCGATTACAGCGTTGATCATTCCAGCATTGGTTTCTGAAAACTCATCGATTGATCGAGGCTTCTTGCCTGATAATCTCTCCACGTTATCGGTGTGGACAGCCATCGTTCCAACTCGAACTTCCCCGTATACGCCTGAGATGTCTGCAGCGCTCTTAGGGGAGTTCTCTTCAAGTTCTCGCTGATAATCAGAAACATCAAGATTTACGTATCGAATCTTTCTGCCTGTTGCATTCGAAAATGCTTCCGCTACACGATTCATGGATATGTTCTCTGGCCCGGTGAGAAGACTATGTGACTGTAATGACGTACCACTATCCAGCAGTGCGGCAGCACATTCACCGATGTCATAAGTATCGATCGCCCCTATTTCACCGTCGTTCGCAGGAGCTTCAAGTGTTATTACGCCTTCTATATCGACGTTCAAGAGGGATAGGTAGTTTTGCATGAAGTAGTGAGGGCGGAGGAACGAGTAGTGGGCGTCCATTCGCATCACCGCCGTCTCGATTTCTGCATGCGCTACCGACCAAGCGTAAGGTCTCTGCCCGGCATCGCTAGACGATAGTTTCACAATATGCTGCACGCCCGATGCAATGGTTGTTCTCGCCACACTAATTTCTTGATCGACCTGACGCTCGCTGTCGGAAGAAATCAGATACATCCCCTCACAACCAACCGATGCCGCAGCGATCATTACCGGTTGGTCGAGATCGCCCAACACCAGTTCAACTCCCATCCCGAGAGTTGCCATCTTCCCACGTTCGATATCTCGAACCAACGCTCGTACACCAACTCCGCGTGTCACAAGGGATTCAGCAACACATCGACCAGTCTTACCTGTGACTCCCGTTACAAGAACAGTCAAGTGCATTCCTCAGATCGTTGAGCTTGAGCGACGAACGGCATCGAGCCAACCCGCATAGAGATTCGTTCGCTCTGATGCGCTGATAGACGGCTCATATCTTGCCGAGGCTTTCCAAAGAGAGCTCACTTCGTTCTCCGATCGCCACAGCCCTACACCACGACCGGCCAGGAATGCCGCTCCCAAAGCCGTCGTTTCAGAAACGCTTGCCACTTCGACTGGACGATCCAGAATGTCGGCCTGAAACTGCATGACGAATGGATTATCACTCTGCCCACCGTCGGCTCTAAGCGGTTGGTTCGAATTTGTACGACCACCTTCCATCGCACCTATAACGTCTTTTACCTGAAATGCAGTCGACTCAAGCGCGGCTCGAACGATGTGATGCTGCGAAGTCCCTCGGGTCATTCCTGAAATCGACGCAGTTGCATACGGCTGCCAGTGCGGTGCTCCAAGGCCAACAAACGCCGGCACGAAGTAAACGCCCTCATTCGATCCAGCCATAAATGCCATATCGGAGGTTTCAGCAGCATTAGAAATAATCCCTAAACCGTCACGTAGCCACTGCACGGTAGCACCGGTCACAAACACCGATCCCTCAATAGCGTAGTGCTTCTTTGAACCAATCTGAAAACCGAGCGTCGCCAGTAATCCCGAATCACCGGGACCCGATTGTTGAATCGGCGGTGTTGCGCCTCGATTTGCCAACACAAACGCACCTGTGCCGTATGTACATTTGATTTGACCGTAGTTGAAACAGGCTTGCCCATAGAGAGCTGCATGCTGATCGCCAGCCATCGCTGTAATAGGGATTTCCACTCCAAACACCGATTTATCAGTGACCCCGAAATCTCCAGCCGATCCGCGAACCTCAGGCAGCATCACCTCTGGAATATCGAACAGCCCTAGCATCTCAGGATCCCACTGCAGGTCATGGAGATTCAACAGCATCGTGCGAGAGGCGTTCGTCGCATCGGTAGCATGAACGGCTCCGTTCGTCAGCCGCCATAGTAGCCACGAGTCGACCGTTCCGAAGCACAACTCGCCAGCTTCTGCTCTCGCCTGACCATTTGGGATCGCGGCAAGCAACCACATAAGCTTCGTTGCGCTGAAGTAGGCATCGACCACCAAGCCGGTGACCTGTCGAATATCTCGCACATGACTTCCACGACCAATATCGGCGCAGATATCTGCAGTTCGACGGTCTTGCCAGACGATTGCATTAGCGACAGGCCTACCTGTCGCTCGCTCCCACACGATGGTGGTCTCACGCTGGTTAGCTATCCCGATCGCTGCGATATCTTCAGGTCCAAGTTGTGCGCGTCCAATGGCTTGCTTTGCGACACTTATGGCTGCTTCTGCGATTTCTATAGGGTCATGCTCGACCCATCCCGGTTGCGGAAAATGTTGTGAAAGTTCGACCTGGGCCGACGCGACAGGCGTGGCGGAAGAATCGAAAACTATCGCCCTTGTGGACGTAGTTCCTTGATCGATTGCGAGTATGTGTTCTGGCATATCGGCTGTACTTTACAGACTTATCGGGTTGACCGGCAGTAAAACTGCCAGGTCATTGGCTTTGAGCCATTTAGCTCATCCGCCTAAGGGGAATTACGTATGTGTTACTTGCCAATCTGTTTCATGATTGAACTATGCTCAGAACTAAAGTCACCTCGTTCGTCATTCTCGCAACCCTACTTGCGGGCTTCGTAGCGTCGTAATCTAACAAGTACGTAATAACACGAAGTATTTCTTATTCCAATGCGACAACCGGGATAGGAACTATGCACAACTACCAATACGTAGGTGTGCTTCGAGCTACCACAGTCGAACCCTCGGCGACTCAGTACCCGTTCTCTTAGGCTTTGTCATAACTCACTCGCCTTACTTGAACTTCGCCGTACTGTCAAACATCAACTTTGACGAGGCGTTTACCGAAGTTCCCTCCTTGAAGCAGTCCGATAAAAGCCGAAGGCACGTTCTCGAAACCATCGATGATGTCTTCTTTGTACTGCAAGCGGCCTTCATCGATCCATTTTGCGAGCTTTCTTCGTGCAATCTCGTATCGATGCTCAAATTGGCGAACAATAAACCCCTCAATTCTTGATTGAGTTGTCAGCAGGACGCCCAAGTTTCGAGGTCCTTGAGGGGGTGCAACCGCACTGTAATGTGCAACCTGACCGCATACAGCAATTCGTGCGCCGAACGCCAGATTCTCAAACACTGCATCTGTCACCGGTCCGCCTACGTTGTCGAAATAAACATCGATTCCGTCTGGACAAAGACGTCGAAGTTCGGCGGATCCGTCCTGTGTTTTATAGTTGATCGCTGCATCGAATCCGAGTTCATCAACGACATAGGAGCATTTCTCGTCACTGCCAGCTATCCCAATCACACGGCATCCGTTGATTTTGCCGATCTGACCTACAACCGCTCCAACCGCCCCGGAAGCAGCAGAAACGACCAATGTGTCGTCTGCTTTTGGATCGCAGATATCAAGCAGTCCGAAGTATGCGGTAAGGCCGGGCAGCCCAAGTACTCCAAGTCCGGTCGAGATCGGACCCATTGTGGGGTCGATCTTTCTGGCCGATTGAGCGGCAACTACGCCGTATTCTTGCCAACCGATGGTCGCTGCGACAACGTCGCCCGCCGACAGCAGGGGTGATTTGGATTCCTCCACGCGACCAACTACCTCACCAACCACCACATCACCAATATTCAATGGTGGGGTGTGTGAACGTCCGAGTCGCATCCGCAATCGCATGTAGGGGTCGATGGACTGGTAGAGAGAACGGATCAGAATCTCACCGTGTTTTGGTTCTGGTAGCGGAGACTCGACAAGTTCAAAGTTATCTACCGTAGGTTCGCCTTCAGGGCGAGTTTTCATGATCCAAGCACGATTCATTGCTGCCATTACGAACTCTCGATTCCTTATTCTTCACATCCGCTGCGGTAGCCACTCACTACGCGAGATTACTAGGGATCTGTCAGAATCCAGCGTTTGACCTAAATTTTTGTCATTGAGTTGGCAAGAAACATCTACATTTTGAGTATGAGAACTAACATTAAACCGACTTAATCGAATGCTGATTTATATCAGAGCACTGAGCTGTGACTACCCGTCGAGGATGCCCGTAAGCTCTTCCATTTCCTCGTCAGTCAGCTCCCACTCAGCTGCAGCAGCATTTTGTTGGATTTGATCTGGATTACTTGCACCGGCGATCACTGATCCAACCGATTTTCGATTGAGTATCCAGGCGAATGCCAGCTCGACCATCGAGTGACCGCGCTTCTCCACAAATACTTCCAGTTGGTCGAGAATGTCGAAGTTCGCCTCGGAAAGTCGCTTGTCCTGAGCAGCGGGTGTCAGAGCCAGTCGGGTTTTCTCAGGCACAGTTTGGTTTCGGCGATATTTTCCTGTCAAAAATCCGTGTGCGAGTGGGAAGTATGGCAGTGTACCAAGCCCGTACTTCTCCGATACCGGCAGAACTGCACGCTCTACACCCCTCTCGAGCATCGAGTACTCAGGCTGCGACGAAATAAACGGTGTGTAGCCGTTGTGCTTGGCAGTCCACTGAGCGTCGGCGATGCGCCACGGATCGAAGTTCGAAAGCCCTATGTATCGGACTTTTCCGTCGCGAACAGCATCATCTAATGCTCTAAGAGTTTCTTCGACGGGAGTATCAGGGTCCTGTTTGTGCATTTGATATAGGTCGACGTAATCGGTCTGCAGCCGTTGCAGTGAACCCTCAAGTGCATCCATTATGTGCTTACGGGAGCCCCCCTTACCATGAGGACCCTCTTCCCAGAGCATGCCGAATTTCGTTGCGATCAGCACCTCATCACGCCGATCAACCAGCGACCTACCGATAATCTCTTCCGAGTTGCCGTGTGAATAGATGTTTGCCGTATCAATGAAGTTGATTCCTTCGTCGATGGCAGCGAAGATCACATCACGAGCCTCTTTGAACTCCATTCGACCGCCGAAGTTGTTGGTACCAAGACCAATAACACTGACTTCAAGGCCGGAGTTTCCAAGGTGACGATATTTCATAGGTTTACTCTTGAGGATTGTATTTACAAACAAGTTCGGCGAATCCGAGTGATTATAGAGGCCGACTTGAAAAATATGTGCAGAATTGTCACTTGGGTGAGCCTACCGATCGACAATCACCGAACCGCCCGACGCCGAGCATGACACTCGAACAGATCGTTATAGGACTAATCCGAATTACGGGATCGCTTCCGGTGCTGCGGTGGGCTTTCGCGGGAGCGCTAATTGCGATCGTGGTCGATTTATCCGATCTGTTCTGGATGGAATTATTCGATCTTGGTGGACTTCACGGGTACCAAACGTTCGATAAGTGGGCAGATCTGGTCTACATGCTCACGTTCCTCTGGGTAGCCAGCAAATGGGATGGCCCAGATCGGAAAATCGCCATTGCTCTGTTCGCTTTTCGAATGATCGGATTCACAGCATTTGAAATTACACAAATGCGCCCAATACTTCTCGCGTTTCCAAACGTTTTCGAATTCTGGTTCGTGTTTGTCGCAATCCGGCGTCACTACTGGCCAAACTACCCAATGACGCACGAACGTATTGTGAAGTGGTTTTTCGCGGTACTCATACTAAAGCTGGGGCAGGAATGGATGCTTCATGGAGGTCAGTACTTCGAAAGTTTCACTTTCTTCGAGGCAGTAGACGCAGTTTGGGATTTCGTCACGTTCTGGAACTAGACAACCCTTCAAAAGCAGTATGAAATCCCTTCATGCCTGTCGTGATCCAACTATCCGAACCGCAGAAAAGATGCCTAGCGTCACCATACGTGCGCATCACCTTCTCTTCGAGGATCAGATGCTGCAAAGAGGGTATCGTTCTCGAGATCGACTTGAATTGCACCGGCACTTCCAGCACCACCCCAAGAGCCGGTCGATTGAACTGGCTGCCCTCGCTTCTTCAAGCCTTCGATGACCTCTGATCCAGCGCGATCTTCGATCTGGAGCGAGTCGGTGGCAGATCGAGGATGAGCCGATCCCATACCAGCCTGGTTATGAGTCCAGCGAGGACCATCGATCGCTTCGGCAACACTTAGCCCATAGTCGAAGACTCCGGTTACGACCTGCATATTGGTTTGAACCTGCGTGTCTGCTCCGGGAGTGCCACAAACAAGTTCGAGCCTCCCACCTTCTTCAACAGGTTTTGAGAACACCATCACCGGATTCATCGTATGGCGAACTCGTTGACCGGGGTTTAAGTAGTCAATGTGATCGGGTTCGAGATGCCAGTAGGTCATGCGGTTGTTCATAAGGATTCCGGTTGAACCGGCGATCACGCACGAACCGAACATGGTCTGAATACTCTGAAGCTCGCCCACCGAGTTGCCCCATCGATCGACCACGCAGAAGTGCGTTGTGTCGTTTCCAGCAGAGTGAAGTCGACCGCCTTTACGATGTTTCTTACCAGAATCAGGCGAACGATCCATGAACGCCCACGGATCGCCCTCTGAAACGTTCTCTGCTGCCCGCTCAACATCGATCAAAGATGCCCGTTCAGCGAGATACTCAGCATTCAACATACCTTCAATCGGGACATCGACGTAGTTTGGGTCTGCCAAGTACGCCTCACGATCTGCAAACGCCAACTTCTTTGCTTCGACCATCAACTGAACTGAGTCAGTGGTCATGTACCCATATTGCTTCGGGTCAAATTGCTCGAACATTGCAAGTTCCTGCAAAAGGACATGACCACTCGAGTTAGGAGGGGCTTCATACACGGTTCGACCTCGATAGTTGATCGACACCGGGGTCTGCCACTCGACTTTGTGTCGCTTAAGGTCCTTGTAAGTGAGCAAACCATCGTGTGATTCGGAATATCGTGCAATCTCTCGAGCAATATCTCCCTCGTAAAAAGCATCTCGACCTAGATCAGCAATCTGCTTGTAGGTTCGTGCTAAATCAGGATTCCGTCTAATCTCACCGGGCTTAAGCCAGTTTCCGTTCGGCGCGAAGACTGGTCCCGATGTTGGTGAACTTCGAAGTACGGGATTCTGCACCGCCATCCGAGATTGGAACTCCGAAACTGGTACACCGTCTTCGCATAGCTCAATTGCCGGTTCTAGGCACTGAGCCAGTGGCAATGTGCCGTACTTTTCATGAGCACTCAGAAGCGCATCTACGATTCCCGGAACCGACGTACCCAAAATACCGGTATACGGAATTCCATTTGAAAACTTGTCGGCGGTCGCCGCCAATGGTGCAGCTCCAGTTCCGTTCGCCACCTCAACCGTGGCATTGGTAGCCATGTGTACCATCACAAATCCATCGCCACCAATCGACGACCCCTGTGGTTCAGCTGCACCCAGCGAAAAGGCGACCGCAATCGCCGCATCAACAGCATTTCCTCCACTGTGAAGTATTCGCATACCTGCTTGAGAGGCCATCGTGTGATTAGCAACCACAGCCCCTTTGCTTCCGATTTTTGGTGGTCGGTATGCCTCACCTATCAGACCGTGAGGAGAGAGTTTGCTATCCATGAAAGGTGATTAGTCCTTTTTTCTTGTAGGTGAATTCAAGCCATTACAACCGATATTCGGGCAGTCTAGCAGCACATCCGGCGCGAACGATCAATAGGTAATCCAAAGGTGTAAACAAGGTAGCGATTCGGTAACGAATCGGATTTGTGAAGCTTTACCGGAATGAAATTCTCATTGCTGATATAGCATGCCGATCAACGGTCGCGTTCACATCTCGAATTACAGATGCGAATTTCAAGACATGGAGGCAAGCGGCATGATCGCCGTCGCCAGGGGAAGACATGTCGTATTTGGAACTGGCCCGGTAGGGGCAGCGCTGGCACGCGCCCTCGAATCAACCGGTAGACCGGTAATCGCGGTGCCAGTGAACGAATATGGGTCCGACCCCATGGACGTCGTCGTGATGCGTGGCGACCCAACAGCCTATGAGTTCGCCCTGAGAGTGTGCGATGGCGCCAAAGTCATTTACTCATGCTTGAACGGCCCGGCCAACGAGTGGAAATCTATGTTTCCGCCGGTCGTCGACAATTTAATCAAGGTAGCGGAAGCGACAGGTGCCAAGTTAGTCCATTGGGATCTTGCTCACATGTATGGTTCCACCCGAGATCCGATCACCGAATCGACTCCCAACTCGGCGAAGACAGGCCCAGCACGCGTGCTGATCGCGATCGCCGACAAAATCATTGATGCCACTTGGACAGGAAAGATCGATGGTGTGATTGGCCGATCGGCAGACGTATTTGGCCCGGGAGCGATAGGCCCAGAATTTGGATCGTCGTTTGGAGGACGAGTGTTCTGGCCTGCAATTGAAGATGCCGAAATCACAGTTGTCGGCGACATTAACGCCCCGAGGTCGCTCGCGTTTATTAACGATGTGGCTTCCGGCCTCATCATGCTCGGCGAAGCGATAGACAGTTCGGGATATGTATGGCATTTACCATCGGATACGCCGGTTTCGCCGGGTGAAATGGCTGCAATGGTGATAGCACGAGCGCGTTCAACTGCGGAGGTCGGATCATCACCACCACACGTTCGTGGCTGTGCCCTCCTGCAACTCAAAATAGTTCGCACAGACATCAACGAAGTCCAACACGAATTGCACACCCTCGACCGTTCATTCGTTATCAATCACTCGAACTTCACATCGGCGTACGGAGGAACTGTGACCAGTCATACAGATGCAATTAGTCAAACGCTAGCGTGGTTCGCTGCACACCCACGACCTACGAAAACGCCTATGGGCGAACGAGTTGGCGAGAAGTTACCGCGAGTTGTTGCCACCTCACGACTCGCACGTCGACTCGGGTCAGGTGCATTGGCACTAGCGAAGACTTAACTCTCTCGCATCTCTCGAAATTAGAAAACGCCCGAGCATAACTGTTCGGGCGTTTTTTACTAATGATTAAGCGCTGGCCGAAGTCTATCCGGGGTATCCGAATACTTCGCCACAGTCACCACAGGAAAGACCACTCAGAGTTGCCGAGGTGACTGTTGTGAACCACGTACCTGAAGCACCGTTTTTGATTCTCCACCTGACAGTACCATTTGCATCGGTAGTTCCGGAACCAGTGCCATAGGACCCTGATTCATCGTCGACCGCAATCGAAACACTTGCACCTTCGACAGTGTTGGCCGCACTACCATCAGTAATCGTCACCTCGATGATGAGATCACGACCGTTCCTGCCAGATGTCGAATAGGCGACGCCATCTCCGGCACTCGAAGTTCCAACATACAAAGCGGTTGGACTTGGTTCTGGCGTAGGAGTTGCCGTTGGAGTGGTATCTGGCGTAGGCTCTGGAGTCGCAGTAGCCCCTCCGGTCGATCCATACCAAGCCTGAAGTGCGGCGATGTCGTCGGCTGTAAGCGTTCGACGAATGCCAGCGTAGACAGGTTCCATGATCGATCCAATCACATCAGAGTGACCAATACCAGCTACGTGACCAAGCTCATGCAGTGCAACCGTCTCTATATCGATTGCACTTGCAGGGTCGTCATTAGACCACGTGAAATTCGTGTTGAACGCAACGTCAGCTTCGTCGGTAGATGTGCCTGACCAAGTAACACCGAGAGTGTTGGCGTCTCGAAGTTTCATCCAGGCGATGTCGTTGTTACCGTCAAATGCCTGTCGACCTTTGCATTCATTTACAAGCGAAGGACATATGTTTGTGGTTCCCATCGGCACCTGAAAAGCAAACGGTGAATCGGCACCATTCCAAGTAGCACGTGACAGGTCGATCGCTGCTCGAGCGCCCGAGGGTTCACCGATGGCGTTGTAACGCTGAACCACGTAGTCGTTGCCAGCGTTACCGTCCGAGAATTGATCCCACGAGTTTGCAAGCAAAGTGTAATCGCTAGCCGTTAGGCCTCTAGCATTGACTCCTCGCAGAGCGGCTTCAGCCACTTCCTGATCAGATCTGCCAGCATTTACAACCGCAATAATATGAACAAGAACCTGTTCGTTATCGACTGAGGCAACACCGGTAACAGCGATCACTCTGCCATTCCCATTTGCGGAGGCTGAATCTGCTCCTAGCATCGCCAAACCTGCCGAAAGAGCGAGTACAGCGATAATTGCCAGAATGTTCCGACGTGAAGTTGAAAGAGTCATTTCACTATTCCTATTGATGAATCTATGACTGGAGTAAGAATTTCTTAAATCCAGTCAATTCAGCGATCCATTTGAAAGTCGCAGACGTTGCGAGCGCGTACGCTCTTGAAGATGCAGAAAGAATAGCTTGATCACTCGATGCAGTCAATTTGCTAAGTTCCCCCGGTTCGAAGCAAAACGTGAACCTATGGAGCGCTACAAGAATGCACCAAGAGGGTCAGATGAACCGCTGAGAACGACTAACTTCAACCCCGCTTATGGATTCTGCCAGACGTAACCCGCGTCTGAATGCGCAATTCTTACGAGATTGGCCACCGCTGCAAGTTCTTGTTTCGTAGTCTCTATGACATTGCAAGTAGTAGCTAAGTAGCAGTCCCGTTGATATTTACCCTGAATATCGTAAAGCTGGTCGCAACCCTCAGCTAATGCTGCTCGGTACGAAGCATCCGCTATTGTGCCATTTCGCTCGGGCGAACATGGGCCAAATCGGTAGTTACCGATCTCCCACTCAAGCGGACCCGTCGCATTCGCCATGATGTCAATTTGCGACGATAACCACGGAGCAATCTCTTCATCCTCAAGTTCGCCAGGTCCGAGATTCATATTGATATCTAAATCGTGTTCTGCAGTCGCCGATCCAATACCTTCTCGAGCGTTATTGAAGATGCTCGCCATGAAAGGCGACGCTACAACAAGCAGCAAAACAAGAACGATAAGAAATGTTCGCTTCGTTGGATTACGAATTGCTCGTTTGATTCGTTCTGAACGGGAATTGTCTTCCTCGTATGAAAGACCCATGATCTGCTCATCCTCGAATTGAGTAGCCAATCTAACTTCTGTAACAACAGTTGAGTAGTACAAATCACCATCGGCTGTACGGCGATCAGATTATAAAAGCTGAAATTCTCGTTAAGGGAGAACTTGTTCGAATTCGCGGTACGGAAGCACAAATCCGGCGTCGGAAAATGCTAGCCAGACCGTATCCATCGCTGCACCTATCTCGTCCTTCGCAATCTCTGGAACTTTGCACGTAGAAGCAAGAAAGCAATTACCGGAATACAACTGTTGGATTCGATCTAACTCTACGCACGCTACTCTAATCGAAGTGGAGTACTTACCGTCCGGAAGTTGAGACAAATTATCAGCGTCGCAAGCCCCAGATCTGAATGACACTGCCTGCCAGTCGAGAGGTCCTTCGGCGTTGATCATCCTGTCGGCCTGTGTCGCCAACCATGGTGATATTTGGCTTGGAATGATCGCCGTTATTGAACTCATACTCGCTTCCATGATCTCTTTTTTCTTCGCCATCGCCTCGAAACTTTCCCGTGTCGTGGAAATCCACCCGGGGGCGAAAGGTGCGAAAACGATGATAGAAATAACGGCAACGATTATGAATATTGTCAGCATCGAAGGATTCCGAAGTTCACGCCTAAAGCGCGCTCCACGAGAAGTGTCATTCTCGAACGAAACACCCATAAAAGAAAATACCGTCAGGTTCAAATCGGTGGTCTATGAGCTAGCACCAATGTCTAACTTTGCGAGCAACATGGCATACATCAATCAGCCGTTCACGCTACGCCAGTATAGCCTCGAATTACATCGAGCTTAATATACTTTCTGTAACCACTCATCTCGCAGTTATTCTTGATCACCCGTCGAGGATTGCGCAAGATAGGCAGTCGAAAAAAGCGAACTGTCTAGTACGGATCAACTCTAAATTCGGTGATAACTTCTTCGTTAAGTTCGAAACCAAGCCCCGGCCGATTCGGAACTTCCATAGTTCCGTCAGAAGCTATCTCAAAGTTCGGCAGCAGCAGATTTTCCACCAATGGAGAAGCTGGAAACGCTATTGGGAACTCGAAGTAAGGCATATTTGGAGTAATCGCTGCCAAATGTAATTCAACAGCAACACCAATCACGTGACACCACGTATGCGGGATACACAACGCTCCGAATCGGTAGGCATCTTCTGCAATGTTCAGAATTTCATGCATACCGCCTGCTCTAACCGAACTCGGCTGAATAACGCCCAAACGCCCTCTACGCAATAGATCAGCAAATTCGTGACGGGTGCTGAACCCCCAATCACCAACAGCGATCCGCACGTTAGTTGACTCGGTAAGCCTTCGGTATCCTTCGATATTATCTGCGGGAAGTGGAGCTTCTATGAAGAAGGGATTGAACTGCTCGATGGCCTCGATTGTTCTGAGAGCCTGCCCAACGTCGCGCCAGCGATTCTGCACGTCGATCATAAGATCTCGCTTTGGTCCAATAATCGAACGAGTTTTCTCAATGACAGCCACGTCCGTTTCGACATCTACATTCCCGAATTGGCCCGGCCACTCCTCTATTTTCACGGCTTTGAAGCCACGTGAAACGGCGATTCCAACACGTTCTTCCAGTTCATCAAGATTCGCGCCCGGTGGGTAGACCGTTGCATACGGCGTGACTCGTTTTAGCGGTTCAGTGTCACTCGCAGTAGTGGCAAATGATCGCCAAATCAGCTTGTGAACTGGCTTGCCAGCGGCCTTACCTGCAATATCCCACAACGCTGTCTCAACAGCTCCGATAGCCCCGATTACAACTCCTCTTCGACCATACACACCGGTCGAGTTGTACATCTTTTGCCAAAGTCGTTGAACCTCCGTTGGATCTTCGCCAATCAGTAGAGCTTCAAGACCTAACGATGATCGAATAATGGCGTCGATCACAAGACTTGGAGCTTCGCATTGGCCGATTCCGCTTATTCCCTCGTCGGTATGAACGCGAACCACAGTGATGTCATACCTGCCCGTGCTCGCTGGCGTGCCATCTGACTCCGAAAACGATGGATTCCAAGATGCAACCGTCCCGTCGGCATCATCTCTCAGTGCAATTGTTTCAACGCTTGTAATTTTCATAGTTAGCTTTTGACGCAGGGAATGTGAGAATCGACATTGGTAGGCAGATCGACCTGCTTAACTCCGTCTGGAAAGTAGCTCTGAAGCCGCTCGTATTCTTCCTTCAAATCAGGCTTAGGCTCCCAATCCTCGCCATATCTGACCCCCAAAACACCGGCTTGTAGCATCTCTTTTGTGCAACCGAAACATGGACGCCATGTCGAGTAGAGAATCGACCCCTCGACCGCGATTCCGAATCGTGCAGCCTGAAGCAGAGCGTTCTGTTCGGCATGAACGCATATACACAGGTCGTAGCCAGTTCCAGATGGGTAGTCATTACGGTTCGAGCACCGCCCACACCCACCCTCATCACAATTTGGAGCGTTGTGAGGTGTTCCGTTGTATCCGGTCGAAACAATATGACCGTCTCGGGCCAGCACAGAACCGATATGGCTACCAAGGCAGTTCGCTCGAGCCCGAACGCCGACTGCGATCGACATCATGTACTCGTCCCAGTCCGGCCGTTTTGTGTTTGACTCAGCCAATGATGCAGGAATCCTTCATGAAGATTGTCGTTTGGATATACGCACACTCGGGCAGGGTTGGGCTGCCTCTCCGCTGATATCCTAGCGTGAGATCGAGCCCTACGCTCCAAAATTCACTTCGATTTTGGTCTTCGATCGACAGCGACGCCGATTTTTTAGTATTGAAATTTTCGATGACATCAACTCCGTCTAATACCAACTACGATTCCGAATCACTCCCGAATTCCCTTGGCAGATTTGGTCCGTACGGTGGCAAATTCGTACCAGAGATGCTCATGGCGGCTCTCACCGAACTCGAAAATGCCTTCGATGAAGCAAGACAGGACGATTCGTTCTGGGCAGAGTTCGAAGACCTTCTCACACATTACGTCGGTCGACCATCGGCGATGTATCACGCGAAAAACATCTCCGAAAAACTTGGTGGAACACAGATATACATCAAGCGAGAAGATCTGAACCACACCGGTGCGCACAAGATCAACAACGCTATCGGGCAGGCACTGTTAGCAAAACGACTCGGTAAAAAGCGGATCATCGCCGAAACAGGTGCGGGCATGCACGGCGTTGCAACAGCAACGGTATGCGCACAGATGGGACTCGAGTGCATTGTGTACATGGGAGAAACTGACATCAGTCGGCAGTCTCCAAACGTCTACCGAATGCGCGAACTAGGTGCGAAAGTCGAGCCAGTGACATCGGGCAGCCGTACGCTAAAAGATGCCACTAATGAAGCGATTCGTGATTGGGTTTCCAATGTCGAAACCACGCACTACATCATTGGCAGCGTCGTAGGCCCCCACCCTTACCCAAAGATCGTACGAGATTTCCAAGCGGTCATCGGTGCAGAAGCCCGGCAACAGATGCTCGACATGGCAGGACGACTTCCCGACTACGTCGTAGCGTGTGTCGGTGGCGGATCGAACGCTATGGGCATTTTCTCTGGCTTTATGAAAGACGCCGCAGTTGGGCTCATCGGAGTCGAAGCATCTGGCGAAGGTCTCGACAAACGCCATGCAGCGACGATGACTAAAGGCCGACCTGGCGTGCTGCACGGATCAATGAGTTACCTTCTTCAAGATGAACACGGCCAAGTGACCGAAGCCCATAGCATTTCAGCCGGGCTGGACTACCCCGGCGTTGGCCCTGAACACAGTTATTTAAAAGACACCGAACGAGCTACTTACGTTTCGGCCACCGATGAAGAAGCACTGGCAGGATTCAGATTCTTAAGCCGAAATGAGGGAATAATCCCTGCGCTCGAGCCATCGCACGCCATCGGTCACATGATGAAGTGGGTTCCGACGCTTCCGAAAGATCAAATCGTGCTGCTTCTTCTAAGCGGCAGAGGAGACAAAGACCTCGACACAGTCGCCGCAGCGTCGGGTATCGACCTACGATAAGAACCTAACCCACCCAAACCCCTTCGCTGTAGGAACGATCGGGACGAATGTGGCTGAATTATCTGGAGTTTAGAACTAGACCGACAAACCTAGTTCAGAGTCTTTAGATAACCAATCAAATCGCTAATGTCAGACTCTTTCAGGCTGGCGAACGTCGTGGGCATCAGGTTTGAGAAACCGTCGACGATAACGGCACTCGGATTAACGATCGACTCGTGGATGTAGTCATCACCCTTGGCGCCAACTCCTGCGAGCCCTGGCCCAACAATCTTGTTCGAACCAGTTGAGTGACAACCGCTGCAGCCGAGCCCTTTAAACTCTTTTTCACCATTGGCTATGTCTGGGCCTGAGGCCACGGCCTCCGTTGTTGCGGGTGCCAAAGCATCGGTAATCGGCACCGGAGTCGTCGTTCCAAATGGATTTTCCGAGGCTTCAGCACAACCATTTACTGCGAACAACAGCAGTGCTGCTAGTACCGAAATAACTAAGATATTAGAACGTTTCAACACGAATCAGGCCTCAAATTTTCTAGAGTTAACCGGTCAAAAAAAGACGCACCGACAAAAAGTAGCTGCGATCAACGCCCCACCATAGGTGAAAACGCACCATAGAAAGAACAAAACAGTATGAAGTTTACGTGATGGTGTGTTTACACCAATTTCGCGAAATACTCACACGGCTTTCGATCATACGGACTTATGCTCACATGAGTATGTGCCAATTTTGGTTGTCGCCTCACTAAGTAGAACGATTGAACCTGTGCCTTGCGACGCCAATCACATTGTTTGAAAAACTCTGCGAGCGGGGGGGGTGATCGATTTGCCAATAGATTCTGAAAGACACGTAGGCGGTGAGTTTCGTACTTCCGACGGCTTGTTCACAGTTACATCTGATCAAAAGATCAAATCATGGAATGCCGCAGCCGAAAAAATATTCGGCTTCCGGCGTGACCAAGTAATCGGAAAAAAATGCTACGACGTTCTCTGCCCCAGCAGTAATTCAGGTCGCGTGAAGTGCAATCGTGGCTGTCTAGTCATGTCGAATGCGGCAAAGGGACGAACCACTAAGGACTTCGACCTAGATTGCAAGACATCCGATGGAACCAACAAGAGCATCAACATGAGCATCGTGTTGCCGGCTCAGGGTTCAGGCCATCGAGAGATCCTTCACCTGTTCAGAGACGTGACTGACAGACGACGGGTGGAGAGTGTGTCTCTCAGCCCTACGAACCAGGCCCAATTTCAAACAAAAAGCGCCGTCAATGATTTCCAGTTACCAAGTCTTAGAATTCCTTCTCTTACCACTAGAGAAGACCAAGTTTTGAAGCTGTTGGCCGCTGGCAAAAACACAAACGCTATAGCCGAAATACTCGTAATACGGCCACTTACTGCTCGAAACCACATAAGCAGGCTACTAACAAAACTAGGATGTCGGTCTCGACTCGAAGCGGTTGCACTGGGAACCAGGAATGGCATCATCTGACTCCGACACCCCATCAATTCGCTCCGCTAGTGCGAATGCACCTATATGTGGATTCTAGTGGTGGCTAATCTCGACTGCGTGTTTTCGATTAGGTACCGATTCGAATCCAGTTCTGGCTCAACATCTAAAGGGAGATTGTTCTGAACAGAGATACCGTGACGGCAGCGGCCATTTGGGTGTTGTTGACGATAATTAGTGAAATTTTCTTCCTTCAGATCGACATGTTCGGCGATGCAGCCACCACACAAGGTGAGTTCATCGACGAGGCATTCACTCTTCTGATGGTGATGGCGATTCCGATCTTCACTTTCGTTGTAACGATGATCGGTTACGTCGTTTTCAAGTTCCGAGCCAAGAGTGGTGACCTTGAAGACGCCGCTCCTATCCGAACTCACACAAACTGGGTCGGCTTTTGGTTCGCATGGACGACCATCCTTTGTTTGGTGGTAATCGTCCACCCCGGCTACACAGGACTCATAGAACTACGCCAGACAAAGGCAGATGAACCCGACCTAACAGTGAACGTAACAGGTAGACGCTGGCAATGGATTTACGAGTACGACGGTCGCGGCGTTTCATTGTTCTCGAAAGATGAAATGCTCATCCTTCCTAACGACTCGTTGATTCGATTCAACGTCACCTCGGAAGACCAAGACGTTGTTCACTCCTTCTGGATTCCAGCATTCCGAATGAAGATCGACGCGGTTCCGGGATTGATGACCTACTACGACGTCATCACAACAGAGACCGGTCACTTCAACGACGACGTCAACTTCAGGGTCCAGTGTGCCGAACTCTGCGGGAGAGATCACTCACTGATGTTTACGCGCATCGAAGTCGTAGAACCTGCCGAATTCGAACAATGGATCGCAGACAAAGCGGGCTAAGGGCCTGAAAGTTCAAGAGGACTCCTAAGTGGCAGCTTTTATGCCTTTAGTCAGAGGCGCTATTTACGCCGCAATCGGTTTTGTTATCGGTGCTGGCATTTCGCTTGGCATCACCAACATGACCGGTGAAGACGCCCAAGAGCCGTTGATCGTACTCGGGTACGTGTTTGCGGTAATCGGTTGGCTCATGGGTGTCGGAATGTGGAAAGCATGGGGCCGTAACTGGTTCGGTAAATCCACAGACCTCAACCCATCAGGGGGCTGGGAACGTTATCTGAGGTTCAATATCGATCATAAAGTGATCGGTATCCAATACATAACATCACTTGTAGTGGTTTTCTTGTTGGCGGGAATTCTGGCCATGCTCATGAGAGCGGAACTCGCTGACTCTGGTCAGAACGTTTTCACTAAAACCACCTACAACACCACGATGAGCCTCCATGGAATAATGATGGTGGCCGTCGCGGTCGCAACAGTTATGGGCGGGTTCTCAAACTTCGTACTTCCACTCATGATTGGTGCTGAAGACGTGGCATTCCCTCGGATCAACGCACTCAGTTTCTGGGTCATTCCTCCGGTCGTTGTACTCCTGCTGCTGTCTCCTCTGTTCGGGGGATTTGATACTGGCTGGACGGCATACCCCCCTCTATCAACACAGACTCCGGTTGGGGGTCTGTTATTTGAACTGGCGTTCCTAACGTTCGGAATCTCTTCGATTCTGGGTGGGATGAACTTCATTGCAACAATCATCACGCAGCGAGCTCCGGGCATGACTTGGGGCCGATTACCAATCTTTGTATGGTCAGTACTCGCAGCTTCAATCATTTCGCTAACAGCTACACAGTGGGTCGCTTACGGCCTGCTGATGATCATCTTCGAGCGGATTTTCAACATGGTGTTCTTCTCGCCTCCCGGCGGCAACGCACTGTTGTACCAACACGTTTTCTGGTTCTACTCACACCCCGCGGTCTACATCATGATCCTGCCGGCGTTCGGAGCTGAACTCGAGATCATTAGCCACTTCTCAAGAAAGCCACTATTCGCTTACAGATGGGTGGTAAGAGCATTCGCTCTAATCGTCGCTTTGAGCTTCGTCGTTTGGGCTCACCATCTGTTCACAAGTGGAATGGGCGAAAGCCTACACGGTCCGTTCATGATTCTTACTGAGTTGATCTCGATACCGACAGGAATCGTCTTCTTATCGGCCTTGGGAACGTTGTGGCGCAGCAAGTTACGGCTCAAGGTACCGCTACTGTTCGCTTTGGGAGTTGTATTCAACTTCACGATCGGCGGACTTACCGGAATTTTCCTTGCCGACGTCGCTACGGATATTGCACTTCAAGACACCTACTTCGTTGTAGCGCACTTCCACTACACAATCATGGGTGGTGAGATATTCGCCATCTTCGCAGCTGGTTACTACTGGTTCCCTAAAATCACCGGCCGCATGTACAACGAAACGCTGGGTCGAATTCACTTCGGCTTAATGTTCATCTTGTACAACATCACGTTCTTGGCGATGTTCATACCAGGAACTGTTGGAATGAACCGGCGTGTTGCCGAGTACCCACCTGAGTTCGAATCTATGAACCTCATAGTGTCGATTGCTGCGTTCGGTCTCGGCTTGTCGTTCCTACCATGGATATACAACATGCTGAACTCATGGATCCGTGGCAAGAAGGCTCCTGACAATCCTTGGGATGCAACAACTCTCGAGTGGCAGACAACTTCGCCACCTCCACTAGAGAACTTCGACGAGTTCCCGGTCGTGACCGGTGATCCGTACGGTTATGGCGACGAAACCGTCACTCACGCCCGATTTGGTAAACCAGCCCACTCAGCACCGGCTGAGGGTGACTAAGTAAATGCATAAATCAATTCAAGAAACATTGAAGACTGGCTGGATCGTTATCGGCATCCTTGCAGTGATGACCGTGGCAGAGTTCATCGTCGCGATAGCCGTAGACGACAAGGCGATACTGTTCGCACTTCTACTAATCGCTGGCCTTGCCAAAGCATGGCTAATCATTCAGTACTTCATGCACTTCGGACAGTTGTGGGAACACATTTCCGATGCTTGGTTCGGAATGCTAAGTGACGATCCAGAAGCCGACGGGGAAGAGGACTAAACCAGTGACACATGAACACGCACCACGCGTTAATCACCGGTTCGATCCACTTACGATCAACCGACTTGGATTATGGCTATTCCTGGTCTCCGACGCTTCGTTCTTCATTGCCCTTCTCTCGTCAAGGTTCTTTGTCGTAGGAACAAGTACTCCGGAAGAAGTCGCTCAGGTTCTGGGGCTTAGCCTCACGATCCTTCTCTTGCTCAGCAGTTTGACCGCATACCGAGCTGAAGCAGCGGCAGAACATGGCGACGTACATGGAGCCAAAAGGATGCTTCTGGCCACCATGGCAATGGGCATAATTTTCGTATTTGGAGTCGGCTTCGAATGGCACGAAGCATTCAAGCACTTCCCACCGTCTACTGCATTTGGCACAGTACTTTTCACACTTACTGGTGTGCACGTCACACACGTCTTAACCGGTGTTTTAACACTCGGATTCGTATATTTCCGGGTTCGAAATACAGACTCTATCGGCGACAATCAATGGGCAGTGGAAGGTGCAGTCAAATGGTGGCACTTCGTAGATGTAGCATGGGTTTTTATTTACCCAACGCTGTATCTACTCAAGTAAACCCATAATCGACAAAGCACGTCGTCCGTCCCAGAACGGCAAACTCGTTTTGTCGACAGGGTTGGAAAATTCCAAGGTTTTGTGTTCGCTGTAATTGCAAAACCTTTTCTTCCACTGGGTCGGACGCACGGGTGGTGCGCCCAGTCATCTCGCGCCCTATATCGCCACGCGTCAAGTACCAGCTACTGTTGCACCACCGCTGCAGATCTCAGTTCAAACAAGCGTAAGCCTCACTTTTTCATCATTTCAAGAGTCATTTTCAGCCGCGTGCGCTCACGGGTCGTTCACGTCATCGACGTTAGTGTGATTTGGCAGATATAACTGTGGGCGAAGTTCGAGAACACTCTGGGGCGGTCACTATTTATGTTTAAGAAAATACTTGTTCCTCTCGATGGCTCAGAACATTCTCGAAAGATCGTGGGGTGGGCTACAGGACTGGCAAGTGCGCTAAAAGCGGAAATTATTCTTCTTTCAGTTATCGACCCAGAAGACATCGATATTCTCGAAGCGACAACTCGCAATCTTTACAAAAATTCAGAACGCGGCGCTGTCGGCGTGACCAGAATGCCGTCTGACGTTATAGACGATGCAATTGGGCAAGCAGAAAAAGATCTTCAGGTGGAAGCCGACAAAATTCAAACTACAGGAGTGGCAGCAAAAATCAGCGTCGGTGCTGGCTCACCCGCCGAGGTGATCGTCTCTGAAGCACACTCTCATAAGGTAGACATTATTGCTATGGCTACTCACAGAGAGTCAGCGTTGGCAAGGGGAGTGCTGGGCAGCGTTACTGATCGGGTGCTTCATTCAACATCGATTCCAGTATTCACACTCTATCCGGGTGAAATTCACGAATTCAATGATACGAGTGGCGGCCCTCACAGAGTGATCGTCCCACTTGATGGATCGACTCTGTCAGAAACCGCTGTTCAACCAGCAGCAGAAATCGCCAAAGCAGCAGGCGCTGAAATAGTTTTTGTTGAAGTTCTAAGGCTCCCATTCTTCGGCGTAGGAGTCGCAGGCATCGAATACGGTGGAGGCGACTACGCCGGTGATTTCGGAATTGATTCTCAGAAGCAAGAAATCACAGAATATCTCGATGGGTTTGTTCAGGATGCTAAGGCTGCTGGGTTAAATTCCAGAGCGAGCATCAGGACAGGAAGTCCGTCACAGCAAATTGTTGACGAAGCATCTGAAAGTGAAAACAGCATTGTGGTCATGGCATCGCACGGTTCCGGGGGCTTAAAACGTTGGGTTGTCGGCAGTGTTGCAGATAAGGTGATTCGATCCGCTCGGCGTCCAGTTCTTGTCATACCTCCCAAGCTGGGTTAACGACAACATAAAAATCGAAGCAAAAGCTCGGCGCATAACATCGTCGGGCTTTTTTTAATTTCCCTTACAACATTCGCACCACATACAAAGCTGAACGACGGTAACATCCGCCCGAAGCAACAACACCTACCAACATTTAGACGAGCAGGGGTACAAATCGCAGCATGCCAGCAGATCAAGTTGCTATGGACGGACCGTTACATGGAATCAGGGTGCTAGAGTTCGGCAGTTTTGTCGCAGGCCCATGGGCAGGGCAACTACTCGCAGATATGGGTGCCGATGTGATCAAGATCGAGCCACCCGCAGGTGATCCGTGGCGGCACGCAAGCGCGTTCGCCAAGAATGAAAGTAGGGTGTTTATTCCGCTCAACCGTGGTGTGCGTAGCATCTGCCTTGATCTCAAGCAGGATTCAGCGCGTGCAGCGCTTAGAATGCTCATCGAATCGGCCGACGGAATTATCTCCAATAACCGACTCGATACCGCAGTCAAACTCGGCATCGACTACGCATCTGTTGCGAAAATCAACCCGAAGCTCATCTACGTCGATATTACTGCCTACGGATCAAAAGGTCATATGGCAGATATGCCCGGATTCGATTTAATCGTTCAGGGCTATACAGGGGCAGTTGCCAGTGAAGGGAAGATCACCAAAAGCGGGCAACCTGAGGTCGTGTGGTCATCGTCTTACATAGATTTTTCGACAGGGTATGCCGCTGCTAACGGCATACTAGCTGGCATTATCGGACGAAGCAAAACCGGCAAAGGCCAACTTGTATCAACTAGCCTTCTTGCCAATGCTATAGCCATGCAAACCCTACGCATCGCCGATGTCGAAGGAATACCAGCCCCCGCCAAACAGTGGTTTGAAAACATACGTCCAGATCTCATCAAAAAAGGTGCCAACTACGAGGAGATTCAAGAAAGCTACCAGATGGCAGTCAGACCGGTAATATATCGCTGTTACTACCGTGCATACAAAACTCTCGATGGCGGTATCACTCTGGGCACGCTCGCTGTGCATGCAAGGGCGAGACTACTTGACGTGTTTGATCTGAAGGACCCTCGGGTTACTGATCCAAACTACGATGACTCAACATCTGAAGCCGTACAACTTGGACTCGATCTCGCAGACAAATTCGAAGCGATTTTCGCCAGTAAATCAACCCAGCACTGGTTCACTGAACTTAGGTCACACGATATTCCATGTGAACCGATCAGATTCGTTGAAGAAATGGTCGACGATGCTCAAGTGCTTGCCAACGATTATGTCGTCGAACTAAATCACCACACCGGTCACAAAATACGAACGTCAGGACCGATTCTTACGTTCGGGGCCGGAATGCCGGAACTCAAATCATCGCCATCTTTAGGCCAGCATACCGATGAAATTCTTGCAGATATCGGCTTCACCGACGGTGAAATCTCTGAACTGCGCGGCCAAGGCTCGGTAAACTAGCCTCGAACGTTCAGCCATGACCGCAACAGTGGATATGTGGGCTGTCCGGCATGCTCAAGCAATTCCTACCGCTGCGGATACCAAACAGATCTAATTCATCACGAATGTTGACCACGATGATCTTGATCTTGTTGTTTCAACCAGAGATCGCACAGTCGTAACCAAATTCCGACGTCGATACGGGGTGTTATGAACCACGCCGTACCGCATTAATCTGTTCGAACTGTGGAAGAAACGATTTACCTTGAACACCCGAATCGTAAATCGGCCGTGCTGGTCTTTTTTGGTTCATCGAAGGAGTCGGGCCATTCGGCCTAAATTCATCAAGAACCGAGACGGTTACGCTCTCCAGCCTTATACCGTCTTCACGATGTTTCGCCAGATTATCGAGGGCTACGTCTGACAAACCCGAATCAGGACGATGTTCCATAGGAAATTTCCTCAAGCAATCACGCTCGGCGACCAAAGCAGGTCGCGGCGTGGCAGTACCACATGCATGAGCCCACGGGCACATATATGCGATGCACATCGTTGTTTCGCCGACTGACGGAGCACCCGCCGTCGAAAGCCCGATTCGAGCTAATGCCTCGCGCTGAACTCGACGCAACTTGCGTCGTCTTCGATCTATCCAGCTTTTTGGAAGTCCGGGCATCTATAAAACAGATCCGTAGTTAGTGAAATTCACTAGTAAATCGTGACACATCCCAGCCACGAACGTACCAGAAGCTGTCACTCAGCAAATTAGCGACCCCGCTAATTTACATGGCAGCGGGTTTAGATATCCTTCTAAAACAGTGATTTTTATCTGTGGTTTAGACGAATTCTTTACGAGGTTTGGTTCCAGACAAATTGGGTGCGCCAATCGGTGGATTATTGGCAATCGAACACGCGCCAGTCCGACATATACTCAATCAACTGCTACAACACCCAGGAACATAATTTGCCAACACCAAATCCCATCAATGTCCCACGCACTTCGCTGGAGGAGATATTTATGCACGCCCGAGAATCGTTTCCGAACGAGTGCTGTGGCTGGCTGACTGGGAACAAGGATTCCAACGTCGCAGGGGGCGTCAGACGAGCAGTTAATGCTTATGAACCGGAAACCCACCCAACGGCAAAAGATCGCTCAGCCCAAACTGCGTATGTTATCTCTAGCAACGATTTGCTCGATCTAAATCACACACTGGATGACGATATCCGGCCACGAATCATCTATCACTCGCATCCGAACGGACGAGCCTACTTTTCAGAAACTGATAAGGTCAACGCGTCCGATCCATGGGGTGAAGGTCCGGCTTATCCGGTGCAACAAATTGTCATCGGAATCGATGGAAACCGTGTGGTTGAGGCGCGTCAGTTCGCTTGGGATGATCAAGTAGAAGATTTCATTGAAATCGCTGTGTTCGATGGTCTCGATATCTAACGTTCGGTGATAACGCCACCATTGACGTTAATCGACTGACCAGTGATGTACGCGGCTCTCGGACTACACAAAAATCCGATAAGCTCGCCAACTTCTTCATCAGTGCCGGCCCGTCTCAGCGGAATCTCGGTAAGTCGAGCATCCCATCGATCTGTACGCCCCATCGGATCGAGTCGTGACGTATCGATAAGCCCTGGGCACACACTGTTCACAGTGATCCCATGAGACCCAACCTCCTTCGACAATGCCTGAGTAAAGCCATCGACTGCAAAGTTGGCTGCGTTATAGGCGCTGGTGTTAGCTCGTCCACTCTTACCCATGGTCGATGAAAGATTCACGATTCGCCCACCACCGCCCTGTTTGACCATTTGAGCGGCGGCGGCTTTACAGGCGTAAAAAGTACCCATCAGCTTCACATCTATAATTGCCTTAAATACGTCTGTATCCATATCCAACACCGAAACGCGATCCGACCCATAAGGCGCCGCTGCGTTATTCACGATGATGTCGAGTCGACCAAATTCAGTCACAGCAGCGTCGATCATATTTTGCACATCTGCTTGATCGGCTACGTTTGAGACCAGCGGAAGTGCCCGCACGCCGTACGATTCGATTTGCTCAGCAGTCGAATTGATATCGCGCCAGCCAGCATCTCTCTCATCCTGCGGAAACGTGCTCCGATCTCGACCGGTGCCGGTCACAACAACGTTTGCTCCCATTTTTGCAAGAACAATCGCAGTACCTCGGCCGATCCCGCGCATACGACCGGCTCCAGTAACAATCGCCACTTTACCTTTGAGTTCTGAACCAGTTTGGTCGGTCATTCGATTGTCCTTCGAAAGTCGCAAGTTGAACACTTCAGCACATTCTGGACGAATGGTCACAAAAAAAATACCCGAGAACCGGATATTCAACCAGATTACGAATTAGGTGTTACCGTTCGGGACGATCGGTCAGAGTAGCTTCCAGTGAAACAAGGAATTGAGCGTCTCTAACAACGCTGATTTTCACGTCACTTCCACTCGGATGATCTCGGAGGAAGTCAGTCAGATCCTGGCCACGAGTGATCTCAGTAGTATCGAGCTGAACGATAATGTCGTCGAGTTCAATTCCAGCTTCCACGGCTGGCGATCCAGGTTCAAGCACAGTCACACCAAACCCTTCACCAACCGGCAGTCGTAATGCGCGGGCGAGCGCTCTAGTCACGTCCACGCCGCCGACCCCAAGAAATCCAGGAGGCGGCACCGGCCCCTGTGCAATCAGGCTGTAAGCCGATTTCTTGGCATCGTTGATATTGATAGCAAATCCGATCCGATCACCATTGTCGATCTTTGCGGTGTTGATACCCACAACCTCACCGAACATATTCACGAGCGGGCCGCCAGAGTTACCTTCGTTGATTGCGGCATCGGTTTGAACGAGCCCTGTCAGATTGCCACCCGCTTCCCCGACGATTGTTCGGTCGAGTGCACTGACCACACCTTTGCTGACCGTCGGCCCACCTCTCAAACCCAGAGCATGCCCAATTGCAACAACATCTTCCCCGACACGTAGTGCATCCGAATCTCCGAAAATCGCTGGCTTGAGCCAAGCCTGCCCCGGCACCTTAATTATTGCGATATCCAGTTGTAGATCGCGCCTGAATAGCTCGGCTTCGGAAATTGTTCCATTCTCGAACGCCACCGTTATCGTAATTGCGCCCTCGACAACGTGCCAGTTCGTAAGGATCAGACCTTCTTGATCGAGGATTACGCCAGTGCCAACGCCCTGACCGCGATTCAAACTGACCGCAATTTGCACCACAGACGGCGTAAGAATATCGACTAACTCAGGAGTCAAAAGCGGTTGATCATCTTGCGTATGCGAAACCGGTGTCGGCGTGTGAACCGCTGTTACTTCTGGCTCTTGCTCAGTACTACCAACCACTGTTGTTGAGTTGGTCGACTCAACATCGGTATCTTCGCTTCCTGAACTTGTACAAGCCGCTGCGACAACCGCAAATGCAATTGCTACAAATGCAATATTCAGGAGTTTTGTAAGGCGTACTAGAGTCACTGCAATGGTATTGTCTGGGTCGAATAGACTAAATTCTGTTTTGCCAGCGTATCAAGCGAAGATGTCAATCGTCAGAGCTTATTCGACTCCCTTGAGGAGTTTAAGTCATGTGCTCCAGTACTTAACCGACCAAAGTGGAATGCATAGAGAACGATTCTGAACCTGATAAGACTAATACGAACACGCGCCAACTCCGATCCTTGGATGATCGTCGGATTCATGGTTGGCGCCATGTTTGCCACCGCTACTGCCGCCGGAATTCCTCAGTACAGCCGTTCGATGGAGGTAATCTCGATGCGGGCGGCAGTAGAAGACGTCGGGGATATAAACACCAACGTACACATCAACTCCTCTTGGATACCACTGTCGGCCGAAGATCATTTTCTTGCAGACACAGCCGTGTTTTCTGCAACCAACACTCATCTCGGCGACCTGGTTCAAAATACGACCGGATTAGTAAAGAGCCGTGAGCATTGGTGGGGCTGGCTGGATCAACCTATGAGAAAAGATGGTCTCGCATCTCTAAGTGCGTTCCAGTACATAGAAAACTTCAATGATCACGTCGATTACATTGAAGGAGTCGCTCCAACAGACACTGTTGTCATGGTCAATGGTGAAGCTACGATCGAAGTCGCCGTATTCCATGATCGAGCCACTGCACTTCAAATATCGGTCGGCGATGTAATCAACTCACAATCTATCGACCGAGGGACCGGGCTGGTTCGATCTGTTGTAACAGGCACCTTTGAGCAGACCGATTCATCAGAAGTGTTCTGGTTGCAGTTAGGCGAAGTATATTTGGCACCAGCCATTGAAGGGCGTGAACAACCGCTAATCATGCTCCCCACAAGCAATTCGATGTTCACCGAGGTTGCAGAAGCAAATACAGGACTACCTGCATCGTACGACTGGTTCATCTACACCGATCAATCATTGCTGGCCGAAAAATCGGTCGCTGAATTGGAGTCGGCGTTCGAAGGCCTGAAACTTCAGCTCGAAGATACTATAGCGCGTCCGTTCGTTATCACTGAGATGATTCCGAGAATTGAGTCGATGAAAAAGAGGGCGCTGTTCGGAAGCGTTCCTCTACTGCTACTTGCACTGCTTATCCTCGCGTGTGTCGCCTTCTACCTAACAATGACAGCAGGCCTGCTTGGTCGTCGTCGGGTATCTGGATACATGATGCTCAGAAGTCGCGGTTTCAACATCAGGCAACAACTTTGGATTCATGTTGTAGAAGCCACCGTCATTTCCGTTCCCGCTGCAATAGTCGCCCCGATCGCTTCTCTGCTGGCAATACGCGCGTTTGGGTATCTACCAACCTACAATTCGATAACTGGTGGGAGCATGATGCCAGTCGAATTGTCTCCTTCGACTTGGATATGGTCATTCAGCGCGGCAATAGGTACGGTGCTGGTCGTAACAGCGTCGTCGTCTTTCTGGGACAGATCGACTATGGCAGCTTCCCGATCATCGGACGCACGCCCAACCTGCGCACCGTGGTTCCAGCGTTTTTATATCGACGCTTTGCTGGTCGCTCTGAGTGGAATTGTTTGGTGGGAAGTCAGCGCACGAAGTACCGTTGTTGTTTCAGAACGAGAAGGAGAGTTCACACCCGATATCAGCCTTCTCGCGGCTCCTGTACTCATCGTGATGGCAAGTTCACTAGTTGCGTTGAGGTTGTTCCCAATCATCACCCGGGTACTCGCCAGAGTTGGACTCAAGTCGAACTCCACCGCGCTCGGACTCGGACTTATCAGTGTTGCGAGGCGTCCGTTCTTTCATGGCTGGCCGATGTTGGCATTTGCGTTATCGATCAGCACTGCGATCGTCGCCGGCTCGGTCGTTTCGACTCTAGAGCAATCGACGAACGAACAAGTTTTGTACAGTACTGCTTCTGATATTCACGTAACCACGACAGGCACCACAGGACAAGTCGATCGTGACCGTTTAGAAAAAGTTCGCAATCTTGAGTCAATCGATGTGGCAACGCCAGCTCTCAGAACGGGATCGACCGTTGGGACTACCTCAATTGGAAGTTATTTCACGCTACTGGCCATAGATCCGATCGACTTCCAACAAGTTGCTTGGTTCAGGGACGATTTCTCCGACTCAGATGTTGCGGTCCATCAGATGGTCGACCGGCTGGCTGTTCGCGTGCTGCCACAATCGATTGAGTTACCGCCAAACACCTCCGAAATATCGATCTGGGCAAAGAGTGAACCTCTCACTCCGAATCACGAACTATGGATCGTTGTCAAAGATGGAATCAACGATACGCACACGATCAATATGGGTCTGTTCACAGAAGGATGGTTTCGTACAACCGGAACACTATCGAAATTCCCTGAACCGATTCAGATCACTTCGATCCAAACCTTCCTGAAAGTCGGCCCCGACAGCGCTCCTCCAATTAATGTGTTCGTCGACGATCTAATTGCTATCACCGCCGATGGGCAAAATCATCTGGTGCTTGATTTCGATCTACCAGAACTCTGGACAGGGCTTCCGACGACAGAAGGTCAGGACACCGGTTTCACAATAACTCCTGAGCCTGATGGCGTTTCAGGGATCGTCCAAAATGATGTCGGAACCGGAGTCGGAAACATCTCGCTTGGCCGAGGGTCGAATCAAGGGATTCGAGGAATCTATCGCAGCGCCGTCGATAGGCCCATTCCGCTGATAGCGAGTCAAACTTTCATGGATCAAACGGGAGTCGGATTACGTCGCCCATTCGCTATCGACGTTCAGGGCGGATTGGTACCCGTTGAGGTAATCGACACGATCAAATACTTTCCAACACTGGACCCTAACCGCGGACCGTTCGCAATCGCCGATATTGATGCAATTATCGATTTCATCGAACTGAGAGGTCGCCGTAGCGTGACGCCGAACGAACTATTTGCCAGCTTGAATACAACCGACCTCACAAGTGAAGAAATTACTGAAAACGTTCGTAGCATCTTCAGGCTTGCACGAATCAATTCACGTGCCGAGCGAATCAATAGCACGTTTGTCGATCCTATCGCTGTGGCCGGATGGCGCGGGATGAGCATCATCGCAACAATCATTGCTTGCCTAGTAGTGCTCATGGCATACGCCGTTTTCCTTGCGGCGTATTCATTACGAACGAAGGGTGATTCAGCACTGATCCTTGCATTAGGAGCGAGTACTCGAAATTACTGGGTCAGTACAGTCGCCGAATTATTGCCGGCCATTCTGACCGGAATTCTTGTTGGAATCGCCACAGGATTATCGGTCAGCTCGTTGATGGTCGCATCAATGGCACACACAGGAACTGGTGATCAACTACTCCCACCGTTTATGTTGCAAACCAACTGGATGCTTCCTCTGGTTACAATAACGGCGATATTCGCCATCGTTCTGGCCGGAGTAACCAATTCTGTCCGGACGTTCCATCAAGTAGAAATTGCTCCGATGGCCCGAGAAGGGTTCACTTCGTCTACAACATGATTGGTAATCCGTTCCAACTCATAGTCAAGCGAACGCTTGCTCACTGGCGACTTCTCTCTGCGGTAATTGTCGGCGTCATTCTCGCGTCCACGATCATGGCAAGTTCGGTCATCTTCTTCGATTCTCTCCGTGATGTCGCCCTACAGCGCGCCCTGTCATCCCAAAACGCATCCGACCTCAACGTATTGGTTGAAGCTGGACAGGTTCCTACTAACGCGGAAACCCACTCAACAATCGTCGATGCGATGAACGCAACCATTGTTCGTAGGTTTGAACCGTTCCTAGATGAACACGAATTCGCACTGAAAACATGGACTTTCTTTGTCGACCTACCTCCGGCGATGGTCGCTCCCAGTGACTGTCCATGCCGCTCGAACATTTCCAATAACTCAGGTGATGACGAGCTGATTGAATGTGACTGCCGAAGAGTCTCGATGATGACTATTCCAGATGCGAACAATCGGCTAAACATTGTCGAAGGCACGCTGGCTCAACCAGTGACCACAGTATCGCCTAACGACTCGCTTCAGATCGAAGGAATTCTCGATGTTGATGCGGCCACCATGATGGACATCAACGTCGGAGACATATACCCAGTGAGGCCACACTGGGACGATATACATTCAAATTTAAATATTCTCGTCACCGGTCTCTACGAACGCGTCGACCCTGATTCGGCTCACTGGCGCATCCAGAACGAGGCGTTTGGGTCGCGCACTGATACGTTGCAATTCGCTAGATTCGTTGTCCCTGAGCTGACGATTCTTGAAGGTCTAGGATCGTACTTTCCTAACATGGGAACCGACTACGCGTGGTGGTTGGATGTCGATCCTGAACGAATCTCCGCTTCTGAAACCGAATCAATACGAAACACGATAAATGCAACCGAACGTGAACTAAAAGCGATCGTCGATGGTTTCCTGCTCAAATCTGATCTACCGGAAACCCTAAGTGCATTTGAAACCGATCTGTTTTTCAACCGGTTACCGATGTTTATCGTTCTGATCCTGATCGTTCTTGTGGTGTTGTACTACGTTGTGACACTTGCCTCACTACTGGTTGACGCTCAGAAAAGTGAAGTAGGGCTTCTTCGAACTCGTGGCGCAACCTCAGGCCAGATTCTGGCTGTTTTCATTATCGAAGCCGGATTATTGGCAACCATAGCCGCAATATCTGGTCCATTTCTGGCGTTCATTGGTGTTGGATTCATAGGCGTGTTGCCAATCTATAGCGAACTGAATGGGGGAGACCCTCTTCCCGTGCAAATGACGTTCGGAGCGTTCCGTATGGCGTTCTTCGGTGGGCTATTAGGACTATTGGCCCTGTTCATTCCCGCGCTCAGAGCCACCCGGCTCGGCCTGCTGGCAAGTCGAGTTACGCACACACGCCCAGCGCGCTTGGCAGTAGTTCAGCGTTACTACCTCGATCTCGGCTTCCTCGGGCTTGTAATGTTCCTTTTCTGGCAGCTCACCAAGCAAGGATCATTCGTGGCGGTCAGCATTTTCGGCGAGACGACTGTCAATCAACTAATACTTGGTGTTCCGGCAATCTTCCTAGTTGCAGCTGGTCTCGTATTGCTTCGAATTTTCCCTGTTGGAATGGACCTAACAGGCAGGTTTCTTTCAAGGCGTCCGATGTCATCGATATCGCCTCCAGCTTTGATTCTTGGAATCTGGCAATTGGCACGAAACCCTGCTCACCACTCTCGACTTTCACTGCTGCTGATTCTCACAGCTGCACTCGGCGTATTCGCTGCCAGTTTCGGAGCAACACTTGAACAGAGTGCCATCGATCAGGCGTACTACCGAACAGGAGCCGATGTAAAACTCACCTCGGTCAGTGTTCGTGAAGGCGGTGTTTCATTCTCAATCGTCGATAAATTGAGTGAACTTGAAAATGTCGAAGTTGTTTCACCAATCTACCGCGAGACAGCGAACATCAATGCCGGTATCAGCGTCGAAGGATTCCAGATCATTGGAGTGAACCTCGACACAATTGAAGATGTCGGATGGTTTAGAGACGATTTCGGGCTCACACCATTCGAAGCAAAGTTTTCAGTTCTCGATGTAGGTGGTGCCGCTGGAATCGAACTTCCTTCCGAAGGACGTTGGCTCACAGCGAAAATTCTGCCTCTCGTCAGGCAACCTTCAACTTACATGGTTGCCAGACTTTCAGATGCGAACGGTCAGTTCTTCTCTGTCCCACTAGGATCACTGGTGCCACTAGCCTCTGATCAGAACAGATTCACCTGCCCAATACCTGTCGACGGCGAGCCACCGGAGTGGTGCCGGATCGGATCAAGTATTCAGGCAGCACCGTTCCGCGGAATTCCAGGCCTACTCCCAGTGAAGCCAATTCGACTTCACTCGATTGGTGTAATCGATTACGAAAATGGTCTAAGTCCAGCAGCAATCGACATCGACGATATCGCCGTGCTCAACAATACAGGCACTGAATTGATAATTATCGAAACGTTCGATTCGATAAACAACTGGCGAACTATGGCTCCAACGCGCGAGGCGCTAGGTGACAATCTCAGTCAGGCGTTAATGCCTGACGGAACTCCTTTGAACGGCATAGCCCGCCTACGATGGACTTCGTCTGGCCCTCGGGAATACCGAGGGCTCGCTCACGGCTCCGAGCTAGAGGTTGTCCCAGTCATTGCCAGCACATCGTTTATCGAACGACACGGCGGCAAAGACGGAAAACCTTTTGAAATCTCTCTCGACGGCATTCCGATCAAAGTCTCAGTTCGTGACGTGGTCGAATACTTCCCCACGCTATCGCTCGATGAAGAGCCATTCTTGGTGGCAGACTTAGAAGCGATACATGAGCGCCTGAACATCACCCGCACAATAGGGAATATTCAGCCAACAGAGTTCTGGATATCTACCACACAAGGCTCAGAACTGCTCGGCGCAGCGGATGGAATTCTCGAATCGGTTATTGCCGGTGATCGAGCTGTTCCAGAAATCACTCAGGAACTTTCAAGGCTCCGAGTTAGACCCAGCACAAAAGTAACCGACAGATCTGTAGAGCTGGCTAGCGTCGCTTTCGACCCTCTTGTTTCAGCCGGCTGGCGAGCCTTATTAGGTATCGCATTTTTCACCGTTCTTATCGTGAGCGCAGTGGGCTTCTTGGTTCACGCAAAGATATCGTTCGATGGCCGTCGTACTGAACTAGCACTGCTACGCACCATCGGACTTTCAATGAAACAGCTACTGTTCCTGGTCGTGTTGGAACAGATTATGGTGATCGGAGTCGCCGTCGCTCTCGGTATATTTATGGGTACGCGAATGGGCACGACGATAATGCCGTATCTCGCAAGCTCAGGTGAGAACGCAGTTGTAGTTCCACCAATGGCTGTTCAAATAGATTGGTTCGGATTTGGAATCACGTTCGGTCTTTTGGGGATAGTATTCCTCGTGGTAATTAGCCTCATACTTGTTTCCGTATACCGAATGTCGATACACCGAATCATGAGAATGGGTGAAAGTTGACCAATAACCCGTCAAATAGGGGTGACGCTAAGTGACAACGCCAGATTCTACTTACATAGAGTGCAGCGGACTGTTCAAGATATACAAAGCTGCCGACCTTGAAGTTGTAGCCCTGCGCGGGCTTGAGCTAAATGTCACTAGAGGCGAAATTATCGCAATCGTTGGTGCTTCGGGTAGTGGTAAATCAACCCTATTAAACATCCTTGCTGGTTACGACGCGCCTTCAGCAGGAACAATCCGAGTCGGTGCCTACGATCTGCTTCAGATGACCAATAAAGAAGTGGTCGAATACCGTCGTCACGAAGTCGGATTCATCTGGCAGGAAACATCACGAAATCTCTTCCCCTATCTAACAGCACTCGAAAACGTCGAGCTTCCGATGGTCATCTCCGGCGCACCGAGTTCGGAACGCAGGAAGCGCGCCCAAGAACTGCTTGACGTTGTTGGACTCGGAGATCGTTCCGGTCACAAACCAGGGCAATTGTCCGGCGGTGAGCAACAGCGCGTTGCTATCGCTGTAGGACTATCGAATGAACCTCCGCTTTTACTTGCGGATGAACCAACCGGTGAGTTGGACGACCGCACAGGTGAAGAGGTTCTAGAACTGCTAAACAAGGTCAATATGGAACTCGGTACCACCATCGTTATCGTCACTCACGATCCAGCGATCGCCACCAGTGTGGGTCGTGCCGTGGCTATTAAAGATGGCAAGACCAGTACAGAAACAACTCGCAAGGTTTCGTTTGAGCGAAAACTCGGCGGCGATACAACTGATACAGAAGAGTTCTTGCTAATCGACTCAGCGGGGTCAGTGCAGATCCCACGAGATATGCTCAACGAATTAAATATCGGACGTCGTGTTCGAGTAGAGATGAAAGATGGAAGGGTGACACTTGAATCAGGCGAGTGATCAGATTACTACCCGAGAATCACGTGGTGCCACAACTCCTATAATTCAGGCATTCAAAGCCTCTCGTGAGTACCAATTGGCAGGCGAAACCGTACACGCCGTGCGGGAGGTTGACCTCGAAGTACGGGTGGGCGAATTTATCACCCTTGTTGGTCGATCCGGTTCAGGGAAGACCACTCTGTTGAATATGCTTGCCGGTCTCGATCATCCCACATCGGGTCAGGTGCATTTCGAAGGTTCCGATATGTCTAAATTCAGCGAAAAGCAGTTCATTCAACTGCGTAGACATCGAATCGGTGTCGTGTTCCAATCATTCGCTCTGTTGCCACTATTGTCGGCTTACGAGAACGTTGAACTGCCAATGCGTATCGCAGGAGTCGGGTCGTCAGAGCGTACGAAACGCACCAACGAAGTTCTAGAAATAGTTGGGCTCGGTCGTCGAGCGAAGCACCGCCCTTACGAGCTATCAGGTGGTGAGCAGCAACGAATATCCATCGCACGTGCGGTTGCCATGAAGCCAAGTGTGATACTTGCTGACGAACCAACTGGTGAGCTTGACTCTGTCAACGCTGCCGAGATTTTCGGACTATTTCGCCAGATGGTTAGTGAAGAAGAAATGTCGATCGTTGCAACCACTCACGACCGCACTTTACTCGATATGGCCGACAAAATTTACACTGTTCACAACGGCAGCATAGAGCTAACTGAAGTTGGCAGTAACGTCGACACCCACGCTCAGTTCAAACGCCCAGAGGCGAAGTAAACCTCTGAACCCTTTTGTTTCTCGTCTCGACCCTACTGTAGGGACCCATGATTGTGATGTAGCCTCAACGATACGAGAAAGTATTCGTCGAGTCTTACTACGAACGTCGCCATGCCCTGTTACGTGCCTCCGTAGCGATGTACAGCGCATCCTCGACGGTATCGGCAACGACGTTGATATGCCCCATCTTCCGGCCCACTCTTGCCTCAGCTTTGCCGTATAGGTGAAGGCTCACTCCGGGCATTTCGAGTGCACGCGCCCAATCCGGATCGCCATCGGTGTCTTCCCACAGATCGCCAAGCAGATTCACCATCACCGTTGGAGAGTGAAGTTTCGGTTCAGCTATCGGCAATCCCACCAATACTCTAACCAATTGCTCAAACTGAGATGTATCGCATCCGTCCATCGTGTAATGACCTGAATTGTGGGGACGCGGTGCGAGTTCATTTACAAGAAGTTCATTCTCTTTAGTGACGAACATCTCAACCGATATCAAGCCAACCACATTGAGTTGATCGGCAACATCTATCGCCAGCAATCGAGCGTTCTCTATAACGCTTTCTGATATTCGCGGCGGAACAATCGAAATATCGAGGATGTGGTTTCGATGGATATTTTCAGAAGGTGGGAATGTCGCAGTTTTTCCGTCAGCCGCACGAGCACATATGGTCGAAATTTCCATTTGAAACGGTACGAATTGCTCGACAATCAATTCTTTATTTCGCTTGCCCAAGAGATCGTAAGCGGACTCAACATCCTCAGCACGCGTGATGATCGCTTGGCCCTTGCCGTCGTAGCCTTGAGTAGCAGTTTTGAGCACCAGCGGGTATCCAAGATCAACCGCAGCATTTTGTAGATCGACTAGCGACTCAACTTGACGAAACGGTGCAACAGAAATACCAGCTTTGAGGAGAGCGTCCTTCTCATGCCACCTGTGTTGTGAAGTACGCAATACCGAAACCGAAGGGTGAACGGGTGTCAGTTCAGCGGCGGCAGAAACTGAATCAGCATCGACATTCTCAAATTCGTAAGTAACCACATCTGTTGAACGAGCTAGCTCACGTGAAGCGTCGCGGTTGGAATACGCATCCACAATCTGACCATCGGCAACTTGCCCAGTCGGGCAATTAGGGTCAGGGTCAAGAACTATCGTCTTGTAATCCATCTGTCGTGCGGCGATAGCGAGCATTCGTCCTAGCTGACCACCTCCGATGATTCCGATAGTCGACCCTGGCTTCAATAATGATTCTGGCTCCATCATCTACTCGCCTGTTTTGCCGGATGGCTTTACATAAGTGACTGCTTCGATATCTGCCGTAATTCTTGCGCGCCGTTTCTCGATTGTTTCCTGAACGTCAGAGTCGATGAGTCCTATGATCTGTGCCGCAAGAATTCCCGCATTCACAGCACCCCACTCACCAATTGCGACTGTGCCAACCGGGTAGCCACGCGGCATCTGAACCATCGACATCAGCGAATCCATACCATCGAGGTGAGGCCCCACACCGGGGACTCCGATCACTGGGAGGACTGTTTTTGCTGCCGTCATTCCCGGAAGATGAGCCGCACCACCCGCACCGGCAATAATCACCTTAATCCCGCGATCTTTCGCTTCCTCTGCAAATTTGAACATCAGATCAGGCGTCCGGTGCGCTGAAACAACTCGAATTTCGTGAGGTACGCCAAGTTCTTCAAGCATGTCGGCTGCGTGCTGCATAGTCGGTAAATCTGAAGTGCTGCCCATAATCACAGAAACGAGCGGTTGTGCCATTATTCTGACGCTCCAATTGAAGACATTGTTAAGTACCGAACGATTTTACAGTCGCCCGACCTAAAGCGCGAGTAGCAAAGCATTTAGAATCGTTCAATGCCGACGCTAAAACTCGATTCACTCGATGTTAATTACGAAGTTTCTGGATCTGGGCCGCTCATAATCCTTCACCACGGATTTGGTTCATGGGGGCGTGACTGGAATCGTGGCGGTTGGCTGGATGCGCTCAAAGATCACGGTAAATTGCTTATATTCGACGCGATCGGGCACGGCTTATCGACCAGATCTCACGACCCAAACGAGCACACCGTCGAGCGACGAGCCGCAGTGGTCAACGCGCTGGCCGATGAAGTCGAAACTGAAAAGTACGGTTACATCGGATTTTCAATGGGTGGAAGAACCGGACTCGAACTCGCAGCATCAAGTCCTCAGCGATTATCGCTATTGGCAATTGGAGGAATGCATCTGTTGCCAGCTACAGCGAATTCCGAACGGTTTACGCGCCATATCAGAGTTTTGCGTTCTGGCAGGGCAAAATCGATCGAACAAACGGATGGAGATCGACCTGGAAACGATCCATAGCTCTTGCAGCCTCCCACGAAGCGCTTCTGTTGTGGAAAGGAGTTGAAGAACGACTAGGCAATCACACTGCCCCAACACTGTTGTTCTGTGGAGAAGACGATGCCCACTTCGCTAACGCCAAGCTATCGGCTCAGCAATTCGGATTCGAATTCGCGGGGCTTCCAGATACCGACCATGACAGTACTTTTTTTTCATCGGAGCCAGCCGTACGTTCGGTAACCAGTTTCGTTGCGAATCACATCATCTGATAAACGTTGACTGGGACGAACTGGTGCTAAAATCCTCAACTGTCTGTGATTTTCTCAGAACTTTTTTTCTTACGGGGGCTACTCAATCCATGACGACCGGCGACGGTTCTACAGACGGTTTCAAGCGAGCGATGGTGGTAACCGCACATCCTGACGATGCCGAATATGGCTGTTCAGGAAGCGTTGCAAAGTGGTGTCGACTGGGCTGGGAAGTTGTCTACGTGCTGTGCACTGATGGATCAAAGGGAACTGAAGACCGTGAGATATCATCAGAACGTCTAGCTGAGATGCGGGCTGAAGAACAAGTAACCGCCGGCAAGACTCTTGGACTCAAGACGGTCGAATTCCTCGGATATCCCGACGGTTATCTTGAGCCAACTCTGGATGTTCGCCGAGATATCTCCCGTCAAATTCGAATTCACAAGCCAGACGTGCTGATCACCACCAGCCCAACCCGTGATTTGCTCAACTCGAATTACATAGGACATCCCGACCATTTCGCTGCCGGAGAAGCCGCACTATCAGCGGTCTTCCCTAGCGCTCGAGATCACCTAACGTTCCCTGAACTGTTCTACGACGAAGGTCTTGAGCCGCACAAAGTGCGTGAGGTCTGGGTCATGAGTTTTGGCGATAATGCCAATTTCTGGAACCCACTGACTGAAGATGATGTGGAATTGTCGATTTCTGCGCTAACAGACCACGTCAGCCAAGTCAGTAATCCCGAAGAAGCTGCAAAATGGATGAAGCAGCGACGAGCTGATCTCGGCAAGAAGATCGACGCCGCCTACGCCGAATCGTTCCGAAAGTTCTCACTTAGCTAAGAAAGCGTTCACTATCAGCTCGTCGTTCAACCCCGGGCGTTTGGCCTAACCGAACGTGCATGATTCTGAATCTGGTTCAAGGCGGCAAATGTTGAACATTGTGGACGTCATAGCCGAATAAAAATAAAAAGCCCCAATCATTACGACTGGGGCTTTTTATTTTTCCGGTTAGATAATGCCGGCTAAACGACGTCTAGCGTATCTTTTACTTCTACAGCTTCGATACCGCCGTGCTTCTTGCCTGCAATCTCACGAAGTTCCGCAAATTCGTTTTGCGTTGCACGGAGAAGGATTCCAGCATCGGACGAGTGCATGATGAATCGTGCGCCAAGTTCAATAGCCTTTGCCGATGTTGAAATCGTCTGCTGGTGAATCATCGTAGGCAATCCACGGTCATCTGCTGCCTTTATGATCTTGCTCAAGGTTTCGATATAAATCGGATTATCTACTTCATCAGGAATTCCCAATGAAGTAGTCATATCGTTCGGACCAATGAACACAGCGTCGATCGGAGCACACTCAATGAGCTCCTCAACGCGATTCGCAGCTGGCTCACTCTCGATACCCATGATGAAGATACGATCCTTGTGACGGTTTTCGAGGTACTTCTTCGATTTTTCACTCGGATACTCACCGGTCGCAACGACTCGCTCGTAATACTCGCCCTTCAGCGGGTGGGTTTTCGCTTTTATCGCTGTGTGTCGAACTTCGCTAACGGTCTCGCAATAAGGAACCAGTACCCCATCTGCACCTGCATCGATCGCCATGGCAACCCAAACCTCTTCAGTATTGGGCGTTCGAACGATGGCGGTAATGTTGAGCGATTGCATTTGCGCAACAGTGTCTGCGATCAGCTGGCGATCACGTGATCCATGCTCAGAGTCGATCACTACGAAATCGAGAGTGCTACCAGCAAACACTCGTCCCCAACGCATGCTTGCGGTGGCCGAGATCATAAATCCAAATACGGGCTTCTTAGCTTTGAGTGCTGCTTTCAGATCAGCTGGTTTCATATTGTCCTCTTGGGTGACTGCGACTAATGTCTAACGGTGCGATCCACCGATCAATTACTCTCACGGAGCGTAATAGTACCCGAACAACCAACAGTTCGTTTTCAACGGGTTAGCTGATCGCACAAATCAGCAAGCATGTCGGGTCATCGTATTACAGACACGAAGAAGCGACGTTGAAATGTCAAACATTACGACCGTCGCCATTAATCACCCGTTAGGTTTAGCAAATGGCTGCAGTTTGAGCCGCCATTTCAAGTAACCTCGATAATTGTGACCAGAAAATCGTTCAAAGTTCATCATCGAATATGGCTCGCCCTCGTTATCGCTATCACGACGGCTGTATTGGCATGTTCGACAGCCAGTCCTGAATTGACTGCCCCCGCTATCGAAACTGTAGTTTCGATAGCGGTCACAACACCTACGCCTACTTCGCTCACGGAAACAGCAACGCGCGTTCCTCCGCCGCCATCGCCTACCTCTGTACCTACTGCTACTCCACTGCCTCTACCAACGGCAACGGCAACTCCAGTCCCTCCAACTCCAATTCCAACTGCGACGCTAGCGCCACCGACTCAAACTGCAACACCACTTCCAACAAACACCCCAACCCCAACATCGATACCCATTCCAACCATTGAATACGGGGTACTTCCGGAAGGCGTGATATCTGCTTTCACTGTCCCAGAAACTCTCGAACGTAAACCCACTCCTACGGCTACTTCATTTCCCTCCCCATCGACACCGTTTGAACAGCCTTCACCCACTCCGACTAGTAGTGCTGATCTACAACCATATTTTGGGAGCGGTCAACCAGTCAGAGTGCGCAATCCGAATGGTGGACCATTCGTAGAAAAATCTGATTTTGTTGTCGATTTTTTCTTTACCAATGCGGGAAGTTCAGTTGTGTCCGGCGACTACTTCATAGATGTGTATATCGACAACGCAATTGCCAGCCGCTGGAACGGCATCGATCTGCAACCAAGCAGATTTGCTTTCATTGAGGGCGAAACCGGATTGCTGGATACATTCGAACTTCAGCCGGGTGAACACGAACTCAAACTCGTCATCGATTCCACCAACTTGATCTCTGAGATTTCAGATGGCGACAACACATACTCAACAAATTTCATTTGGGCTGGGCCGGTCATCCCCACGCCTCAGCCTGATGCAAGGCTCCCAAATCTTTCGATAGTAGGCGATTCGACCGGAATTACGGCAGCTCCCTACTCAGGTGCTGTAAATTCTGGCGGTCTCACAACCAAAGGCGATACTTATTTCTCATTCACTATTCTGAACGATTCACCAATATCGATTTCACAAGAATTCAACGTAAATGTGCTTTTCGATGGCATACTCGCATTCCGTGCAAGCTACTCAGGCCTGGTCGGAGGTGAGTACATAAACCTCGATTGGCAAGGGCTGAATAACGCTATCCGGGTTACCCCAGGTGAACACACCGTGAAGCTGATTGCTGATGCTAGTGGAGCAATCGTTGAATCTAATGAAGACGACAACTCTCTCGAAGTTGCTCTCACGTGGGGCACTGGTGATCCAATCGCCTCGCCTATTCTAGTGGAATCCAAAGGCGCACCAATCAGGGAAGTTCAGGTTCTTCCAAACTTCACCGGAATAACTCCGTACGGCTGGGATGCCGCAATATCGGCTAGCAATGAAAGTGATGGTCTGGCTGCAGGAACTGACGGCTATATTTGGGCATCTGCAGACTCTTTGATTTCGTTCGCTATGAGAAACTCAAGCAGAGTCAACTCCGCCAATTCAGGGACATTCGAAGCGCAGATATACCTCGATAACGAATGGCTTCAAACTGTGTTCCTTAGCTCTGGTGATGACGCGGGAAACTACTGGACAGAATCGGCGAATATTCCTGCGGGCACCCTCGCTCCCGGCCAACACCTCGTAACAATGGTTGTCGACTCGCTGGATGACATCTTCGAGAGCAATGAGGCAGATAACAGGCTTGGAAGATGGTTCGAATTCCTCCCAGGTTCGCCGACCAGCGATGCGCTCACAAGCCCCCTTACAGACGCTCAACTTGCGGCAATGCTTGCTCCACTCACCGACAGAGCCTTTACCGATCAGGTCAGAGCGACCGTGGGGTCAGATATCGTTACTCCTGACTGGGTAGCCGTTATCGAAGAGGCCGGACGAGCTGGATACTACCTGCTAACTGGTCGAGATCTGAATGACGAACGCATTGTGATGCATCTCTTATCGCACGATGAATTCATAGCAGCTTCGTTCAATGCGTGCATGACTGACTACTTCTTACTGCCAGACACTGTCTACATCAACACCTACGACGCTTGCACCAATTTCCGTGGAGAGATCGGCTTCAAATACCGACTCAACGGGAAAGTTCACGTATACGTCGATCTTGGCGAGTCACCTATCAACGCCCTTGGCGTCTATTTCCACGAACTTGGACATGCTCTTCAGGATCTAAAAAATCCCAATCAGACGGAATTCGGTCGCACGCAAAACCTCAGGGGACTATTCGAAGCACAGGCACAGATTTTTGAAGCTGCTGCGCTCAGATCTATCGAAAACTATCTTGGTATCGATCTAATGCGATTCCCAGACGTGAACGTAGTGCGAAGCGAAGTTGAGTACCTCCTCAACAGCAGCAAAACGTTAACCGGTTCGCCCGAACACGTATTGGGGCACAAATTGCTATGGCATGAAGTTCTTGCCGATTCCTCTGGATTAAATCTCGACGATGAGCTTAGAACGAATAAAAAGCTTTCAGGATCAAGTGCCAAAGCTTTGTTTGACTATCTTGTTGGACTGAATCCATCTGATATAGACGCTTGGGTATCTGGAATATTCGCTGTTGCATCGGCTGATGATGAATATATCGCCATATCGCTTAGCCGACTCGAACCCGATCTTTCGACCGTCAATTACGGCAATCCAGCCCTCAGAGAGCCGGCTTTCCTCGTTCCATAATCATTCACGGCAGCCACTTGCGGTGGTCGACGAGTGATACGGTTCGTTTGCCGGAATTTCTAGCCGGGCAATCAGTACATGCGGAGGCGCTTTAGTTGATTCACGAGAACGTTGAATTCGATCTATATTTCATCAGGCACGGCGAATCGCAATCGAACGTCACGCCCGGAATTGCAGCGGGGATCAATTTCGACGCCCCGATGACCGAGCGAGGTCATAAACAAGCCGAGGCAGCAGGTGAACGACTAGCTAAGGACGGCGTGAAGTTCGACAAGATCTACTCATCATCACTTGTTCGTGCTGTACAGACGACTGAAGGGGTACTACGCGGCATGGGAATCCCCGACACCGAGTTCGATCGGGTCGACGAAATCATCGAGAAGCAGACGCCTGCATGGCGAGGCAAACTTGCCAAGGACGTCATGCCAACTGAAGTACGTCTACTCATGGCCGAAAAAGGCAAGTACTTCAAACCCGCAGACGGTGAGACGATGCGGTGGGTGGAACGTCGCGCTTCAAACTGGCTCGAAGATGAAATCATTTACAACGAAGAATGGTATCAGAAACCCGGAGCGCACACGATTGCGATCGTGAGCCACGGCGATACCATGCGGGCTTTGTTGCACTACATCACTGGCATCGACAACCGGCTCGCTATGCGTACTGACATCTTCAACTGCTCGATTAGTCGATTCCGCTTCGGCAAACTCGGCTGGAGCATCGGTTCGATCAACGATTCGTCACACACTCTCGCCCTCGGCGACATAGTCCGAGACGAAAAAATCGTCCAAGGCGGTCTAGGCGTTTAGTTGGCGTGCTGCGATTTGGCGGATTGCGGATGGTATTTCGGCTAGATACACGATTTCGGCGTCGGGCTGTTCGCCTCTGGTGGGCCTAGATGCCTGATCTTGATTGAACCAGATCGATGGCATTCCAAGATTCGCCGCACCCTGAATATCGCTTCCCCACGAGTTGCCGATCATCACGGCATCCCGAGCCTCGATACCTAGCTGATTCAATGCCGTCGTAAACGGCAATGGATTCGGCTTCCCAACGTCAACATCGCCTGATACTACCACTACGCCGAAATAAGCAGCAAGTCCTGATTTCGCCAGTTTGAACCTCTGCACTTTCGGCGAACCATTCGTAACAACGGCAAGCAAGTAGTCGGCTTGTAATTCTGTGATTACGTCTTGGGCTCCTAGAGTAGAGCGTATTCTGCCAATTCGTTCAATCCGGTGACGCTCGATGATCTCGTCGCGGAGTGCCGTATCGGCGATCCCGTGAGCGGCCAATACCTCGTCCCACGCAGTTCGCTTGTATGCAATGACATTCTCCTGATCATTGAGACCGTCGTCAGGTATATCAGGTGGGCCCCAAAGCCCTTCCCATCCGGAATAGGCAATAGATGAATACAAACCTGGCGTACTCCACTGTGCCCAGAGATTTTCCGCTGCTTCACCAACCGTCGCGCTCATCGCTTCAGGATCGACACCATACTTTTCAGCAGCTAATCCGCATGCGATGAGTAGTGCCTCGCCCTCTGGCTCCATCTCAGGAACCAACGTATCGTCCAGATCAAATAGAACCGCTTTGACCGCTCCCATTACTCAGCGATCCCCAGTAAACCGGCGTGATAGTCGCGAGATAGTCCCTGCTGACAATGAAGTTCGAGTTTGCTCGCAGCCTCGGTAATATCCATCACTCGAAGAGACGAGCGGTCTTTCCACAATCCAAGCCTGTTGAGGCTCTCAATCGCGTCGGCAATATCGAAATCTACTTCGGTGTCAGTCAGCTTGCGCAAGTACTGCTCAATCTCTGATTTAATTTCCGACTCCGACGTCGTTCGACCATCATTTTCTACGTCTAAACAGAACGTATAAATCAGTAAAGCCTCTTTGATCTCTTCTTCGCAGATCATGAATGAAATCAGGTGAATCGCACTTCGATTGACACCGAGGCTCTGGAAATACAGGTGCTTGGCTCGGTTCGAATCACGATCCTTTATCGCACGGCGATAGCCCGAAAACACTTTCCAAAACAGGCCAGCCAGTGGAATAGCTATTACCCACAGCAGTTGACTGGCAGCAACCAGACCCACAGCGAGCACTTTCGCAACGACTGTCCACACCGCTCCGGCACCGCTACCGACCATCATCACGGCGTCTCGAAACCCCATGCTCACGTTGGCGTTGGGCAACAGTGCTTCAACATCTCGAATCGGAATGTCTTTGAATAACCTAATCTGAACATTATCTTCGCCAGAAGGACGAGTAATCAAAGCGAGTCGATTGAACATCGCTATGGTGCTGGTTTCGCCCTTAATCGGGTGAGTCAACGTCCTACGATGAAACGGTGCGAAGGAACGTCCACGGACCCAAATCGACATCTCATCAAGGCCTTCCTCATCGATTGTCACCTTGATTCCGTGGGTGCTACCTGCTGCGAGAGCAGTCTTCACCTGATCCTCTGACAGTTGCTCGAAGTTAGCCTTTTCGAGCATGTGATGAATCTTAGAATTGAGCGATCCAAACTCTGAATCACTCGGAGGATCGCCATTCAGAACGTCGATTGTCTCTCGATCCGGATTGATCCGAGAATAATCACGCGTTAGGACTCTCTCGAAAGCAGATTTCTCTTGCTCAAGAATTCGTACTAGCCAGAGCGACAACTCGCGAATGCGCGAACTCTGCTCACCGAATGTCTCGGTGTCTTCCGAGATATATTCGATCAGGTCGCCCGACCCAACCGGTATAAATCGGTTGTCCGGACGCGCAAATCCTGATTCGTAGACAGTCGTCAGCTTGAAGCTCGAATTTAGGAATCCGAGCCCAAACCTTCTACCAGTCAATCTTGACCTCTCGACCAGTCCGAGCCGATTCCTCAGTAGCTTCAAAAACTTTCAACACGCGCAGTCCGTGCTCTTGCGGAATTGGAGTGTCTGAATCGCCACGTTCGATCGCTTGAATGAATTCAGTGAACTCCTCGAGCAGTGGTTGATTCTCAGGCACTTCCTGCTTCTCCCATGTACCTTCTTCCGTATCAGCAATGTACAAAGCAGTCTCTTGGCCTGCTGCCTGACCGTACTTCAGTCGGAATCGAGCCATGCCATCTGAGAAGAAGAAGTCTCCACCATATTCGGTCGCTCCAACGCGCCATGCCATTCGACTGATCGTTGCGACTTTGCCAGATTTCCATCGCAGGAAACACATCGCAGTGTCATCGCAATCGATAGTTGGGTTCTCGGATCGTGGGTACGTAACCTGACCAATTTGAGCACTGACAGTGTCGATGTCGTCGCCCATGATCCACATCAGGCGATCGATCTCGTGCGTACCGTCCATCTGGCCCATTCCACCTCCCTTAGAACCAATCAGCATCCACGGCGGGCGCGTCTCCGGCTGGTAAGGCTTGTGCCACATATCGTGAGCCATGACGAGTTCGCCGAGTCGCTTTGAATCGACCAGCTTCTTCATCGCCTGAACAGCGGGGTAATAACGCTGTGTATGCGCAGTCATCAACTTCACGCCGTTCGCTGCGGCTGCATCGATCATCTCTCGACCTTCTACGGAAGATAGCGCGAGAGGTTTTTCCATGAACACATGCTTACCCGCATTTGCAGCGTCAAGACCCGCTTGGTAGTGCAGCCAATGTGGAAGCGTGCCAATTACGATGTCAACGTCGTCTCGCTCCAGCACTGCCTTGTAGTCTGTTACAAACGTGACATCAGGGTACTTGTCCTCCCATTGAGCGGCAGCTTCGGGTCGCTGCTCGGCAACTACTATGAGTTCAGCTCCAGGAGTCTGATTTACGACATCGATATAACTTCCACCGATTCGACCGGTACCAAGTACTGCTACTCCAACCAATTCGCTCTCTCGCTTTCAATCGTTACTTATGGACCCACAGGCATTACTTATGAGCAGGCAGCCGCTAAAAATATCCTAGCTTCTAGTTCGGCGGACAAGTTCGGCGAAATTGTAGCCCGTTCATTCTCTTAAAGCGCGTGGTTTACTGTGAATAAATCGACCTATACGAAGTGACGTTTAAGCTCTTCGACGTGGTCGATGATGAAATCGGGAGCAGGTGCATCGCTCGGATACTCTCGACCCATCCGAATCCACGCAGTCTTCATGCCGACGCCGTGAGCACCGATGATATCGGTATACGGATTGTCACCAACAAATAAAATATCTCCGGTTTCTAGACCATCTATATCGATAATTCGAACTGCTTCCATGAACACTTCCGGTGCCGGTTTGTTCACACCAAACAGCTTGGAAGCAAGTACAAATGGAGCCTTCTTGTCGAGACCAGTTGCCTCAGCTTTTTGATGCTGGAACTGATCACCATTGGTAACGACACCCCAAGGGATACTCGTTGAATTCATCCAATCGACAAAATCGACAGCCCTTGGAATGACCTTCATAAATTTCACCATGTTTGAAAAGTAGAAGTTGTAGTGCGAATCGGGATCTCCCGTTACACCAGGCCATTTCTTTTGGATAGCGAGAAATGCTTCACGAGGTTCGGTCGCATTGTCTGGCGAAAGACTCCAAAAGAAACCTAGAGCGTCTTCCCATGACGTCGAGCTGTGGATCACTTCGTGTTGGTCGTAGAGCACCCGATAAACATCGTCATACGCAGCACGCCGATCAATCAACGTGTCGTCCATATCGAAAAGTGCCGCGCGGAAAATGTGATTTGTCATAGATGAAATCGTATGTGTAGCCCTGAGTTGGTGGAGAGACGAGAAAAGCCCTAAACGTCGGTTGGTGACCCGTCCTCAGCGTTCCAGCTACCGAAGCCAGCTGCTTCGTCCGGATCGAACGGTCGTTGAGCAAATATCGATTCATCGATGTCAGTGCCTAGACCCGGTGCCGTAGGCAACTCGAAGTAGCCATCCTTTATCTCAAGTGGCGTGGTTTGCACTTTGTCATGCCACGGCATATCACGAGCGGTTTCAAGAATCAGGAAATTCGGAACCGTCGCACACACATGAACCGACGCTGCGGTCGCGATTGGCCCGTTAGGGTTATGTGGTGCGAACTTGATGTATTCAATCTCGGCCATCGAGGCGATTCGCCGGATCTCGGAAATACCACCAGTGTGGGCGATATCAGGTTGAATCACATCGGTTAACCGGCGGTACAGAATGTCACGGAAGCCATAACGGAAGAACAAACGTTCACCAGTAGCGATATCGGTTTTGTGACCTGCCGCTCGAATTTGTTCCATCGCGTCAAGGTTGTCGGGTGCAATAGGTTCTTCAAAGAACGTTATGTTGAATTCTTCAACCGCCGCAATCTGGCGGTTTGCTAAAGAAGGACGTGATCGACCATGGTTATCGATCATGATTTGAATATCAGGACCGAGATAATTTCTCATCTCTTTAATTTTCTCGTGAAGATCGTCAACAACGTCGGACTCATGGAAGGCCTTCTTGCTCAGGTCCCAGCCGCCAGTCTTGAACGCCGTAAAGCCCTGATCTACGGCGTCCCAACCACCTCGCAGATCGCCTGCATGGGTATATGCGCGAACTCGGTCCCGAACTGCACCGCCAAGCATCTTGTACACAGGAAGGTTGTATAACTTGCCGGTGACATCCCATAGGGCGATATCGATTGCCGCCATCGCCGAACCCATCACGACTCCACCGCGCCAGAAGCCGTGTCGGTACATGATTTGCCAGTTCCGTTCGATCTGAGTCGGGTCGCGACCGATCAGTCGTGAAGCAAGAGTCTTGATGCCCGATTCAACGGCCAGTTCATGACGTTCGAGAGTGCCTTCACCCCATCCATGAACACCTTCGTCTGTCTCAACTTTGCAGAAAACCCAATTGCGATTTCCACCCTTCATGATGAACGTTTTGATGTCGGTGATTTTCATTTTTTACGTAATGTCTGGAATTCTGATGGGGTCGGTTTTGCGATAGAAGGATCACGGATCCAATGTCTAACAATTCGATTCGTACCATTCGACACGAGTCAGCGGCATTTTATGCCTGAACATGAGATACAGGAAACGACTAAAGGTCTTTTATTCTCGGGTAGATAATCAACGTTAGGGCTACAACTGCCAGGCAACCAGCCGATAGCAACATGTATCCGGCACTCACCCCGTGTCTATCGGCGACAATACCCGCAGCAATTCCAGCCATCGGAGAGAGCGCTGTATCGAGTAACGTCGCTGAAATTATTCGACCTCGCAGCCGATCAGGAGCAAGCTCCATCAAAGTCACGCTGTTTCCAGCCCGAAATAGTGTCTGAGAAGCACCGATCCAGATGATCAAAGGGAACGCCATCCAAAGGTAGGATGCACCCGCGAAGCCGAGAAGTGCGAAGCCATACGAGGTTGCCGCAAACAACATCAGTCGGCCTTTATAGTTCATATCGCGACGAGAAGCGATGAACAAACCTGCCGTCAGCCCACCTACAGCGCCCACTGATGTCAGCACACCCATAAGCCCAATGCCCTGGCCGAATTTCTCTGCAACTAACTGAGGTAACAGCACTTGATGAGCGAAACCGATTGCCAACGGACCAAGGCCGAGCAACACCAGTGCCAATATCACTCGGTTCTGACCGATATACACAAAGCCTTCTATCAACTGACTGAACGGGTTTCCTCGGGGTAAATTCGAAACAATATTTGGAATGGCTATTTTTGTCGTCGTCCAGAGCACGACTACGAACGCTCCAGCCGCCCACACATACGCCCAGCCAACATCGGTCGCAGCAATAAGAATCGCTATTAACGCCGGCCCACCGAGTCGAGTGCTATTGATAGCGATTGAGTTGAGTGACATGGCATTGAACATGTCCTTTTTATCGACCAGATTCGGAATAATCGATGTTCGAACCGGTTGGTTCATTGCCATTCCAGCACCTAGGCCGAATGCAAGAACATAGACATGCCACAACTCGATTCGACCAGACAGCAACAGTACTGCCATGATCGTGTGCATCAACAAAGTCCAACTCTGAATAATAAACAGTAGTTTTCGGCGATTAAATCGATCCGCTGCTACCCCACCGATAAGCCCGAGTATTAACATCGGCACCGCACGAGCGACCAACACTGAAGCAACAGAAGTAGACGATCCGGTTAGATCCCACACAAGCCAGCTGCGGGCCACCATATCGGCATGCATTGCAGTTGCCGACAACATCTGACCAAACCACAAATAACGAAAGTTGCGATTACTCAGAGATCGAAAGGCAGCAGTAAGAGTGCTCGGCATCAACCGTGAAAGAAATCCACGGGGCGCCAATTGTTCTGTAACTTGCTCTCTACTCAATACGGTCGCAGTATATGCCTACGAATAGCAAACGTTAACGCAAGTCAATCGCGACTTGGATCGGAGTGTGAATCGCTTGCCAGCTCTCAAGTTCGAGCGAACGCACCTTGCTAAGTTCAATTCCCAGAGCCTTGGCCGTATCCGAAGGAGTAGCAGATGCACCATTGATAAGACCAAGCCGATGTTCCATTACACCTTTGTGTTCAAATGGAAGAGTCGCTACAGCATCAATCGAGAATTTCCTCGCCAAGTCACCCGGAATTGATCGTGAGTGACCATCGGTCGCTCTAAACAGTCGATCCATCATTTTCGTTCGACCCATCGCCATCAGTCGCCTGAACGAAATATCAGCTTCTCGTTCGCTGGAGGATGCAAACTGCAACGCGTCCGCTTGAGCTACTCCTTCGAGGCACAACCAGCCAGCGCGTGATCCACCGAGTCTCAAACCGTGTATCGCCAGACTCCACGAGCCTTCGTCACTCGACACGAGCAGATCACGCAGGAGTTGAATAGCCTTCAACGATTCGATCTTCCCGAGCTCTCGCGCAGCCCAAATACGCTCAGATGTATCACGATGCAAGAGCATCGCCTTCAACTTACCTAATCGTTCTTCACCAGAGCCACTCAGCTCCTCAGCTACCCTTCGAAGGTGCGCCCCTTCAGTCTCACTCTCAGTCCTGCTAAGACGCGTGATGCCCGATGTTTCCGCAGTTGGAGCAATTGGTGCGACAACCGGGTTTCTATCAGGATTCAGATTATTTGAAGTTGAATCAGGCATGATGCGGCGAGAATTCTACCTATGTAATTGCCAGTAAACCGCTCCAGACCGAGCAGCACATGATGCCTAGTGCGGGAAACACGATATTCCGGTTGTGAGTTAACACCAAGACGATCAGGGGCATGCCTACTGCTCGATTCATGATCGTCAAGAATAGATTTGATTCATCAGTTGCTAAGGCTCCCAGTCCTATGGGAATAGTAACCAGCCAGCCAGTACGCATAAAAGATGGACACAACGACAATGGGCGAGATAGTCGACTTCTTCCGTAGCGCTTCAATTGCAAAGACCCGACCTATATCGGTTCTGTTGGTAGATGACCAACCGGTATTTCGAAACGTCGCCCGAGCTGTTTTAGAGCGAGATGGCGCATGCGAAGTGATTGGTGAAGCCACCGACGGGATGCACGCTCTTGAAATGATGAGCAAGCTGAACCCTGACATCGTAGTTATGGATGTTCAGATGGGTGACATGAGCGGCGTCGAAGCCACACGGCGAATCCTTTCTCGACACCCACAGGCAAACGTAGTTCTAACAAGCATGGGCGCTGATTCTGAATACCCAACCCTCGCACGAGAAATCGGCGCACGGGGATTCGTTCCGAAGCGAAACCTGAACGTTTCGATGCTCCGTAGCCTAGTTGGCGGCGGACCATCAGGTGGAAACGACGCCATCGCTGCGTAAGTTTTATCGCCAATATTGTCTTATAGACCCCGATTTAGTCGGGGTTTATTTTTTTCCGAACCGATTGCCAAAGTAAATGAAAATATAAAGCGCGTAACAACCCTCAGGCACCGTGTGTATCACGTCACTGACCCATTTCGCCATTCACCAATAACCTAATCGCACGCGAGTACAAACAAACGCGTAAATAACTCACTGAGTCTAAAGCTCTGAACCGCAAGTCCTATGAATCAACCAGCGACTGAACCTACATTGGCCACAAGTCGTGGCATATTCCAAAGTCCGCTCGTGATAGGCATTGTCGCCATAACGATCATGACTGGTGCAATAATCTCATTCGGTTCGAATCTGCTGCCACAAAACACCCTGAACAGTATCAGTCAGCGACAAATTGAAGATCTCGACAGGTTCGCATCTGTTATCCATTATGGCGACGCCGAAATCACCGGCATTGGTGCACTTGATCGTTTGAGCGGTGCCGCCGCATCCGGATCGTTCGATGCGCTAATGAAGCGTGGCCTATTCGGAGCGAACGCCCAACGACTAGATCTTTACACGCTCGCTGGCGAGCCTATTTACGCCACGAGCGGCACAACTCCTGCGCTTGACGGCTCGATGCTCACAGCCTTCGACGATGCTCGCAACAATCGGACAGCCTCGATCCATATGGAGCCAGATGCCGCAACAAAGCGACTCGGCATCGAAGCGAACATACTCCAAACCTATAAGTTGATTTGGGATCAGCCTCCAGGAAATGGGCGCAACGCTCAAGCACTAATGGTCGCCGCCATCACCACGAACGTCGGTAGCGATCTCGCTATTGCCTATAAGAGTGTTTGGATCATCGCCGGTGTGTTCAATGCTGGTATGGTGCTAGTTCTCCTAGTACTGCACTGGGCATCAGGTAGAGCTCAACTCCGGTTAGAGCGAGCGAACCAAGCCTTGGCAATTCAGAACATCGCAGTTCGTGAATCGCGTGAACGCATGGTTCAGGCTGCAGATAGCACAAAACGAGCAATCGCTGAAGAACTTCATGGCACAGTGCAATCGAAACTATTTGCCGTTTGGATGCAACTCACTCAGTTCCGAGAATCCAATCTTAAAACAATTCCCGACCAGGTCGCCGAACTCGATAAGATCATCGAAGAGCTCGACCGGGTCCGTGAAGATGATATTCGTGGCATCTCCCATCGTCTCCACCCAAGTATTGTTCGGGTTGGAGCCGGAGTGGGACTCCGATCTCTCAGGAATTTCTATGAATCGATGATTCCCATCGAGTACGAAGCGAACGAAGCTGTCGTAAATCTCGAACCTGCTGGAACATCGGTCATCCCCGATAACATACGTCTTGGCGTGTACCGGATAGCCGAACTGGCAATGGGTAACGTCGCCAAACATGCCAAGGCAACCATTTGTAAAGTCGGCTGGAAATACGACGAAATAGACCAACAGCTAGTAATGTCAGTTTCAGACGATGGAATAGGATTTGACCCTGCCCAGCTTCGCCAGACCGGACTTGGGATGGTGAACATTGGTGATTACGCTGATGCGATGAACGCCACTCTTGAGATCGATTCAACACCTGGCTCCGGAACCAACCTCAAATTGGTAATTCCGTTTGTTGCACCCTCAGTAGTAAAACGATCACATGAACTACAAGAAAACACCATTGGTAATGCGCTAGGCGAAACAGGCGAACAGGCTTCCGCAGCCTAGGTTGTGGCGAGCACCTAACGTACAACGCGCATAATCCCTCAGGGTCGGCTAAACCATCGGCTATTCCCGTGTGACTCGGATGATCGTAGTCTGAAATCAGATCAAAACGAACACCTTCTGAGAGCAACACATGTACCGAGTCCTTCTAATCGATGATCAACCAATTTTCCGCGACATTATTCGAGCAATGCTCGATAAAGCTGGCGGATTCGAAGTTGTCGCCGAACGAGAAGACGGAGTCCATGCCGCCGACTCTTATCAGGAGATTCTCCCTGATGCGGTCATCATGGACGTACAAATGCCTCGGATGAACGGCTTCGAGGCCGTCGGTACAATTCTCGGCGTAGATCCACAGGCCGTGGTCATTTTGACATCGATGAAGCAGGATGATGAGTACGAACAGCTAGCTCAAGAAGCTGGGGCGGCAGCGTTCTATCCAAAACGACACCTCGATGTCGAAGTCGTTCGCATGCTTATCGAGAAACGCCACCAACAGGTCATCGCTGCTTAGGCTTGCTTCTTCTCTGAGCAAGAGCCGAGCCAAGCACGACCAATACCGCGCCCACGTATAGTTCGCCACCGACTGATTCGCCAAGAATCCACCAGCTAAAAAGCACTCCGAATATCGGTTGGCTCAGTGAGATTACGGTCACTCGTGATGGCAGATAGCGTTTCAAGAGCCATGTTTGACCAATGAAGCCTAACCCCGCGATCAAAACGCCGGTGTACAGCAACGCAACTACCAATCGAGTCGTGACAGTAAACGCCTCGTCCCCTTCAAACATCAGACTAGCGATAACAAACGTGGAAATCCCAAATACACTCTGAGCCATTAGTAGTTTGTGTTGATCGATTCCCTGTCCCAACTGCGATAGAAGCACCTGACGCCCACCAAGCAACACGGCGGAACCAAGCAGCAGAAGATCACCGATCAGAAAATCAGAACTCGAATCGGCGAATCCTTTATAGAAAACCGCCACAACCCCTAAGTAGGCGACCAGTGTTCCAAATGTTCTTGACCGCGACATTCGATCACCCGGAACTATAAAGTGCGCAAAGACCCCCGTCCAAAGTGGGAATGTTGTCGTTACGACTACTGCGTGTCCTGCCGATGTGTAATCCTGTCCAATGTTCATAAACGCTAACTGAACGGTGAACAGCACTCCGAGCAAGCCGAGCGGGACCCACTCGCGCCTCTTGATCTTGAACGATTGCTTCGTTGCGATTGCGTAGATCATAACTACGATTGCACCGAGGATAAATCGAAGATAGCCAAGCCTCAGCGGCCCCGCGTCATCGAGCCCAGCCTTATTTGCAACCGGGTTGCCGGCCCACAAAGTCGCAAGTAATAAAGCGAACGAGCCTGCTTTAATAGAAAGTGGTCGTCGTTCGATTTTTTCGATAGAAACTGACGCCTCAGGAGCGTCTTCAGATGGGGATGAAGTCATTAGTGACTAGTTGGAACCCACTGCCTGAGCCGTAAGATCAACTACACCGGGAACGTCTTCGCACCACCTCGTTACCACGACCAAATCCTTCTCAGGATCTATCACAACGCCGTTTCCACCGGCGCCAACGGCAGCAAATGTCGATTTCGATGCGTTTTTGCCGTAACGAACGCCTCCAGTATTGAGCCACCACATGTAGCCATACTGATCATTCTGATCACACGGCACGGTCATCATGTCGATCCACTTCTCAGAGATGATCTGTTTGTCACCCCAGCGACCGCGGTTCAAGTAAAGCATACCGAAACGAGCGTGGTCGAGAGTATCGACCCACAATCCGCCACCCCAATGGGCACCACCAGAGACCGATTCAGTGACTAGCCCGTCGAGATTCACCACGGAGTGATCGTCGTACCCGTGCCACTCCCAGGTGCCTGATGAACCGATTGGATCCATTACTTCCCGAGCAAGTACATCCGGGAGCGGCTCTCCCCAAACTGCCAGCAGAGCCAGTGCGGTTCGATTCACTCGAACATCGTTGTACTCCCAGTGCCCACCGGGAGCTTTTCGCGTGCGGCGATCCGACTCTCCGATAGCACCCATACCTTCAGGGTCGAGATTACGGTTCCAATCTACGATGTCGGGCTTGGTGTATAACGTCCCTTCCCATTCGGAAGTCTGCTGAAGAAGGTGCTCCCAAGTGATCCCACGATTTTGATCGGTATCAAATCCATCGATCGGTTCGCCAGAAGCGTTGTTCGTAATCGAATGACCTTTTTCGTAGTCAACAACGACATCCGAAGTGCTTCTGATCATGCCCCTGTCGAACGCTAGCCCTGCCATAGTAGCTATGTAGCTTTTTGTTGCACTAAACGTGAGATCTACTCGTTCGATATCACCCCATTCGGCGATGATGTAGCCATCTTTGACCACAACACCAGCCGGACCACCTCGATCCTTGTACGGACCCAGTTTTGCAGCCCACTCAGTCGCATCCTGACCAACAACGCTCTTGCTGGGGTCCATCGGCCAGTTGATCTCGTTGTCCTTGGCAAACTGAACCGCCTGATCGAGCTTTGCTTGATCGACACCTAGTGACAAAGCATCACGCCGTTCCCATTCACCCTGCGGTGGAAGGTATAAGTCTTTGGTCATATATGCCTTAACCTAATCTTCCAACCGTTTCAGGTACTGGCCAATCCAGTCGTACTCGACAAAATCAACGTATTCGTTCATCAATGCCTTGGTGATCGGACCAGCTGCCGAACCATCCCCGATTTTACGTCCTTGGAACGAGCTGACTCCACAGATGCACAGTGAAGTCGAAGTCAGAAAGATCTCGTCAGCAGTCATAGCGTCAAAAAGGTCGATGTCTTTCGTAACAACCGGAACATCGATTCGTTCTGCCATTTCGATTGCAGTTTCACGAGATATTCCACCAAGAACGTACTGCTCTTGTGGGGTGTAAATCACACCGTCCTTGATGGTGAATATGTTCGATCCGATACCCTCGGTCAGGAACCCGCGTGTATCAAGCAAAATCGCCCACGCCTCAGGATTCTGAGCCTTAGCTTCCATATCAGCCATGATCAGGTTGAGGTAGTTGTGCGATTTCGCTCGGGGACTAAGTGCCTCAGGCGGAGTCCGTCGAACTGCAGGAACAAGAACATCTATTCCATCTTTGTACAAACGAGCTCTAGGCTTAAGTGGCAGAGGTGCACACTCGATAATTACGTTCGGGCCACCTGCGGTCTCCCACATGTCACCGCCAACGAGGTCAACTCCGCGCGAAATTCGTTGCCCAACCCAGAAATCGTCGTCTGCAGCAAGAAGATGCAGATTGGCTTCGAGAACTTCCCGAGTCTTGGCGACCATCTCTGACTGGGTCATGCCAGGGTCGATGTCGACGTACTTGAGTGAATTGTAAAACCGACTAATATGCGACTCCAACTTGAAAATCTTGTGACCAAAAGTTCGAGTCATATCGAACACGGCATCGCCGTATTTGAAGCCACGATCCCTAAAAGGCACTTTGACTTCGGATTCGGGCACAATCTCGCCGTTAAAGTAGGCGACTCGTTCGCCTTCTCGTGGAGTAGCCATCGTTCGTTACATCCTATCTATCGATATCGGTGGTGGAGTTCGACTCCAGGACGTTCACCGGTTCGCCGAAGCAGGGCTTCAGGACGGACGCCTCACTCTTCGCAACAATCCCGCGGTCGGGGCTGCACGATGCTACGCCTCACACGCGAGTACGTATAGTTCCACACTATATATATGTATAAATATATGTATGTATGGGCGACTAGAAGGTTCAGTATAGGACGAGTAGTCCTTGACAAAACGAAGTCAAAAAAACCTCCATGCCAATCATCGATGTATCCCAGAAATCCTATCGTTCTCTAGTTAGAGCGGCACACGAACGCGGAATGAGCATAGATCGGTTCATTCAACACGTGATTGAAAACGATTTCAAAGCTGGTAATGTAGATAAATTGGTGGAATTCACCGCAGACCAGACCACAATCCACCAGCGTCAGATAACCGCAGAACGACGCACAGCGCTTTCGTCAACATCTTCGACAATCGACCCCAGTTCAGCCTTCGATGATCTTTGGTGGCGAATAGAAGAGAGCGCAGGTAAGCCGATAGCGACCAAACGAGGTCAGGATTTCACCTATGAGGTCGATACTGGATACATGACGGTCGTCGAAAGTGGCGCCAGAATCCCTCGTAGTCAGTTCAAAAAGGCCCTCAGGCAATGGCCACAGAGCGGTCCGTCCAACATGCGTGGCATCTACGCTGCCTCGATCGTGTGGGCAATACTTGCGGACGATCGTATTCTCGACAATGCTGCCTAACAGCTACCAGCGGAATCCTTCGAGTCTAAGGACCTTTTCCCATATTGCTTCCTGTACTACTTCTGGCATCTCGTTCGACCGGACATAGCGCACCAGTTCGGTAGTCGAACGTGGATCAGCCTTCTGGGCTCCGAATCCGTGTCGATAGCGCATATGCCCAGATAGACCCTGAGGAGTTTTACAAATAGCACCACAAAGAACGCAGTCGGTAGGAGGATCGACCTTCTTGCCTTCTGTGTATTTCCGATGAAGCTTTGCGATCAGAAGCTGAGTCGGTTGAGGCAGACCCGGCGTTTCAGCGAAAGAAGTTAGCGTGTCTATACGCTGCGCCTTCGCTCGATCAACCGCATCCGACCATTCGGCATTACTGTGCCTGAATCTCAAATGTCCGGCCAAACCCTGTGGAGATTTGAATACAGCATCGCACTGCGGGCATGTCGCCCGTTTCAGCGTGGATTCGGCAGTCGTTACACTTGAAGATTCAGTTGAAATGGCTTATCTCGCTCTTCCTAAGGAACTTCGTTCGTATTTTTGCTGGAATCGCTTGCTTCTATCACGTCAATGCCAGATTCTTCGGCAACTGAGTTCTCAACAAAAATCCACCACATAAAGCTATTGCCAGTTGTGTGGCCCGGAAACGGAACAACATCGAAGCGAAGAACAGTCTTGTTCGAGGTGATATACGAGCCAGGAATGTCGAACGAATCAACCCCAAAGAAGAACTCTTTATCTGAAAGTTCCCACTCGCCAACTTCAACGTCATCAGCGAATACCTTCAATGTTCCTCGCAGTGCCGCGTCGTATCTTTTGGCAACTATCAACAACTCTCCAGGAACTGAGTTGGCAGTAAATTGCTCTGAGGTAGCAAAGGTCGTAGCTTCATCTTTGATAACTCCTGATAGAACAGTCCGAAACGTGCGTTCGACTACCCCGCCCGCACCCTTAAGTTTGTATGCGTGGGCTGCTTCCGAGTACGCAGGAATAGCAACCCCATTTCCCGTATCGAGGATGTCAATTACCGATATCTGTCGCTTCAGAAGCTCAGTATCGACTGCAGCAGTTGAGTCGACGAACTCATTAACTTTCTCGTAGTCCGCCGCGTAGGCACGCATCTGAGAACCACCTAAAATGGTGTTCCGGTCGACCTCAATCGTGTAAACAGGGTCGGCGAATTCCCAGCTATCAAAATAAATCGATCTAAATACGAAGAGATAGTCGAGTTTATTCTCTTCGGCATACTCTAGCGGCGGACGCCCTATAGCGCTCGCCGTGTTCAGGCCAACCAGATCGTATGTATAGCGATTGCCGAAAAAGCGCATTGCGCCAGCATCACCGACACCGATCCGTGCATCCTCGGGAAGATTTTCATCGATCCATAGAGCCATGCCGACGTCAATATCGTGGACATTTTTTGAGTTCCATGAATAGTCGTCGGAGAGACGCTGCAAATCGCTAGGCAAAGCAAGGAATGGGAGTATCACTGCGGCAACAAAAACAATATTCAACCCGAAATTGAATATATGTGCTTCCCGTTGATCGATCGGGGCGCGGGTCTCTCTCCATTGATGAAACTTCTGCCATATCCTCAAGAATCCTAGAATCATCAATATCACTAGAATCGGGATAATCGCGTCAAGATAACGACGGGTAAAGAAGTTCCATGTATTTTCGGTCAACGGAAATGCCGAACCAACAGCGTAGGTCATACCTACTGGCAGAAAAACTAACGGAGCACCGGCAAACGAATAAGTTCTAAGAATCCATACCGCACCAATCAGTACGGCAAGCATGGTCACAGGAAAAGCGACTCCAGAGAAGAAGGAAAGATGATGGAAGTATCCCTGCAAAACATTGAATATGTTACCGAGTGGCAGTACGCCCATCTCTTGGTGCTTCGCAAGATACGTATTTGGCCACGGTGTTCCGTTTATTGTGTAGTTGTAAACGGCCCATGCTCCACCCAGTAACAACGTAGGGCCAATCAGAGCTACTAATTCACGAATATCTTCATTATTGACTAGCTCAAGTCGATCTCTTTGCCACATTCGACGTGCGACCGCCGTCACAACTGCAATTCCGAAAATTATGTAGCCCTCGGGTCGAGCGAGAATCATCAGAGCAAACAAGACACCTGTCGTTCTCAATCGACCTTGTAAGAACATCCACATTGCAGCAAGTGAAACTATGCTGAATAGCTGGACTTCCATCCCGGACACGGCGGCAAATGCATAGCTGGGTTCAACTGCTACTAGTACACCTGCGAATACTCCCAATCGGCGTTGCCGTGAAAGCTTCCACACGATTCGCATCGTGAGCCATCCCGCCAATATCGCGAAGATAACCCCGAGCAATTTTGCCGTAGCGACAATCCCAAGCCCGAGCATGCCAATAATTGCCCATGTAGAACCCACTACAATCGCCCATAATGGGCTAGTCATTCCCGACTCTGGAACTCCCGGGTTGTACCAGAGCTGCGCGTTCTCGGCGAAACTTCTGGCATAGACCATGTGAATCCAGCCATCGTCCAGCGGGAATTTATCGAACCATGACGATACCCCTGACCCCGAATTTACAAGGAATACGAAAGCAGTAACGATCTGAAGTGCTGCAATCAGCGTGTACGGCCGCCAATCGAGACGCGCTAATCTCCGAAAAACATTCGTAAGTTGGCTCCCAGTTACTTGGGTTTCTGTTGTGTGCTGAGATGTGCTAGCCATAAAAATTAGCTTGATGAGCCGATGAGTTGCTATTTGCATAACTCATTTACTTAGTGCGTAGAACACCACCAACAATGGCAGCAAGCCTAGGCAAGAACGACTGCGTCAGGAATGTCAGAGTGAGCGTTGAGACTCTCTGAATTCCTTGCTTAGTTTCTGTGATTGGATCACTCGCTCTCCACTCTTTGTTTTCCATCATCACAGCCAAGAACCCGCCGAACCTGAACCAGAATATCGTCCAGCGGTATGCAGGCATGAAGAGAAACATCCACCAATGTCGACGAATTCTCGCTTTTGCGGAGCCTTCAGCGACGACATACGCGACCACTAAATAGAGTCCTTCAACAACCATGTAGATCAGGTACATCGATAACGTGGCGCTAACGACAAGCGTCAACGGATATCCAACGAAGTACATCATCGGCAGCAAGAATGTCCAAACCACTCTCGGGAACGCCAGCGTATGGTCGATCAGTAACGATTTTGAAATTGCTAAGCCTCTTAACCTGAACGGGTGCCTCTCAAAATCTGGATACTGAGAAGCGACTTCAAGTTGTCCGCGCTGCCAGCGCAGGCGTTGAGCGTACATCGCCTTCATCGACTCAGTTGGTGAACGTAAGCAATTGCTGGAGCAACAGCGACTACGACTTTCTCGGGGAACTGCCGAGCAATAAAGAACGTCAGGTCGGTGTCCTCTGACACCGTGCGCTCGTCATACAAAAATGTCTTCAGCAACACATCTCGCCTGAACGCTGAAAATGCACCAGCAAGCGTGAATAGGCTCTGAGTTTGGCTCTGGTACTGCCTTCCGATTCGGAATCCAGCGTAGTACTCAAGAAATTCAGCTTCTGCCACCAAATATCTGAACGGGTGAATTTCGATGCGCTTGCCAGTCCGCGGGTCGATATCGGCAGGAAGCACTTCAATAGATCCCGTTGCACCAGCAACCTTTGGGTTCTGATCAAATGCTCTGACCATTTCGAGAATTGAATCGGGATGGAGCACAGTGTCAGCATCAATATTGATGATAATTTCGCCGCCCACACGATGAATACCAGCGTTTAGCGCACCCGGTTTGCCTTTATATGGTAACGATATCCAGTTAAGGCTTCCAGCAAAGCGGATCGACTGCTGCCCGGCGATCACCGCCCGTGTGTCATCGGTCGACTGGTTGTCGATGATCAACACCTCCATCTCACGATGAGGATAAGTCTGCTTTCGCAAAGACTCGAGACAGAACGGGAGGACTTTGGACGCGTTGTAGGCTGGAATCAAAATCGACACGCGTGGGTAGCGATCAAGAGGCTTCAATCGTGCCTCTACACGTGTGCTCGGCCGTGATCTATACCCTCCGATGAAGTAAGCGACTGCTGTCGTACCATCAATCAGCATCGGCACAAACAACCACACACCCCAAAAGAGGACGAATCCAACTAGTTCATCTGTCATGATTTCATCAGTTCATTGTCAATCTTGTGTTTGACAGTTCGCAATGTTGGACGGGTCATCAAGAACCAGTAAATCGCTACTACCAAAGCAAAGAAAACCGCTCTGCCGATAATCGTGTGCGATATCAATAACGACGATTTACCCATATAGTGCAACGTGATCACGATCACCATCAACCGAATCACATTCGACAAATAGGTTAGTACAACAGCGGCAAACGTGAACCAGATTCGCTTTCGCCCGTTCCAGCCAGGGTAGAAGAGCAACATTCCGGCAATCACACCGGTTTCAAGCAGACCAGATGACTCGATCGTCACTTGAAGCATCGTCCACCCAATGTCTTGTGAAATTACGAGTATTAGAATCGAACCAGGGGCGGATTGAAATATCTCGGTTGGCAGACCCAACGCAATAGACAATGCGTGAACCCCTGCAGCTACTCCAATTTGAAGAGCCGCCTCAAGGCCAGTCGCTCGGCCAACGAAGATGATGATGAACGCAAGCCCTACCGAGCCGATTATGTAGTACGGCAACCAAATGCGGTTCAACCTGAAGAAGGCAACCACCAAGGCCCAGACAACAATCAGAACACCGATCAGCCAGATGTCCATGTACGCCTTCCGCGGAACCACCAGATGACAAATATGCCGAATCCTGTGACGATCGCCAGCAGTACGGGACCGAAGATCGAAGCCGGCGACCACTGAACGTCTCCACTGTCTGGCAAACGATCCTCAATATCGTGATTTCTTCCTTCGTAACTCACCAAATACATCCGAATCACGTCACCAAGAGCGATTCCGAGATCGTTCCAATCGAGAGCAAATTCAAGACGTAATCCTCCTTCGCCCTCAGTCTCACCCCAATCATTCCACCCGCTATCACTTATCACGGCATCGGAGGCACCTTGGCGCACTCTAACTTTCACTCGACCGCCATTGTCTGGCTCATACTTAATCTCAACCGTACGATCGCCTGAATCGGTGAAGATCCCGTTGTTGTTAGTGTCGACGAATAGGAAAAACTTTCCGTCTTCGTCTTGTTCGTTAGTTCCATCAAACGGATCACCATCTTGTGTGTGGCGTTTGACCATGTGGTAATTGACTTCTTCGTTCAGGTTGTTCGCCCAGTACAACTCATGAAGATCGCCTTTGGAATCTCCAACCTGATCATCGTATGGATCAGTTAAGAATGCTTGTCCGCCCCAGTCGCTGAAAGACCCATCAATAGTGATCACTCCTGCTGGAGGGGTAGCGACCGGAGTGTTCGTCGGAGTCGGAATCACGGTCGGCACCGATGTCGGCGTCGGAGTAACAGTTGGAACTGGTGCTGGCGTGGACGTTGGAACCACAGTCGCCGTAGGGACTGGCGTTGGCGTGGAAGTTGGCAACGGTGTTGGAGTTTCAGTCGGTGCAACCGTCGGGGTCGGCGTTGGGGTTGGGGGTATCGCAGTTGGAGTGGGCGTGCCAGGCCCTACTGTAGGTGTAGGGCTAGGTGTCGGCGTCTCAACTGGAACTGGGGTCGCAGTCGGCTCAGGGGTTGGAGTCTCGGTTGGAAGCGGAGTCGGAGTTGCCGTTGGAACTAATGTTGCGGTAGGAACTGGCGTCTCTGTCGGAGTAATAGTCGGAGTCGGTGTTTCCGTTGGGGGCAAAGTCGCGGTTGGAGTTGCCGTTGGCGAAGGAGTCGCAAATATCTGAACGTCGTCCACGAAAATCTTATCGTCGTTCTTATTGCCGTTCATTACAAATTCAACAGTGAGGAAAGTCGTTGGGGTTACGCCCGCCACATCAAGATCGTATGTATATTGCGCGTATGAATTGGTGTCATCGCCGTCAGACCATGTTTGTAATACAACTGGTGATCCGCCATTCGGTGTAACCCTGACGAATGCGGTGTCGCCTGCCTCAAATCCATCTGCTTTCAACCAAAATGAAAGAGAAACCGGATTTATTTCACCAGTAACGTCAAGAGAGCGTGACATTGATCCGTCATTGCGGATACGAACGTGCCACGCACCTTGAATAGGGCCATCTTTGGTTCGTGCTTCAACACTTCCGGAAGTCGCCCAAGAACCATCGTCCCAACCGCCACCGCCCGCCAAATCACCAGATTCGAAATCATCAGTAGCATGGGAAGTGACAGCTCTCACGGTCAATACGATCAGCGCGGCAAAAATCCCAGCGATTAGTACCGCCAAGATAATTGGCACACCTGCTCTTGCTCTTGTTGGCAACATACGCGGCATCACAAATTAACTCCAGATAAGTCTATTCTGCCATCCTGTGAGTCACCCCAGAGTATGAGCAGTGTCTCATTATGGTGAACATCTGCCGACACACTGACGCTAACCAATCCCCCATTTACTACGATTCGAGCTGACATCATGAGTCCGCTCCACCAGTAAAAGTTTTGTTGAGTGAGAGGTCTTTCTTAGGTTTCCGTCTCTCTCGAATCCATCCGATTAACTCTGCTCGCCTTCCACTTGTGAGGTAGTACAACGCCGCAAGGACACCGATCACGGTTGTCACTCGACCAATCGTATAAATGGCGGTTTGGTCGGATTTAATGTGAATTGAACTTGTGCCAGCAGGCAGCTTCGCAAGTATGAGAGATTCAACACCAATTACTTCAACCGTCTCTCCATTCGCCTCAACGCTGGTACCAGAGTGAAGGCCCATCGGTAGCAGAACCCACTGCTCCTCCGGAATCGTGATATCAAACCGCCAACCTGATTCGCTCGCAACATAGTTATCAAGCGGTATTGTCAGATCACCCGAAGGCTGCCACGCGTCGTTCCCAAGAACGGACTCGAGAATCCTGATAGCCAGAGGATCGTCCGTGATGGCAGCGTGGAACATTAAATTCAATCCAACGAATATCACATCACCATCACCGTAAATATTCCGCGAAAGTGCCACTGCTTCACCAGCGATGTACTCGAACGGAATCAGGACTTCGTCCGCTCCTTGAGGTGTCACCGATCTCCAGGTACCGAACTCATCAGTAAACGGCAATAACGGACTAACTACACCGTCGATCACAGTTCGAGCCTGACTGATCTGGAGTACGGGTTCGCCATATACATCAAGGAATTTTGGTTCACGAGAAAGCGTATCGAGTGGTGCCGAAGTCAAATCAATAACGACTCGTTTCCCTCGTTCAGCTAAGTCCCTAACAATCTTTTCGGCTCGACCACGATTATCAAACGTAAATCTCGATAGAACTATCACATCGAATTGATCGAGAAACTCTGGATCGTAATCCTCAATGTTTTCTGACGTTCCTATCGTCACTTCCGGAAACAGAAAAGAAACGTTGTTCGCAGCAGTACCTATCCCAAATACTTTCAAAGGGATGACTACGGCGCGAGGTGCACCATCTTTGTGAAATAACGTGAGCCTGCCTGATGTATGGACTATATCGAATCCGTCTTTTTCGAGCTCAGGTCGAAATTTCGTATCTATGTCCGGCTGAGGCAGATAAACGACGTCGTCAGCGCCCAATCGTTCCAACCGGCTGATCGTGTATCCGAGGTGCCCTTGATCCATGCTCTGATTCAATCTGGCGAGCAACGGAGCAGTAATCGAGCCCTGAAACGCCCAGCCGAATATCTGTTCGCGTTCGCCTTCTGTGGTGAACAGCATCGCCGGTGCCGAACCTAATCTTGAAAGGTCAGCAGTCGCAACTCTCCACCCGTCAAGTTCTTTCAATTTAGCCGATACCGACGCTACATCATCAGGAATTTCACGAGTTCTGATCAAAGCAGTCGATGGCTGGAAATCCGCAAGCATAAGCAAAGGTATAGCAATGGCGGTGAATCTCATCCATCGCAAATTTGGAGATATAGAAACCTGGAACATCTTGCTAGCAACAATAAGGCTGTTGAGAATTAGCAAAAGGCTGGCAAAGCTCATAAAACGAAGTGGCCAGAAAAGCTGATGGGCAGGAAGAGCGCGCCATAACTCGACGATCAAAGTCGATCCGATCAACGTCATAATAATCGTCACAGGAACCATCGATTTGACCCAAGGATCGAGACGGCTCCACACGGGCCAAGATATTAGTGTGGCAATAACAACAGAAAGCCCTACATAAAATATTTCGTAGTTGGTCACCCGCAATCCGGGGTTAAGCATCACCGATATCGGAAATTGAGCAATCGCTTCACTGGCAGCGGCATTGTCAAGTTCAGTAATACCGCCCGTAAGCGATGGAAACATCCACCACGCACTGACAAACAATCCGGTCGTCAAAGCCGCGGCACCAATCGAAGCTGATCGCAACGGACCCCTTCCAATCAGCCAGTACGACACCGCGTACATACCGAATCCCAGTAGGAAAATTCCTGCCATCATCGCGTGCGATAACACGATCAATCCAACCATTGCGACCAAACCAGCGAAATCGCGCTTCCGACCGTTATTTTCCAAGAGATTAACTAGGAAAAAAAAGGCAGCAGGAAGCAGGGCGGTTGAAATGATTCTTGGCAGATTTCCTTCGGCGAATGCGACTCGTACGTTATCCGGGAATATGACAAAGAAAATCCCCCCAACGGTCGCCCACCCAAGCCCGATACGTGGTGCAAAAAGCAGTACCGATACACCGCCGATAACCGCCGTAATAAACAGCAGATAATTACCTGCCATGTAAATGTTGCCGGTGAATTCACTCAACCCCACCAACGAGTAGTACGTTATCGGCGGAAAGTAACGAAGCATTTGCTGCCCGCTGTACCACTCAGGGAACAAGTCTGGGTACCAAATACCCTCAGAAATCTGCTCGCGCAGGTATACGGCCTTAACCAGATGCCCCCAAGTGTCTGACGACCAAGGGTAAATGACGTTTGGATCGCGAGGAAAAACGACCTCTGCATACAGTGCGAGTGTCACAACCACGATAATTAAAATCGCGACCGTATATGTGTATCTAGATTGCCAGGACTGCATCGGAATACGAAGCCGAGTTCGTAGGACTCTCCCATACTCTTACTTGCTTCAGTCGAATATCGTTTGTAGTCAATTGCACTTTCAACCGATCAAATATCACCTTGGCGATATTCTCCGAAGTAGGTTGAATTCTAGTGAACGGTTCAACGGTATTAAGTAGCGATTCGTTGTAGTCAAGCACGATACTTTCAATCAGTTTTTTAGCATCGCCAAATCCCAATACAACTCCATCGCTGTCTTGGGCAGAGGTTTCCATAAGGGCTTCGACTCGGAACGAATGGTGATGTGGAGGACCTTGAATTCCACCCATTGTTACGAAGTGTCGAGCACCGAAGAAAGCATCGGCTCCGAGTTCAAAAACTGGTTGAGTTCTGAACTGTGGCGACACCGCGGCGACAGGCACGCCATTCGATGCCTCTGCCGGAAGAGTAATTTCGATCTCTGTATCTCTAACGACGAGTCGTATTGGTCTGAACGGGCTCGCCAGCCCCATGACGTCACGGACCAAAGCACCTGATGACGCAGCTTCAACGGCAAATATTGTTCGATGCTCTTCTTTTGATTCGACTCGTGCCCATCGAACAGAACTAAGCCCATCAAGTGCTACCAGATACATAGCTGGCTCGGTAAGGCCATCAGCGATAATCCTGATTTCATCAGCTGATTCATCGGCAAGGAGCCTGTGAAGCGGATGCTCATTCGGATCCTCTCCCAGCCTTTCAGATGCCAGCCTGAATATCGCCGATGCGTCGCGTAACGCTTCTCGAATAGTGTTCTGTGCAATCGCCGTTTCGGCTGCACCGCTTCGAATTCCGAGTAACGGTGCGGTAAGTGCCTCAAGCGGAGCACGTATCGCCGCAGAAAGGTCGAATGTATTGGCATCCTCAGCAACCGATTCTGAAAGCGGCTCCGGTTGGCGCGGCGATGCAGATTTAGAAATAACGGCTCGTTCTGGAAGGGTGTGGTCAGGAATGTGCTCAATCGAGAATCCCTCCCCAAGCATTCGCCAAATAATCGCCTGAGAATTCTTGAGGGTATTTTCCGTTTCTTCAAGTGTCATGCCCGAATCCCGTGCGATCTCTCCAATCGGGGCTTCGCTCACAACTCTCAGCCGTGCTATTTTCCTGAGCTGGGCAGGGAGTTCCTCAATTGCCTCCAAGAGTATCTTTCGCCGCGGATCAATCTTGATGTCGGCTTCAAGCTCTAACTCGCCATCGCTAACAACCGCAGTGGGAGAAATACCGTACTCAACGGATTTTGGCGGTCCATCGTAAGTACAAATACATGGACCACCCTCTACGCATCCAGAGCAGCAAAATTCCTCACCGTCATGGATGGTCGGCGCCCAGATGAAATCTGCAAAACAGTTGTAACAAGCGTGAGTTTCGCCAGACGGGCGATCTTCACGAGGTTTTTCACTTGGGGGATTTGTGGTCATTCAGATAACAGGCGGCAATTCATATAGGTTGACATCTACAACCTATATGACTCATGAGTACCTGTAAGTCATAGCTTGGTGTCGACAAGTCACAGACAGGTAAACATCGAGTCTGCCGTAAGTAGCAAATCATCACCTTGATACTTCAGTACGAGTATCGGAAAGTTGACACGCCAAAGTTGAAGACGCTAGTCGTTCGAAACTGCTAGGCGGTAACCAATACCACGCTCCGTCGCTATCGGATCCAATTCAGGTTGGACTTCCGCGAACTTGCGACGAATACGCTGAACATAAACTTTCAAATAATCGGTTTCGTCGATGTACTCACGACCCCAAACCTTTGCCAGCAACGTTTTGTGCAAAACCACATTGGGATAGTTTTTAGTCAGATGGAAAAGTAACCCATACTCGGTTTTTGTTAACTGGATTGCTGTCTCACCTGAGAAAACCCGGTGTGCAGCAAAATCGAACCTAAAATTACCCTGAACGAATGCCTCACCATCACTACCCGGTGGAGGTGCCGATGCCCGGCGCACCACCGCTTTGATTCGAGCCAGCAACTCGAGATGACTAAACGGCTTCGTGATGTAATCATCAGCACCCATCTCAAGCCCTCGAACTTTATTCAGCTCACCGCCACGGGCGGTCAGGATAAGTATCGGAACTTGAGAGGTTTCCCGAATGGATCTGCAAACTTCGAGCCCATTTATATCGGGCAAACCAAGGTCGAGAATAATCACATCTGGGTCTTCAGCAGCGAATGCCGAGAGCGCGGTAGCACCATCGGGTGCATCAACTAATTCTGCATCCGGCCACCTGAGTGCAAAGCAGATACTTACTGCTTCAACAATATCCGGGTCGTCATCGACAACTAGGACTTTCATGGATACAAGATACCTCTGGTGGTTCGTGCCACTAAGTTAGCGGAACTGAAAACCCAAATTCTGTAAATTCTTTGGGAACACTATGCACCCAGACCTTACCCGAGTGAAGCTCGACCAAGCCTTTCACAATCGTCAGCCCCAAACCAACACCCGCACCGCCTTCTACACCCTCACCAGTAATTCGATAGAAAGGCTCGAAAACGCGATCAAAATGCGATTCCCTAATTCCAAAGCCCAGATTTCTAACTGTAACAATAACCGAGTCAATTTCGGCCTCGGAATTCTCACTCCGATTTACACCGGAATTTCCAGCTGATTCTGCAGCACCTGATTTGATCGATATCAGTACCGCCTCGCCAACAGGAGAAAATTTGATCGCGTTGCTCAGCAACTGGGTAATTATCTGAGTCAGTCTAAATCCGTCCGCATCAACCTCTGGAAGCTTTGGCTCCATTTCAAACTCAATGTCGACATGCCTCAACGCTGCCGCGGTCCTGGAACTGTCGATCGCAGCCAACACTGGCACACTCATATTCATTGGTTGCTTTACTAGTGAGAGTGATCCGGTGTGAATGTAACCAACTTCCAGTAAATCCGAAGCTTGGCGTTCGAGTCGAGCGATACTACGTTCGATGTTTCCTACTAGCCGTTTTGATTCTTCAGGCCTACTTCTTATCGCTTCCGGGTCTTTTAGCAGATCAAACGAAACGCGTAGTGACGCAATTGGCGTGCGCAGCTCAGTTGCGAGCGTGATTACAAAACCAGCGTTAACAGCTGATCGGGCAAGTGATCTCTCACCTTCAAGAGTCGATGCTTCAGGCGATACATTTGAAAATTCGTGGCTTCGCTCTGGCTCTGGCTCTGGCTCTGGCTCTGGCTCTGGCTCTGGCTCTGGCTCTGG
>ERZ890510.32-NODE-32-length-115981-cov-8.706735_pt1 | contig 115981 bp, 110 predicted proteins | sample MGYA00521265_ERZ890510 | MGnify/ENA primary metagenome ERZ890510 (study PRJEB32303, sample SAMEA104408624) | aquatic metagenome | biome: Brackish water; feature: Chemocline; material: water | place: Baltic Sea | collected 2014-10-26T21:54:00 | depth 110 m ... | reverse complement strand
TCGAGTTTGGTGGGCCCTGTGGGGATCGAACCCACGACCTGCGGATTAAAAGTCCGATGCTCTACCGCTGAGCTAAAGGCCCTTCAAACTCGGCTATCAAGGTTACGACAGCAATGACTGAATAGGGAGTGCGGATTTACCCCTATTGATCGATTCGGCAAGGAAATTAATCCCTTCCAAAATTTTCGGTGAGTGACTAGCACGTTCACCAGAAGTAATGTTCCGTTTATCGAGTACCAGTTCAATTTTATTGCGCATATTCCGGTCACCCAAGCTAATATGTCGCCCATCACGAATAAATATGCTCATGCCTGTAAATTACCGGCATAGTTTCGGAGGTACACATGACTACATCAGATGCAACAGTTCGAAAGTACGATCTTCTCCTAAAGGGCGGACGAGTTATCGATCCTGCCAATAACATCGACGGTCAATTCGACGTCGCTACTTCTGGCGGGTCAATTGCTCTTGTCGGCAAAGACATTTCTCCTGCTCTCGCCCGAACAGTTGCAGATGTTTCCGGTCTAGTGGTGACACCAGGGCTAGTCGATCTTCACGCCCATTTCTATGGGTACTTTGGAGCCATCTTACCCGATGCTCACTGCCTACCAGAGGGTACGACCACCGCGGTCGATGCTGGTGGATCAGGACATCTAACATTCGATGATTTCAATGAGCTGGTGATCGCGCCAGCGACTACAAACGTTTTTGCCATGCTGAACATCGCCGGTGAAGGAATGGTTGGTGAGCCTGAGCAAGACCTCGATGGAATGGACATCGAACTTACAGCAGCCAAAATAGCCCAGCGCCCCGATGTAATCGTCGGTGTGAAAGTCGCCCACTACATGGGTCCAGGCTGGGAGCCCCTCGACAGAGGTATTCAGGCAGCCGAAGACACCGGAGTATTTCTCATGGTTGACCAATCGCCGATCCACACTCGACCAATGAACGAAATGATTCTCGAGCACCTACGATCTGGCGACATGGTGACTCACTGTTACGCGGTGAGCAAGCCAATGACAGATATGAACGACAAAGTGAAGCCGTACTTTTTCGAAGCCCGCGAACGCGGTGTGCAGTTTGATGTTGGTCATGGAGGTGGTAGCTTCTCGTTCCGGATTGCTAAAGCCGCAATCGAGCAGGGATTTGTGCCAGATACGATTTCAACAGATATGCACCGACCCAGTATTCTTTCAAATCAGGCAACGATGCCAGAAACGATGACGAAGTTATTGGCGTTAGGTATGGAACTTCCCGACATAGTAAAGCGTTCGACATGGGACCCTGCGCAAGCGATAGGTCATCCCGAACTAGGGAATCTGGGCCAAACTGCTCCAGCCGATATCGCTGTGCTCAACATTACGGAAGGCGATTTCGGACTTGTGGACAATGGAACTACTCAACGGGTCTTCAAGGCTAACAAACGAATTGTCTGTGAAATGACGGTGAAAAATGGACGAGTTGTTTGGGACAAAAACGGCAGATCACGTGATGATTGGTCATCTACTCCGCCAATGAATCCACTGATTTAGTAGGGATTTTATCCAGAATGACGACTCCCAAATACGATGTGATCGTAGTCGGTGCAGGATCGGCGGGTGCAGTCGTTGCCACCCGCTTATCCGAAGATCCGTTTCGCCACGTCCTGCTTGTCGAAGCAGGTCACGACTACGCAAATATCGATGATCTGCCCGATGAAATTAAGCAAGGTCATGCTACTGGAACGGACATGACCATCGATCCCGAGGGTGAGCACAACTGGGCATTTACGGCAAAGGCGACTCCGCTTCACACTAATATGCAGGTACCAAGAGGTAAGGTCACCGGTGGTACAAGTGCGATCAACGGTCAAGTCTATCTGAGAGCGATTCCTGAGGATTACGAGCTTTGGGTTGCCGAAGGGAACGATGAATGGTCATACGAGAAAACTCTGCCCTTCATGAAAATGCAGGAGAACGACCTTGACATCTCCGACCAGTATCACGGAAACAGTGGCCCAATAATCGTTCGCAGATACCAACCTGATGAGTTGTTCGACGATCAAGCAGCGTTTATCGAAGCTGTGACAGCCGCCGGGTTTACAACGACGAGCGACCACAATCACCCAGCATCGACCGGCGTGGGCCCACTGCCACTAAACAATCCGAACGGCATCCGCTGGAGCACGGCATTAGGGTATTTGGCGATGGCGCGAGATCGGCCGAACTTCACACTTAGTGCCGACAGCCACGCAACTCGAGTTCTTATCGACGATAAAACAGCTGTCGGAATTGAATATGAAAAAGACGGTAAGCTTCACCAGGCATTCGCGAAAGAAGTGGTTCTGAGCGCTGGACCGATTGGCTCCCCTCACTTATTGATGCTTTCTGGTCTGGGTCGTAAAGAACAACTAGAAACAGTAGATATCGGAGTTATTGCAGATATGCGAGGAGTTGGTCAAAACTTACGTGACCACCCATCGGTCCACGTCCGATGGCGAGCTGAGGACGACTTTCCTATGCCCGGTGTTGAGGTTGGACCGCAGAAAGTAGCACTGCGATACACAGCTCGTGGATCAGAACTTCGCAACGATATGGTCGCAGTCATGCGGTGGAGTTCTCATAATCGTGAATTCCTGATGAGTGCCGGACTATATCTAGCGAAAGCGGTTGGAGAAATGAGATTAGTATCGAGTGACTCACATCAACAGCCTCAACTCGATTACCACCTTCTCGATCATCCAGCCGATCTCTCTCGAATGCGTGATGCTGTGCGAATGCATATCGAATTCGGAAAGCACTCTGCGTACAGTGGGATTCTTAACGAGTTGATCGATCCACTTCCGATTGATCTAGAATCTGATGAAACGCTCGACCACTGGTTGTTAAGTCGCGCCGCTACGATGCACCACATATCGTGCACTGCAAGGATGGGAACGAAATCCGATCCGATGGCAGTCGTAAATCAATACGGTCAAGTTCACGGTATTAATGGACTCCGAATCGCCGATCTTTCGATCATGCCCGATTGCCCGCGCGCAAACACAAACGCACCGGCGATCACAATTGGCGAGCGTATCGCTGCATTTATGACCAGTTAGCGGGTTTTTAATGCGTTATTAGATACTACTGACAAATGTGACGCAATTCTTGAGTTAGCTGAACAGCTGCAACTCATTGACCGGCCAGTAGACGGACCATGCACGTCCAACCAGTGCATCAGCCGACACGAAGCCCCAGTTGCGAGAATCGACGGATACTCGCCGATTGTCACCGAGAACAAAATACTCGCCGGGTGGCACCTGAACCGGGTAATTTTCATGCCGTCGGGCAGTCGTCACGGAAACCCACTCTGTCTTCTCCCCATTGATATAGACGGAATTGCCATCGAGATCGATCCAATCACCTGGAAGTCCGATGATCCGCTTTACGAAATCGGTGTCTGAACCGGTCGGTGGATGAAATACCACAATATCGCCGCGTTTCGGACCACCGAATAAGTAATTCTCGTCGCCGAACAGGCTGAACGGTGACTGGGTGTACACAAACCGATTGACCAAAAGTCGTTCGTCCTGCACCAATGTCGGCTCCATCGAGGAACCCTCAATCAGGAAACTTTGGGTTGTTACTTGCAGGATGAGGAAAATCACCACCGCCGTGATGATCGTTTCGCCTGTATCCCGTAGTGCTGCCCGCATGTTGTGCCTTTTGAGTGTTCATAGTGAAAACCAGAACCGTAATTCGCTCTCCTATGAATATAGCAAGCTGAGTGCCAGTTCCACGTAATCACCAAGTAACGTTTCGATCACCGAATGCCGAAATAGTAAGCTGCTAGTAGGATTGAGGTACAGACACACCCTGCATCGTTACAAAATGACCAGTTTCGACGAACAGCGACTAATACAACTCACCCGCGATGGCGACTACGATGCTTTCAACCGTCTCGTAATCGAATACCAAGACGCGGTGTTTGCCGTCGTGCTTCGTACAGTTCGGAACCGTGCCGTTGCCGAAGACATTACTCAAGATACATTCATCTCTGCGTTTCGCAAGATTTCGAGTTATCGCGGAGGAATATTTCGTGCTTGGTTGTTTCGTATCGCTAAAAACGCCTCCCTTGACTATTTGAGAAAAATCGCCAGACGATCCGAGACTTCCATAGATGAAGACATCGTCTATTTTTCAGAAACAGTCAGTGATGATAAGCAGGATCCAGTGGCAGACGCGTTGAACGCAGAACTCGCTCGATTAATTGAGCACTGCATGAGCGGGCTATCGGACGAACATCGTTTTGCGATGGTGTTGATCGATGTCGAGGGTTATCAGTACGACGAAGCAGCTGAATCGATTGGCGTTTCGATTGGTACTGTCAAATCACGATTAAACCGAGCCAGAGCGCGGATGCGCGACTGTGTTCAGCAAGATCCGGAACTTTTACCCGCATCAATGCGTCTATATAACAAGGAGAACTAAATCATAGTGGCTCGCAGGCTTCTAAATCGGCTTACTGGCCGTACATATTCGAGCAATGACGCAGTAAATGCGTACGTTGAGGGAACCGCTTCATCCGATGAGATTCGTCTTGTTAAAGAGATGGTGCGGAAGAACGTTGCGCTCGAAAAAGACCTCTACACGCAGCAGGCATTACGGGCTGTTCTCGGCAAGATTGAGAAGATTGAAGCACCTCGCTCGTTTGCTATTACGCCGGAGATGGTTGCTGCCGCAGCAGGTAGTGATTCTTGGCTTTCACGCTTAGCGGAAGTATTTGAAACTCAGCGAACACTTGCACTCGCTCCTGCAATTATCGCTGTGATCGCTGCTTTGAGCGTGGCGTTGCTGACAATTGGAGACATTACGGGTGTGGTCGATCAATCCGATTCATCTTTCTCAATGGCGGCCATCGCCGAATCAGACAGTACCATCAGCGGATCAGCTACTGGTTCGGATGGGCCTACCGGGGCTTCAGGTGCGCAAGGAAATCCTGGGTCACCGGGATCGCTTGGAAGTTTTGACCAGTCTGCCGTTACCACTGAAATGGCAGCAGCCGTACAAGCGCCAACGAGTGCTGACGCAGGCCTGGGTTTAAGTGTTCCCGAGCCGACAGGCCAAGCGGATTCGGCACCCTTTGAGAGAACCGTCGATGATGCTGGCGGCACTGCACTGTTGGTCATACCCGAAGGAAATGCAATTGGCGAGCTCTCTACTACAAAATCAGCTGGTCCAGATGAGTCGATAGCGAACAATGACCTTATCCCCAGTGATGCACCAACATCACCCTCCTTGGGGACAGAGTTCGCTTATGGCGGTGAATTAGTCTCATCTCCGAGCTCGAACAAGGGTATCTCGTTGCCACTGCGGCAACTTCAAGCGGGACTAGCGGCACTAGCTGTTGCTGCAATTGGCGCATGGGTTGGACTCCGGCGAGCACGCGGCGAGTAGTTCACAAACCAGAGTGCATCGGTGCGCCATCATTGATCGGCCTTTTTACTCGTATCAGCCATCTTTGCAGCATTACAGCTTGTTCACGAATCTAAAGCTGCACGCAATGACCGTTGGGCGATCCACATTTGAAACATCAAATGGAACAAATCAGGTGGTTCTATCGTCTCTACTTATGACAGCCACAAATCACTACAGGTCAAATGTGGACGAGTCACGAAATATGTTCAGGCGGTTCAGAGTTCATCAGTGAACATCTAAACCAAAAGTAAAAAAATCGAGGGAATCAGTCATGAGAAAAAACAAGTTTCGAAAACCCACTGCATGGTTACTTGTGTCTGCCATCGCAGTGTTCTCGCTGGCAGCAGTTGCGTGCGCCGATTCGTCAGTTAATAAACCGGTTGACAACAACGATGATTCACCCACAATTGGGGCTCCAGCAGGGGTAATCGGTAGCGTTGGTTCTGGATCATCGAATTCATTCCCGACGAGTAGCGGACAAGCAGTGGCACCCGAGTACAACGCTACTGCTATTGAATCCTACCCGGTAGGTACATCAGGCGGATACGGAATTGCCTCAGCCTACAATACTCAGTCGAGTGCAGCGAGCTCAGGAATCTGGGTCACTGGTCAGGGAACAATCGAAATCCCAGCTGATGTTGCACAGGTTTCGATTGGTGTTGAGTCTCGCGAAATCACCGTTGCAGCAGCACGTCAAAACGCCGCGGATGCAATGGAAAACGTACTGAACGCCATCAAGGAAAACGGCGTTTCAGAAGATGATATTGTGACCACAAACTTCAACATTTATCCTGAGACGCAATGGATCGAAGTTTCCGACGCGCTTGGTCGGCACAGCGAACCTCGAATTACAGGCTACACGGTGAGCAACACGGTGCTAGTCACCGTTCGAGATATCGATAACCTGAGCCCAGTGGTCGACACGGCAGCGACAGCTGGTGGCGACTTGATCAGGATCAACTCGATTCAGTTCACAGTCGACGACTCGTTAGCATTCGGTGCTCAGATTCGTCAAATTGCCGCAGCCGATGCACTTGCCAAGGCTGATCTATACGCCCGAGCAATGGGTGTAACACTCGGGCCACTGGTTTACCTAAGTGAAATCGGCAGCTCAGTGCCGATGACAACAAACTACCCACAGGCTGAGATGGCGATGGACGGAGCTTCATTCAAATCGACTCCGATCTCGTCGGGTGACGTGAACCTTTCGGTAACGGTTCAAGCGGTATTCGCAATCGGCGGGTAGTTCTTCTACACAATTACGAAAGGGCGGATTACTCCTTGGAGAATTCGCCCTTTCGTAATTAACTCGTTATCTGTAATACCCGCAATGTTCTACCAACGCATACAATTTCGTAGCCAGCGTGCGGCTGGCACAATCGTACGATTACATCACGACGAGGGAAGTTCGCATGGTCCTTAGCGACCGATCGATACGGGAAGCAATCGAAGCCGGCCGAATTGGAATTGAGCCATATTCTGATCGCGATGTTCAGCCTGCCAGCGTCGATTTCCATCTGGCGAATAAGATACTTGTGTTTCGAAATTCCACACTACCGTACATCGATCTTCGCAAGGATGTCCCGAACCTCACCGACGAAGTAATCATCGTTGATGATGAACCTTTTATGCTGCACCCGGGCGAATTTGTCCTCGGTAGCACCCTCGAGAAACTGAGTCTGTCAAACGATTTGGTGGCTCGAATAGAAGGTAAAAGCTCACTTGGTAGATTGGGGCTGATGATTCACTCAACCGCTGGGTTTATCGACCCAGGTTGGTCGGGCAATTTAACACTCGAACTGACGAACGTTTCACGACTTCCCATTACCCTCTACTTTGGAATGCGGATCGGTCAGATTTCGTTCCAGCAGATGACGACCGAGGTTGATCGACCATATGGGTCGAAGGAACTCAGCAGCCGTTATCAAGGTCAAGAGTCGCCAACTGCCAGTCGGGCCCATCTCGATTTCGACAGTCATATCAAACGTTCATAGTCCGGTATTGAGGTCTCGTTATCTTCAGTCCACTCGATAGAGCACTAGAACTCGCTGAACACGCGATGGGTGGTGTAGCACCACGACCCGCCGTAGGTGCAGTTGTAGTTCGAGATGGCGAGATTGTGGGTCAAGGCGCTACCGAACCACGACCGGGTCAACATGCTGAGCCTATAGCACTCGCTGAAGCTGGCGACCGAGCGAAGGGTGCAACACTCTATTGTTCTCTTGAACCACATGCTTTCCAAGGCGTCGCCCCACCCTGCACCGACGCAATTATTGCGGCTGGAATCACGAATGTGGTGACTCCACTGGAGGATCCTAACCCAATCGTTTCGGGGAACGGGTTTCGACAATTGCAAGCAGCGGGGATCGAAGTAGTTCGAGAGGTTTCGACATCGCAGATTAAACGTGCAGAGCGTCTAATCGAGGGTTTCGTTCATCACCTAAAGACACAACGACCACTAGTGACTCTCAAGTTGGCGATGAGTCTTGATGGCAAGATCGCCACGCGCACCGGTGAATCACAGTGGATCACGAACGAGGCGTCCCGTGCCAAAGTTCATGAAATGCGTCGACAGACTGATGCACTTATTACCGGGATCGGCACAATAATTACAGATCAGCCTAAGCTCACAGCACGAGATTCCGAGGGCAATCCAACTGGTCGACCGCTGTTGCGAGTCGTAATAGATACCAACGGACGAATGCCTTCTGATGCCCCTCTAGTGAATGAACCCGGTGACGTGCTTTGGGTAGTGGGAGAAAATGTTAATGTCAGCCCATCCAGCAGCAACGTCACCGTGCTCAAAGCGTCGTTAGTTGCAGGGAAAGTCGATTTAGCGGTTGTGATCGATGCTCTCGGTACAAAGGGTCTTCATAATGCAATGATCGAGGCGGGAGCAGGGCTTGCAGGTGCATTCATCGAAGGCGGCCTAGTAAACAAAATCTCTGTATTCATCGCTCCGAAAATTATTGGTGGAAGCGATGCTCCAGGACCACTCTCAGGTACCGGCGTATCTTCAATACACGACGTTCTTACTCTCGAAAATGTCACCCACACCATGATTGACAGCGATATTCTGATTGAAGGCTACGTTTCGAACCTAGATTAGTACGCTCAATTCTCATATCAATGGCGCACAGGTATAGACCGAACAGGCAAAACTAGGAAATGTTTTCAGGAATCATTGAAGAAATTGGTACAGTCGAATCGTACGATGGCGCAACTCTTGTCGTTCGAGCGAATCAAGTACTCGACGATCTGAATATTTCGGAGTCGATCATGGTCGCTGGGGTGTGTCTGACGGTTACATCACTCTCAGAAGCTGGTTCCACCTTCACGGTCGAAACCGTACCGGAGACACTGAAGCGTACCAACTTTGAGGATTTGAAGCCAAGCAGCCAAGTGAATCTCGAACGATCATTGCGATATGGTGATCGTGTCGGCGGTCATATGGTGCAAGGTCATGTTGATGGCGTCGGCAGAATTCGCTCGGTCATTGAAGACGGCAATTCGAGAGTGATCGTTATCGAAGCTCCAAAGAATATAATTGAAAACGTCGTTGAGAAAGGCTTCATCACGGTCGATGGAACCAGTCTCACGGTTGTAGATCGTAATCCCGACAGTTTCAGCATCGCAATAATCCCGTACACATACGATCACACAACGTTAAACGAACGACTCGAAGGCTCGAAAGTAAATCTTGAAGCCGATGTCACAGCCAAATATGTGGCGAATTTAATCCAGCCTTACTTAAACAACCTGCCCAATTAATTACACTGCAAACGACACAATATGACGACCAACCCGCATATACCTGACACCGTTGAAGCTCGTGCAATCGAATCTGTCGAACGAGCAATCGAGCAGATTAAAAGGGGCGGAATCGTAATTCTTGTCGATGACGAGGATCGCGAGAACGAAGGCGATATGGTGATGGCGGCGCAGGACGCAACCGCCCAAAACATCACACTGATGAATATGGAAGCGCGTGGGCTTATTTGCACCCCTATGGTTGGAGATGATCTTGATCGCCTTGGCCTTCCGATGCAGGTGCCGAAAAATACGTCTGAGCATCGAACAGCATTCACGGTTACAGTCGATTCGAAGTTCGGAATCACGACCGGAATCTCATCAGCAGATCGTGCGCACACAATTCAATTATTGGCCGACGAAGAGTCGACGGCAGCAAATTTTGTGCAGCCTGGCCACGTGTTCCCACTCCGTTACGAAGAAGGCGGTGTGTTGGTTCGCGCTGGTCACACTGAAGGTTCAGTCGACCTAGTCAAGCTGGCGGGAAAGCACCCCGCAGCCGTAATCTGCGAAATATTGAACGACGATGGCACTATGTCTCGTCGACCTCAACTTGAGGAAACTGCCAAAAATCACAATTTTCCTATCGTGACAATTGCGGATGTAATTGCTTACAGGATGAGTCACGAAAAGCTGGTGGAGCGGGTCGCTGAAGCACGCCTCCCAACCGCGCATGGCGTGTTCAAGGCGGTTGCATACAAGAGTTTTGTCGATCCATCAGAGCATATGGCCGTATACATCGGCGAGATCGACGATTCTGAGCCGGTACTCGTACGAGTTGAATCAGAATGTCTTACAGGTCACGTGTTCGGCAGCACACGTTGCGATTGTGGTGATCAAGTAAATATGGCGTTACGACAGATCGCTGAAGCTGGACGTGGAGTTCTGGTCTACATGCGACAGGAAGGTCGAGGGATCGGACTTCTTAACAAGCTCAAGGCCTATGAGCTTCAGGATCAGGGACTGGATACAGTCGAGGCGAATCTTCGACTCGGCTTTCCTATGGATCTTCGTCGATACGGTGTGGGTGCTCAGATTTTGAAAGACCTAGGTGTTCGGCGCTTCAAGCTGCTTACAAATAATCCGAAGAAAGTCATCGGACTCGAAGGTTTTGGGCTCGAGATGATCGAGCAACTTCCATTGGAAGCGCCGATCAATGACGAGAACCGCTTCTATATGCAGACAAAAGTCGACAAGATGGGGCACGACCTAGAGATGAATCCACCTACTTCCAAATCGGCATCTACAGATGACGAGGCGGGAGATTAATGTCACCTCACAGTATTGATCAGAACCTTTTTGGTAAAGGGCTCGGAATCGCTGTAGTGACAGCGAGGTTCAACAGCTATATTACCGACCAAATGACTGAACTCACTGTGAATAGACTAGGTGAGCTCGGTGTTGCTTCGGAAGACATCGTGCTTGCCAAAGCTCCGGGTGCTTTTGAATTACCACTTATCGCGCGGCGGCTGGCAGAACGTGGTGATATCGATGCAGTTATTTGCATTGGAGCTGTTATCCGCGGGGATACTGATCATTACGAATTCGTCGCCAGAGCTGCGACGCAAGGCATCGCACGGGCTGGCGACGATTCAGGCAAGCCGGTGATCTTCGGTGTGCTCACCACGAACAACACCGAAGATGCGGTAAAGCGCATAGCGCACGCTAGTGGATACGCCGACGCTGCTGTCGAAATGGCGAACACAATTCGCCAGATCCACGAACTCTCATAGGCTTCACGCTCGGCACAACCGAAGCCTAGCGATGTTCCATTTTCATTGCACGAATCGAGCCACTTTCTGCTTCGAGATTCTCCTCCACACCTGCTAATCTGCATCTATGCCGGGTGATTCAGCAAACTTTGAAAAAGAACGGGTGATATTCCACGTTGATCTCGATGCGTTCTACGTTGAAGTCGAACGCCAGAACGACCCGTCATTGTGCGGTAAACCGGTTGTGATCGGCGGGATAGGTCCTCGTGGGGTTGTCGCCACTGCCTCGTACGAAGCACGTAAATTCGGCGTCCGCTCGGCAATGGCGACAACAGTGGCGCGTCGACTTTGTCCACACGCGATCTTCATGCGCGGTAATCACGGGTCGTACAGCGATTTTTCCAAGAAGTTCATGAACATTCTCAGGGAGTACTCACCGAACGTCGTGCCAGTGAGCGTCGATGAGGCGTATTTGGATATGAGCGGGACCGAGCGTATATACGGTCAACCGATCGAAGCCGCCGACATGATCCGCACTGCAGTACGAGAGCAAATCGGTCTGCCTGCCTCGATCGGCATTGGCCCAAGCAAGCTCGTTGCCAAGGTATCGACGGAGCACGCAAAACCTGACGGTGTATTTCAGGTTCGACAACAAGAGGCTGAAGCTTTCTTTGCTCCACAAACGGTCCGGAATCTTCCCGGCATTGGCCCGAAGGCTGGAGAAGCTCTGGCAAAAATCCAGATCACAACTCTTGGGCAGCTTGTGGCAGCTCCCATGGGCTCGTTACGACGAGTGTTGGGACCGAATCATGCCGACTATATTCGCCGTCGAGCACAGGGAATTGACAACGCTCCACTGAAAGAACGTGTCGCCGCCAAATCGATTAGTTCGGAGACCACGTTCGAGATAGATGTATCCAGTCGATCCGAACTTGAAAAAGTTTTGAAAAAACTGAGCGAGCGAGTTGGCACTCGATTACGTAGATCGGGTCTACAAGCTAGAGGAGCCAGCATCAAACTTCGATATGGCGACTTCACGACCATCACTCGACAGCGAACTTTTGTGGCTCCAGGCAACGGTGATCAGTTGATATACGACACTGCCAACACTCTGTTGGTTACTGCGATGCGACAACGTGGCGATGCAATTCGGCTTGTTGGAGTGGCGGTAAACGGCTTAGGAGAACTGGTCACCCAGCTATCACTACTAGATCAAAACCCCTTGGCCGATTCGGATACCAGTAAAACACTCGATGCGATACGAGAACGATATGGCAACGAGTCGATTACGCGTGGACTGACATAAAGTATTTTTCTCTGGATCGACAATTGCGATACCCGTGTTAATAACTACCGCTTTAAGGGTTCGATAGAAGCCCCGCCTCTTTGGCAGCAGCCATCACGATTGGTCGTTGCTCGGAAGTAAGATCCATCACTGGTGGAATCGGGTGACCACAGTCGATTCCAAGCCGATCCGAGAGAATCATCTTGGTCACACCTGCAGGTGCCCCAAACATTCGTACAACATCAACGATCTTCTTGGTGCCATCTTGCAATCGTTGAGCAGTCTCAAAATCACCACGCTCCCATGCACCGTACAGTTCGGCGTAGTGCCAAGGAGCAACGGATAGCGGAGCATCGACTGTTCCAATCGCCCCCATAGTCAGTGCAGGAAGCGGCAATGCACCGTTCCCTGAGAAGCACTTCAGACCCATGTCAGCAAATGCACGAATGTCACTAAAGTTGACCGCCGAGTGCTTCAGACCAATCACCGTCGGCACTGCTGCAACAATCTTCTCCATAAACTCTGGTGTCGTTTCAACCTGCGTGAGCTGTGGCAGGTTGTACACGAAGAACGGGAGGCCATCAGCGGCATCGGCGACTCTCTTGTAGTGGTCGATCGTCATCTGATCGTTACCCTTGAAGAAGAATGGCGGTACACAGCAGATCGCATCACAACCGGAGTCTTTCGCAGCCTTCGCACCTTTGGCAGCACTCTCGGTACTAATCGCACCAACGTGCATAATCGAAAGCCCTTTGCCCGAGATCGTTTCGCCAGCAATACGAGCGGTCGTCTCACGCTGTAGTTCGCTCATTACAGGACCTTCACCCGTGGAGCCAGCAACCCAGAATCCGCCCACGCCGTGAGCAAGATTGTCTTCGAAGATCGCCCGCAGCGCCTCTTCGTTGATCCTACCGTCAGCATGAACGGGGGTCGGATTCGCCGGGAATACACCCTTCCACTCCAGCCCTTTTCCGGATGCGTGTGCTCGTTCGGCAGCAGTTGCGATCATCGCCATCCGATATCCTCCAAAGGTATTGCCTCAATTATTTGAAGGCGACAGTCTAGCTGTTAAAACTCTGAGAGTGTTGAGCTTCGTCCTTTCAATGAATACGGAAAATTCTGAATCTGACCAGTGAACAAAAGATTCGCAGAATTTTGACTGCCCATTTATTAGGCGAATACGTTTCACCTTGCTAGTATTAACCGCTGTTCGCAGATGCCGATTCGTCTAGCGGTAAGACACCAGACTCTGAATCTGGTAACCCAGGTTCGATCCCTGGATCGGCAGCCAAGACAACAGGGCCCCATCGTCCAGAGGCCCAGGACACGGCCCTCTCAAGGCTGAAACAGGGGTTCGAATCCCCTTGGGGCTACCACAGGTAGCAAGCAAAAAGCGGTCGGCACATGTGCTGGCCGCTTTTTGCTATTTTCGAATATCGGTACACGAAATAACGAAAGTAACGACCGTTATTAAAATGACGACATCATTCTCTGTACAAGGGGCACGATTTGGTACGTAGTCACAGCGGTCACATGGGCGGCTCGATAGACGAAGCTCCAAAACGCCCTATAGCCCGCAAGACACTTATTCGGGTTTCAAAACTCTACCAGCCGTATCAGTCAGCGCTCGTCACCGTGGCGATTCTGATCGTGATTTCGGCGTTGCTGATGATCGCCACGCCGCTTCTCATTCGGCAGATCATCGACGATGCAATACCGAACTCCGACCGTACAAACTTGTACTGGCTAACAGGTTGGATGATCGGTATCGCAGCTGTCAGCGGTGCCATCTCTTACGGCACAAACTACCTCAACATGCGAACTGGGCTTACTGTGATGGAAGACCTTCGCCTGACCGTATACGCCCATCTTCAAAAACTGCCTCTTTCGTTCTTCACCTCAACCCGCACCGGTGATCTACAGACTCGCATTTCGAGCGATGTGGGAAGCACCCAGATGCTTCTTACAGACACCCTTGGGGTATTGCTGTCGAACTCCGTAATTGTAATTTCAGCCGTCGCGGCGATGCTCATCATATCGTGGCAGCTATCGATAGTTGCTCTTGTCACATTGCCGATATTTACGTTCGCAATGTTCAAAGTTGGCAAGCGCCGGCGAGAACTAACGCGCCGAACTCAGAAGTCGCTTTCGGAACTTACTTCTCGAACGGGAGAGACTCTTTCGGTGTCAGGGGTGATGCTTTCGAAGACGTTTGGACGTGAAGCTGATCAATTAGTTCAGTTTAAGCAGAACAGCTCGGAACTGACAGTTTTGAGTCTGCGTCGGACAATGACGGGTCAGCGTTTTTCGGTAGTTATGCAAACGTTTTTCACGATGACTCCAGCGATTATTTGGCTGATTGGTGGTTATTTCATCATCGATACACAAAGTTCGATCACACTCGGCGACATTGTGGCCTTCACAGCAATTCAGGCAAGGCTGTTGTTTCCAATGGCAGGTCTGTTTATGCGGGGGGTTGAAATTTCCAGTTCGATCGCTCTGTTCGATCGAATTTTCGAATATCTCGACATTGATCCGAAGATTAAAGATCCTGCGAAACCTGTTTTGGTCGATCCTGCGAATTTCAAGGGAGTAATCGAATACCGCGGAGTTGGATTTAAATACATAGAGATACCAGTCAGCACCAAGGACCAATTACTGAAAGAAAAATCATCCCCATTCAGCCTCAGCAACATCGAATTCTCTGTTCCTAGTGGCGGACTCACAGCGTTGGTCGGTCCTAGTGGAGCCGGTAAGACATCCGTTGGCTACCTGCTTGCTCGCTTATACGACGCTGACACAGGCTCTGTGTCGATAGACGGAATCAATGTAAAGAATATGGCACAGGCCGATCTTTCGAAATTGATCGGCGTCGTGTCGCAAGATTCGTTCATGTTTCACGCTACCATTCGGGAGAATCTTGTATTCGGGAAGCCACACGCATCTGAGCAAGAGATGATCGATGCAGCGAAGGCGGCTCAGATTTTCGATCTCATAGATGGACTTCCAGAGAAATTCGAAACCGTCGTTGGTGAGCGTGGATACCGATTGTCTGGCGGAGAACGTCAGCGTCTGGCGATAGCACGAGTAATTCTCGCAAACCCACGAATTTTGCTGTTGGACGAAGCCACGAGTTCGCTCGACACGCTCTCTGAACGAATGATTCAGCAAGCTCTGACCCGGCTGCGAGAGGGTCGCACGACTGTCGCCATCGCTCACCGACTTTCGACAGTAATCGCTGCTGATCAGATTCTTGTCATGCAAGCTGGAAAGATTGCTGATCGAGGGACCAATGACGAGTTGCTCGAACGCTCGTCGCTGTACCGCCGTCTATACGAAGAGCAGTTCACCGCGATTCCTTCGCTTTCCTAGGTAGCTCGCTGTTTTAGGGTGTACATTTTCGACGTGCAACAACGAACACGTGGAGAATACCTGAATGTCCCAAAGTCACACAGGCAAACAACCCCTGAGACCCGTTATGGGTCTACGACCGCCCAACGACATCATGTTCGAGGAGTCGTTCTGGGATGAATTGGCAGATGCAGGTGTCAAAGAAATCGCCTTGCAATGGCTGTGTTTACTCGACGATCAGGCTCCCGAAGGCGAAGGCAACATCTACCCGCAGCCAGAGGACGGTCATCCTCGAGGTCTAGAGGCCATGGGGGGAAAACGTGTAAAGCGGGTTCCGACCGCAGCATTCAATCCAACTCCGGAATTCTACGATGGGCTTTCATGGCAGCCACCGGGTATGCCCAATCATCTAGCTGGGCAATCAGAAAAGCTCTCATCTGCACTTGAAATGGGTCGATCAAAAGGATTCACGATCTACACGGTAGACGACAAGGGGTACTTCCTTCATGGAGGATTTGGATCAGGAAAACTCGACCTAGCAAAACGCGCACCGAGTTTCACTGATCCCGATATGCCAGCGATGACAGTCGCACGAGCACGTGACACGGCGAAGCACTTTCCACAGGTGACCGGTCTACTGCTTGACGGACCCGATTTCAAATGGGAGATCAAGCCCGGACACCGCGACGATCTATGGGTGGAGCCCATCGATACCGAAGAAAACCGTACATTTGCTTCTAATAACGGAATGGATTTCCAGAAAGTCCTCGATGGCCGAGAGCATTTCAAAGAATTTCTCCATGGATTTAATCCGGACTACGCACGCACGTTCATGGCGAAAGCTCACGGAGCACTGGCGAATCATGATTGGTGGCGCGATCACCCAAAGTTCAATGACTGGTATTCGTTTAAACAAGCTGCGATCGAATGGAGTGTGAGCAGTTCGTATAAAGGTGTGAAGGAGCATCTTCCGCACATACAGGTTGGGAACTCTTCTCGATTACCATTTGCCGAGCCGCTTACAGGGCACAACACGACCCGTAAGCAGAAGTACATCGACTTTCAACAGCCGAAGCAGTACTGGTGGTCAGGTGGAGTCGCCGGCTTCAGGGGAACCATAGTGAATTGGGTTGAAACGCTCGTCGATTGGAACAGTGGACTCGATCATGATTTGGCTTCGGAACTCTTCGGATCGATATTCGACTATCCGCTAGCAGCAAGCTATCCAGTCAGCGACTACAACGGTGAAGCGACCGACGAGTGGTTCACCACCGGAGTACGAGACCAAACTGCCAAGATGCTCACGAACAGTGGTGGTCAAGAACACTTCATGCCGTGGGTTGGGCTTGAGCACTTTGGGTCGAACTGGCTGACGGCAAGCGAGCTAGATCGGTTGTTAGCCGAGATGCAATCGCAGGGCGCAACTCGCTACTGCTACTTCATCTACAACTCGATGAAGCCCGAGATATGGGATGTAATTCAAAAGTACAGCCGGGAATAGTCATCTGTCGGAGTTCGTGCACCTTCTGCCAACGAAAAGGATTTCGGGATGCTGAATATCTAACTCACTGGTGGTCTTTTATCGGCCCAGGGTCGAGCTTCTTCGAAGGCGGCGGAGGCTGCGAAGACTGTGACTTCATCTTTCATGTCACCAACTATCTGAAGTCCGATCGGAAGACCTCCCGACGAGAAACCTGCAGGAACTGAAGCACCGGGGTTCCCTGTGAGATTGAATAGGTATGTAAACGGCGTAAAGCCCCAAAGTCGGTGAGGAACTTGCTTCCCGCCGATCATTTCTGGTGCATCTCCGATGTCGAACGCAGGCACAGCGAGCGATGGCGAAAGCAACAGATCGTATGTGCCAAAGTAGTCGTTCACGTACTTCCGGTAGGCTCCGATATTGCTGAAGATGTTCCACATGCGCTCTGCCGATAAGGTTGCGGCACGATCCATGTACCCGCCAAAGTAGTCAGTCATATCTTCTCGATGATTATCGAAATCTTCCCGAGCGGCGTCGAGTCCCTTAACCGTGAAGTAGTCAAAGAACGTCCAGAAGACCTCTTCGTAGTTCGACGGATTGAAATCGACGGTCTCGACGGTTGCACCAAGCTCCTCGAATACCTTCGCAGCGGTTTCAGTCACCCTCACGACTTCAGGCTCGACAGGGTTTCCACCCATGTCAGGCGTCCACCCGATCCTTAGTCCCTTAACGCCCTTGGTCAAAGCACCTAGATAATCGGGAACATCATCTGTTATCGAGTCGGCCTCGGCACGAGGATCGTGACCCGACATGATAGCCAAAGTCACGGCAGCGTCGCGAACGGTACGCGTTAGCGGTCCTGACGTAGCATTGTTCATGATGTTGTGGCCAGCATTTCTCGTAGGATTTGCGGCACGCGCCACCCTACCCTGCGTCGCTTTGATTCCATAGACACCAGCGAACGCAGCAGGGATGCGAATCGATCCTCCACCATCACCACCGGTAGCGAAACTGGTCAGTCCAGAAGCGACCGCTGCAGATGCGCCGCCCGATGATCCTCCCGGGGTTTTATCGAGATTCCAAGGATTCCGTGCGGGTGGTCCGAGTCGATTCTCTGTGGTGCCAGCAAATCCGTTTTCTGGAGTATTGGTTTTTCCTGTAATAATCGCTCCCGCAGCTTTTACTCGAGCAAGAGGGATCGAATCAGCCTTGGCGATATTGTTCTTATAAGTCAGCGATCCGTGAGTCCATACAACACCTTTCATCGGCTCAGTGTCCTTGTATGGAACAGGTATACCGTGGAGCGGCCCGAGCTTGTCACCTCGCATCACGGCGGCTTCTGCTTCACGGGCGGCGTCCATTGCCATGTCGGAAATACGTGTAATGAATATTCCGAGTTTGGGATCGAGTTCGTCGGCTCGCCTCAGGTGTGACTCAGTAAGTTCGACCGGTGAAATTTCTTTCGAACCGACCATCTCCCGCAACATATAGGTGGGAGTGAATCCGAGTTCTCTATCTGAAGTCATTTTGCCTTGTTCTTTGAATACTTGACCCGCTGGAAATCGGGCACTGACGGTTGTGGAGACTTAATGCTTTTGTCATTTGATGCATAAGCGAATTTATTTGGCTTTCATTGCCTCAATGAACAGTTCAATTGGTTCAGCGGGAAGCGTTTCTGTCTCGATGGTTCCGCGTGCACCTCGATCAATAGAAAGCCGACTCATATGTGCATTGTCTGGTGCTTCGATCAATGTGGCAAAGTCGTAACGCCCCAGCAGCGCGTACTGAGATACCACGCTGCAACCTTGCTCTTCGATTTCGAGATTCACTTGCGTTATTCGATCCGGATTGTGCTTGATCCGATCTCGTCCGCGCTCAGTCAACTTTGAAAGCATCAAGTAGTACGGCATTTCTATTCCTCTTCTATTCACGATCTTGATGAGGTTGGATGTCGCCCAGTCACTCGGCTATCGCAGCAAACAAGAGACAACCTATTCCATTTTTGATCCGACAAATGTTGATAAGGCACGGGCTGTCGGATCAGTGCGAACGTTCACGATGGCGGGTACACCGGCAGCGAGTGCTCGCTCAAATGCAGGTTGAAGGTCTTTAGGGTGTTCAACCAGTTCGCCATGTCCGCCAAGTGCTTCCGCGACCTTGTCGAATCGAGTAAATCCAAGCTCACGTCCGGGCTTACGGATACCTTCAACGCGCGCAGTCCAGCCCTCGTTGTTAGATACCACGATCACTATTGGTAGGTTGTGACGAACCGCTGTGTCGAAATCTTGAATGTTCATTCCAAGTGATCCGTCACCGTGCAGAGCAATGACTTGTTTGTCTGGCTTCGCGATTTTGGCACCAATCGCATACGGTAGCCCAACACCCATGCAGCCTGAAGGCCCAGAATTTAGGCGGTGACCGGGGTAGTATGTTGGCATCGACTGTCGACCAAAGTGGAGAATTTCGTTACCGTCGACTGCCAATATAGCGTCACGATCCATTACTTGTCGAAGCTCTTTGCAGAGTCGAAGTGGATGGATCGGCTGCTGATCGGAATTTTCAAGCGGAGCTACTCGCTCACGTCGTGCGAGATCGGCTTCCCGCAGGTTGTCAATCCATTTCGAGTTTGCTTTCGATTTGAATCCCGTTCGTTCAGCCTCGTCGAATAATTGTTGCAGCACGGTTTTTGCATCACCTTCGATGCCAGTATCTACCGAACGGTTGTGTCCGAGTTCGGCTCCGTGAATATCAACTTGAATAATTTTTGATTCGGATGCGATTCGCTCGCCGAACGTCATCATCCAGTTCATACGTGTGCCAACTACCAATACGACATCAGCAGTTCGGAACGCGCCGGAGCGGGCGGCAGGGAACGACATCTCGTGATCGTCTGGGAGAAGTCCGCGTGACATCGGCGAGGTATAGAACGGTATCCCCATACGCTCGACCAGTTGACGGAGTTCGGCGTATGCCTGCGACCACCAAACACCTCCACCAGCGAAAATCATTGGGGTGCTTGCTTCAGAAAGCATTTTCACAGCCCGTTTGATGAGATCTGGATCACCTGCAGGTCGTGATCTTCCGACTACGCGGGACGGTACAACAGCGTCAGATTCTTCCACTTTGCCGTATAAAACGTCTTCATTGCAGTCGACGTAAACAGGTCCGGGTCGGCCGGTTGTGGCAATTCGGAAGGCGGTCGAAATGTGTTCTGGGTAACGAGCAGGATCTGTGGGCCGCATTACGGCTTTGGAGATCGGTTGAAACACGCTCATCTGGTCGACTTCTTGGAAACCGTCGCGCCCGAAGTCTTCAATCGGCCCAGCACCTCCGAGAGTAATCATCGGGGCACAATCTGCCCATGCCGTGTATTGCCCGGTGAGCAGGTTCAGTGTTCCGGGCCCTGAGGCGGCAGTCGTCACACCGGGCTTGCCTGTGACCCTGGCATATCCATGAGCGGCCATAGAAGCAGCCTGTTCGTGACGAAAATCGATTGCCTTTATTCCGAAGTCTTCAGAGTTGTTGACGATTTCGTAATTAGGCCCACCCATGAGGTAAAACAGGTGCTCTACCCCTTCTTCTTTGAGTGTACGAGCCAGAAGATAACTACCATCTACTTGCATGTTTGTTCTCAATAACTCCGCTTGATAGTTCTTTGCCAATTTCTTTGGAATTTTTATCGGAATCAGAATACGCCCGTCTTGGAGATAAATTCTGTCATATCAGTGTGTGAGGCGACCGGACTTCAACCGGCGACTCTCTTCAGATGGTGAATCGACCATTCGACTAAGAACGCCCTTTGGAGATGTGCCAGCAAGCTTTGCAGCTTCGGCGATTAGAGTTATTCCGTCTACGAAATCGGATTTCGAGATGAACTCTGCCTCGACTCCCGATTCACCGCGATTGTGCCACGCACCCAATGGAAATGCTGTTCCCGTAACTTTGTAACCAAAGGCTTTGAATGCCGATGCCTCACAGCCACCAGCACTCATAAGTTGTCGTTGTATTTTGAAATACGGGTTCGCCGATTTGATCTTCTGCGCGGCACTACTCAAATACGCTTCGGCTTCATAGTCAAACGTTGCTGTTCTGTCACCAGTGCGAATTACCACACCTTCACCGATCTCAGCTCCCGGGAGAACCGAGCTCGTTTCGACCGATACTATGATGGTGTTCTTTGGAAGCAAGTTGTTCTCGGCAGCGACTCGTGCACCAACCAAACCTACTTCTTCAGCCCGTGTGAATAGTCCATAAACATTGCCATCGGTAGGTGTTGTTGAGATCGATTCAAGGGCAGCGAGAATTGCAGCGCATCCTGCAAGATCGTCAGCAGCCCGCATATGGATTAGGTCATTTTCTACGAAGAAATCCGGCAGATCGGGAACCACAGGTCGAGGAAGTTCCCCAAGATCAACATGTTCTGACAACTCGGCGAAAACGGTGTCAGTGCCAAGCCACCCAGCCGCCGCACGTGACTTTGGGACGTCGCCATCAACTGGTTTAGCTCCGGTAACAACTGCATTGATACGCTCGCCGTGTGCACCTATTACCAGAATTGGAGTACCTACTCTGCCAGCAGCAATACCAACGCTGCCAAGTATTTTGAGTGTTAGCTTTGAGCCATCCTGACTCACCACTTCGTATCCGGGATGATCGGTGTGGGCGACGAACGCTATGCCAGGGACATTTCGATTAGTCCCCGTTTTGGCAGCCAGAACATTGCCCCATTCGTCGATCGAAACATCGAACCCTGCATTTTTCGCACGCTCGGCAAGGTAATCAGCAGGTCCATCTTCCCAGTAAGAGGTAGCAGTAAACTTTCCCAGATCAGAAAGTATTTCGATGCCTGAAGATTCGATCCGGTCGGAGCCAGTTGTCATGAATCGGAAACCAAGAATCAGCTAGTTGTTGAAGTATTACGATTTGAACGGTCAAAAGCATACGCACTGAAACGTGCCAAAGCGTCGCCCGAATCAACCAACAGGTTCTACAATGCCCAAGTCCATATCGACCTATCCTAGTCGCAGTCTGAATTGAGATCGAATTACTATGCCTGAGGTACTCGTGTTCGCTGGGCCTGCAATGCCCTTGCTGGATATGGCAAATGACATGAAGCCGAGTGATTGGAATCTCCATATCCGCACTGGTGAATCATCTGTAGCCGCGGTCGCTGAAGCCGCTGGGATCGCTGATTTCATACTGGTATTCGGACATGGTGTTTCGGACGACGTTCTTCGGTTGGCAAAAAAGACCAAGCTTATCCAGCTTTGTTCCGCCGGATTTGACGGTATCAACCTCGGGATAGCTGGCGAAATGGGTATCCCGGTCGCCAACAATGGAGGCGCAAACGCCATCCCGGTCGCGGAGTTCGCCATCACCCTCGCACTTTCGACGATTCGGCACTTAATTATCACCGTGGCCGACACTCGTGCCGGCGATTGGATGCGTCCGGAAGTCGATGGTCGTGACTCGCACGAGCTGTTCGAAGCGACCGTTGGAATTATCGGTGCAGGGCGAATAGGAAGCACCGTAGCGGGAATGCTTCGTGGGTTCGAAACGACCACTCTTTACACCGATAAAGTTCGAAGCGAAAAGGCCGAAAGCTACGGTGCTGCGAGAGTCGAACTCGATGAACTTCTCGAACGATCCGACATCGTCACGTTACACACACCTCTCGATAACAGCACACGGGGCTTGATCGGTGAACGTGAATTACGTCTAATGAAAAACACGGCTGTGCTTATAAACACTTGCCGTGGGCCAGTTATCGATGAAAAGGCGTTACATAAGGCACTCGAAGGGGGCAAAATTTGGGGAGCGGGTTTGGACGTATTCGAACAGGAACCAGTCGATCCAAACAACCCGCTACTCAAGCTTGATAACGTCATAGTCGCTCCGCATATCGCCGGGAAGAGTTACGAAAGCTATCCGAGAAGAGTACGATTCGCCTTCGAAAACATGATGAGAGTTTGGGAAGGCGGTACGCCGCAGAGCATCGTCAAACCCGAATAGTAAAAATAGATTTTATTACCAGTTACTGAGAACAATTACAGACCTATGAGCCCAAACGCAAAAGATATTCGAGTTCTATATTTGGGGCCTAAGAGCCGACCGGGCGTGTACACGTCGGATCTAGAGCAACAGAGCAAGGCAGCCAAAGAAATGGGCGCTGAGTTTGTCATATACGACGGCGACAGCGACGGAGAACTGATCGAGGCGTTAAAAGATGCCGACGTCGCGATGAGTCAGGGCCATGGAATAAACCCGGACCTATTCATCCACATGGGCAACAACGGTCGCTGCAAAGGTTTGGTGTCGTTTGGCCACGGTTACGACGGAATGAACCTTAACGCTGCTGTCGAGAATGGCGTCATCCTTGCCAACACGGCGTCCTTCGGCACAGAAGAAGTAAGCAACCAGACTATGATGCACTTCCTTGTATGTTCACGAAAATTCGTACTACACGACAAGCTGGTAAAAAATGGCACATGGACTCGCGAACATCTCGCACCAATGGGTCACATCACCGGTCAGACATTCGGCATCATCGGACTTGGCGACATAGGCCGAACCGTAGCACGAAAAGCCCGAGCATTCGGCATGAACGTGATTGGCTACGATCCATTTGTTTCCTCTTGGGATGCAAAGGAATACGGCGTCGAGATGGTAGGAACTCCAGAAGAAATTGCCAGGCGATCAGACTACATTTCACCTCATACATATCTGACTCCTAAAACCCACCACATGATCAACGCAAAGTTCTTCGATCTGATGAAGTCAACTGCTTACTTGATCAACTGTTCACGTGGTCCAGTCGTTGATGAAAATGCGCTGATCGAAGCACTGCAGCAGAAGAAAATTGCAGGAGCGGGTCTCGATGTGTTCGAGCAAGAGCCAGTCGATCCAAACAACCCACTTTTGAAGATGGACAACGTATCTGTCACCAATCACTACGCTTCCTACAGCGAATTAGCGTGGAGTAGGGCGAATACCCAACTTGGTGAAGAGGCGATGCGAATAGCCCTTGGCTACTGGCCAATGTCACTTATCAACCCAGATGTGCGAAGCACAGTCGAACCACGTAACTGGGCAGTTAACTGGGAGGTCATGCTTGCCGAACAGGGCAAGTAGTTAACCCTTTCCTTTCGGGCTTTGATCAACAGATCCAGCCACAACTGTTCAAGTTTATTTTTGGAGTAATTATCAAATGGCAAAGCAAAGAGTTGTAGTACTCGGGCCAACAACAGACGACCCGCTGTATCACGAACGTGCGGAGATGGCCGATCTAGATGTGGAATTTATTCAAGAGTCGCCTCAGTCTGAAGGTGAAGCGATCGAGGCTGTACGCGGTGCCGACGCGATCATGATGAAAGGTGGCTGGGGTACCGAACAGGTTATTCGAGCTGCGGACAAGGCAAAAGTGCTTGCCGTCTACTCGCACGGTTTCAATCACATCGATGTTGAAACTGCGACCGATATGGGAATCATCGTCACGAACGGTGCTGGTATGTGTGCGGAAGAGGTTTCCAACCAGGCTGTAACGATGGCTTTGGCACTAAACCGTCAAATTGTGCAAACAACGAATCAGCTACGAAATACAGGTAGCTGGGATCGATCAGAATTCTTACCGATCGAGGCAATCGATGAGCAAACTCTGGGAATTGTCGGATTCGGAAATATCGGCAGGCAGGTCGCACGCAAACTCGGTCAGGGATGGCGAATGGAGACACTCGTATTCGACCCTTATGTAGCACCATGGATCATCAGCGAATACGGTGTTGAGCAAGTATTCGAACTCAACGAACTGTGCGAACGCTCTGACTACATCATTGTGGTTGTTCCACTAAACACTGAAACATTTCACATGATCGGTGCTGAACAGTTCGACCACATGAAGAAATCTGCCTATTTCATCAACGTGTGTCGTGGTTCGGTAACGGACGAGCCAGCGATGATCGCGGCTCTCCAAGCTGGCAAGATTCGTGGAGCCGGACTTGATGTATTCGAGCAGGAACCAGTCGATCCAGCGAACCCACTTCTCCAGATGGAGAACGTGATCACCGCTATGCATATCGCCGGTACTTCCACTCGCTCAGCATGGCTTTCGAAGCAGCGAGCGGCACAACAAGTCGCTGCGGTACTGCGGGGTCAGTGGCCATCTGCTGGACAAAACCCTGAAGTGACCTCAAAACTGGAAGAAAAGATGCGAATGAAAGGAACGGCAGGACTCATCAATGGTCACGGTGATTAGCTCAATCGATTAGTTCGATTTCTAACAATGGGCGGGGTCTGAGGTTTCAGGCACCGTCCATTTTTTAGTCGGCTACGATGTCGTCTCTGCACAAAATTGAATCGTCAATCCACCGTATTGCTCATACATTGATCACTAAAGCCATGACTAAAAAACTCCGTATCGCAACTCTCGGTATTCACCACGAGACGAACACGTTCGCCAGTAACAAGACCACTATGGGCGATTTCAAACGCTCGGGTCTTCAAACGTATGCCGTGCAACGTGGGCAGCAGTACTACGACATGCACGCTCAGTCGCAGACTTCTATGGCTGGGTTTATTCAAGCGTCGAAAAGACTTGATTTCGAGCTGGTCCCGTTGCTTTTTGCTGCCACTGATCCGGCAGGCATCATAGACAAGGAAGTTTTCGACACACTTGGCGGTGAAGCACTGGATATGCTGCGTGACCAGGGTCCGTTCGATGGCGTTCTACTGAACCAGATGGGAGCCGCTGTATCCGAAGAATACCCGGACATGGACGGTGAATTAGCACGGCGTGTGAGAGAAATCGTCGGTAGTGGCGTACCGGTTGCAATGACTCTCGATCTCCATGCCAATGTATCGCAGCAGATGGCTATCGAGACAGATGCACTCGTTATCTACAAGACCAACCCCCACACTGATGCAGCACAGAGAGCACATGATGCCTGTGATCTTGTAGTTCGAATGGCAACAGAGAATTGGCGACCTGCCAAGTGGCTCGAACAACCTCCTATGGTCGTAGGAATTTTCCAGCACGATACCCGTGACATGCCGATGAAAGCGGTAATCGACGATCTGGAAACGGTCTTGAAACAGCCGGGTATCGTGGGAGGTTCAATTGGCGAGGGCTATCCGTGGTCTGACGTCTACGAAAACGGGCTCGTCTGCTACGTGCTGCATGAAGACTCGCTGGACGAGGCCAAGAAGGCTGCACGGTGGATTGCCGATCGAGCGTGGGCCAATCGCAAAGAGCTTTATGAACCAATCGGACCGATACCATCTCAGGCGGTCGAATATGCTCTGAGGAAGGCAGCGAACAAGGCAGTTGATGCCGGACCAATCGTGCTGTTGGACGTCGGTGACAATATCGGAGCTGGAAGCTCTGGCGACAGCACGTTCTTATTAGCCGAGGCGATAAAGCAAGGGGCTTCGTCGTGGCTCCAAACGATTCGTGATACCGAAGCAATTGGAGCGTGTCTAATTGCTGGTGTTGGTGCCACCATTACGGTGAAAGTCGGCGGTAAAACCGATTCACTGCACGGCGAGCCAGTAGAACTTACTGGTCGCATCACTCGAATGTCAGATGGTCGTTTCGAGGACACAGGGACGGTTCACGCCGGTTGGAGATTTTTCGACGGTGGAACTACTGTGGTTATCGAATCGCAAGAAGGCCCGACAGTAGCACTCGTCACAAGTAGGGTCGGGAATATGAGTCGTGAGCAGTTCTATTCGTTAGGTTACCGGCCTGAAGACTTCGACATCGTGGTCGCTAAGGGAGTGGTTTCACCTCGACCGGCTTACCAACCAATAGCAAGCGAACTGGTTACGGTAAATTCGCCCGGAGCAACGTCGGCAGACATGGCAAACTTCGAGTACAAACATGTTCGGAAGTCGTTGTATCCTCTGGATATCGATGCAAAGTACACACACGACAGCAGCGACTAAGTCACATATTTGTCGTTTTCGAGTATTGCAGCGACCGGCTCCCAGCCGTTCATCCACGACTCACTGCTAACGTACTCGAATAGCACCCGAACTTCATCTTCGGTCAACTCAGCACGCCAGTTGATAGTACGGGGAGATTTTCCGTCGATGGTCAATCGAATAGTATCGTCAACCTCTATTCGGTACTCCACCCCCTTGTAAAGGTGTTCAGCCTTTCGCTTATCGATACCAAGATCTCTAACCGAAAAAGTGTGCTTGCTCTCATGGTCCCAAGCGAGTCTAACCCGCTGCAATCCCATTTTGAATTTGCTGACCTTATACCAGATTTCCATGTCGGCACGACCGAAAATATATGGCAGGCGTAGATCAGGATCAGAAAGCAACCATTCGTTCCGGGTCAGACTGATTTTGAGACCGGTCACAGAGTCACCGATGTAGCGAAGACTTAGATGTTTGACGATGCCATTTTCGAAGTGAGTGACGTCGAGTGAATTCTCACCGAGCCCCCACTCTTGGTCACGCCATATGCTTGAAGCGACGCCGTCCTTAAGAACAAGTTTGTGGTTCAGTCTGCGAAATTCATCATCTTCCACCACATTTCGGATGTCCAGCGAACCACGATGTTCACGTCCGAACTTCGTGTTACGAAACGGGATTATGGCACGTTCGTAGTACTGATCTAATAGAGATTCGACTGACATATTTTCTTCAAACTCGGACTTACTTGGCAAGGTTTCGGGGATAAAACAACCCGAGCGAGTCTACCCGCTAGTTCGCTTGGTCGGTGATGTTATCGAACCGTTCAGGTCAGTTTGCGGTACCAATCTTGACCTTGTTTGAATAAGTCGACGACCTCTTTTCGTTGAGAGTCTGAGTAGAAGCGACCTTTAGTTTTAACCCAGTTAATACCTTCGTTAATTTGATTCGTGAAATAAGTTGCCGATTCAACACTCGCGTCCGACTGCGCGCCGACACCTCTGAGATACACAGGGCTCGTGTGTGCCCAAATCGGTTGATTGAACGAATCGCGAGAACCTGAGCCCAAACGCGCTCCAATCCAACCATCGAATTCAGCGATTAGTTCGGTTTCGATATGTCCAGTTTTTACGCCCTCGGGGAAGTCGCGTCGAGCCACGACTCGACCGTTGGATATGATTTCGACCCGCTCGACAGCGTGGTGCGAACTCCAGTTCGCATGAATCGGAATTCGGGCGCCCTTTTCGACTTCAATCGTCCCGCCGGGCTCCTGCCCGGCAACTGACAAAAACAGCGCGGGACCATTCGTGATAAAAGTTCGACCGCTGCGAATCCCGTCGAGCCACGATTCGTAAGCGAATCCTCCGTTAGTCTGCGAATAGACGCGGTTGGCAGAACTAACAAACCAATCGGAGCCGGTCGACACTGGCATTTTGATTCCGGTATTGAGCATGTGATACCAGTAGAGATATTCGATATCGGTCCAGAACGGATCGAACAGGTTCATCGCATGAACCTTGCCGAGGGCTGCCGCAACCGGAGCCTCCATACCCTGACCATTGTGGCACCAGATGACAAGACCACCTTGATCATTTGCTTGATCACAGGCGTAGCTGAGCGGCGGATAGTCGGGATCGAACTGGTCGATGATGAGGCCGCGACTAATAGGATCGACCTGATTTCGTATGTTCAGTAGCATCACGTGCCCGTAGCCGATTTTGAAAGGGTCAGATGGATCGTGGTTATGCCGTGTTTCTTCGCCGCTCTGAACGTGGTGATGTGTGTCGGTGTACTCGGTCAACACACCTGTCGGGTATTTGTTAGTTGCATAGTCGAGATCCCACCGCTTGAGGATCGACACAGCGGTCATTCGCAGGTCTTCAACCCGAGAGTCGTACGCCAATCGACGATCAGGATCGGTTTCTTTCTCGTCGTAGTGGATGTGCGTGTTGCCGGGGTGCCAGCCTCGATCTGGAAGGTCGGACCATCGTTCAAGCTGGATATCGATCGACGAATCTGAAGAACCATCGACTTCGATGGTCCCTTCCCATGGCGTGAACTCCGTTCCACGTTCTACAAGAACTCGGTGGTACCCGCGAGTAGTGTCGAGCGAAAATTGACCATCGCTGTAGAAGAATGGCTCGCCTGATCCGACCTTCCACATAGCGTCAGGAGGAGCGACGTTCGCACCATTTGGAGCCAGCACCTGAACACGAGCCTGAACGATTTCACCTGTTTTGGCATCTCTTATCTCGCCTATGATCTTCGGCATATCGTTCCTTTGTTGGCCGTTGCGGGCTTTGATTTAAGCTCCGCTCGCCACAAGTGGCTGTGATCGTGCTACGTTAGCCTCAACACGAAATTTGAGCAACAAGCTCAGAAGTTGATTTCATCTTTCTGTTCCATTGGAGAATTACATTGGCAACGAATTATGAAGGCGTAGTAGCAGCTATCGATGATGTGGTGGAGGGTCCTATTCCACCTCGTGTCGACGAATCGTTTGGCCCGGGAATGATGCATATAGAGATTCAGGCCGTTGTCAATCGGATGGGATCTCCCCCGTGGTCAACAATGTTGATCGAAGATGAACGAAATCGTGGAACGCTAATCGCTTCTGCGCCAGGTCAGGGCAACCACGCCCACTGGCACAGCAATTTCGATGAGTGGTGGTTTGTGATGGCCGGAAAATTGCGATGGGAACTGACCGGCGGCAAAATCATTCATGCGGTTAAGGGCGATATCGTCTGGATTCCACGAGGTACAGTGCACCACATCGTGACTGAGGGCAACGAAATGAGTCTGCGGTTCGCGGTCGCAATGCCGCCGGCAGTTCACGTCTGGCAAGAGGAGTGTGAGAACTGCGACGTGACGTGGAAGCCGATACCGGCAAGCGATTAGGCACCCAGTGCGCGGGCAATTATCACGCCAGCCCCTGCGACTGCACAGTACACGATAAATGGCCGGAACGAGCCCGCCCTGAGGAGTTTCATTAATCCAGCAATCACAAAATAAGCGGTGATTGCTGAGACTGAAGCACCTAAAGCAATAATGCCCAATTCGATGTCTTCGCCACCTTCGAGCGCATCCATCGCCACCAGTAATCCTGCACCGGTTATAGCTGGAGCAGCGATCAACATCGAAAATCTGGCAGCTGATTCACGTGTCAGTCCAACCGCCATTCCAGCGACCATTGTTACGCCAGATCGTGAGACGCCAGGGAACACCGCTAATACCTGTATGAGGCCGATGATAAATGCCTGAGGGATTGCCATTACTTCAAGATCACGAGGCCTCTTTTCCACGAATCTTGTAAAAAGTTCACCAACGCAAAGAACAACAGCTGTAACAATCAGCAGCCACCCAACCGCTGTCGGATCACGAAAATCGCTTTCCAGCGCATCTTTGACGAATGGCCCGATGACTATCAGAGGTACGGTTCCAGCGACTATCAACGCCGCCAGCGTCCTCGCCCTAACTGTGCTACCTGAATCGTCGACTTCAACAAGTTGATTCGCGGTTATGCCCGTCGCAAGTTGAATCCATTCACGCCTGAAATAAACCAGTACAGCGACGAGTGAACCGACATGAACGGCGGTATCGAACATCAACCCTTGATCAGGCCAATCGAATAGCCACGATCCGAGGATCAGATGCCCGCTACTGCTGATTGGCAGGAATTCAGTGATGCCCTGCACGATTGCAAGGACGACTATCTGGATAAAAGACATAATTTCTTGAAGTTTGAACTTTTCGAAAAATACATGTCATACATCCACACAACCACTTTCCGGCTTGTTAGCCTTCCTGCGTCGTATATAGATCCCAGAGCGATCAACGGCAACGACGAATTCGCACTACACGATTACGAGCAACAAGATGGCATCCGCAGCGGTAATTACCAGAATAGAAACCTTACGAAATCCCGAGTATCCGATGATTGTCTGGGCGAGGATTTACAGTTCGGATGGCTTTGTGGGACTGGGAGAAACCTCGTTCTCACCAGACGCCATCGAGGCGTATATCCACAGCGACATAGCGTCCTACCTGCTTGGAAAAGATCCAGACGCGTTAGATTTACATTGGGACATTTTGGCTCGTCGCATGAAGGTCAACCGAGGTCGAAGCGTAGACGCGTCATCTGTATCGGCTATCGATATGGCGCTCTGGGATCTTTACGCTCGGCGTAACAAGCTACCTCTATACCAGGTGTTTGGTGGACTCGCCCGACCGAAGATCAGGGTCTACAACACCTGTGCAGGGTACTCGTATGGAGTGAAGGTCAAAGGCGGTTGGAAAGCCGGTCAAATCGACTATAAGCCCGAACAGCCTTACGAGGACTACCACGCCTTCATGACCGATGCTGGAGCGCTTGCTGAAGATTTGATGTCGGAAGGCTTCACTGCCATGAAAATCTGGCCGTTCGACAAGTATTCGAATGAATCCAACGGTCAATTCATCCACTCCACCGAACTTGAAGAAGGGACCGAGCCGTTCTACAAGATTCGCGAAGCAGTCGGAAACAAGATGGACGTAATGGTCGAGATGCACAGCCTGTGGAATCTCTCCTCAGCCAAGCGCATTGCGAAATCGGTCGAGCCCACCAGTCCGTTCTGGTTTGAAGACCCAGTGCCGATGGACAACATCGACACTCTGGCTGAGTTCCGTCGATCAACTGATATTGCAACGACAGCAAGTGAAACAGTAGCTACTCGATGGGCGTTCCGAGAGATGTTCGAAAAGCAGGCAATGACGATCTGCATGCTCGACATTTCGTGGGTCGGTGGTATTTCCGAAGCCAAGCGAATCGCCTCTATGGCCCACGCCTACCACATGCCAGTGGCACCGCACGACTGTGTAGGTCCGGTAACCCTTATGTTCAGTGTTCACTTGAGCTTGAACGCGCCTAACGCACTTATTCAAGAGACCGTGCGGGCGTACAACAACACTTGGTACAAGGAAATCGTCGACACTCTGCCTAAGATCGAAAATGGCTATGCCTACCCACCTGATGGCGATGGCGCAGGCACGAACCTGCTGGCTTCGTTCTTAGAAGATCCTAAGACGGTGGTAGTCGGTAGTGATCTGTAGGTCGCTCGGGTAACTTTGCTAATAACGTGCTGACCGAAATCGGTCAGCACGTTTTGGTTAGTAATCGCCACGGACCGCTCCACACTTCGATGTAAGATCGCTCGGTTACACCGGAAGAAGTTGGAAATTTTCAGATGTCACCATCACTAGACGAGTACCAATCAGCAAATCGAGACAACTGGGACGACCGGGTTCCGATTCATCTGAATTCTGACGAGTACGCAGTTCAGAAGTTCATCGACGATCCGAAGCACATCAGCGATGTCGTTCAGTTCGATCTCGATCGTGATGAACTCGGTGACGTGGCTGGCAAAACGTTGCTGCATTTGCAGTGTCATATCGGGCACGACACGCTGAGCTGGGCTCGCCTCGGTGCTGAAGTCACGGGTGTCGATTTCTCGGAACCAGCGATCGAAGCTTGCAAGAATTTAAGCGCGAACTCGGGTACGCCCGGTGATTTTGTAGTTGCTGATGTATTCGATTCACCTAACGTTCTGCCAGATAGAAAGTTCGACGTTGTTTACACCGGTGTTGGTGCGATCTGCTGGTTGCCTGACATCAAGGCTTGGGCAAAAGTCGTAGCCGGATTCCTAAAACCCGGCGGAACTTTCTACATCCTCGAAGGCCACCCGATGATGTGGTCGGTACCCGATGAAGACCACGGTGACAAAATCGTGCTCGATTGGCCCTACTTCGAATCGGCGGGACCACAGGGCTATGAGGAAAGTACGTCATACGCCGGTAGCGGCACGGTCGAACACACCAAGATGTACAACTTTACTCACGGCCTCGGGGAAACGATTAACGCCCTGATTCAAGCTGGACTTGTGATTGATTTCGTTCATGAGCACAAGGTCGTTCACTGGCAAGCATTTCCGATGATGGTTCCAGCCGATAATGGTTTATGGAAGATGCCCGATGGCAAAAAGGGAATTTCTACCCTTAATGCAGTCGATCAAAGCGCACAAACCGGAATAGTTTTGGGCGTTCGTCTCATGGTTACGCCCTTTCGCGCGCTTATCGCGCTACACTGCTGCCGCACGTCGATTACGTAGTTAGTAAACGAGAGACCTCATGCCGCACAAAGTCGCCGATACGATCTTCCAGTTCAATGCACCAGGCCCGAAGCCGAATGGACTTCAAGCTGCCGACGATGGTCTCTGGATCATCGATCAGGGCGACGACCATGTGTACAAGGTTGATTGGGCGACCGGTGACGTATTGGTCGATCTACCAACCGACACCGAGAAATCGAGCGGCATCACTATTGGTGGCGGTTACATCTGGGTCGCTTCGACCTACAGCTGCGAGATCTATCAGCTAGATATGGGCACCGGCAAGACCGTTGAGGTCTACCCTTCTCCGGGCGCTGGAATCAACGCCACCCGTGAACATCTCGACGAGCAAGCAGGTCGCAAATCTGAACCTACCGGCGATCACGGTCTTGAGTGGAAAGACGGCAATCTTTACGTCGCTTCACCTCCTTCGCAATTCGTCCACGTGATCGATACTTCGAATTTCCAAGAAATTCACAGAATGAAAGCCCCTGGATTCCGGGTGCACGGCTTGGCATGGGCCGAAGAGGAAGGTCACGTTTGGATCGCTGACACCGCTTTCGGAGTAGTCAGCCGGCATCGACTCGAAGACGGTCGTTGCTTCGACGCCTTCAGGGTGCTTGATCCGATTCAAGTCCACGGCATGACTATCAAGGACAACCGTCTTTGGTATGCAGACGACCGAGGCCCTATCGGCTTTTTCGACGTGGGTATGGAGCCAACTTTCTAGGTCTTGGCTGTTGGGTCTACGATCATCACCAGCTATCTTTAGCAAGCTATAACTTGAACAAGTAAGTGCCCGTATTTGGAATTCTCAAATACGGGCGCTGTTTCGACTGCTCACCCACGAGTTGTCGAGTAAACCTCAAAGAAAGTCGCTGCCAAACAATGACAACCGTTTTCGTAACTGGATCGACCGGCAGAGCCGGAGAGTACATCATTAAAGATCTGCTAGAGAACGGCTACGACGTTGTTGGTGTCGACCAGAATCCCCCGGGGGGAACCAACGCTCAACGATCACAGGGCTATACATTCAAAACTGTTGATGTGACCGATTTCGGACAGGTTTTGTCAGCGATGAAGAACTGTGACGCGGTAATCCATATGGCGGCGATTCCGAACCCTATCATGGCGCCAGAACACGAAGTTTTCAGAGTCAATATGACGTCAAACTGGAACGTGCTGGAGGCAGCTGAAATACTCGGGATAAAAAAGATCGTCATGGCATCTTCGGTCAATGCCGTTGGTGCGGTTTTCTCGAAGGGAATCACACCACGACCGTATTTTCCTGTGGACGAAGAACACCCGACGTTCTCCGAGGACGCTTATTCGTTGGGCAAGTGGCTCAGTGAAGAAATGGCAGAAGCGTTCGTACGACGACGTCCAGGAAAAGTTCAGATCGCTAGCATGCGGTTTCATGGCCTGATGAATCGAGAGAGACAGACTGCCCTGAACTCTGCACCTGAACGTGGTGGAGCCTATGGCAACAACGCCAAGCACTTCTGGGGCTGGAGTGATATCGCCGAGTCGGCCCGAGCCTGCACACTGGCAATTGAAGCTGATTTTGGCGGACATGAAGCATTTTTCATAAACAATCTTGACACCTCGGCCGATGAACTGACCGAAGAGTTGATCAAAAATGTGTATCCAGAAGCCGAAATCCGTTCGCCCATGCCTGGCAACACCACCGCTATTTCGGTCGAAAAGGCAAAACGATTACTCGGTTGGGAGCCAAAAGCCACATGGCGTGATGCTTAATCGAGTTCGCCACATTCATTTACTACGATAAACTTCTCGACAATTCGTATTTCCTTCGCAGACACTGCGTTTCCAACAATGCCAATAGGGTTCAGTTAGTTGACCTCTCCTTCACATCCGGTTCCGAAACATAGAGCAGCACGAAAAGTTCTCACAGTTCTGGGTCCTATCGAGCCAGCAAGGGTAGGAGTCACTTCTACCCACGAACATCTGTTAATTGATTTCAGCGTGGTGTTTACCGAGCCTAAAGAAGCCTCGCAACGCCTATTGATGGACGAAGAGGTATCGCTCGACAATCTGGGTTGGGTTCGCTACAACTGGACGAGCAACCGTGACAATCTGCGAATACTTGATGAAGATATTTCGACTTGGGAGGCGCAGCAGTATTTCAATGCCGGTGGTAACACGATCGTCGATGTGACATCTGTCGGGCTGGCACGTGACCCTCAGGCACTTGTTCGAATCTCTCGTCAAACTGGTCTGAACGTGGTTATGGGCGCAGGAAACTACGTCCACACTACCCACGCACCTGAGCTAGACGATTTGACGGTAGAGCAAATCGCCGGGCAGATAATCCACGATGTGGATCATGGAGTTGGCGATACCAGTATTCGCTCAGGAATCATTGGTGAAATCGGCTGCTCATGGCCTTGGCATGATTCTGAAAAGAAAGTTCTTGAAGCGGCTGTTATTGCTCAGCGTGAAACCGGCGCCCCCTTATTGATTCACCCGGGTCGTAACGAACGGGCACCACTCGAACTGTTAGAAGCTGTCGACAAATGGGGCGGCAACCTGAATCGTACAGTAATGGGCCACATAGAACGCACGATTTATGACCGCGGCATACTCAATGAACTGATTGGCACAGGTGTCTACCTGAACTTCGATCTGTTTGGTCACGAGTCCTCGTTCTACCCATTGGCTCCAGAATCTCACATGCCTGCCGATCACGAACGAATCGAAATGGTGGAGCATGTAGTATCCGAAGGCCAACAGGGTCGTATCTTACTGGCTCATGACATCTGCTCGAAGCACCGTTTGAAGACATACGGTGGTCATGGATTCGATCACATTCTCACTCGAGTCGTCCCGCGTATGAGAGTACGTGGTATGAGCGAGGAAGTCGTCAGATTAATTCTCGTTGACAATCCAACACGCATGTTGACCTTCGATTAAACCAGCGTTTTCACTAAGACTGTTCCCTAATCCACCCCGCTCGGGCATGTCTAAGCGCGCCTTTTGAGCGTTAGCTACAATCCCATCATGCACGAACAAAAAAGAGTCGGCATGATGGGATTGTAGTTTCATGGATCAGACCGTTAGGTTCAGATACAGCACAAAGAAAACCTTAAGACGAATGGGTCGGCGACTTAGTACTCTAGCCGTCGGTGGAGACACGGTAGTGGTCGTGGCATGTGGTGCCTCCTGAGATGTTGTGCCTACAACATTTGAAGGTGATCAATCAGTCGGCAATCCTGCATTGGTCGAGCCGGTAAGCTCTACCTCGGCAGTTATTCAACAAGAATCTGACTATCGGTCCCAATCCTCCGGTGACCAGCGAAACCGCTCCGGGTCAAAATAAATTCCGACACCGAACTTCGATTTGCTTTTCAGCGACGACACTGAGAAATCACGTGCCGAACGTCTGCGTACGATCTGGGGTTGGGAGACGAACCTCAATGAGCGGATAATTACACTGACTGAGCTGGAGATCGCTCTTCCTAAAGATCAGATCGATCCTGTAGATGCGCCGATGTTCAAATCCGTCAGCAATACGCCTGACTACGTGGACGGTCGAGATCCGGTAGTTGCTCTTAACGTAAACGGTGATGATCGAGCCTACCCATTAGTCATATTGACGTGGCACGAAATCGTCCACGATACGGTAGGCGGAGTGCGGGTCATTGTTACGTTCTGCCCTCTTTGTAATACGGCGAGCACGTTCGCTCGTGTTATCGATGGACGAGAATTAACGTTCGGCACATCTGGAATGTTACGAAATTCCTACCTGTAATGTGGGATCGTCAGACGCAGAGTTTTTGGCAACAAATTACGGGCGAGGCACTCGTGGGGGACTTCACAGCGAATCAAACCGTTCTGGCGCAATTGCCTGCTTCGATCATTGCATGGGAGACATTTGCCGAGTCCTACCCCGACAGAAAACTGCTCAAGTGGGGAGTCGATGAATACGGATCACCGGATCGACCTTACGATAGCCCTCCTTATGCCGGTTATGACAATATCGACGATCAACCGTTCCTATTTCATGGCAAAATCTATGATCGTTTAGTGGCGACATCTCGTGTACTTACGATCGATGGCAAACAACCTGTGGCATACCCATTCGCGTTCCCAGAAGAATCGCCTGTGATCAATGATTCTGTAGCAGACTCAGACATTGTGGCGTTTTTTGACAACGGGACGTTCTCTGCATCCAACAATCTCTCCAATGGCCATCAACATCGGGATCGGTCGCAGTATTTTTACGTACTGTGGACGGCAATACCCTGACATTCGTAGCATCTGAAAACGGTATAACCGATGTTGAAACGGGCTGGTATAGAGTCCAGCAGGTGTGGCGATCGATCGTGAACTCAAGGACACTCATTTGGAGCCGGTGGTTCATGCCAATCATTTCTGGTTTGCATGGGCTGTGTTCAAGCCGAAAACTGAGATTTGAGATTCTGTCGATGATCTCGCGGGGTGAAGATGAGGTGTCTAATCAGTTAGGATTCTTGGGCGCTGGGACGGCAGCGTCCAGCGCCGCTAGCAACTCCTCGGCCCGTGCAACGATGCTTGGCTGTTTCGGATCCTGAGATAGCGAGATCGATTCTTCAAGGTCGGCTCGTGCTAGCTCTGGTTCGACATCAGCCTGGATGTACAGTTCTGCTCTATCGAGATACAAGGCCGCCTGAGCTGGAGCCAATTCAATCGCCTTGTTGAAGTCACTCAATGCCGGGTTACCTGCACCGAGAACATCCCTATAAAAGCGACCCCGCCACCACCAAGTCGATGCGTCTTCGGGTTCGGTATCAACAGCCAAATCGAACCATTTAAGTGCCTTTGTACTATCACCTCTGCGAGCTTCAACACGACCCAATACCAGATGTGCAGCGACAGATCGTTGATCTAGTTCGTACGCACGACTGGCATCTCGTCCTGCTCCTTCCATGTCATTAATTGCTATTCGAGTGAGGCCGCGGTTTGCGTAGGCGACAGACAAGTTCGGTTTCAATTCAACGGCACGATCAAAGTCCAACATTGCCTCTTCATATTTGCCTTGAAGCATTAATGCCTGACCTCGACCATCCCAACCGCGAGCAAATATTGGTTCTAGCTCGATTACTGTAGTAAATGTTCGCTCAGCGTCTATATATTCACCCCGTCCTAGCGAATTGAATCCTTGAAGATAAAAGATGACGCTCTCTGATTCGGGGACCAAAGTCCCCTTAGGTTCGGGAGTCGGCGTAACTGTGCTATGCGGCCGAGGGATAGCCGTTGGCTCATTTGACGTGCCCGACCCTGTAGTTGGTTCTACCACTTCCGTAGTGGGTACAAGTTCGGTTACTCCTAGGATATCGTCAGAATCAGATTTCGTTTGGGCACCAGAACAGGCGATCACAAATATGGCGATCAAGCCGATCAATAGGAGATATGTCAGGCGGCGGTTCAACATTCAATCAATTATCCGTGATTTTCGTTTGGGATACTTCTGCATTTCTGGCACAGATACGTAGAAACGTGACACTGAGGTTTTCTGTTCAAGCGGCAGAGAGCTTGCCCACGAGTATTTCTACAGCGAGCCGTTCGTCGATTTCACCCTGTTTAATGGCAAGATCTGCTGCCAACAGACTACGAAGGATATTGGCGAGATGATCAGTGCCGAAGCTGGTCGCCTGTCGCATCGTTTTGTCGAGGGCATAGCGATTCGTTAGCCCGATTCTTTTCCCTAGCTCCTCCGCGTGTATCCCATGCTGTTGTAACTCAATCGTGAGAATGAGCAACCGCACCTGGCGTGCAAGCATTGAAAGAACGGTCTGCACACTTGATCCTCCCGCGAGCAATGCATAAAGCAGTTTCATTGCCACGGCAGGGCGACGTTCGAGAACAGCATCTACCGCTGCAAAAATACTCGCCTCGCGAGCATCGGGAACCATTAGATCAACGTCTTCTGGCGTTACAGGTCGATCGCCCACATAAAGGGCTAGTTTCTTGACCTCTTGATCAAGCAGTCTAGTATCCGACCCTGCAAGCCAGACTATCCGAGCAACGGCGTCTCGAGTTGTCTCCGCATCATAATAAGCAAACCGATCTCGCACCCAGACTTCGAGTTCGGGTCTTCTCATGGCTCGGTACTCTTGAACACGAGCACTTGGACCGACTGACTTCAAAGCCAGACCGTTATCGCGCAGGCTCACTTCCTCCACGAACACAAGCTCTGTTGTTGCAGGAATTTCGCCGAGTTTTTCAGCGAGGTTTCGCCATTCGTTTCCAAGTGATTTATCACGGTTCTGCATTCGTTCAAGAACACCGGAAACAATAACAACGCGGCGGTCAGCCATAAATGGCACAAATTGCGCTGCACCGATTACGTCAATCAGCTTGAAACCCCGCCCCTCAAAAAATGTAGTGTTCGGATCGCGAACATCTTCAGAACCAGCCGAGTCGCGTATTTTCGCAAGGGCTTCCGATCTTGCGTATTCGTCTTCGCCGTGCAGAACTCTAATCATTAGATTTTATTGATTCGGCAGAGATCAATTGAGTGGATCATAGAAAGTGTCGATACACTTTCTAACATGTTCAGACTCTTGCCGATACGTTTACTTGTAATTCCGTTCCTAAAATTGGTGTGGAGATTGATGTTTGACAAACGGGTATCTCCGTTTACGAAAATTATCCCGCTGATTGCAATTGTTTACATCGTCTCACCTTACGATTTCATCGCCGACCGAATCCCTCTACTCGGACAATTCGATGATCTAATCGTCACATTTCTATTATTCCTCGCATTCATTGCCGCTGCACCGAAGAATGTGGTTGCAGACCAGACGATCGGCCGAAAACTTCGTGACTTCCAGGCGCAACAAGGTTTTGGGCAGGAGCCGAACAATAATTCAAACGAAGGAAAGACCGTCGACGCTGAGTTCAAATATGTTGATGAAGACGACGAAGGCGCCAAAACAGAAAAATAGTCGAGAATTTACTATGCTCCAGCGGTACGATTAACAGTCGATGTGTTTGAACCGCTCGATCCTGCTATTTTCGATATTCCAATGCTAGCCAATACTTACCAACTATGAAGATCGGCATCCTCGGCCTGCCCTCCAGCGGCAAGACCACAATATTTAACTCCCTTACGCGCGGTAAGGCCGACATCGGCGGCTTCGGTGCTTCACGTTCGACAAACGTTGGTGTAGCGCACGTGCCTGATGAGCGGGTCGACATCCTCTCGAAAATGTTCAAGTCGAAGAAGACCATCTATGCTGAAGTCAGCTACGTTGATCTTCCCGGCAGCAGTTCGGGCGATCTGTTCGAGGGTGAGGCTATGGGACACCTCCAACAGGTCGATGCGATCTTGCATGTGGCACGCGCTTTCGAAGACGAATCAGTTCCTCATCTTGAAGGCACGGTTGACTACAAGCGGGATATCGAAAAGGTCGCTTTCGACATTCTGTTCGCTGACATCGCCCTTATCGAGCGTCGTATCGAACGGCTAACGGGAAGCCTCAAGGGGCTCAAAGCCGTTGATCGAGAAGAAGCGGTCAAAAACATTGAAATTCTTAAAAGACTCCAAGGCGATCTGGAAAACGGAATACCGTTTCGTGACCGTGATCTCGATCCTTCTGAACTAAGGGCTATCTCCGACACATTCACGTTGAGCAGTCTTCCATTATTAGTCGCACTGAACATCGGTGAAGATGACATCTCAAACACTGCCGAACTTGAGGAAGAGTTGGCTATGTTACTAAAAGGTAAATCAACGGGCGGAGCGGCGATCTGCGGCATACTGGAAGCTGAGTTAGTTGGCATGCCTACGGAGGAGGAAGCCGAAATGCGAGCCGGTCTCGACGCTGGTGAGCCAGGGCTTTCCCGAATGATCAAACTTTCTTACAAAGTGCTAGGGCTCAACTCGTTCCTAACGGTGGGAGAGGATGAAACTCGAGCGTGGACTATCAAGATCGGTGCGCTTGCCCAGAAGGCAGCGGGTGTAATTCACTCGGATATTGAACGCGGGTTTATCCGAGCAGAAACAGTTGCATACGATCATTTCATTGAGTGTGGTTCGATGGCAGAAGCTCGCAACAGAGGGCAGTTCCGGCAAGAAGGCAGGGGTTACGTCGTTCAAGACGGCGATATTCTTAATTTCTTATTTTCAGTATAAATTCACTGATACAACGTCTTAATTACCGAAGGAAAGTCATGGCTGCTGAAGAAATAGGCAATGTAGGTAAGACCCCCGCTGGAGATATTATGACCAGTCGCAAGGTATACATGATCACATTGGTTCAGCCTTCAACCGGTGCACCTGACGGCTTCGAAGAGCTCTACAACGATTACTGGGAAGCCGTGGAGAGACAAGTTTCTCAACTCGAAGCGAAGGCAGGGATCGTAATGCGTATCTTCGCCGAAGGCGTTATTGGCAAAGGTGATGATGCGATGCTCATGATCCAGCAATCAAACCCAGGTGCCCACCGCATGGTTCGCCAGAGGGTTTCTGCTGGAGCAGTTTTTGAGGATTTTGAGGACACCGATTTGTTCGGTCAAGTCATCGACTGGGGTAGATGTCTCCAGAGTGGACTCATCAATCGCACAGTTGCTGACACAATTCAGACGCACTACGTAGCAGCTGCGGATAAGAGAATTTCACACTTACAAAACCGCCTCGCAGAAGGAATTCTCGAATCTGAAGCCGCACTCCTGCTCAGTGGCGATCCCAGCATCACCCTGCCTGCCGGAGTCGAAAAATTTGTGATTTCACCACCTGAGCTTGATAGCATCGAGCGCTGGGTGCGGCAGGCGAATGAAGCAATTCGGAAGCAGATGGCTGATGAACAGTCTCGTGAGACCGCGAGTGAAGCTTCGAGCCCTCCGAAACCAGATTCGCAGGTCGGCAGCCGATCAAAACTCTGGACGCCTGGTGATCGTTAGGTCTTCGGCCAACGGAGAATGAATGCCAAACCTAGTTCATATTGAACATGCCCCGCCATCCTACGTATCCGGTATCGGGTTGTACCTACATGTGCCGTTTTGTCAGACAAAATGCCCTTATTGTGACTTCAATACCTATTCAGGGATTGAAGATCAGATTACGGGATATGTGCGCTCCGTCCAGAATGAACTGAAAGGGTGGGGAATCCTACTTTCTCATCCACCAGTTCGTACTATATTCCTTGGAGGAGGCACTCCTTCGTATCTTCCGACCAATGATCTTGAGAATATTCATAAGACAATTCAATCATCGTTCAAGGTTGTAGAGTCCGCTGAAATTACGATGGAATGCAATCCCGGAGATGTGACCTCCGACAAAGCAGCAAGCTGGCTCGCTTCCGGAGTGAATCGTATTTCGATGGGTGTGCAGAGCTTCGACGATGGGCTACTTTCACTACTCGGACGTAGGCACACTGCACTTGAAGCAAAACAGGCGTTTAGAACACTTCGTGCAGCGGGATTCCTGAATCAGTCGATAGACCTGATTTACGGTCTACCCTATCAATCGGCCGAGCAGTGGTCAGACACACTGGATGGCGCTATTGAATTAAAGCCTGATCATATTTCTCTCTATTCATTGCAGATCGAGAAAGGCACACCTCTCGCCGTAGATGTAGCCGTTGGAAAATATCCTGTCCCCGACGACGATCTTGCAGCCGACATGTACGAAGAAGCACAAAGTCGGTTAGCCGAGAACGGATTCCAACAATATGAAATATCCAACTGGGCGAAGCCCGGCATGGAATCTCAGCACAACCTGATCTACTGGCTAAACGAACCGTATCTCGGAGTGGGGCCAGGTGCTCATTCATGGCTGTCAGGTCAACGCTTCGCTAATCTGAAGTCGCCACGCAGATATGTCACCGTGGTCGGTAATGATTACAAAATTGCGGGTCTCGACCCCGTTGCAGCTATGCAGACTCCGGCTGGCCCAGTGGAGCAGATCGATATCACCACGCCGGCGATCGATATTGCCGAAACGATGATGATGGGCATGCGCCTCAACAAGGGTGTCTCCTACGAGCGATTCGAACAAAGATTCGGAGTTGGACTGGATATCGTCTTTCCAAAAGAAGTCGAAAGGCTTCTCAGACTGGGCCTCGTCGAAATTACCGACAATGCGTTGATGCTCAGTGAACGAGGTCGCTTGCTCGGAAACGAAGTATTCGCAGAATTCATAGGTGACGAAGACGATTCCTGAACCGTCCCAACGCTAGATCGACAACAGATCACGCCTATTCGCACCTGAAATCTGGTAAAAAGCCACCCAATGCGTCCGGTGAATCGTCATCATGCTCGTAGTCATCGAAGGTAGTTCAAGTTTGTTTGTAGTAGGAACGGCAGGACACGTAGATCACGGAAAATCGACCCTTATCCATGCATTGACTGGCATAGATCCTGATCGTTTACGGGAAGAAAAAAGCCGTGGAATGACAATCGAGTTGGGATTTGCATGGCTTGAACTACCTTCTGGTGCCGAAGTAAGCATCGTTGATGTTCCCGGGCATGAGCGTTTTATAAAAAACATGCTGATGGGTATCGGTGGAGTCGACGTCGCTCTGCTTATTGTTGCAGCGGACGAAGGGCCTATGCCGCAGACGCGAGAACACGTGGCAATTCTCGATCTTCTTGGGATCGAGATCGGAATAGTCGTGATGACCAAGAAAGATCTCGTTGATCAAGACTGGCTAGATCTGGTAACCCTCGATGTTCAAGAATTACTTGTAGGGACTTCGCTAACAGATGCTGAAGTCATCGCAGTATCGGCAGAGACCGGCGATGGTCTCGGCGAACTTCGAACGGCTCTCGACAAACTTATCGCTGAACTCCCAGCGCACGAAAGCACTGGGAAGCCACGACTGCCTGTCGACAGATCATTTACGATCACCGGATTTGGTGCTGTCATTACGGGGACGCTTACCGGTGGGTCATTGAAAATCGGCCAAGAGCTTGAAGTTCTACCGTCAAGATTGAAGGCGCGGATCAGGGGCCTTCAAGTGCACGAACAATCGAAAGACCAAGTTGGGCCAGGAACGCGGTTAGCGGTTAACCTGAGTGGAATCACCCATTCGGAAATTCAGCGGGGCGATCTCTTAACCACCGCCGATTGGCTTAAACCGTCGACTGCATTCGATGCGACTCTCAGAGTTATTTTAGACGCGCCACGACCAGTAAGGCATAACCACAAAGTGACGCTGTTCGTCGGGACACGAGAGGTGCCTGCGACCATTCGAATTCTAGAAGACGATCTGATTTTACCTGGCTCAACCGGGTTGGTTCAGATTCGCACGAAAGAGAAGGTTCCGGTCGTCCGCGGTGATTTTTTTGTGGTGCGGGACACCGAGAGCACTCTTGGTGGCGGGCAAGTGTTGGCGGTAAATACCCCTCGGCGAAAACGAAACAACACCGATACGATCTCACATTTGAACACCATCGCGAGCGGTTCTAGCGAAGACGTGATCTTCAATGCACTCACTAGCATTGAACCAGCAAGCGTGTCGCAGTTGGTAGTGACGACGGGGACAAATAGTGATGAAGTAGAAGCGGCCGTCACCATTCTTGAAACGGATGGGCGAATCAAACGACTCGGAACTGACACCAGGTATTTCATCTCAAATGGTGGATGGAACAAGCTTTTCGAGTCAGCCGTAAGCACCTTGTCAAGTTTTCACGCGGCATACCCTCTTCGTTTGGGTATGCCACTTCAAGATTTTCGTGGTCAACTCAAACTAAAACCTGCGGCATTTGGGGCAGTATTGAATTCTCTGATATCCGGGGAATTTGTCGCAACAAACGATGCTTGGGTGGGAATCCCTGCGCACATTCCATCGCTTTCAACTAGGCAAGAGGTCGAAGTAAGTGAGTATCTGAAATCGATATCAGCCGATCGATTCAGCCCATCGACTGAACAGACAATTGATATAGAGATATTGCAATTTCTCTCAGAGCGGGGAGATGTGGTACGAATAAGCAGTGATATTGTGTACCCGACAGAGGTCTACACGGAAATGAAATCTAAAATTATCGAATCTGGGTCAGACAGAAACGAAATCACCATTACAGGCGTTCGTGAAATTTTTGGAACAAGTCGCAAATACACGCTGGCTATTCTGGAACACATGGATTCACAGGGTCTCACTCGTCGAACGGGCGATACTCGTTTCGTTAGATAGTTACATCTGAGGGCGTGATCTGTTCTAACTGACCACAAGCGGAAGCGTAAAGATGAACTTGCTTCCCTCTCCAACGGTGCTTTCGGCCCAGATTCTTCCACCCTGTGCTTCAATGAATCCTTTAGCAATCGAAAGTCCGAGACCTGAGCCACTCACTCTCGAGATTCGGGCAGATTTAGTACGGTAGAAGTTTTCGAACACGGCTTCCAATTCGCTCTTCTCTATCCCGGCTCCTCTATCTGCAACTTCGACCCGAACTTCATGCTGTTCTACTGAAACAATTACGTCAGTTACAGTGTCCTTGTCGGCGTACTTGGCAGCATTGATCAGAAGGTTGACCATCACTTGAAGTATGCGTTCGCGATCTGCATCGACGATGGCGAGTCGTTCGGGGTGAACTGTTCGAACTGTGATACCGCGTTCGGCAAAACTGGGTTCAGCGATTTCAATCGCAGAAATAACCATCTCATCGACATCGAAGCTTTCAATGCTGGAGGCTGAAACGCCCCGCCTCCAGCATTGATACAACATTCAAATCATCGACCATCCGAGAGAGCCTATCGACGGTCGATTTTAGGTTGTTCACCAACCGTTGCTGCTGGCCATTAAGTTCACCTGCATCACCAGCGCCAAGCATATCGGTATATATCTTCATGCTTGTAAGAGGAGTTCGCAATTCGTGCGACACCGTCGATACAAATTCTCGACGCTCGATCTGGACAGCTTCTCTTTCTCTGAGGTCACGCATGAAGACATTGACCGCGGTCATTTCATTATCCGTATTACGAACAGGGACGATCAGCATTTCGACAGGGATCGTATTCTCCGCATCGCGTGGTGAGAGTGAAATTTCGGCCTGCCATCCTCCCATTACCTCGGCCTGATGAAGCCCAGATGTCCGTATAATTTCTGCAATATCGTCAGAAATATAGTCCGTGAGATCGACACCAGCACCCGAAGAACGTTCGGCGATGTTGAGCATTTTCATCCCAGCAGGATTGATGTAAGTCGCCACACCGCGTAGGTCAGATATCGCCACGAGGTCAAGAGTTGTCTCAACCGTAGCCGCTAAAGACTGCACCTTCTCTAACAAACGGAGCGATTCAATTACTGGAGATATCTGGTCGGCTACCCGTTCGAGCAGAGTTAGATCGGACTCGGCATAGACGCTTTCATCTGCGGCACTGATTGAAACGAACCCAATAACTGAGTCTCTGGCGCGCAAAGGAGAACGAATGTTTGATTTAAGATCACCCTGTTTCAGGCTTTCGACCTCAACTTCAGTTACTTCAGAATTTGGAGTGATACGAGCAGTTAGAAGTCGCGACTCTACTAATACGTTTGAGGCGAAATCACTAATATTTAGCGTGTTACCGACTCGCAAACCATCAATCTCAACGCCATCAACGTATGCAATCGAAACGCTATCCCTAGTCTCTGTCGCTAAGGCAACCACACCTCGATCAATAGGAATCACCTCACGAAGATGTTTGAAAACACTCGCATAGAGTTCATCTTCATCCCGCGCTGCATTGGCATCGCGACCAATTCGGATCAGTATTTCTCTGGTCTGTGAAATTCGTTCCAATTCAGCATGAAGCCGCGAATTTGCGAGAGCACCTGATATCTGTGCTCCAATTCTCTCTACCATTTCAACGTGTTCAGGCCCGTAGGCGTTCCGCTTGCTACTTGTCGTTAATAACAGACCGACAACTTCATCTCTGTGGATCAGTGGTGTCGACATAGCTGATCGCACACCCGTGTCGAGCAGCGATTGAATGCCTGGGAATTCGGAACGCATCTCTTCTAAAAGTTCAGTGTCCAGAACCAGCACGAATCGGGCGAGTTGATTAGCGTTCGTGAAGCTGGACATCGGAATCACGAAGCCTTGTTCGAAACCTCGTACCCTTTTACCAGTGACGTGCTCGAATATCACAGAATCAGTCGCGACATCAGCCACCGCAATAGCTGCAGAATCCAGCGGAATGAGTTGTTTTACCTGGTCGATTAGTTGGTCATAGACCATGCCGATATCGAGCGAAGATGAAACTAACCGACCTATCTCAGCCAGAACGGTTCGTTCGTCTCCAACATTTTTCATCTCGTTCTGGAGACGCCTTGCTTCAAGGGCCAACTCTCGATCTACTTTGGCTCCAAGTTCTCTAATAATGCTGCTTGGCATCCGCTGCATACTGTCAGTTTGGAACAGATCAACTATCCCCAACTCCATTAGCTCAGCAATATTTTCTTGCCCTTCTCCCATCACTCCAAATATCGGGACCTTCGGAGCGTATTGATTGACCAAACCGACAACATCTACGACTGCAGAATAGGGTTTTCGTACGTCAATGAAGATCAAATCCCAGATGTCGTCTGCGACGCGTCGTTCGAAACGCTCGAAGTTTGCTGCCGATTCATTTCGGAGAGAGAAACCAGCATCAGTCAGTATTCGCGCGATACTGACGCGTTCTCCCAGGTCGAACGACAACATGCGCAGTTCGATACGTGGAAGCTTTTTACGAGTTGTCTCGTTTTCGGGTTTGTTATCGCTCATAACTATTCACGTGAAAGTGTGAATCTACGTTCTCATATTGACCAATCGAAATCCCAACTAGTTGGTAAGGAATCGGTGTGGGCTAGTTCGTAAACGTGTAAACCGTGAGAACTATACGGATTCGCAAAGATATGTGGTATCTCTCACGGTTGCCGTTTTCGTTACCGACGAACTCGTTCATTCTCGAAGAGAGTCACATTCGTCGTCACCCCATCCCTCAAACCCTCTATGAGCGCTCGATCACCGAAGCATTTTAGGAAATGAATTCCGAGTAGTTCGAGCATGGTCGCACAACGTCAATATTCCCGTGAAAAGATCAGATCACACGTCGGATTCGAATTCAAAGTCGTTCTTTTTTAGAGTGTTATGAAGTTCTGGCGGCTGTCATATCCGTGTGATCCCAATCCGACACTGACGCCGGTAGCCGAGGTAGATCCTATCAGAGGAGAGTATCTACCGATCTCTGTAGATCGCAAGTTGTAGGGGACGCTTGCCTCCCAGTCATGTATCAACTATCTATTTATCGGACGACGATACCGAGCACGTAAATCCGTCGCCATCACACCAATCTATCCTTGAGCAGTAATCCACTCTGAAAAGAATGGTCAAGAATTGATCGTTCTTGTCAGAGGGTACAGCAGGCGGATCCACCATTTTCGACGATCATTACTGTTTATTCACCCTCATCCGATTCGAAGCCAGTGTTAACCAGTTCGGTTTGGACACTCAGGGCACTGAGCTCTACCCCAGTCCCATGTCGTCGAGTTCGGCGTCGGAGAATCCAAAATAGTGTGCTATTTCATGCTTCACAGTCGCTGCCACGTGTTCTTTGAGTTCTTCGATTGTGTCGGACGCGTTCTCAATTGATTTTTGAAAAATCGTTATCACATCCGGCAAAGGTGGCACATAGCTACCGCGTTCAGGCAGCGGTACACCTTCGTACAAGCCGTAGAGGACATCCCGAGGAGTAAGTCCGTTTTCGGTCATTTGGGCTGATGTGGGGCGATCAGCGACGATGATGCTGACGTTATTCATGCTCGTCAGGAACTTATCTGGCAAAGACATGACCACGTCGCGCACGAAATTTTCAAAAATGTCTTTGCTTACCTTCAATTCGAAACTACTCAGCACCGACTTGTGAACGAATCGCCTTAAGACGGTCGATGTTCGGCTTATCTGGTCCGCTCTTGCCAGTTCCAGGCACTTCAAGATAAAACGGAACCCGCTTGAATGCTTCGTGGGCCATCAATGTGGTGAAACCTACCGTACCGATTAGTCCGTCTCCGATGTTCTCGTGTCGGTCAACCGATGAGCCGAGTTCCCGCATCGAGTCATTAGCATGCACAGATCGAAGCAGCTCGATTCCTATTTCTTTGTCAAACTCGTCGATCGTTGCATTGAGGGTATCGGCGGCAGCTATGTTGTAACCGGCAGCCCACACGTGCTGAGTATCGAGACAAACAGCCACTCGGTCGTCACCGATCGCTTTGATTAGGGTACCGAGCTCAGCAAAGGTTGAGCCAATATGATCACCTGCACCAGCGCTGGTCTCCAACATAAGCAGCGAGTCACCGGGTTCACTGTCGAGTATTTTTCGAACAGACGCGGCGAATTGGTCGACGATTGCCTCGAAGCCTTGCCCTCTATGGCTTGCAGGATGAAAAATTACGCCCAGTGCACCAAGCTTGTTGGCAGCTGCGATATCAGCTCGAAGTGCTGCTTCAGATTTCGCCAGCAGTTCTGGGTCAGAAGTCCCCAATGCCACAAGATACTTTCCATGAAGCACAGTCGGCCCCATGCCAGCACGCTTCATCTCATCAGCATACTTTTTCGCCACCGCGTCGACGATTGGCTTCGCTGACCACATCCGCGGCGACGATGCGAAGATCTGGAAACACTCTGCTCCAATCTCTTCGGCTCTGGCTATTGCATTATTGGATCCACCGGCAGCAGATACGTGCGCGCCAATCAGCATTCTAAATCGTTCCTTCTATCAAAACACAAGCACGCCCTACCACCACACCAACTTGGCGCATGTTAGTCGAATTACCAATATGGTGCGACTTCTAACTAGTATTAGGAGTTCGTAGCGGCAGTTTTCCGCCAAGGCAGGAACGACCGACGTTCCCAAAGAACAAGAATTTGGGCAGCGATGAAGATCGAACTGTAAGTTCCAACAAGAACACCCAACAGTAGTACTATCAGGAAATCTCGGAGCGAGGCGCCACCAAAAAGTAGCATCGCTGAAATCACTGTCAGGGTCGTAATGCTTGTGCCCAACGAACGAGTGATCGATTCATTGATCGACAAGTTCACTGTGCTTCGAAACTCGCGCCCTGGGGCTAACGTGACATTCTCTCGGATTCGGTCGAAAATGACGATGGTATCGTTCACCGAATAGCCAATCACCATGAGAATACCAACGATGAAAATAGCGTTGACCTCTGCACTGACCGCTATTCCTAGAACTGCGAATACCCCCAGAACGATCATAACATCGTGTAATAGGGCAATAATTGCTGCGATTGCGTACTTGTACGAACTCGGCACTGAGCGGAACGCGTACATGATGTACAGCATCACGAAAATCGAAGCAACGATTACGGCCGTGATTGCATTGCGGACGGTATCCTCGGCGACTGAAGCTCCGACCGTAGAAGTGTCGAGAACCCTTGCGTCCGGGTCAAGTTTCTGGATTTCAGGACTAATGTCATCCAGTCCCGAAACACCGAGGTCGTCTGTTCTGATGAAATACTGGTTGTCTCCAACTGCCTGAACGATTGCTTCAGGGTGCCCTGAAGCAATCAGGGCACCCGTTATATCTGCAGAACCGTGGTCACCTTCACCGAACTGGTAAGTAATCGTGGATCCCGAGGTGAAGTCGATACCAAGATTCAAGCCTGGTGTTCCGAGTACAACGACCGAAAGCGCAGCGAGCACAATCGAAATCGTCAAGAAAACTCTACGTGTGCCGATGATATCCATTAGGAATTACCTCTAGGCTCTGATCCGCTCTGGTCACGTACAGGTACGAACAAGTTCGGATGATTACCCAATCTTGTCGATGCGAGCAATCGAAGTAGCAGTCGGCTGGCAAAGAATGCGGTGAACATGCTCAACAGCACACCAATTGCGAGTGTCAGAGCAAAGCCCTGCATAACGCTTGTGCTGAAACGGTCACCGAACCAGAAGAGAACAATAGCTACTATGATCGTCGACATGTTTCCATCTCTTATGGATGGCCATGCACGATCGAATCCAGCCGTAATAGCAGCAAACAGACTCCGCCCAGACCGCAGTTCTTCCTTTGTTCGTTCAGCGATCAAAACGTTCGCATCAACTGCGAAACCAAGCGACAGGATGACAGCCGCTGCACCTGACAAAGTCAGTGTGACAGGGATCATCTTGAAAATAGCGAGAAGCATTATTGTGTAAGCGATGAGGGAAACAGAAGCCACAAGCCCCGGGATTTTGTAATAGGCAACCATGAATATTAGAAGCATTACGAGTCCAACCGCACCTGCAACAAGACTCTTCTGAAGAGAATCTTTACCGAGTACAGCATCGACGTTTCGTTCCTGAATCAGTTCGAGTTCAACAGGAAGTGAACCAGAGCGAAGTTGAATTGCAATTGTGCGAACACTCTCTGTCGTGAAGTTACCACCTTCGATAATGGCACGCCCACCTGAGATTCCGCCGTCACTTACACCAGGAGCGACTAGTTCTTCACCATCTAGATAGATCGCAAGTCGATCACTCTGGCGTGATACACGGTCGGTTACCTCGAAGAATGCGTCTGCACCCTTTTCATTGAAAACGAGGCTTACGATTGGGCGTGGGATGGCACCCTGCGAAACAGAAGGAAATGCATCTTCAAGATCGGCCGCATCGATTTCTGTTGCCGACTCTGTGAAATACGTTGGGTTGGTGCATCGCTCGATACCCCACTCGTCAACGGAGAGTCCATCTGGCGGCCAAGGAATGTCACTGGAAGGCGGAAGTAAATCGCCACATTCGCGGTATCGGAACTCAAGTTTTGCAGTTTTACCAATAACGTTTTTTGCTTCCTGAACCCCACCACCAACAATCCACTGCGTGAGAGTTCCTTGGCTGGACGTGAATTGAACGTTGCCGATAGAGCGTAAGGCCGTCTGAATTTTTTGGTCTTCACCAAGAATCGGAGTTCCATTTTTATCAGTTCTGGAAATATCGAGCCCGTACATAAGGATAGAAAATAGACCTTCAGCACCATTGATGGCCTCAATGTCTGCGTCGTCTCTACCAATTGATGCGAAAGCTGCTTGAACGTCTTCAAGCGTGGGCAGGGTTTCGACATTTTCCGTCGGAATCGGATCAACAGCAGTGTCATCACCGATTACCGGAGTACTAACCTGTGGAAGGATGAATCCCACTTGGAGAGCGACCGGATACTGAGCGATGATCATTGCACGCCAAGCATCAGCCTCACTTGGAGTAATCACATTTCCCGCGACATCACGCACTTCTGCTTGAATTTTCTCGAGATGCACAGTGAGCGATCCGTTTTCGTTCTCCTTCACTGTTGCATCAGGGCGACCAAGCTCGTTCTGAAAAAAAGCTTCCAAAGTTTCAGCAGAGACCGTACCAGCGCCGAAGTTTAATGAGATTGAAGCACCTGTCTGACCAGGAATCTGAATGAGCACGCGGTCTGGAACTGAATCGACTCCACCACCGAGCAGTTGAACGCTAGCTTCGCTCACACCGAACTCGTTTACCCGCTTGTCGATAATGTTTCGAACACCCTCCATATCGTCACGCGTTGGATCACGACCATCTTCAGGCACAACGCTGTAAACAAGGTGTGTTCCGCCCTCGAGATCTAGACCAAAGGTCAAACCCAATGGGCTGTCTCCGCCACGGGTAAGCCCGAGGAAGCTAACTTCGGAGATTGCCAATACAACAACCGAAGCGACAATCAGTATTGCTAGGAGGACAAGGCCTCTGAATCTACTCAATAACTCAGACTCTTACGCGAAACGCGCCGCACAGGCGGCGTGTCTATGTGATTTATCCTGACGTTGAATCACCGATCTGGTGCCGTCAGCATCTTGCTAGTGCAAACCTCTGATACCGCTCTGATTATTTCAGTTTGGCGGTAGCGATTAATTCTTGAAACCAGCCCAAACTTGCCGAAGCGTCACTTCGAACTGTTTTAGGCAAGCAAAAAGTATAGCACCGAGGCAATGCAAATTCGCTTCTGGATTAGGTCCACGTTTCAGCCAAATCTATGGTCATTATCCTATCCAAGAAGCGGGTCTAGTTGCCGTTCTCGGGATTGAGAATGACCCCGCCATGTAAATGCGGATCATCTGACTCGACGTGATCATGGGTACGATCGGTGCTCTTCTCCGGATCAATCACGTAACCGGCCTTCCACAAATCGTACTGCATCTGATCGACAGAAGATTCTGAGTAAAGCTCGCTCAACTTTACCGTGGAGTGAACGACCTCAATGTCCGATTCATCCGGTACGACATCGTCATCACTGTGATCGGCGTGTATTTCGACTTCGACGTCATGCATGTGCGGTTCGTCATATTCCATATGAGATCCGGCAGCCGCTAGTTTTTCGTGCGCCAGAAGGTGATCGACATACAGAATTCCGTTCAGGTGATCGACTTCGTGTTCAAGTGCTTGGGCGAAAAGATCTTCTGTTGTGATCTTCATCTTGGAGCCGTTTTCATCTAGCCATCTTGCTTTGACGGTAATCGAGCGCTTGACCATTCCTTCGTAACCTGGAAACGACAGACAGCCTTCGATAATTTCTCGCTCACCCGACGTTTCGGTAATCTCAGGGTTAACAAGCACAATCGCATCTTCATCGCCCGGTAGATGAAGAATGACCACTCGTTGCAATGCGCCGATCTGATTCGCTGCAAGTCCTACCCCACCAGCCGTATCCAATGTTTCGATCATATCTGCGGCAAGTTCTCGAATTTTGTCGTCCACACGACGAACAACTCTGCATTTCTTACGCAGAATTGGATCTGGAAACACCCTTATTCGCCGGATAGGCACGTGCAATCCTTTTTTTTGTCTTTGTCATTCGCGTGATCGCGGGTATCGAACATCGCGAAAAACACTTCGAATAGCTACGCTGGATCAACATCAATAGCCCAGAGTAATCCGGGCGGAACAAGCTCCAGAAGTCTCTCAGGATAGGCGCCCTTCAGCAATATTTGCCACCTGTACATATTCCGCATCTTCAACGGGTATCCGGGAGTCGGACCTAAAACTTCGGTACCTGTTTCTCCGTGCGATTCTCTTGCGGCTTTGAGCGTAATCGCCATTCGCTCGGCCTGTGCCTGCGCCACTTCGACATTACCTGCCGAATGCGTAAGCTTGATCATGCTCGTAAACGGTGGATTGGCTTGTGAGGCTCGAAGGCGAATTTCCGTGTCATAAAACAATTCGTAATCTTGATCAGCTGCTGCAAGAATGGCGTAATGGTCTGGATTGAATGTCTGGATAATCGCCCGACCATCCCACGCTCCCCTGCCACTCCTACCAATAACCTGTGCAAGAACCTGGAATGCCCGTTCACTAGCTCGAAAGTCAGGAACTGCAAGTCCGGTATCTGCTGAGATGACTCCGACGAGAGTTACGCTAGGAATGTCTAATCCTTTCGCAACCATCTGGGTTCCCACAAGTACACCAGCTTCGCTATTAACAAACTCGTCCATGATTCGCTGATGATCGGCGGCAGTTTTGGCGTTGTCGGAGTCCCACCGAACAACTTCGATTCCGGGAAAATACTGACGTACCGTCTCGGTTGCCATCTGAGTTCCTGGAGCCGATCGGCGCATCTGTTTCCCGCCACAGCTTGGACATTTTGTCTCGGCATTGATGGTGTAATTGCAGTAATGGCAAATCAGTTTGCCTTTTTTGGTAATTAGATCGTCTGAATCACGATGAAATGTGAGAGAAGTGTCACATCTTTTGCATCGGCGCACTTGGCCACAATCCATACATTGAATAAACGACGCTGAACCGCGTCGGTTCAGGAAGAGAATTACCTTTCCTCCGGCTTGCAGAGCATCCCGCATCGAATCGATCAAGCGTCGACTAAGCATTTCGAAGTGGCCATCTGAACGCTCTTCGCGCATATCGACGATCTCTACTTTAGCCATTCTCGTTGTTGAGTTTGCGGTCGAAACTCCGGATACATGTCCGCTGATCACTCGATCTGGCAGTTTAAGCAAGCGGTACCGACCCGATTTGGCGGATCGATAACTGGAGACGTCCGGCGTAGCACTCCCCAAAACCAAGGTCGCCCCAGTCTCATTTGAGATTCGTTCAGCGACCGCGCGGGCGTCGTAACGAGGAGTCTGGTCACTCTGCTTGTAAGTCCATTCGTGTTCTTCATCGATGACGATCAGACCAGGGTTCTGGATGGGAGCAAATACTGCTCCTCGCGAACCGAGAACGATCGGGAAGTCCCCTTTTTTTACCCGCCACCACTGATCGTATCGTTGACCAACCGTCAACCCTGAATGAAGTATCCCAACTTTTCCAGGGAAACGTGCCGCGATGCGCTGCAACGTCTGCGGTGTGAGTGCTATCTCTGGAACGAGAAATATCGCCTGCTTGCCCGCAGCAATGCACGTTTCAATCGCTTGCAGGTAGACCTCGGTCTTACCTGAACCAGTTACTCCGTGGAGCAAAAACTGTCGGTCGGTCGGATTTGCCGATGGTCTGTTCGCAAGAATTTGCGTGCAGATCTGTTCGATCGCATCACGCTGAAACTCAGTTGGAGAATGGGCGAATTCCTGCTGGACGAAATAATCAACGAGTGGATCTCGATCTCTTCGGATTTTCCGAATCTTCAGCAATTCCTCATCGAAGGCCCATTTCACAGCGGCACTGCCGAACTGGTTGATCAGTGTCGATTTGGTCTGGGCGACTTTCCCTGAAAGGAACCACTCGAGTAGTTCAGCACGCCTTCGGGATCCACTTTCTGAGTACTGTGCTACTAATTCACGAGTAATCAACTCAGTTGCAGCCAGCTCAATTCGACGCGAATACACCGCTGTCACTCTCGGCTTTTCCCAGTCTGACTCCGTGTGAAAGATACGCTGACGCATTAGTCGATCGACAATCTGGGTGCCACCCAAGCCGAGTCGTCTTACCACACGATTTTTTGGAGCACGGTCATTCTCCATGACATATCCGACTGCCTGTCGCTCACGCTTAGTGAGATCCCGATCAATGATCCCGGGTAAAAGCCATGTGCGTAACCTCGACGATGCACCCGGCGGTAGTTGCAACGAACATGCGGTAAAAAGCGCGGTTCTGTAATGTTCAGCCACCCATCGAGCAACTCGAATCAAATGTTCGTTTATAAATGGACCGTCGATCGTGCGAGCGGTGATAGGTCGAATTTTGTAGGCCTCTGTTGCAGGTGCACTCGTTATTTCGAATACAACGCCTTGAACGGTTCGTGGACCGAACGGAACCCACACCAGATCACCGACCACTACTCCTAAATCTTCAGGAATTGAGTATGTGAATGTGCGCGAGTGATCGTCGGGGAAATCGACGGCCACTTCTGCGAACTGCACTTTTCACTCCGTAATCAACGTTAAGTTGCTGGCAATTATCTGCCCAAGCTTGATGTGGTCAAACATCGGACGACGCAGAAATAAAAACACCCTCTCCCAATGTTAGGGAGAGGGTGATCATATTCGATCTCAACTGCATGTCCGAAATCGGATTATCGGCGTTCCTTGATTCGAGCCTTCTTACCTGTAAGACCGCGCAGGTAGTAAAGACGTGAACGTCGTACCTTACCGCGCCGGGTAACTTTGACAGAGTCAACGTTCGGAGAATGGAAGGGAACAATTCGTTCTACGCCTACACCATAGGAAACACGACGAACCATAAAGGTGTCACCGGGGAGCGGAATTTTGGAAATTCGGTGCTTACCAGAAATCACATTGCCCTGGAAAGCCTGGACACGGTGCCGGTCGCCTTCAACAATGCGAAGGTTCACGGTTACGGTGTCACCGGGCTGGAAGTCTTCAATGTGGTCAAGCGGTTTTCGCTCGATCAGTAATGCGGCGTCCATGTCTCAAATCTTTCGTCGCGAAAAGACGCCCAACGGCGTCTATGTATTTCAGTGCTGAACGTTAAGTCTACAACCGAAAAGCTCTACCCAGCAATACCATCAAACACTGTTTTTTGGTCACTGTGTATAACTCAACGATCAGGCAGTGGCCTATATATGATCAGTTGGCCAATCATTCAGTAAATCTGGGCGGCGTTCCTCAGTTCGGCGTAATGCCTGACTCTTGCGCCAGAATTCAATTTTAGAGTGATCGCCACTCAGTAGCACGTCTGGAACTTCAATCCCTCTGAAGACTGCGGGCCGGGTGTAGACAGGTCCTTCTAGTAGAGAGTCGAATCCCGGTCCAAATGAATCATGTTTCGATGAGTCATCATCGCCTAGCACTCCTGGTATCAACCTCACGATTGCATCCGTAAGGGCCATCGCTGGTATCTCACCACCTGTCATAACGAAGTCCCCGATAGATATTTCTTCGTCGACGCGCAGATCGATGAATCGTTCGTCGACACCTTCGTAGTGACCGCACACTAAGGTGACAGTGTCCATTTCGGATAATTGCTGTGCGCGTCCATGCGTGAGTGGAGTACCTTGAGCCGACAATAGTATGACGTGCGGGCGAGAGTTCGAGATTTTAGCTGACTGCTTAGCAATCGAATCTACTGCGTCAACTAAAGGTCCTGCCTGAATCACCATTCCGGCACCGCCGCCGAATGGAGGTTCGTCTACCGTTCCTCGATCACCTTTAGCGAAATCTCGTAGTTGTACTAGGGTGATTTCGACCTTACCGGTGTCAACAGCGCGTCCAATAATACTCACGCCAAATGGACCTTCAAACATTTCTGGGAACAATGTGATTATCGAAATTTTCATCATTTAATTTCCGAACCTGATCACCAAATCCACTCACCGTTGGCTCTATAAATAACGCTTCACAGAATCGACCACTGACGTCCGCACCCGCACGAATATCTGTATATAGCAGTAGGCAACCGACTATACCGGATGACTCCCAGTTTGCCGATCTTGCAACACTTCGATGGCATGTTCGATAACAGTCAACACAACGCCCAGATTGTCACGAACTCCTCCAGTACTGCCAGGCAGATTCATGACCAAGGTCGAGCCTCGTACCCCAGTCACAGCTCGAGAAATCATCGCCATTTTGGTCACCTTTAGCGATTCTGCTCGCATCGCTTCCGCCATCCCCGGGATTTCAAAATCGATCAAACTTCGGGTCACTTCCGGCATCACGTCACGTGAAGACAAACCAGTTCCACCAGTGGTCAACACCACGTCGACAGAACCCGAACCACACCACGAATCAATTTGTTGCGAAAGTTGGTCGAAGTCATCTGGCAACATCACACGTTCGACCAGTTTATGACCTGCGGCATCCATCATTTCTACAACGGCATCGCCACTCGTATCGCGCCGTTTCCCGGCCGATCCAGTGTCACTGCTGGTGAGCACAGCGTAGGTAACTATTCGATCATCTCCTGTAATTTTCAACGCAATATTCGGACTCACTAATCACTGATTGAGGTGAAGTACGAACGTACTAATGAACTAAGGATTGAACTTGGGGTACTAACGTACAAGCCCGACTATTCGGATGCTAGCACGCAGCAGAGTACGTTCGTCACATCAAAAATCCGTAAAAGCTGTATGTGGAATGCATTGTTGAATAAAGTCTGTATCTGGCATAATTTGTCGCGTATTGGGGCATAAAGGGGCAAGTGCAGTAATCTCTCCTTAATTTCACCCCCAGAGAAATATATGATTTTCGCCGGCGAATATGAGCACAGAATCGACCCTCAAGGCAGGGTTGCAATTCCATCTCGTTTCAAGTTGGCGTTCATCGACGGCATAGTGCTCGGTCGGGCTTACGACAACTGCGTTATCGTATACACCCCAGAAGAATGGGAACGAGCTGCCAGTGATATAGCCCAACAGCCAAACACCTCAACCAGTGCACGCAAGTTGGCTCGGCTGACGTTCTCTGGTGCATTTACCGGAACTCTCGATCGCAGCGGGCGAATTGTTGTTCCTGTGCAGCTCCGTGAGTATGCCGGTTTGGGTGAGGATGTGATCATTGTTGGCACTGGCAGGTTTATTGAAATTTGGTCAGCCGCTGCATGGGCTGAAGAGCGACGAGTGCTCGACTCAGAAGCGACTGAGATCGCCGAAGCAGCTCCACCTATAACCCCTCAACCGGAACACACGCAAATCATCGTCCGGCAATTTGATGCGGAGACAGCAGGGTGATTCTCATGGGTCTCGAACTTCATCACACTCCGGTCATGATGCCGGAAATCATGCAGGCGCTGAACGTCCAAGCTGGTGGTCGCTATATCGACGGAACTCTCGGTGAGGGTGGACATTCGAAAGAAATTCTCAGGGCAGCGTATCCTGGCGGACAAGTGCTGGGTCTTGATGCTGACGCCGAAGCCATCTCGGTCGCAAGTGACCGACTCTCCGACCATGGCGATTCTTTCCGAGCAGTAAACGTGAATTTTCGTGACATTCGTGCGACTGCGTTGAATTACGAGTTTGTGCCGGTGCACGGTGTGTTATTTGATCTTGGAGTTTCGTCACTACAGCTGGATCGCGAGTCTCGTGGTTTCAGCTTTCGGCGAGCAGATCCCCTCGACATGCGATTCAGCTTCGATCAGCAGATAACCGCGGCCGACATTGTTAATGGTTACGCTGAATCGGAACTTGCCGACATCATTTTCCACCTCGGTGAAGACCGTGCGGCTCGACGGATCGCTCGAGAGATTGTCCGCAATCGTCCGATTAATACTTCCATTGAACTCGCTGAGATTATCGAGAAAGCAAATCCGCGCAGGGGCAAACGTACTCATCCGGCGACTCAAAGCTTTCAAGCGATCCGCATCGCCGTGAATGATGAGCTTTCAGCACTCGAGGCAGCTCTTGAGCAGGCAGTTTCTTTACTTGGTCAGAGTGGACGACTAGCAGTCATTTCATATCACTCGCTCGAAGACCGAATCGTCAAAAACTTTATACGGAAGCAGTCGTCCGACTGCATCTGCCCTCCCGGAACTCCGGTATGCCGATGCGATCACCTGGCTACGTTGAAAGTGATAACCCGTCGACCGTTGATCCCGACTGATTCGGAAACCGCCTCCAACCCCCGCGCACGAAGCGCAAAGCTACGGGTGGCTGAACGGATATGAGCATCATATTAACCAAAAGTAAACACAGACCTTTTCAACGAGCACGCTCGGCTATATCGCAAGGAACAGCAGCCATAGCTGATCCTCCTGATATGCATTGACATTCAGTTAAACCCCGACCTCTCCGATCAGATCAGATCAGAACAGATATCCCTCCCAGGAGAAAATTATGTTGCAAGACGACTTTAGAGTAGCTATAGACATCGGTACCACCAAGGTATGTACGATCATCGTTCGAAAGCGCGCAGACCGCCGCATTGAAGTGCGTGGTATCAGCATCGTGCCGTGTAACGGCATGAGCAAGGGAATGGTTGCAGACGCAGCAGTAGTAACTGCTGCAATAAAAAAATCTGTTGAAGCAGCTGCATCAGACGCCGGGGTTGAGGTCAACGCCGTATACGCAGGGCTTACTGGCAGCCATATCGAATCAAAGAATCGTTGGGCCAATGTCCCTCGAAGTGAAGGAATGCGGGCTGTAACTGACCTCGACCTTTCAGCAGCCAAAAAGGCAGCAGGTGCGATCGATCTTGGAGACGACCGTCGGCTACTTCATGTGATCCCTCGAAGTTATGCTTTAGATGGCCTTCATGGAGTGCGTAATCCTCTTGGCATGCACACTGGCGAACTTCATATCGAAAGTCATGTGATCACTGGATCGATTTCAAAAATCTCCGAATTACACAACGCCGTTTCCGATGCCGGAGTTCGGGTTTCGTCATTGGTAGTTGAGCCGATCGCAAGCGCAAGTGCAGTTCTGACTGCAGATGAGCGTGAAGAAGGTGCAGTTCTGGTCGACGTTGGTGGCGGAACTTCTGACATCGCCGTTTACCACAACGGTGCGGTAATCCACACAGCAGTCATTCCTGTTGGCGGATTCCAATTTTCAAATGATTTGAGCATCGCATTCGCTATCGATTTCGATTCTGCTGAAAAGCTCAAAATCGAATACGGCACAGCCGCACCTGAACTTGCAGGAATGAACGAAGAAATCACCCTTCACCCCACAACGATGAAGCAACCTCTGACAATCTCTAAGCGAGAAATCGGGCAAGTTCTCAAGGAACGAACAACTGAGCTGTTTCGAATGATCCAGCTCAAGCTTGAAGAGCCACATCTCATTGATATCCCAACTGATCGAATCGTATTCACGGGTGGTGGAGCCAAACTCAATGGTTTCTTGAATATCGCCAAGTACATCTTCCAACGAAATGTCCGATTGGCATCACCACGTGGACTCGATGGAATGCCTGAAGGAACCAATGATCCTGCCTATTCAGCGGCTGCGGGTATCGCTCTATGGGGCATGCGCAATCTGCCGGCAGAAAATCACGTAAGCGAGCGCAAGGCTGCATCTGGATTTGAAACTTCTGGAGCGACTACCAACGCTTCGACCGGTGCACTTTCTGTAATTCGTGGCTGGTTGCAAAAACGTGAAAAGGAGACCGCTGGCACGTAAAAAACGTGCGAACAGATCCTCTATTAGGGCGCTAACAAAACTCACAACGCCGCTCAGAAGAGCGGCGCCAACCCCATCATCCGCCGTTGTGAAGTTCGCTCAACAAGTGAACACACGATCCCCAGGAGAACAAAAGTAATGGTCGACCAGGCTAGAACACCTATCGAAGGAACCATCGGTTCAGCAACGATAAAAGTCGTTGGTGTAGGCGGAGGTGGCTCAAACGCTGTCTCACGCATGTACCGAGACAGAATCCCTGAAGTTGAGTACATCACCATCAACACAGATGCCCAAGCACTAACCCGCTCGGACGTCCCAATTCGCATCCGCGTTGGCGACAAGACTGCAAGAGGACTCGGAGTTGGCGGCGATCCTTCAAAGGGTAGAGAGTGCCACGAAGAAGATCGTGATGAAATTAAGCGGGCGCTTCAAGGTGCAGACCTTGTATTCGTCGCAGCCGGTATGGGCGGTGGAACTGGAACTGGTGGTTCACCAGTTGTTGCGGAAGTGGCCAGAGAACTTGGTGCTCTGACTGTTGGTGTTGTAACCAAGCCGTTTAATTTTGAAGGCGCCCGACGTCGCCGTCAGGCCGAAGATGGCATCAAAGCACTTGGTGAAGTGGTCGACACTCTGATTGTTATTCCGAATGACCGACTGTTGATCATGTCGACTGAGAACCTCTCCATGGATATGGCTTTCCGGATGGCGGACGACGTTCTGCGTCAGGGCGTTCAGTCAATCGCAGAATTGATTCTCATGCCCGGTGAAATCAACCTCGACTTCGCCGATGTCAAAGCGATCATGTCGAATGCCGGTCCTGCCTGGATGGCTATCGGACACGGTAGCGGTGAAAACCGAGCGATCATGGCTGCTGAAGCAGCAATCGACAGCCCGCTCTTGGAGGTATCGATCGCTGGTGCACGTGGCGTTATTTTCAACGTAACAGGCGGAACTGATTTGACTCTTCAAGAAGTGCAACAGGCGTCTGAAGTCGTTTCGAACATGGTCGACCCTGATTGCAACATCATCTTCGGCATGGTCACTGACCCCAAGATGGAGAACGAAGTCAAGATGACGATCATCGCTACTGGTTTCCCAGGTGCCGAAGCATCAGCAGAGAAAGAAGCTGCTGTAGCCGCGGCTCTCGGCGACGTACTTGGTGACGAAGAAGCTCTCGATCTTCCGCCATTCCTACGGCACCACCGATCAGCTCGAAGGCGTTCAATACGTGAACTTGCAGCAAGTGACTAATCTAAACTAAGAATAATCACTTAAAACTACTCTGTCCGAAGATTTTCTCAGAAATCTCGTTGAGTACAAGTCAAAAAAATACCCCGAGAGAACCGGTTGGTTCTCTCGGGGTATTTTGCTTTCAGTTAGAAACAATCTTGACCGAACTACTCTGATCGTTTTCCTGTCACTGCCTCGAGCATTGCCTGTATATAGCCCTGAGCGAAGATCCTGGAGCGGTAACCACCCCAATTACCAGGGAACTCCGTATCACCAACGATCTCGGGGCAGTGATCGTCCATGAATACGCCGGTGTAACCAGCTGCGTGATACGTCTCCATTGCTCGCTTCATATCGACGTAGCCTGTATTGATGAATTCTTCATGGAATTCAGGAACTGTCCCTGAAACATTGCGGAAATGGACGTGTAGGACTTTGTTGCGTTCGGCGAAATACTGAATCATCTCGTAGATGTCTTCGCCCTCCATTTCCGAGAATGTTCCCTGACAGAACTCTATTCCGTTATACGGGCTATCGACGATAGAAGTCAGACGCTTAAATCCATTAAAGCTGTTCAGAATTCTAGGAACTCCACCCAATTCCGTCACAGGCGGGTCGTCCGGATGAATACCCAGTCGAATACCTGCTGATTCTGCGATTGGTGTAATTATCTTGATCCAGTACTCAAGGCACTCCCACATGTTATCTCGTGACGTGTCGTACTCGGCCAGTCGAGCCTGCGTCGATTCTGAAATGTCCATGATCGAGTGTTGATCACTCGCACTGCTATCCCAAGCGGTCACGTCGGTTCCACCACGTATTTGAGCTCCACCCGATCTCCAAACCGAGTTAGGCATCCAGTTGTAGGCAAGGATCGGAATTCCGGCCCGCCCCATATCAGTTACTTCCGCGGCCAACAGATCGATCAACTCGTCTCTTTTTGGGCCACCGAACGCTACGTCGTAGAACTTGGGGTTGGAAATAAACCCATTCTCGCAACCGACAATTTTCAAGCCGTACGACTCGACTCGTTCTCTGAGGAATAGGTAGTCCTCGTAAGTGTTCCGTTCTTTACCGTGAACCTGATCGCTTGCAGGCGACACATCCACACCCGGACCACCGTAAAAAATAATGTTCTTAACGCCTAACTGGACAGATGTTTCTAGTACTTCATCGGTAGCAATTCTCACTGCCCAAGCGTTTTTCATGGCGGCGTTCCCTACTGAAACATTTTTCGTCGGTCGCGAAGGACGGTTATTCAGTGGCAATAATATGCTTCCCGAATAACCGTCCGAAACAAGAATCAAATCTTACGTCCATATTTGGGATACAGTCGGTGAAACCGACTCAATTCCCAGTATTTAGGGAAACGGAATTCTTGAACTAAAACAGCACATGTACAACGAAATTCGTCAACCGAATCGATGCTTTTGATCGCGGGATTTAAATCAGTTTTTCTCCGTTGAATGATGGTGAATCAACGAAGAAATAGCTCCATCCCGGTGACACGGATGATTGACACCTCTCCTATGCCTAGTGGTAGTCTCCGATGCACACCACTAAATATGGTGTTTGGCTGTGTCCGCAGTCGCAAAGTGAAGTGTTCAACATTTCGTTCTACACACTGCTCCGTTATTCAGTGATGGGTTTCAAAATTCACCACTTCACGGAACGGGTACTTCGCGGCATCCATGGACCAAGTGAACAAGGTACGTTTCAGGCAATGCAACGTCCGTTTTGCGCAAACAATGAATCACGAGTTATCGACTCTCGTGAGGCACCCGATGGTGTGCGTCGTAGGCGTGAATGTGTAAGGTGCGAGCTTCGATTCACAACATACGAGCGTGTGCATTCGATGCCGCTGATGATTGCCAAGCGCGATGGCAGACGCGAGGCATTTTCAACCGACAAGCTGGAACGATCACTGCGGACCGCTTGTGCCAAGAGGCCCTTGGAGGTCGGCGCCATTTCTAAGATGGTTATCGATATCGAAAATGAGTTGCACAAACTCTCCAAAGCCGAAGTGGAAGCGAGAGTGCTCGGAGAAATGTGCATCGAACGTCTGAAGGTTCTCGATCGAGTCGCATTTATAAGGTTCGCTTCGGTATATCGAGATTTTCAAGATGTTAATTCCTTTACTAAAGAAGTAGAGGCGTTAACCGATCCAGAAGCCGAGGGCAACGGATCAAAAAGCCAATTACGGCTGATAGAGGACGATGTCCCACGGCTGGCCCAACGAGGCCGTCGCCGGAGGACAAGGCAGGTTTAACTGCCTTCCACACTCCGGGTTGATCGACGACAGTTACACCGGAACTGTCTGAGTTGACGACAACTAAACAACTAGATTGAACGCACGAAAAGAAGATAGATGACCATTACGCAGGACACACACATGAGCACTAACGGCACAACCAATAAGGAAGAATTCACACCGGCGGTGATTTCAGATAATGCCCGTGTAGTTCTGGATAAACGTTATTTACAAAAGAATAGTGCCGGAGAAATCAACGAAACTTCCGAAGGTATGTTCCGACGGGTAGCTAAGGCACTCGCTGCCCCCGAATTCAAGTACGAAAAGACTCCCGCCGAAGTCATAGCAATTGAAGAGAACTTTTTCCAGATGATGGCGAGTCTCGAGTACCTTCCTAACTCGCCCACGATGATGAACGCTGGAACCGGCGCTGGAACACTTTCAGCATGTTTCGTGCTTCCTCTAAAAGACAGCATGGAAGGCATCATGAGCGCTGCTCACGATGCAGCCATGGTCCAGAAATTCGGAGGTGGAACTGGATTTGCACTTTCTGAGCTTCGACCTAAAGGTGCTGGGATAGCGACGACTCACGGCAAGGCATGTGGTCCTATTGGTGTACTCCGTCATCTTTCTTCTGTTTCAACTCTCGTGACCCAGGGTGGCAAACGTGACGGCGCAAACATGGCGGTCATGGATGTTCACCATCCAGATATCCTGGAATTTATTGATTGCAAGCAAGTTGAAGGCGAAATCCACAACTTCAACATCTCTGTTGGTGCTTCCGACGAGTTCATGCAGGCGGTGAAAGACGGCACGACATACGCATTGCGGGCGCTTGCTGACCCCTCTGACCAAAATAGCGGAATGAAAGAAATTGGCCGACTTGATGCCCGAGAGGTTTTCAGCAAGATCGTCTACGGTGCATGGAGAAACGGTGAGCCTGGAATGATTTTCCTAGACGAAGTGAATCGGAACAGCCCGGTTCTTCATCTGGGTCGAATCACAGCAACGAACCCATGTGGTGAGCAGCCGCTTCTCCCGAACGAATCGTGCAACCTTGGCTCGATCGACGTTGCCAAGTTCGTGGTAGTTGACGAAGCTGGCTTAACCGACATCGATTGGAACCGCCTCAGTAAGACGATTCGAACTGCAACTCGCATGCTCGACAATGTTATCGATGCAAATAAATATGCAGTCGAAGCCATCGAAACGATGACCCAATCTACTCGTAAGCTTGGTCTTGGTTTGATGGGCTTTGCCGACATGCTCGTACAGCTCGGTATTCCCTACGACACTGAAGAGGCTGTTGAACTTGGTCGCAAGCTTATGGCGTTCATTCGTGACAATGCAGATGCCGAATCTATGGCATTGGCCGAAGAGCGTGGTCCTTTCCCCGCATGGTTCGATTCTGAGGCTGCAAAGCGCGGTGACAAGCCTTACCGAAATGCCTGCCGTTTAACGGTTGCTCCTACTGGGACAATCTCGATGATTGCTGGAGCTTCCAGTGGTATTGAGCCGATCTTTGCACTGGCATTCCGGAAGCAAAACATTCTTGAAGGTAAGACTCTTTACTACGTCGACAAGAACTTTGAGCGGATTTCGAAGGAACGTGGTTTCTACAGTGAAGAGCTTCTCGACCACCTTGCCGGCGGTGGCTCACTACAGGATCGCGACGATGTGCCGAATGACGTGAAGCGACTATTCCATGTAGCGTCTGATATATCGCCTCGTGACCACGTGATGATGCAGGCAGCTTTCCAAGAGAGCACCGACGCTGGTATATCGAAGACGATCAACTTCCCCAATGAAGCGACAATCGAAGATGTTGAGGATGCCTACCTACTTGCATGGGAAACCCGCTGTAAAGGAATCACTGTGTACCGAGCAGGTTCACGTGAGAAGGAAGTTCTGACTACAGGCACGACTGATAGTACTCAGGCTAACGATGCACAAACATTCGAAAGTCAGGGAATACCGCAGTACATCACTCCTTCTGAGCGACCTGCAGTGCTCAACGGAATTACACGTCGTGTTCGCACTGGTCGAGGAAACCTATTCGTCACGGTGAACATGGCAAGTGACAATCGCCCATTCGAGGTGTTCGCCACTCATGGCAAAGCCGGTGGTAACGATGCGGCGATGGCTGAAGCAGTCTCTCGTATGGCTTCACTTGCCTTGCGGTCAGGCATCAATCCAGTCGACGTTTCCGAACAGCTTCGCGGCATCACGGACGTTCCGGCTTGGGACGACGGAGAAATGATCAGGTCGGTCCCGGATGCGATCGCCTCAGTACTCGACCGAATCAACAGAGAATCTGCTGCTTTGCCATCACAAGATGAACTCAGCGACAGTGAGTCGAGTCAGGCTGGCATGTTCAATCCACCATCACCGAAAGAGTTGGGAATGCCAACGGCACAACCAATTCAGGTAATGAATCGGGAACAGAGGGTAGCTGTGTCAATCGGTGCGCAGGTGGGTGAATTATGCCCTGAATGCTCATCGATCGTCGCTCACGTTGAGGGCTGCTTGAAGTGCTTCTCATGCGGCTACAGCAAGTGCTAGTCATTCAGCGATAAGTCTTAAAAGGCCGACCGGAGCAATCTAGTCGGTCTTTTTGTTTGAGACGGCAATAACGGTCAGGCAATGTACAAATCTAACGATTTAACATCTGCAATTCGATAACCTACTCAACAGATCAACTAAACCGGCAACTGAATCACAACTAAACCTTATCCCTATGACAGACAAGCCTCTTCTCGCAGTAACCATCGGTGATCCTTCTGGTATCGGACCTGAAGTGGTCGCCAAAGCCCTTCAAGACCGTTCGATGTACGACATCATGCGCCCTGTTCTCGTTGGCACAGTGAGCGTTGTGCAAAAAGCACTTGACGCTATCAAGTCGTCGGACACCGTAATCGGTATCGCCTCGCCATCGGATGCCATATGTGAGCGCGGCACTATCGAAGTAATCTCGCCTGCCAATTGGGAAGGCCATGAGTTTCCGATAGGTAAACACGACGCAGGATCGGGAACAGCGAGCCACTTATGGGTCGAAACGGCAGCAAAGATGTGCATCGCGGGAGTTGTCGACGGCATGGTCACCGCTCCGGTTAATAAAGAGTCGTGGCATATGGGCGGCAGTAAAGACACCGGGCACATGGAAGTGTTCAAGCGACTTTCTGGTTCCAGCTACGTTGCAACGATGCTGGTGAGCGGCCCAATGCGCTGCATGCACCTATCGACTCACAAGTCGCTTGGCGAAGCAGTGAAGTACGTGACAAAAGAAAACATCATGATTGCCGTTCGACTCACCCAGAAAAAATTCATCGACTGGGGATTCGAAAAGCCTCGTATAGCTGTCGCAGCACTGAACCCACACGCTTCAGACAACGGATTGATTGGCAGCGAGGAGGCCGACGAAATCGCACCTGCTGTAGCGCAGGCAATCGCTGAAGGCATCGATGCAAGTGGTCCACACCCTGCCGACAGCGTGTTCAACAACGCTTCTGCTGGCAAGTACGACGTTGTAGTTGTGATGTACCACGATCAGGGTCACATCCCTATCAAGGTGTATGGTGTTGAAGAGTCAGTAACGGTAAACCTCGGTCTACCGTTCCTTCGGACCTCGGTCGATCACGGAACTGCTTTCGATATCGCAGGAACCGGCATTGCCAGTGAGATCAGCATGATTGAAGCATTCAAACTCGGTGCTTCACTGGCATCTCGAAAAGGTCTCACAACTTAACCAGTTAGACGACTAGACACTAAAACTCAGCATTCGATCTTCGGGAATTTACGCGGTTGTCGACCGTATAATCGGAGCAAGAGTCGATCAACAGCACGGTCTCGGGAATCATCCAGCGAGTCCGAATCGGAGCAAACGGTTTTCGAACATGCGAATTGCATTCATTGGTGGCGGAGTGATGGCACAGGCCATAATCGCCGGGATAAAAGATGCCGAACTTGATGCCAGCGTCATCGTCGGAGAACCATTCGAGGTTCGCCGCGAGTCACTAGCAAACGACTATGGTGTCGAATCTACAGCGAGCAACAAAGAAGCCGTGGCAGGTGCCGACATCATCGTCCTTGCCGTGAAACCACAGCAATTCAACTCAGTTGCAGAAGAATTAAAAGGTGTACTGAATTCCTCCCAGACGGTCTTATCGATCATGGCAGGTGTGAAGATGCACTCGATCGGGCTGCAACTCGACCACAACAAGCTCATCAGGGTGATGCCAAACACACCGGCTCAGATTCGCAAAGGTATCTCGGCTTGGACTGCTTCAAGCAGTGTCGATCAGAGAACCCTCGATTTCGTCGGCAATATGCTCAAAGCTATCGGTGATGAATTAAAATTCAGCGACGAGAAGAATATCGATATAGCAACTGCGCTCAGTGGCAGCGGTCCCGCGTATGTGTTCGTACTAATCGAAGCTCTTGCCGATGCAGGAGTTGAACTCGGTTTGCCCGGGCACGTCGCTCATCATCTTGCGTCACAGACTGTACTTGGAAGCGCTGCCCTTCAACGAGAAAGCGGCAAGCATCCTGCGGAGTTACGCAACATGGTTACATCACCAGGAGGCACCACAGCCGCGGGCTTGGCTGCGCTCGAAAACGGTGGGTTTCGGGCTACTATTGCGGATGCTGTTCGTTCGGCGTACAAACGGGGCGAAGAATTGGCTGGCGGCAAATGAGTACGGAATTTCTAGCGTACATAGGTTGGATCCTTCAGATATTTGGATATCTCATTGTCGCCCGCGCGCTTTCTTCATGGTTCCCTGACGCGAGGCGTCACCCTCTAGTTCAACTTCTATATCAGCTCACGGATCCTGTGATGATTCCCGCATCTCGGCTCATTCCTAAAATAGGAATGATCGACATAAGCCCGATGATTGTGATCCTCATCCTGTTTTCTGTATCTGAAAGACTTAGAGCTGGCTGAGTCTTTCAGATATCACTTCGTTCGTGAGGCCCTCGACCTCAAGAATTTTGTTTCTTGCGGTCACGCCTGAAACCAGCATTACTTTGTTCCTCGGCACACCGAGGGCTTTGGCAACTATCTGAACCAGAGCATTATTCGCCGCTCCATCCACGGGGGGAGCCTTTACGCGCGCACGCAGCACGCCATCCTCTCTCCAACCTAATATCTCATCGCGTGAAGCTCTGGGCTGCAGGCGGACAGCGATGCGAGTTGAGGTCAACGTGTCACCTAATGTCCTGCACGGTGACTTCACCAGCGGACACCGGCCAGTCTCTGCCGTTTTCGTCGCGCACAATCAGGCGTCCGATCGAGTCAACATCGTGCGCAACGCCCCGCAGATCCTTCGAGTCGTCAGACTTACCGTTTCTGATTGTCACCTTTCTGCCGAGGGTCGTAAGTCGATCTCGCCAAGCCGGCACAACAGATCCACCGGCAGTAATGTAGGCATACCGAGTATCTAGCGTTTGCATCAATTGTTTGAACACTTCAGTACGATCAACCTCTCTACCGAGTTCGGCTGACAGACTGGTGGACTTAGGCGCCAAGATAGATTCCTTACTCGGATCGAAATTGACATTCAAACCTATGCCGATTACGGCTGTAATACCATCGACGCTAATGTCAGGCTTGTTGTTCTCACTCCAGATGTCGTGATTATCCGGTTGCGACCCGGTTTTAGATTCAGCAATCACTCCTGCAAGTTTCTTGCCTGCAATCTGGACATCATTGGGCCATTTGATCCCCGCATCGACACCATATGCTTCTGCCACATCTGCGGTAGCAAGGGCAGCTAACATCAATAGTTCACCAGCCAGCGAAACACGCGGTCGAAGTATCACTGAGCAGAGAATGTCTTGTCCCTGCTTCGACACCCAAGTCCGATCGTAACGCCCTCGACCTGCTGATTGATGATCGGCGATCACTACGGTGCCATCTGGCGACCCTGCCTTAGAGAGTTTCCATGCCACGTCCATTGTCGATGTAGTGACTTCAAGGTGTGTTATCAAACTACCAATCACAGACAGGGAGCCAGCGAGATTTTCGAAATTTTGATTCATCGAATGGAAGTCCGAACTTAACATTTTCCATCACCGCATCTCAGAGCCGCTCGTAGTTTTTGTGTGCATGCACGTATTAGTACACGTTGTTTGTAACAATGGAACAACTTTGGAGTAAGGCTACGATACTAAACGTCAGGTGTGAATAACTAGCCGCGTAGGTAAAGCTCTCAACAGAGTGCCTGCGAGCTGAAACGTCAGTAAAGTGCCAAGCTACGAATGAGGAGAACCATGGCCCAGCGATCTAATAAAAGCTCATTGCTTGCAAGCTTGAGCTCACTGCCTACCGACAATGCGTCGGCCGAGGCAGCATGGCGACAAGCTCTTCTTCTCCGAGAACTTTCTCGGGATGAGCGAGTTACCGCCCGAAAGCGCCGTTCCGAGGCAGAAGCTGCCAAGGAATACGCGGAAAACGAGGCTATTACAGCCACCAAACAGCTTTGTTCCGAGCTTCAAGCTCAAGCACGCATGAAGCTCCAAGAGGCCGATGACACTCTCGGTGAAGCAGAACGTGTAAAAGCAAACGCAGATGCATATGCTGCACGAATTCAAGTCAACATCGATGCCGAACTAACCAATACAGTTAAGATTCGTAAAGATGCTGAGAAATACTCAGAAGAGATTCAGAGTAATGCACGATCCGCCGCTGACGCACTTATGACTCAGACACGAGCCGGTGCTGATGAGATGGCAAGTCGAATGCGCCGTGCGACTGCGGAAGATATTCGAAAGATACTCACCGACGTTGAGGTTGCACGAGCAGCGGCAGAGGATGAACTGGAGACACAGCGAATCCTCACGGAGACAGCTCGAGTGCGAGCATTCTCCCACGGTTTGGCTGCTGAAAACGCTTCAAGTGAGATGGCTCGAACCAACAAGCCTGAAGTAAAACCGGCTCCCGCAAAGCGAGTCACTGCAACCAAGCCAACGCCAATTCGCAAAGTTACGGCTAAGAAGGCACCTGCCCGCAAGGCAAAAGTAACTTCAATACGCAAGGCTGCGTAATTTAGCTACCTAAGCTAAACGACAATCATCAGGGCTTCTGACTTCGGTTGGGAGCCCTGATCGCTTTAACCCCTTGTTTGAAAATCAAGATGCAACGAATTCGAAGCAAACCTAGAACACAATTTTTCTCGCCCATTTGCAAACACAAACATAAGCAACATCGGTGCATTGTAGGGAGGTAATCAATTCCGCTCACATCTGACACGAGCGGTCGAAGTGAGGCACATTTACTAATGGCAAAACGTTCACGTACGTCGTCTTCAACGCCGATGTTAACTTCTTTCCCGACGGACAATGCGTCTGTTGAGTCTGCATGGCGAGAAGCTCTCGCTATAAGAGATCTTGGATACAACGCTCGAGCCAAGTCGCAAAGACGACTGGCACAAGCTCATGCTGTAAGAATCCAGGCAGAATCTGAAGCGATCACAGCTACCAAAAACTACTGTGTCGACCTAAGAGTCCAAGCGGATCGCGATTTGCGGCAGGCTGAGCTAACGCTCGCCCAAGCTGAACGAATCAAAGTTGATGCTCAGTCGTGGGTCGATTCGATGAAGGACGAAATTCAGTTCAGACTCGATGATGCTGCAAGCAAGCAAGCAAATGCACGATCATATGCGGAGAAGCTTGAGGATACTGCACGAGGCGCAGCTGACGCTCTACTAGGCCAGACACGTGCCGGTGCAGAAGAACTGGCAAGCCGAATGCGACGCGAGTCGGCAGAAGATATTCGAAAAATTCTCGCCGACATCGAAGTTGCACGAGCGGCAGCCGAAGACGAACTGGAAGCCCAACGACTTCTAACTGAAACCGCCCGCGTTCGAGCATTCACAGTTGGACTTAACATTGAAGACGCTAGGAATGAGCCGGTGAAATTCACAGTTACTCCGCAGGTAGCGAAACCTGCGAAGCCAACGGCCTCTGTCAAAAAGCGAACTACAAACGCAAAAGCAAGGACGATCAAGCCGACGCCGATCAGGGCTGCGAAGCCACGACCAGCACGAAAAGCTGCCTAAGTTGTAAACTGGCAACGATCGTTGAGAGACCCGAAGATAAGTTCTTCGGGTCTTTTTTTCAATGCCTCAACTATCACCAACGATGCTTGTGCTGACGTTCAGTTGGTCTACACTTTCGTCCATCGAACAACCCTTTTTCCATAACATCTAACAAACGGTGGAAACTCAATGTTAAAAGCTACGACCAAAACTTTGTACTACGAGCACTCTGCCATCAATCCGGTGACCCTCAGAGTTAAACCTGATGAGTGGTTCGAAGTCGAAACTCAGATGAACCGTGGTCCAGATGCAGAGTTAGTTCCTAACGACATCCGAGATCTCTACAACCAGTATCGATCCGATAGCCAACCTACCGATCGCGGCAACCCTGCCTCGGGCTGTATCTTTGTGGAAGGTGCCAAACCTGGTGACCTGCTGACGGTCGAAATCGGGGAGATCAAGGTTCACCCAGTTGGCTGGACTCGATACGCCGGTTCTACGGGCGCCATGCCTGGCTACCTCGGTCCGTCCAACATTGGTACCCAATTTCGAATCTGCCGAATTGAAAATGATGAGATTATTTGGAACGACAGACTTCGGTTCCCGGTTGAACCGATGATGGGGGTAATTGGCGTCGCTCCCCAACGAGAAGCCCGCCATAACGGTTGGGCAGGTCAATGGGGTGGCAATTTCGACATTCAGGAAGTAACCAACGGTGCGAAACTCAGCATTCCGGTCAACCACACCGGTGCCTTGCTCCACGTCGGTGATATGCATGCTCGTCAGGGCGACGGCGAAATCTGCGGAGGTGGTGGAATCGAAACAGGCGGCAAAGTAACGCTCAAAGTCTCATTGAGTAAGAAGCCAGCGGAGATGACATGGCCTCGCATTGAGAACGACGAATACATCATGACCACCGCCTGCGAGAAGCCTGCTGAGGACGCCTTCCGAATCGCGCTGTCTGAGATGATCTTATGGCTCGAAGCTAGCTACGGCATGAGTCAGGGAGAAGCGTTCATGTTCCTCTCACAGTGCCTAGAAGCTCGTGTAACGCAGTTTGTGAACCCCAGTTACACCTACATAGCGAAGGTCGCAAAGAAGTACTTGGTTTAGGAATTGGCTCACAAGATCAAAGCAGTTCTATTCGACGTAGGTGGTCCGCTTGATACCGAGATCATCATGGATCGTGAAATTGACGAGCAGATCAAGGCATCGTTCAGAGCACGGGGCGCAGCGATATCCGACGAAAATTATGCGGAAGTGAACCGTTGGGCTGTCGATGTGTTTGCAGCGAAGACTTATCACTCGATCATGTGGAAGATCGCTGAAGGTGACATGAAGCTCATCGAGCAAGTCGAAGCAGAACTCATGGTTACCGTTCCTCAGAGAAACAAGATGCGAGGAGATTTCGAGCTTCGTGAGGGCATTCCTGAGTTACTGGCTGAACTCTCTGGTGATGGCATATTACTTGGACTTGCGGCGAACCAGCCAACCACTGCTCTCGACAATATGGAACAGCAAGGCATCCTCAAATACTTCCAATATCGAGAAGTCTCTGGTTCAATCAATTTACGAAAGCCCGACCCGCGGCTTCTGCTTCACTCATGCGAGGGTCTTGGTGTAGGGCCGCAGGAAGCGATCATGGTTGGCGATCGGATCGACAACGACATTGTTCCGGCAAGAATGCTGGGCATGGCGACGATACGGTTCGTGTCGGGTCGACATTCTCAGCAGCAGCCCCGTTCGTGGAACGAAGCACCTCACGCTGATGTGTATTCCGTCGAAGAGCTTGGGCAAACGATACGTCGATTTGTTGCTGCTCCCCCAAATACTTCGGGTGATGATGGGCCTGAGTAGGGTGCGACCGCCCGCGGAATCGCCACCAGATAAATACCAAACTAAAAGCCCTCAGGAAATTTCCTGAGGGCTTTCGATTCTCGTTGATCTAGGTGAGAAGACTAGTGTTCTTCGTCTTCTTCGTCTTCATCATCGCCTTTGCCATGCTTATCTTTTCCACGCTGGTGCCCACCTTCAATACTGAAAGTTGCCTCGCCTTCGGAGATGACAATAACTCCCGATGCGACGCCGCCGACAGAATCTACAGTGACGCTAATTTTACCCTCGATCTTACCGCTGTCGTTCTTCACATGAAATTTCCCGGTATCAACGACATGTAGTTCGACTGGTACCAGCACCGGTCCAGCGGTTGGGTCAAGAGGATAAGTTCTCGAACTTACATCGAACACGCCAAGTGCATTTGGACCTGGCGAATCGACACACGTCTGTATCAATCCCCAAATGGGTGAACCCAAGAAATCGACACCTACGAGACAGTTGTAGGCGGATGGTCCGACGCCACTATTGATCTTAAGATTCGCATGACCATCAAGTACTTCGAGGTTGGCACCTGTAATTCTCAGATCAGCCTTGAGTGAGCCTTTCAGGGTTCCCACAAGTGTTTGGGTTACTTCATTGATGAACAGAACGTTCAGTGTTGCCTTAGATTTGTGAGTACTCTCGATGAGGGCACCATTGAGAATGTCGCCTGCAGAATCGCAAGCGCCTTCACCATGCTCTCCTTTCTGTTCACAGGCGGTCACCGCACCAATTAGACCTCCGAATCCCTCGCCAACTGTAGTGATCTTGACCTTATTGATCACGCCGTCTGTGATTTTAAAGTGAGAACCGACAGTTCCACCTAGATTGAGTCCTACACCACCAACTCCACCAATTGCTTCGATCTTGCGCGCTTCGTTAGATGCAGCGGCAGCGACCCCAGCAGTGAGTGTCATTAGTGCGACAACCGCTAGTGCGATCATCACTCCACGTTTATATATCAACCTCTTGCTCAACATACCTGGTATCTCCACTAGCAATCAGATCAGCCGGGTTAGAACTGAAAGCCGCTTCGCCGCGGTGATGAATCACACCTTCGGCCCACTTGCCACACATCTTTTACCAATTTCGATATTGTGTCATATGATTACGGCTCAACAACGTGACCCCATCGGTTCATGAATTCTCACGAGAGCATAACGGTGAATCGACGCTAGCGATATGTTATCTTGGTATGTACATTCTGAATGTTTCTTGAGATTTTTGGTATTCTTGCCTTTGATGTGACTACTTGGTGGAGAATTAGTGGAGAATAGAGATAAATTTCTTTCACCATTGCCATCAAGCGAACGCTTCCGCAGTATGGCGATAAAAATAACTGGAGATACGGTATCCGTTGCGACAGTCTGACAGGATGATTTCAGCACTAATTATTGATGACGATCCAGGCATTCAAGATATGGTTTCGCTCGCCATCGAACTTAACTGGCCGAACGCATCCGTTTATACCGCTGCAGACGGTATGACTGGACTTGATCTCGCACGCAAACACACGCCCGACGTTGTCATTCTAGATTTGGGCTTGCCAGATATCGATGGTTTAGAAGTTTGTGTAAAGCTTCGAGCTGAATCGACTATACCGATCGTGATGCTTACTGCCCGTGATCGAGAAATAGACATTGTTAAAGGGCTAACGCTGGAGCCGACGACTATGTAACCAAACCCTTTAGCCACCTACAATTCTTGGCTAGGCTTCAGGCGGTGCTGCGACGCACTAAGGGTTCATCTCAGGAAACGTCATATAGTGATTCTAGACTCACCGTCGATTTCGATCGACGAACGGTGACCGTTGACAGTCAGCCGGCTCGGCTCACACCAACCGAGTTCAGTTTGCTCGAGTTTCTTCTCAGAAATGCGAACAGGGTAGTCACTCACACAGAGCTACTCAGAGCTGGATGGGGTGAGGAATACACGGACGCTACGGGATACATCAAGACTCACATAAGAACGCTACGAGAAAAGCTTCACGACGACCCAACTTCTGAATCGGGTATTGTCAATGAGCGCGGTGTTGGTTACCGATACGTAGGCGATACCTCGTAATTCGCCGCTTCGGTCCATCGATCTCGATCACACGTTCTGCACACCTACGGCACACCTTTTTGCCAACCAGATCAACACCAAGCACATCGCGCAGTTCGGTATTCAGCGCGTAGCATGACCGCCAGTTTCGAACTTTATCGAAACGGCGCACGGTAAACGGTCAGCCAAGGATTGGTTTCTTCAGACATGCTTTCAGCCGCTGAACTTAATGCTCATATGCAAATCCCGGTCGCAAATTGGGATCAAAACTCTGCATGGGAACGGTTCACCGGATTCCGAAACCTTACCGTTCAACAGTTCTGTGAAATTCAAGAACAACTTCTCGGTGAGCAGATTCGGACGATTGGCGGCAGTAAGCTAGGTTCTCGGCTTCTGCGAATGACCAAACCTGAGGATGTCGAAGAATTTCGGCGCACAATTCCACTTACAACCTATGCTGACTATACGAAGTATCTCAATCCCAGTGCCCGGGCAGATCTTCCAGCATTTGAATATATGTGGGCGCACACCACGGGCGCACAAGCACGTTATAAGTACGTGCCATACACGCGTAGAGCATACACGCGCATGCTCGACAATTTGATGGGAGCTTTCATTCTTTCAACAGCCCGTGAACCGGGTGATGTAAGAATCGGCCCCGGCTCATCGATCATGTACAACGTTCCACCACGCCCTTACCTTTCCGGGTATGCAGCGTTCGGCATGGAACGTCGCTTCGGTCTGAAGGGCGTTATCGAGCCCGTCGTAGCCGAGCACATGGAGTTCAAAACAAAGATTCGAACGAACTTTGAAACGGCGATCGAACGCAAAGTCGATCTTATTGTTTCTATGACTTCAGTGCTTGTAAGTGCGGGGGAACAGTTCAGCGAATCGTTCTCTCGAAAAAAGGCGAAGTCCACATCAGCGAAGAAACATCCAAGCCGGAGCTGGCGCAGCAAGTTCAGGCTTGGAACGGCTGTGCTAAAAGCCGCGCTACGCGGCAGAAAACCTCGTGCTGGAGATGTTTGGAACACCAAAGGGATAATTGGTTGGGGAGTCGATACTCCGGTATTCCGTGATCGAGTGGAAGGTCATTGGGGGATGTCACCACGGGAGATTTACGCTTGCACGGAAGGTGGTGTAATGGGAATGCAAGGGCGAGACGCCGCTGGCATGGTGTTCAGTCCTTACATGAACTTCGTTGAGTTCCTTCCTTCAAAGGAAGCAGCAAAAATGGAGAATGATTCTTCTTACCAAGGCAATACTCACCTCCTTGAGGAAGTAGTAGCTGGCGAAATGTATGAGGTTGTTATTTCGAGCTTCTATGGCATGCCGTTCGTCCGATATCGATTGGGCCATCAGATACGTTTCCTCGAAAAATCGACTTCTGCAATCGAAAGCGGTCTACCAGAGTTCGAATTCCTCGGACGTTCGGATGACCGGCTTGATATTGCAGGGTTTACTCGCATAGATGAAAAAACTATGTGGCAGGCGGTAGAGAGAACGGGCCTTCCGATTGGATCGTGGACAGCACGCACCGAAAGTCGTGATGGCAAGCCGGTTCTTCACCTATACGCCGAAGCCAATGGATCGATGTCCGAGGCTGACGCTGAGGACAAAATTCATGCAGCACTTCGTGTGGAAGATGACTTCTACCGTGACCTCGAAGATATGTTGGGAATTCGACCCCTTGAGATCACGCTTTTGCCTCCAGGAACGTGGGACAGGTATTACGATAGCCGCCTAAAACAGGGACTTCAGCTTCATGATCTCGTTCCTCCGAGAATGAACTCAACTGTAAATGATGTCTCCGACCTGATGACCTTTGCGCAAGAAGGCGAGCCGGTCGCCCCGTAACGAAATAGTACCAATGAACGAAATTTACATATTCCTACCAATGGTGCAGTTCGTAATCAGTATTTTGCTGGTTAGTGTCGTTCTGCTCAGCGCACCGGGAGACAGGCTCAACCGTCTGTTCACTGGGTTCCTTGTCGCTCTCGGCACTTGGGGCATCACAATATTCCTTATGCGTGATGCATTCCCTGACGCGACTAGCGCATATACGATCGAAAAAATCGCACTTGCAGTGATTCCATTCACAAGTATTTTCTTCTATCACTTTGTATATGCATTCGCAGGAGTGAAGCGAAATAGGTCGGTCCTGCGTGGCTTCTACGGACTAGGCATCGTCGCTGCAGTTCTCTCGCTGCTCGGAATTACCGCCGATGGCATGATTGTGAAGTTCTATGGATTCGCCCCGGCGATCACTTCAGCATTTATATTAGTTCTTCTGGCTTCCTACCCACCCGTAGCCTTGGCGATTTGGGACATACGTAAGACGCTCAAAAACTCGCATTCTCGGCGTGCGAATCAGCTTCGCCTGCTCCGTCTTGGTGCGATCGTGTCTTTGCTTGGCGCAACAAGCGATTTCATTCCATCACTGGGTCTAGATATTTATCCGATGGGAGTGCTCGGCAATATCGGATTCGCGTTAATTACGACTTGGGCATTGACCCGATACCGTCTAATGGAACTCCGCATGGTTGCTCGGCGTGGACTTGCGTACACCACAATCAGCACGCTTACGCTCGGCATCTACGGGATAGCTGTTGGTGTTCTGTGGCTCGTTGTTCCTGAACTTAGTACTACAGCAGCAATTCTTGCTGCTGTAGCCACGATATTTGTAACGGGGCTATTTATTCAGCCACTTCTGCAAAATGCACAGACTTTTGTCGACCGATTATTCTTCCGTGAGCGATTCGACATGCTCAACGCTCTGGCACAGTTGAACTCTGACTTGCGAGATATCACCGACTTCGATGCTGTTGTTTCCAAACTTGGAGAAAACGTTCGAGAGATTCTTCGCACAGACTGGGTCGGCGTTGTCCTGCCCGATGCATCCGAACGAGCGTTCGAAGTCTATTACGACACACGCTGACTAAAAGGACGACTCACTCTCCAGACAGATGGATTACTGGCTCGTCGGCTGTCGTCGGTAGACCGACCGTTCTTCCGTTCCGATCTCGCAACTGATCCTTACCTGCAAGCTGCGAGCGAAGTCGAACGCTCGACAATTCGTGAGCTGCAGGCTGAAATGATTGTACCGCTCAAGGCCGGAGGTGAGTTGACCGGATTCCTTTACATGGGTCCGAAGCTTGTGGGTGGCCACTACACCGCTGCTGAGCTTGATTTTGTTTCGGCAGCTGCCGACCAATCGGCGATGGCGATCAACAATGCCCGTGCATTCGCAATCGAAGCGAAACGCCGTCAAGAACTCGAACGACTCGATAGCTTAAAGTCGATCCTTCTGCAAACAGTGTCGCATGAACTCAAATCTCCGATAACAGCTATCAAGCTTTCAACCGAACTACTCGATCACATCTCAAATGGAAATGCATCTGAAAAACAACGAGAAAGGCTTATCAACACACTGAAATACGGTATTCAACGGCTTGAACGGCTAACTTCGGAATCTCTCGATTACGCGGCAATGCAAAGCGCCCACCTTGAGCTCAAACGGCAACCAGCGCGCCTCGATGCGATCATCGACGAAGCAGTCTCGCTGTTGCAGCCGTCTATCACGGCTCGTGAACAGAAAATTGAATATGATATCGATAACACGTTGCATCCGTTGATGATCGATCCACAGCGCATCGAGCGTGTTATTGCGAACCTCATCAGCAACGCTCACAAATATTCACCTAAAGGCGCTCTGATACGCATCGAAGTCAAGCTTGAGCAAGAGGAACAGGTCATCCGAGTAATCGACGAAGGTGTCGGCATCAACGCTGATGAAGTCGAAGCCGTGTTCTCCCCTTACTATCGCGGAAAGTTGGCAGACACTTCGCCAGTTCAAGGTTCAGGCCTTGGGCTATCAATCGCTCGCTATCTGACGGAACTTCACGAAGGCAGTTTGAGCGTTGAATCTGACGGTCGTCGGAGCGGGGCTACTTTTGTGCTCAAACTCCCTGCCTCAAGCCTCGACATGCTCGATGACGATTCTACCAACCAGCATATCGATGGGAGCGGAACCGATGATGAATCTCTCTGGCCTCAGCCAGTTCAAGCACCATCGGATGCAGCGTTCACTCGCTAATTCGCTTCCGGAACCTCATACGATTCACCTCCGCCAGAGATACAATTTCCCTACTCGAACCGAGTAAGGAAATTTTCAAAGGTGAAACTTCGATGAATCACGAACGTTCTGCACGTCTATTTGCGAAGGCGCAAGAACTTGTTGCAGGTGGTGTGTCTAGCCAGATCAGACTCAACGAACCGGCCGATGTGCCGCTATTTTTCACTCATGCAAAAGGGTCGAAGATGTGGGATGTCGATGGCAATGTATACATCGACTACATCCAAGGAATGGGACCGAATCTCTTTGGACACTCTCCGGATTTCATTAATAAGCAAGTCGCCGAAGACATGGAAAAGGGCTACGTCTTCTCAGCCCAGTTTGAACGCGAGCTTGAAGTAGCCGAGATGGTTCTAGATATGATCCCGATGCAAGATGCAACAGTTCGTTTTGCGTCGTCGGGAACCGAGATCGATCAGCTACTGTTCCGAACGATGCGAGGATTCACAGGTCGACCAAAGATCCTGAAGTTCGAAGGTCACTATCACGGTTGGATGGACTCTGTTAATTGGAGCGTCCACCCTCCTCTCGATCAGGCAGGCCCTGAAGATGCCCCTGTCGCCGTCGGAGAATCTGCGGGAATGGACCAAGCGACTGCCGACGGGCTTGTGATCTGCCAGTGGAACGATCTCGAAAAGCTCGAAAAGGTATTTGCCGATCATCCCGGAGAAATCGCTGGAGTCATCACCGAGCCGATACTCGCAAATACTAACTGCATAGTCCCAATTCCCGGATACATGGAAGGACTCCAGCGAATCTGCCGTGAAAACGGTGCATTACTGGCATTCGACGAAGTCATTACAGGCTTCCGCGTCGCCCGTGGGGGAGCCCAAGAGTACTTAGGGATTACCCCAGACCTCGCTACTTACGCCAAGTCTATGGCCGGGGGCTTCCCCATCTCAATGATCGTAGGTAGGCGTGATGTGATGAACCTCATCGGAGACGGAACTGTTTACCACGGTGGCAGCTTCAACTCGAACGTCATGTCAATAGCTGCTACATACGCATCTCTCAAGCATATCCAAGAGCAAGGTGACGCGTTCTACGACGATTTGAATGGCAAAGGCCTACGCTTAATGGAAGGTCTTCGCGATGTCGCAAAATCGCTAGAGTCCGACTTGCATGTACAAGGCGTTGGCTCGGTATTCGCTATATCGTTCACCACGAAACAACAAATAACCAACTGGCGAGACCACGCTCGAAACTGCGATGACAGCAAGTATCAGCGATTTGCCAAAGCGATGCTAAAGCAGGGCGTTCGACTTTCTTCAAATGGTCGGATCCACCTGTCTTCAGCTCACACTGACGAAGACATAGATAAAACTGTCGCTGCGGCTGCTGCCGTTCTGCCGACTTTGTAGAGGTTCAAACTCTGCGTCGGCAATAAAGAACGTAGTCGACGCAGACTGACAGGAAACTCCCTGAGACTGCCCATAACGCGTTTCAGGACACAGGAGAAGCAAAACTTGCAATGGAGTTCTGCCGTTTCAGACTCGCCTTCATTCACAGAGGCGGTCACTCAGGCATCTGAGCAAATACTCGCGAGTCTGGATGGGAAGCGTCCAGATTTAGCTGTGGTGTTCATCTCGTCACACCACTCGCCTTCCTATGTCACAGCACCTGAGCTGCTCGCCGAATCGCTCGGTGCAAAAGTCTTAATCGGATGTTCAGCTGCAGGTGTTATCGGCGGTGGGCAGGAAGTAGAACGTAGACCAGGAATTGCTATTTCAGCCGCTATACTTCCCGGAGTTGGAATCTCCCCATTTCACCTGAATCAGGACGAACTGCCCAGCCCAGACGCCGGGCCACAGGAATGGCAAACTCTTCTTGGTGTAAACCCAGACGATTGCCCTGCAATCATGTTACTGCCCGATCCGTTCACTCTCCGAAGCGACCATCTCTTGGCCGGATTGGATTTTGCATATCCCGCGGCTGTAAAAATCGGAGGTCTCGCTAGTGGAGGAGGACAGCCAGGAACGAACGCATTATTCATTAACGACAAATCAGTCCGGTCCGGTGCGGTTGGTATCGCTTTCAGTGGTGACCTCGCTGTCGAAACCGTTGTTGCTCAAGGATGCCGACCTATCGGCAAACCCCTCGTCGTCACCAAATCGGAAGTAAACGTAATTTCAAAACTTGGTGACCAGACACCACTAGAGGTACTTAACGAACTATTCGAAGCTGCTGAAACACGGGAAAAACGACTAATCAGAAGATCACTTCAAATCGGAATCATCATGGATCGACTCGCTCAGGATCGCAGCGAGGGTGAATTTCTTATCAGAAATGTGCTCGGAGCCGATGAAGAAGACGGAACATTGGCTGTCGGCGAGCTTGTTCAAGAAGGGCAGGTTGTCCAGTTCTTCGTGCGTGATGCTCAGGCTGCGGATGAAGATTTACGTCTGATGCTCGAGGAGTACATCGACAACCTAGATGAAGGTGATATTCCTGCTTCCGCCCTGCTATTTAGCTGCCTCGGGCGTGGACAGTATCTTTATGGATCGCCTGACCACGACACAACGATTTTTACTGAAATGGTCGCGGATATTCCCATTGCCGGATTCTTTTCAAATGGTGAGATCGGCCCTCTCGGCGATCAAACGTTCCTGCACGGGTACTCTGCCAGTTTTGCATTATTCAAACAGCCGTCGAAGAGCAACCTCTAACCAGCGGTGATCGAAACTATGGCAGATATTCGTTCAACTCAATCGGGTCAACGAGCGTCAACGCCTTGATAACAGCGTGCGTCGAATCGCCCGACGATTCGACCAGCCCTCCGTCTGGCGCCGTCTCAAAACAGTTGATCGAGTAGTTGCCAAAAGTCGCTACTTGCGCCCTTCTGTAGTCTCTCCAGCATTCATCTAACGAGTAATTTTTCACGCCGTTCGCTTTTAAATTATCGTAGTAGTACTCAACAAGGCTGCCCTCTTGTTCGGCAAGAATACTGAACGGAACAGCGGTCATCATAAATTTAGCAAGATCGTTGGTGGCACCAGCGAAGGCCGGCATCTGCCAGTCGATTATCACTGGCAATAATCCGGCAGGAGTCTGGCGCAACATAATGTTGCCCTGATGAAAATCGTTGTGAGTCAGCGTTTTGGGTCGGCGAGACATTACATCGCGTAGTTTGTTCAGTCGTTTTCCTAAATACTCGCCAGCCACAATCAATCCACCAGATTTAGTGAAGCGATCGTCATCACAAATTACTTGCCAGCCTATAGCCGAATCTAATGGATCCTGATTGAAAAGGAATGACCAGTCAGCATCTCGACACCAATCCGATTCTCCTAAATTGGCGTCTTCCCAAAAACGCCCGTGAAACGTCGCCATGAAACCGAGAGTTGATCGAGCCACGCCGAGATCGATATTGGCGTATTTCTGATCTTCAGTAAACTCGCCGATATCTTCAAGAACAAAGCAAACTGTCTTCTCGCCGTGATCCTCGACAGCCCCGTACAAGCGAGCTATCGAGCCGTTGTAAAACGGCTCCAGCAATCGGTAGCTGCCAAGTTCTCCAACGTAGGGACCGGATGCTGCCTCCCGAATTCTGATCCGATCATCCACGGCTGGCATTTTCACAATCACGACGTCTGGATGGTCAACATTGCGAACTGAGTAGGTGATCCGGACTCGGAACAGTTGCGAAAGCTGAAGGTTATACCCGCTCATATCTTCTAGATCGAGTCTGATGATCTGGCAATCGCCGGCGCTTGATAAAACCGAACTCAACCACTCGGGAGTTATTTCTTCACGACATATCGGAATTGTGGACATGGCAGAAGTTTTACACTTAGTGTCTTTCCCGTCCACACTAAGTTCATTTAACCCATAGCCATCCGTTACTATTTCGACCATTACATTCATCAGCAATGATCGCGCTAGAAACGAAGAGACAATATGAGCAGGTTTGAAGATCAGATAGCGATCATCACTGGGGGCGCGCTCGGTATTGGGGGAGCGACAGCTCGTAAGCTTGCATCTGAGGGAGCGAAGGTGTTTATCGCAGACATCGATGATTCTGCGGCTGCTGAGAATGTGGAGCGAATCCAGAAAGCGGGCGGTACAGCTACAGCAAGCCATGTGGACGTTTCACAAAGCGAAGATATAGCGAGGATGGTCAACGAAGCCGTTGACCTTTACGGGCGGCTCGACATTTTAGTCCAAAACGCCTTCGGAGTAATGGCTGGTGAATCGCAAATTCACGGAAGCGCCTTAACCGTCGACGAAGACAGCTGGGATTACGGAATCGATGTCTTACTCAAAGCTCTCTATCTAGGACCCAAGAATGCCGTCCCACATATGAGAGCAAACGGTGGCGGCAACATAATCAACCTCGCATCAGTCCACAGCTTCTTACAAGAGCCTGGAATGCTTGTTTACGAGGCGGCAAAAGCCGGTGTGGTCGGGATGACCCGTCAGATGGCAACTGACTTCGGACCTGACGGCATTAGAGTAAACGCCATAGCGCCTGGCCACATCGTCGGCGAAGGGCTTGCGAAGATGTGGGAAGATAACCCAAGTGGACACGCTTTCTTCGCCGATCAATACCCGCTACGTCGAACTGGAGTACCAGACGATATAGCAAACGGCATTGCGTTTCTTTGCTCGGAAGACGCGTCGTTTATCACGGGGCACACGCTATTTATCGACGGAGGCTTGACGGTCCAGCTTCAAGAAAAGTTCGGAGCGCGTCAGGCGGAGTACTTCCGAGCAAACCCTGATACTCGCCTGCCCTAACGTAAATATGGGTCTATCCGGTGTAAGTTCCCTTGAACGCTATCTCACTTACAGATTTACGGTCGTTGGCGAAGTTTTGCCTGACCATTCGAGGGTGGATATCGTCGTCTGTCCCGGGTACGCCAACTGAGATCGCACAAATCGTCTCAAATATCTCTCTCGAAACGCCGGCGACATCGTAGGCAGCATTTAGGTCAATTCCGCCCATAGCACGGGTGTTTAACCCCATTCGATTCGCCTGAAGTGCGAGCGACATCCATGCTGCACCAGTATCGAATTGTGCGGTGCGAATTTTCTTTCCTTCGGCATCAACGATTCGAGCAAAGACAAGAATCATCATCGATGACTTGGGTGCCCATAGCGCGTTGTTTTCGTTCAGTAAAGCATTGAATCGATCCCGATCGGGTCCGCCAGTCGCGTAAACAAACACCCACGGTTGTCGGTTGCTCGCAGACGGCGCCCAATGTGCTGCCTCGAAAAGTGACGCGATTTGACCATCGGATAGTGCTGCTTCGGTGAACGCTTTTGATGACCAACGTTCGACAAACATCGGTTCAACAGATGCTTCAGTTTTTCGTGAATTTTTCTGATTTTTTATAACCATCAATGTTCCTATCCTTACATTTACTGCGCCTGTGTGCGGATATTAGATGTAGCGGGACTCGTATTAGGTACTGCGGAATTTTCTGCAAACTATTGGGTTAGATTTCGAATCTCGGTTGAAGAGAGATCAGCCCGAAACTGCGACTCGGTCAGTTCTGTAAACATGCCTCGGAATCGCTTGGGAATCTCAAATTCAACGTCATGGATTCCTCGAAACTGGTTTTCACCGTCGACTCTACCCGCAACGATGAATCGACAGCCGTTTTCGTGAATCATATCGAGCGAATTTTCGATTGAGGAGTGCATCCCCACGACATGATCGGGATAGTAACGCTTGTCCATCAAACGGATGTACGTGTCGAAGCCAATCACGAATGTCGAACCTAGAAGGATAGATGATTTTTCGGTAAATCGAGGAGATCTGGTGATTATTAACGCATATCCATCGGACGCTATTCTTGTCACTCGATCCTCAAGCTCAAGTCGCGGCAACATCGGTTTGTCCACGTTCAGGATCGATATCTCGAAGAACGCAGGTCTATCGACTATTTTCGCCGCCGCCGCGAGCATGCGACGGTGACCATTATGAAGTGGATTGAACGACCCAGCCAGCACCAACGGGCGATCTGGGAGAGACTCGCTCATTTGACCGTCTGGCGAAATTACCAGCGCACCAATTTCTTCTGAATAAAGTCGATCAATCGAATTCATCGAATCGTTCCGTTTCAAGAACATGTAGATCCAGCCGCTCTTCGATTTCCGACGCCGCTGCAATTGAATTCAGCACTATAGCCGAAACGATCGTATCCTCATCCCCACGAGTCCGAGCCTGCTTGTCGAACCAGATCGACGTCCCGCCGGAGTGAACACCATTCGTCCAAGCGATGTGGGCCCGATCTTCTCCACGACGCACTCTATCTGTTGCGATCGCCGCGGTACATCCCACCCCAAATAAAGGCTCGTCGCCTTCGTCACCCTGAGCGAGATATCTAGCGCGTTTCAGCGCTGACTCAGCCATCAATTTCGCCTCTTGAGCGGAAACATGCTGATCGGTAGGAGCACCAACAAATTCTTCAAGAGCGAGCCGAGAATAAGGAACCTGTACGTCGAATATAGTTCGGGAAGTTCCAGGTTCAGCGAACAATTCACTTATTGCCTGAATTCCTGAGCCCGTGATGGCGATGCAGCCACGTCCGGGCACGCTATGGAGTTTTTTAGCCATTTCCTGTGGAGTCATTACTTGCTCCTCCAAGCATCATAAATCTCGGGTCGCCTGAAATGCCTGAAGAAAGTTTCGGGAACGTGGCGAGCTTGTTCCAATTCTGCTGAATCAAGTTTGGCGATAATGATCTCTTCGGCAGAGCCGCTTTTCGATTGAGCCATCAATTTGCCAATGGGATTGCAAACGAACGTGACGCCTGAGAAATTGTGGCCCGCTTTGTTATCGCCAACTTGATTACAGATCGCGGTGAACACTGTGTTGTCATAGGCCCTCGCTGGAACATAACGTTCCCAACGGGCCTGTTTATCGGGAGCCGATTCGGGGCCTCCCGATGCGTGCGGCATGAAGATCAGTTCGGCACCTTTATCGGCGAGTTCGGTCGAAACTTCAGGGAAATGAGTGTCGTAACAAATCTCGATTCCGAAGCGAATTTTTGGATGATTGAATATGGGGAGATCATCGTCGTGTCGCCATGTGCCGATCTCAGTTGTCGGGACGTGTGTCTTGCGGTACTTGCCTTCGATTCCGTTTGGTGAAATAACTAGCTGGGTGTTGTAAACGATGCCGGATAAATCCCGTTCGAAAAGACCCACGAGGAACCAAATACCGTGGCGCTTACCGATCGCTTCAAGCGAAGTGGTCGTTTCGCTTGGGATTTCGACCGTCGGGGGGATGCGTATGCCATTAGCCGGTTCGCCGTTGCGTTCGCTGGTGTTGTAGCCACTAACCGATAGTTCAGGGAAGCAAGCAATATCTACACCCTGCCCGACCGCGTCGCCAAGCAATCGATCTATCGAAGCAAGATTACCCTCTATGTCGCCCACCACAGAAGTCATCTGTATCGCCGCTATCATTACGTCCTGCAAGGTTTGCTCCACTTAAGTTGCCACGTTCATATTCAAGCTGAATCGTACATGACATATAAGGCCACGAATAACCAATATCTCAACGCGTTCGATTCAGTCATCCAATCTCAATTCCTCATTTACGCCTCTCAGTTTCAGGCGTAGTGTTTGCCGCACGCGGCAGAGATCGAGTCCAGCGACGTGGTAGAAATTGCTGCCGAAAGACAGAGGAACAGCCCCAAACCATGCTCGAACATTTCCATGTTGCTAAAGAAGATGAAGTCCGGATCATGCCGGACGCTCTCCGAAAAACCGTCAACGAACTCTTTCTGAAGATCGGATTCTCCGAACAAGACGCGTGGCAATCGACCGATGTGCTGCTGTTGTCCGACACACGAGGCGTTGACACACACGGCGTTTCGAACATGATGCGGCGTTACATTTCAGGTGTGGCTGAAGGCTTCATTAACCCTACGCCAAAGTGGACAATCACTCGAGAAACAGCAACCACTGCAAATGTCGATTGTGATCGAGGACTTGGCATCGCTGTCATCCCGCAGGTCATGAAATTGGCTATTGAAAAAGCTCGCGAAACCGGCATCGGTGCGATCACCATGGGCAACGGTCGACACGCCGGAATGATCGCCTATCACGCCATGATGGCACTACCGCACGACATGATCGGATACGCCATCACGGCTGGTGGTCAAAGCATGCCACCTACGTTCGGTGCCGAGCCTCGACTTGCCCCAAATCCGCACGCATGGGCGGTTCCGGGCGATAAAGAGCCGCCGTTCGTTCTGGACATTTCGTCATCATCGGTCGCAGCCAACAAGATCGAACTACTCAGACGAATGAAATCACTGACCATTCCGGGAATCATGGCCGAGGCTGACGGCACTCCGATCATGGATGAACGGGAGATTCCGCCCGACAATATCGTACTTCCGAACGGGGCGACACGGGAACTTGGTTCGCACAAGGGCTACGGTCTGAGCGCAGTCGCTCAGATTTTTGCAGGAATCCTTTCTGATGGTGCTTTCGGTCCATACGAGGGCGGTCACATGTCGCACTTTGTGGCCGCTTACTCAATTGAAGCGTTCACCGACGTTCAGCGTTTCAAGGAATCGATGGACGATTTTATGAAGTACTTGCGAGAGACTCCGCCAGCACCCGGGCATGATCGAGTCTACTACGCAGGACTACCTGAGCATGAGGAGTCGATAGATCGCCACGAACGAGGCATCCCCCTCCATCACGAAGTAGTCGAATGGTTCGATTCCGCAACTGAGGAATTTAATCTAACCCCTCTAGAACGATAGGAAACTGAATCTAAATGCTTGAACACTTTCACGTTCCAGAAAAAGATCGAGTCATGATCCATCATCAGGATCTACTCAAGACCACATCCGACATTTTCGAGGCTATGGGCATGCCATATGAGGATGCCGAATTAGCAGCTGACGCTCTAGTAACCGCTGATAGACGAGGTTGCGAAACTCATGGAGTTTCAAACATGCTTCGGGCGTACGTGCAGGCGTTTTCGAAAGGCAATATCAACCCAACGCCCAAATGGAAAATCACTCGCGAGACATCCGCTGTAGCGACTATCGATGCCGACAAAGGGCACGGCTTGGTGATTTGTCCTCGAGCCATGGATATCGCTATCGAGAAGGCGAAAAAGGTCGGCATCGGTGCTGTGACGATTCACAACAGCACACACGCTGGGATGATGGCATACCACGCAATGAGGGCGATGCCGCACGACATGATTGGCTATGCGATCACCGGCGGTGGAGCAGTTATGGTCCCGACCTACGGAGCCGAACCCCGAGTCGGTGCTGTTCCGCACGCATGGGCAGTTCCAGCGAACAAGATGCCACCGTTCGTCTTGGATATTTCGTCATCATCGGTCGCAGCCAACAAAATCAACTTACTTAGGCGTACTGGTGCTCCCCTGCTACCAGGTTTGTTGGCTGATGAAGATGGCACTCCGCTCATGGAAGTAGGGCCAGTTCCAGATGTGACACGACTGTTGCCATGGGGTTCTACCCGAGATCTTGGTTCCCACAAGGGCTACGGAATGGCGGTGATTGGGCAGGTGTTCTCTGGAATTCTATCGGCAGGACTCTTCGGCATCAGCAACCCGCCAGGCAACGGTTCACAATTCGTTGCAGCATTCAGCATCGATGCATTCCGCGATGTGGCCGACTTTAAGAACTCTATGGATGAGTTCCTGACGTACTTGGCGAGTACTCCGCCGGCGCGGGGTCATGATCGGGTCTATTACGCAGGTCTTCCCGAGCACGAAGAAACCGAAATCCGCGACAAGGACGGTATTCCACTCCACCGCGAAGTAGTCGAATGGTTCGATACAACGACCGACAAACTCAAGTTGGACCGCTTAGGACGTACTTAGGACACGACTCCTCCCCTTCTCTAAGAAGGGATAGGCAATATCGAATTCGAAGAAATCACAAACTCTAAATAGCAGCGTGCTCTAGCTCCGCTAGATCTGTGTCATTATCGTCCAGTTCGTCAAGTTCATCGTCCTCGCCATCATCGTAAAAGTCGGTGTCGTCGTACTCATCGTCAGCAAGTGCGACCGGCTGTAACTGTGGGGCCACAACGATATCTTCATCGAGAGTCATCGGCTCGTCTATGGAACCGTTCGATCGAATCGATCGTGAGTTGATCGTGTAGCCGCAAGTTAGACAACTGAGGAATGATCCAAAGTTGTCGGAACCAAGTTCGACAGTTCCATCTTTACACCGCAGGCAGGATTTGAAATACAGCACTGATACGTCTCCGTTTGTCACGGCGGACACCGTGGCTAGCTCGATCCTTCAAACGGATCGGACGGGCGACATCCTATCCGGTAACGGCTAATTCTTCTCTATTGCTGTTTCTACGAGTTTTGACGAATTTATTAAAACCAGTTGCAGCAAAACTCCAAATCCCGTCGTTCCGTCCCTCATATTCCAAGTGTTCATTGCTGGGGCAAGAATACCCTTTCTGGAAGGATCATTTGATCTCTAACACAGTCGACCCGCCCACAAATCGACCACAGAAACTCGGAGGCACTATCGAATGGCAAGGCTCTATGTTCTCGGAGCGGGTACACCAACCCCAACCCCAACTCGATTTGGCTCAGCGTACGTTCTCGAAATCGAGGGCGAGAAGATCATGTTCGATTGCGGCCCTGCAACAACGCACAAACTTGTGCAAGCCGGGCTCTGGCCAACCGACATCGACTATATTTTCTTCACTCACCACCACTTCGATCACGATATCGACTATCCGTGCTTCCTTTTGACGCGATTCGATCAGTCGATCGGAAAAGAGAACCAGCTTCAGGTGTTTGGCCCAACTCTCACTGAAAAAATCACCGAGGGGGTAATCGGCGAAAACGGAATCTTCTCGCACGACTGGAAAGCACGTATCTATCACCCGCTCTCTCAAAAGGTCTACGTAAACCGTGGCGGAGTACTTCCGCGCCGAGCGCCTAAGGTCAAGGCTCGCGACGTTGGGGTTGGAACAGTTCACACTGCCAAAAACTGGGAAGTGACTTCTGCGAACGCCGAGCATGTGCAGCCGTATCTCGATTCGCTGGCTTATCGCATCGAAACAAGGTCAGGTAAATCGGTAGTGTTCACTGGCGATACCCAGCCGTGTCAGTCGGTCATCGATTTGGCAAAGGGTGCAGACGTGATGCTCTGCATGTGCTGGGACGATCAAGAGTGCATGGATGTCGATGGTGAGGCTCCGGGACAGTGTGGCACGATGGGTGCAGCGCGGATGGCTGAAGAGGCCGGAGTGAAGAAGTTGATCCTTGTGCACATGGGTGCTCACATTGCTTCACACGGCCCGCTAGAAAAAGGACTTGGCGACATTCGAGAGGTCTACAGCGGTCAAGTCATCTACTCCGAAGAGCTAATGGCGATCGACATTTAGAAGTCGGTGGTTCGTTTTCGTAATGGATAGTGAGTTCAGCACTTGGTTCCTGCGGAATTGTTCACCTCCTCGGAACCGCTATGTTCTTCGGAATACTCAGTTCGTCAGTGCACCGTGGTATGCTCAATGGTTCTGTCGAAGCTACCGGGTTCTTCGCATTGAAGGTCGGTGGCATAACTGCGATGAGTCCGTAATAGTTCACGTCATCTTCGGACTTGTTGTCGGTGGGCTCTACGAGTCTTTCTCGTAGCCTCAAGCTAATCATCCGATGAGTGAAAAGCCCCGGTTCCCAGCGATAAGGAATCGGGGCTTTTCAGTTTGGTTGTTTCGACTCCGGCTCACGACCGTGAGTTAGGAGTGGCTTCAGGTACCGTGCCCGTAGAGTTGCGCTCTAACGGACAACCACTTGAAGAACAAGAACTTCTTTTGATCAATTAACACTGCAGCAGCTTTTGACGCAAGGTTCTTCGAGATGAGTATCTCGACACCTTTGTCTCTGACAATTTGATATGCCGATTTGTTGGCTTTCTTGGCGTAAGTGTCGACCGACACCGAGGCGTGACCGCCTCAACCGAGCCCTGCAAGATAATCGAGAGCGACCGGTCGTTCACGTCTGTCTAGGTAATCTCGAGCCGCATCTGTAATCAGAAGTTGCATTTTCACTCTTCGAATCAAACTTATCTAAGCAAAAGTAAAGCCATCGAACCACTGCCGTACACCAGTGTGGTTCGATGCTATCAACTGTCAAATCGATTCTCACATTGCCACTGTCTAACAGCCGTCAGGTGAGTTCTCGCTTCATCTGTGCCAAACCCATGGGTCCTAGCCTGAGAGCTTTGTTGTGCCATTCCTTCAGGTCGAAATCCGCTCCGGCTTTTTGTTTTGCCTATTCACGAGCCTCTAGCCACACTCGTTCTCCGACTTTGTTGCTGATGGCCTGACCCGGAATACCGAGATATCGATCGACTTCCGATGCAACGAAATCAGCCGGGAAGTGAACTCTCTCTCGCATGAATTCAAGCGCCAAGTCGCCGCGCCACACTTCACCGGGGTAAAATTCCGAGTGTTTAGGTATTTTCAAACCAAGATGCATCCCGATATCGACAATCACTCTCACGCTTCGAAGTGCCTGTGCATCGAGCATGCCCATGTAATAGTCGGGGTTTTCGAGGTAACCGAGTTCGCCCATTAACCTCTCGGCATACAAAGCCCAGCCTTCAGCATGACCTGATGTTCCAGCCAGCAATCGTTGGAATCTCGACAGTTCATCAGTCATGGCGACGTTTGTGGCGATCTGAAAATGATGCCCAGGCACACCTTCATGGTAGGCGATAGAAACTTCGCGCCAGATCGGAAATTCCGTCTTACCACCGGTTGGATACCAGGTGCGACCGGGTCGAGAAAAATCTTCAGAAGGTCCAGTGTAGTACATCGCCAACGCACCACCTGGAGGTGAAATCAGTGCTTCGATCTTGCGTACCGGATCGAGGATATCGAAGTGGACACCATCCATATCTTCAATGGTTTTATCTTGAAGATCTTGCATCCATTGACGAAATTCGTCCTCGCCCTTGATCATCTTGGCAGGGTCGGTATCGAGAAGGACAACCGCTTCGCCAATCGATGCTCCGGACTTTATCACTTCGGCTGTTTTGGTCATCTCTGACCGCACCCAAGCAAGCTGTTCCCAGCCCCAATCGTAGGTCTCTTCAGGATCGAGATCCGCACCCAAATATCCCTTGGCGGATAGCGCGTAGCGATCTCGACCTACCCCATCGACCTGAGTCGCGTCTGGAAGGTAAGTGGTAAGCAAGTACTCTCCCATCCCGTCATAGGCCTCGGTGGCTGAACTAGCAGTTCCTCTACTCGGGCGCTCAGCGACTCGTCATGGATATCTGAAGCTGCAAGCGCGTTGACCAGTGAATCAAAGAACGGTGACGCATCACCTCTACCCGCCCAGGTGTCGCACTGTTCAGCAGTGCCCTTGACCTGACGTTCTGATGTCACAAGTCCCTCAGATCGTCCAATATCAAGCGTTTTCCGGTATCCGGCAAACGAATCACCAATTTTCTCCATACGAGAAGCGATGTTCTCCCATGCCTCGACTGAATCCTGTGGCATGAGATCGAATATCGAGCGGACGCTCTGCACTGGTGAAAAAAGCACGTTCATATCTCGAAGATGCTCTCGCGATTCGTACTGTTCAATCGAGATAGACATTTCATCAATGAAAGTGTCTTTGCACATCCGCTCACGATCATTGGCAGTAACAGTCGCCTGCATCTCTTTAAGTGCTGAGACCACGTCTGAATGGAACGCTTCTGATGCTTCAGGTGAGTAATCAGCCATCAGGTGATCGAACCCGGGAACTCCCATATGGGTCGCCGACAGTGGGTGATGCTTCGCGACAGTGTCTATAAACCCATCGGCGATCTGAAATACTCCAGCCATGTTTGTCACTTCTCCGCACTTGCTGTTAGTCGACTCGTTTGTAGAGGAATCCACCGAGCCTGAACGATTCCGCTTTACCTTCGGAGTCCGTTGAAAATTCTGCCAATTCTCCCCCACCTCTGCCACCTACTGCACGAAACGATTTGGAATCGGCTACAGATCGATCGGTAGCCAGTCCCGCTGGCCCGTGCAATGTGTAATCACCTTCACGCGGCAAGGCCAATCCAAAACCGTCCTCACCGTAAACGACATCGACATACACTCCCGGTTCCGCCCAGTACCTGCCAATGAAATGCGCAGCGAACTGCTCTGAAACTTCAGTCAGATCGGTACCGACTGATTCCGGTATCGGACCCAGCTCGCGAATCACAAGCTCTGCGATATCTTCTGCAAGAACATATGGAGTTGGAGCAGGCCAGATGTTAGCTAGAACCACAACACCTGTTTGGGCTTTGATACTGAAGACCATGTTCGAAGCGTAACCCTGAATTCCGCCTCCATGATTGTGTAGAACAAGATCGTCGCGTCGATTCATTCGCCACGACAGAGCTTGACCACTTAACCAATCACTCGACACGTACATGGGTCGATGCATCTCGGCGAGCGTGGAAGAGGCAAGCACTTTCGAAGGGTGATTGGATCGACCTGAACTGAACTGGAACGACATCCATTTGGCCAGATCTTCTACATTTGAATGAAGCTGACCAGCCGCTGAGATACCGCGAAGTGAAGCATATGGTGCATCACGGAGATCTGAAGAACCAGGCAAAGGATGGCTGTACCCATTTGCTTTCATATGTGATTGCGCAGAATCGAGCTCAAAACGAGTGTTTGCCAAGCCGAGTGGCCCGATGATTTCTTCGTAAATGTAACGCTCATATGGAATGCCACTTACTTGTGCGATGACATGACCCAGAAGACCGACGGCAAGGTTTGAATACTTCCATTGGCTATCTTGTGGTATTACAACGTCAATGTCTGACAGATTGTCGAGGAGTTCCTCATTGGTGGGAAACGATGGTGCATTCCAATCGGTAAACGGGTGTTCGGTACGTAATCCGGAATAGTGAGTCATTAAACGACGAAGTGTCACGCCCTCCAAGGTCCCCTGCAACGCATTGGCAATGGTGAAATCTGGCATATGTACCAGAAGTGGATCATCGAGTTCAAGCTGGCCAAGGTCACGCAACTGCAATATGGCGGTGCCGGTGAATGTCTTGGTTATCGAAGCTACCCGAGTAATCGATTGCTTGGTGGGTGGCTTGGATTCACCTACAGTTTGAGTACCATACGAATAGTACCCAATCAGTGAATCACCTCTGACAATTCCGATCGACAGACCGGGTATTCGATCCTGAGTCATCGAAACCGAGGCAAGCTCAGCAATCTTCGGTTCGAGCGTTGACAGATCTGTACTACTAGCCAACAGGGCCCCCTAAACACCATAAAAAAACGACACCTAAGAATAGATGCCGTTAGATTACTAATCCATGAAGCCCGTCGGGGAGTGTTTATCAGTATCGCGGGTTCAGCGTTACGCAGATTTCCGTTGAGCTGCTTTCTCGCGGGAGGCCTTTTCCAGTTGAACGATGTGGCGATTAACCTGTTTCTCGTACATGCTCATGCGATCTTCGAGGCCCCGCAGAGTTGAACGCTTGACTCTAATGGTCTGCTTAACTGACTCGACGCTAGCGAGAGCGCTCTGATAATCCTTCTCTAGATCCTCAAGAGCTGCACGGAGATCTTTGTTGAAGGCGTCTATATCAGCGTTTGGGTTCTGGTGCAGTAGGTCTTCTTTGGCTTGATCAAACTCGATCTTGATGCCATCAGCATGACGTTTCTTGTTATCGATCAAATCCTGTAGCTTAGCGAGAGCAGCAAAGAGTCCGTCCTGCTCCTTCGTCACCTTGCGCAACTCGGCCACGCGCGGCTCGATTTTGATCATTATCTGGCTAACTTGTTCAGCAACGAACGCGCTTCGAGTGGGTTTACCTGACTCCCCGGTTTTGCCAAGCTGGGTCATGAGCAAATGTATTTTAGGATCGTCTGTCCAGTGAGCCATATTTAGTGCACATGCCCCCGCGGGAAAAGCCGCAATTCACGCAACTGCCCTGAGTTGGTGAGAAAAGTATTGATAACTTCATTCTCTAGGCTGCTACCTTCGGCGGTAACCGTGTAAATCGCAGGTTTCGTAGGAGGATACTCCTATTGCGGCACAGGACTAAGGTCCCATGTAGTATCCACTTTGGACTATTTGATTACACATATTTGAACTCTTTTGTTGTCCTAACGACTGAGCTTGAGGGCATCGGTGGAAACATGAAAATTACTGATATAACAATCGATGTAATCGAACGACGTACTCCATCTGTACGGGTGCAAGACGAACGAGTTGATTCGGGAGGGAAAACTACACAAGGAGTTCTCAGGGTTCAAACCGACTCGGGTATTGAAGGACACGCTTTCGTTGGCGACCAGGCTGCAAATTCGTCACATCGGATGGAATCGATTATCAAAATTCTCAAGCCAGCAATGATGGGGCGCGATTCGTCGGATCGAGAATGGCTCTGGAATCAGCTTTCGATAATCGCGGGACATGGTTCGGCAATAGAGCCAACTTGGGCCCCACTCGATGTAGCCCTATGGGATATCGAAGGTAAAGCGGCTGGTCAACCGATTCATAAACTGCTCGGAACTGCCCGCACTGAAGTACCCGTTTATGCGACATATCCACCGCGGCACGGTACACCTCAAGGATTTGTCGAGGAAGCACTTCAGATACAAGCAGAAGGATTCAGCGCATACAAAATTCACCCAGGACCACTCCCCTATAAAGAGGCAGCGATTGCTGCAGGAAAAGTTCGTGAGGCAGTTGGTAAAGAGATGACCTTGATGCTGGATCGCAATCATGGATACACGTACCGTGAAGCCCTCTACGTTGGTCATGCTCTCGATGCGAATGACTACTTCTGGTACGAAGACCCAATTCCTGCTAATGACATCGAATCGATCAAGGAATTGACGATTCGACTCGATACTCCGTTAAACATGAGCGACACGACGGGTTTTCTATTTCATGAAGCTACGAGTTTTCTTCAAATGAACGCTGTCCGACTAATTCGTGGGACAGTCAGGAAAATCGGAATAACCGGTCTCAAGAAACAAATGGCACTGGCTGAAGGGTTTCATAAATTTTGTGAAATCGGGCTTGCTGGAAATTCAGCACTCAACGCGGCGAACCTTCACGTAATAATGTCGTCTCTGAACTGCACTTATTTTGAGTACTGGCTCCCTAAGGAAGTGCATCAGTGGGGCGTGAAAGAGCAACTGAAGATCAACGAAAACGGAAATATTGAAGCCCCGACCGGCCCCGGATTAGGAATTGATCTTGATGAAGACTGGATCACAGCACATAAATTGACGACTCTTTCGTGAGTAAAACCCAACCTTCTCGGCGTATGATTTCGCAATGAAAATTGCTGCACCGAATCAACCTACTGAGGTTGCATCTCCAAGCCTTGAAGGATTCGAGATCATGAGGCGTCCATTTGTTGGTTTCGGTCTGCTTATGTCATCCGTGATTGGTACGCTCGTCGTACTCATCTACTTTGGGGCGTGGGCATCTTCCAACCGAATCGAAAACAGGGCATACGCAGCTGGAACTACCGAATCTCAAATCGATGGGGAATGGTGGGAAGACGGTCTTGTATTCGTCTGCCCCCTTCATTAGCAAATAATCCATGCGAAATGCAGCTCTCTGGCTCGATAAAAGGTTCGGCCTCGAAGAACACACCATTGCACACTATGCTTGGGTCATCGTAGCAATCGCCGGTGTGGTTCAGATGGTTGGCGCAGCAATTCGTATGGCATTTGGTGTACTTGTATATCCATTGGTAGAGGCATTTGGCTGGTCGCCGGGTTCTATAGGTTTTGCCTATGCTCTGATGTCGATCGTCACTGCACTGTCATCACCAATGGCCGGTTACTTAGGCAATCGGTTTGGTGCGCGACGTACGATGATCACAGGGACAGGCCTGTTCTTTATCGGGATGATGTGGACTTCTCAGACGAAAGAAATCTGGGAGTTATACGTTGCTTATGGCATAATTTTTGGAGTTTCGCAGGCACTATTGCTGGTGCCTGTGGTACCGGCTGTTGCATCATGGTTCCGGCGTCATCTCGGACTCGGAACCGGGATCATGATGGTTTCATGGAGCCTAGGTCCGGCGTTGGTAGTTCAGGCTTTAGCAGTGCTTTTCGCTACTGTCGGGTGGAGCCAAGCGTTCGTCATTGTCGGCGTTGTCGGCACAGGAACTCTGATGATTATTCTGCTGTTCTTCAGGAACACACCTGAAGAAGCAGGAAAAATCGCATACGGCACACATCGCACCGACAATCCGCTCATCACCAGCGGCAAGGTGTTCATTTCAACCCAAAAAGAATTTCAAAGTTACGTTTACAAGACGAACGCCTTTTGGAACCTGATAAATATCCACTTCCTCGGCTGCGTAGGCCACGCGGTGATATTAGTGGGAATTATCCCGCTTGGTATCTCAAAAGGGCTCGGTCCACTCACTGCTGCGGGCGTGTTAACGACTATATCTGTGGTCAGCGTTGCGACTCGATTCGCCGCTCCGGTCTTGTCGGAACGAATTAGCGCCAAATCTGTGATGTTTTTTTCGTTTTTCGGTCAGGGTGTTGGTGTGTTTCTTCTATTGACCGCTAACTCCACTCTAGATTTTTACATATTCGCAGTAGTTTGGGCGATTCCGTACGGTGGAGAAGGCACGGCATTCCCGGTGATGATTCGTAAGTACTTTGGACACACACCGATGGGCACAACTTACGGGTGGCAATTACTTGGAGCAGGACTCGGTATGGCTCTCGGTGGACTGATACCGGGCATGGTGTTTGATATTACTGGCGGATACACATGGGCAATCGTACTGTCGGCAGCGTTCAGTATCGCTGGCGCCGGCGCTATTGTTCTGCTGGAAAACACTCGACAGCAGTTAATTCCGAACTGGCCCGAGATGGAACAGAAGTCCACCGAATTACTTGAAACGGCAACGGTTGACCTAAAACGCGCTGAATCCCACAATACGAGCGGTGACTGAAATATTGGCAACTGGTAGCATCGACAAAACAAGTAAGCTGAGCGGTCTCTCAATAGTTGAAAATCTGTGCATCACGCCACTCATAAACGCTGGTGGACCGAATACAAAACACTCTGGATCTCGTCCTCGACCTGAAGCTGTCAAAGCGATGGAGGCGATGAGCGAGGTGTTCGTCGATATGGATGAACTGTTGCTCGCTGCCGGAAAACGAATCGCCGAATTAACTGGCAATCAGGCGGCAACAGTGACGTCGGGTGCATCTGGAGGGCTGGTTGTCCAAGCTGCGGCAGCAATGGCAAAGGATGATCCTGAACTGATTTCTCGGTTACCCATAACCAACGGTATACCGAACGAGTTGATCATCCAACGTGGACACCGCTTTATCTACGATCATCTCTATCTTGCTCCTGGATCGCGATTTGTCGAAGTCGGTCGATCGACCGAATGCACTCTCGATGAAATAAAAGCAGCTATCGGCCCAAACACAGCCGCACTGATTCATCTCGAATCACCATTCGTAAGCGGACTGGGCGTGCCATTGACTGATCTTGCCGACCTTGCTCACAATCACGGGCTACCAGTTCTTGCGGACTGTGCGTCAATGCTTCCACCTCGGGAGAATCTCACCAAATTCACCAAGCAAGGAGCTGATTTGGTCAGCTTCTCAGGAGGCAAGGCTGTTCGTGGACCGCAAAGCACCGGATTCTTGGTCGGCAAACCCGAATGGATCGATTATGCCCGATTGAACAACGCCCCTAACCCCGGAGTAACGCGAGCACAAAAAGTCTCGAAAGAAGAAATCGCCGGACTTTTGGCAGCACTCGATGCGTTCACCCGCATCGATGAAGAAGCAGAGACAAAGAGCTACCGTGCCCAGATGAACTTCATAGTCGATCAGATCACTGAAATTCCCGGATTATCTGCCGAAGTTCTACACAATTACGACCACTACATTCCACATGCAGTGATAACTTTTGCAGAAAACTGGAAAGGTCCGAGTTACCCGGAAATCGCAACTCGCCTGAAGGCTGGTTCACCACGAATTTTTGCAGCGGTCGACCATCGAAAAACGGCAAGCTCAATGTGGATAGACCCGTTGAATCTTCAGGATGGCGAAGTAGAAATAGTTGCGGAGCAACTCAGAAATATTTTGGTAGATGCCTCTTCAGGCAACTGGTAAGCGAAACAAAATTAAAAGGAACTCAGGTCTTGGCACGCATCGCAGGCAAGCACGCACTATTGAAAATGTTCGAAGCAGAGGGTGTCGAATACATGTTCGGCAACCCTGGCACGAGCGAAGCTCCAATGATGGCAGTGATGGACCAATACCCGTCTATAGAGTACGTATTAGTGCTTCAAGAGGGAGTAGCGGTTGGAATCGCCGAGGGCTATGCGCGTTCGACCGGAAAAGTTCCGCTCGTGAGCCTTCATATCGACAACGGTATGTCGAATGGGCTTTCGTTAATGATCGACCAGCTTTACGGCGGAACTCCGATGGTGATGACGGCCGGAAACAAGGACATCAGGAAACTTGCGCCTGGTCGATCCGATCTCGCTGATATGGCGCGTCCTTACGCAAAGTGGAGTACTGAGATCACTCATGCCGAGCAGGTGCCGTCTGTGATCAGACGTGCTTTCCAAGAAGCCCGCACAGCTCCGACAGGACCAGCCTTCGTGGCCATGTCGGCAAACGCGTTCGACGACATGGCCGAGATGGATTTGATCCCATCGGTGCACGTGGACGTTTCTCCGTCAGCGGATCCACAGTTGATCGACCAGATTTGCGGTCTTATCGCTGGCGCTGATCGCCCGATCCTTATTGTTGGCGATCGTGTTGCCGACTCGAACGGCACAGATGCTGCAGTCGTTGTTGCAGAAGTTGGAGGTATGCGGGTGTACGGACACGGATCAACCAGCGTCAACTTTCCCGCAGATCACCCTCTCTGGCAGGGCAACTTGAATATGCGAACTGCAGAGGCTGTTGCAGCGGTAAGGGCAGCCGACATAATCGTGGCTGTTGGATGCCCTGTTTTCGAAGATTTCTTTTACCAACCGGGCCAGTTCGTTGCCGCCAGCTCGAAGTTGATTCACGTCGATATTAACTCAGGAGCAATCGGAAAATCCGAACCTACTGATCTGGGAATTCTCGCTTCACCAGGTAAAGCATTGGGGCAGCTTGCAGAAGCACTTAAAGTCGGCCTGAACGGATCACAATCAGAGGCCGCAACCGGTCGCAAGCAGGAAGCAGCCGCTGAAAGCGTAAATCGTACCAACGCGTTCAGAAGGCTCTCACAGATCACCACCAAAGGCCGACCGATGTCTCCAGCAATGATGGTCGACCACCTCGCTAAAGCGCTCCCAGAAAATTCGGCGGTATTCAATGATTCGGTAAGCACGGGTGGGCTGTTATTCGAAGCTCTGTCGCCCTCCAAAAAAGGCTCGTATTACGGCTGCCGTGGACAGGCAATCGGCTGGGGCATGGGTGCCGTGATGGGTGTAAAACTCGGAAGTCCTGATCAGGCTGCGGTCGGCGTTATTGGTGATGGCAGCGCGATCATGACGATTCAGGCGTTGTGGACTGCTGTGAACTCGGAAATTCCAGCCGTATTTGTGATCTGCAACAACGCCTCATATCGAGTATTGAAGGTAAATATGAATCACTATCACCGTCTCAATGCTCTAAAACAGCCCGATTCATACTTTGCAATGGACTTCCCGAATCCGATCGATTTTGCTTCTCAAGCTAAAGCCTACGGTATGCAGGGGATTAGGGTTGAAGACCCCGCAGATATCGATTCTGCGATCAACACTGCAATAGATTCGGGCAAGCCAGCAGTGATCGACATGATTATCGACGGTTCGCTCTAACCGTAAGTTTTACACCACAGGTTTACGGGTAGTCGTTTTCCAATTGCTTGAGTGCTAGTGCGTTCAATTACACACCGCCATTCGAGCCAATTCGGCCGTTTTCAGTTATCTCTTAAAGAGTCGATACGCCACCTAATGCGGTTTGTACGACTACCAATAGGGAGCCTTACTTGCAGAATTCCGCAAGGCTCTCCCGCTCATTCCCTGATGTAGACATACTTGGGCAGACGTTTACTTGAACAGTGATGCAAACGGGTTGATTCGACCAAGGGCAAATGTCGAACTCATCCCGGCTTACACATCACGGGGTATACGCCTCGGGAGACTTCCTATCAACTGGCTCGTCAGTCGGTCAGACGGTCTCCTTTGGCGATTTTGAAAGCGTTGAACAATGAAGCTTGCGGACGACATCACTTCTGAGGACTTAAAAGTATTTCTCGAAGAAGCTGAAGAACAACTTCAACTTCTTGATGATGAAGTAATACGTCTCGAAAAAGAGACTACCGAGGAAGGTCTCGCCACGATCTTCCGCGCCGCCCACACTCTTAAGGGATCTTCAGCCATGCTGGGATATACAGCAATGACAGAAGTCGGCCATGCTATGGAGAGTCTGCTCGTAAAACTTCGCAACCATGAAGCAGCAGTGACTTCCACGGTCGTAGACGCCCTACTCCACTCGCTCGATGTCCTGCGAGTACTAACCGATGAACTGATAGATGAACAGGGTGTAGTTGTCGACTTCGCTTCGCTTGTGTCCGAGCTTGAAGCTTGCATCGGCGTTAAAGCGCCAGAATCGTCTGATTCCGAGGCAGTTGGAACCATAGAAATAACCGACGAAACTCTTGGAGCGATTGAATTGTCCATCGCTGCCGGCGAGACAGTCTACAGAGTGAACGCGTCGATTGTTGGTGATGCAATGTTCGCGTCAATCCGGTTGTTCCAGCTGACAACTGAGCTATCGGACAATGCCCAACTTATTGCAGCTAGTCCAACACTTGAAGATATCCAGGCAGAAAAGAACGGACTTTCTTTCACAGCCATTATTGGATCGAGCAAATCTGTCGAAGAATTGACACAACTTTCGATGTCGGTTCAGGATATTGGCGACGTCGCCGTTTCACCATTCGATGTCGTTTCTGCAAAAGCCACGCAAGTTACCGCTCTTGCAAACGCCCCGATTACTCCCATTTCGAACGCTGTTACCGAATCTCAAAAAAATCCGGTAGCCCAGACCGTCAGGATAGACGTCGACAGACTCGACAATTTAATGAACCTTATCGGTGAACTTGTCATCGACCGAACACGCCTTCAGCAAATCGGCAGATCGTTATCAGCCAAGTACAAAGCCGATGACCTAGTCGAGGCACTTGGGAAGACATCTTCTCACGTAGCAAAGGTTGTGAATGACTTACAAGAAGACTTCATGAAAGTCCGTATGCTTCCAATTGGAACCGTATTCTCATCGTTCCCAAGAATGATGAGAGATCTCGCCAAGTCGCTCGGCAAGTCTCTCGATTTTCTGGTCGAAGGTGGCGAGACGGAAATCGACCGAACCGTTATTGAAAAGGTTCGAGATCCGCTTGTGCACATGTTGCGCAATGCGCTTGATCATGGCCTTGAATCTAAGGATGACCGCAAGACGGCAGGTAAACCAGAATCTGGTGTGATCAAGCTTTCAGCATTCCACGAACAGGGACATATCGTTATCACAGTTGAAGACGACGGCGCCGGAATTCACCCTGAGAAGATCAAAAAAGCTTTCGTTGCGAAGGGTTTGATCTCCGAAGAAGCGGCTTCCCGTCTCTCCGACGACGAAGCTGTAGAGCTAATTTTCTTGGCAGGTGCATCGACCAAAGCACAAGCAACTGAAGTATCGGGGCGTGGCGTTGGTATGGACATCGTGAAGTCCAATATTGAAGCGATAAACGGTTTCGTCGAAGTGGAAAGTACACCAGGCAAGGGTTCGATTTTTACGGCACGATTACCACTTACCCTAGCAACGGTTCAATCGATCTTGGTTGAATCTGAAGGCACTTTGTGCGCAGTGCCGATCGCATATGTTCTTGAAGCGATCAAGTTGAGCCCATGCGAAATATCGACCGTTAGCAGTCGCGAAGTGTTCAGGCTCAGGGAGAACGTTATTCCGTTGATTTCGCTATCTGAAGCAACCGGTCTTACTGATGGAACACGAAATATGGATCAGGAACTCCACGTCGTAGTCGCAAAAGTAGGTGATCGACTCGCAGGATTTGCAGTGGATTCATTGAATGAACCACAGGAAATCGTCGTGAAGTCACTCGGTGAATACGTCGGCAGTGCACGTGGCGTCTCAGGCGCTTCGATCCTCGGGGATGGTCGAGTCGTACTGATTATGGATATTCCAACACTGATTAGCACGGTCGGTGTGCGCTCGAGGAAAGTAACTCACGCCAAAGAATTACAGCAAGAAATTGAATCAGCTCCAAATGAGCCGATGGAGGAAGCAGTCTAAAACGGCTCAGATTTAAAATGCTCCAGCAACCAACAAAATTTACCAACTCACAGTTGTCATCCTGGGATGAGCTAATCACCGAAGCGGCCAAGAATTCGATTCAGGCACTGTCCGACATGTCGGGTCAAGACATTAAGTCGAGTCTCGTAAAGCCGTACAAGATTGATGTTACCGATATTCCAAACTCTCTCGGTGGCGCCGATAAAGTAGCAGTCGGTGTACTGCTAGGAATCGAGCAGATTCCGTCTTTTCACATCGCACTTATCCACTCTCCTAAAACAGCTTACCAAGTAGTCGACATTCTGATGGGATACGAGAGCGGAACGACTGTAGGTTTAGGCGAAATGGAAATTTCGGCACTCGGCGAGATGGGCAACATCATGGGCGGATATTTCCTAAACACCATCGGTGACAAAACCGGTTATGAATTAAAACCAACACCACCGAGCGTCCGCATGGACATGACAGGTGCGATCCTCGATTACGCAATAGCGTCGCTGATGATGGAAACCGATGAGGTCACAATGATCGAGGCGAAATACGGTACGGCAGAAGCACAAGTCGATGGTGTATTCGCTGTCATGCCAAGCCCTGAATTGCAATCACAGATCATCACCTCTTGGGGGGTGAAGTAGTGGCCGGACTTACGATCGATTCGATGGTGGTTGGTCTTGGCGAACTCAAATACGCCGACCAACCTGGTCAAGAATTGACATGTCTCGGGCTGGGATCGTGCGTAGCGGTATCAGTTTGGGATCGCAAAAACAAACAGGGTGCAATGGCACATGTAGTTCTTCCGGAATGCACTGCTGGTAGAGAACCAACGCCAAAATTTGCCGATGTAGCAGTTCCAGAACTATTTGAGAATCTCAAGAAAAAAGGTGCTAACCCTACCCAGCTTGAAATAAAGCTGGTGGGTGGTGCACACATGGCACCGGCTGCAGCGCCAAGCATGCCGCTTATGCGGATTGGCGAACGAAATATTGAAGCTGTTAAGGCACAACTTAAAAAATTGGGCTTGAGAGCTATAGCCGAGGATCTCGGCGGTAACAACGGACGGACTGTCCGTCTTGATGTGGAATCTGGTCGAGTAACAGTTGTTACTGCCGGCACAGAAAAAACTAACCTCTAGGAGGAGATGACGTGGCAAAAATCCTCGTCGTTGACGACGCTGCTTTCATGAGAATGCGATGCAGTAAATTACTAACCGAAAACGGCCACGAAGTGGTCGAGGCCGGAACAGGTCGAGAAGCTGTTGAACAGTACAAGAACACGTCTCCGGACGCCGTTCTTCTCGACATCACCATGCCTGACATGGATGGACTGAGTGCACTAAAGGAAATTCGTGCACATGATCCAGATGCTCGTGTCGCTATGGTCACGGCTATGGGTCAGCAGTCAATTGTTATGGAAGCACTCCAGGCTGGTGCGAAGGACTTCGTTGTGAAGCCGTTCGATGCCGACCGAGTTCTTGCAGCTGTTAGCAAACTGGTGGCCTAATTTCGGTTTCACTCGGACTGAAATAACTAGTACTCAAAATGGGTGGATAAAGTGGCGAAGGGTTTGAAAGTACTTGTCGTAGATGATTCGGCATTCGCTCGCACGAGACTGCGACGTCGATTGCTGGCAGATCCCGCGATAAGTGAAGTCGAAACGGCTCATGACGGAGTCTCCGCGCTTCGAAAAATAATCGAATACGAACCGAACGTAGTTACGCTCGATGTACAGATGCCCGGAATGGACGGTTTGCATGTGCTTCGCGAGATCATGGCTACCTTACCAACACCAGTGGTGATGGTAAGTGGTCTTACTGGCGGCGATAGCGAAACGACTATTCAGGCTCTGGAATTAGGCGCTGTAGATTTTTTCCTCAAGCCCGACACGAGCACACCCGCTGGTCAGGCTGCGCTGGATCTACTTTCCACTATCGTCAAACAGGCTGCGACTGTAACACTTTCCAAGATGGCTTCGACCGATGAAGCCATGATGCGGGCAGCAATGCAAAAACAGATGATGGCTGTCACGTCCAGACCACGCTCGTCTTCACGACGGTCGCTGAATATGGATTGCCTTGCTGTGATTGCAAGTTCAACTGGTGGGCCGAAAGCACTTTCAGTTGTGGTTCCACAATTGCCTGCAGATCGTTCGACGGGCTATCTGTTCGTTCAACACATGCCAGCAGGATTTACCAAATCGTTGGCGGAGCGTCTTAACCGAAGTTCAGAACTGGAAATCCGAGAAGCTGAAGAAGGCGACAAACTTGAAGCAGGAGTTGGCTTGATGGCTCCTGGTGGTCATCACATGACCATAGATTCTCGGGGAATAATCCGTCTCGATGACAGGCCGACTTTACATGGGGTTCGACCTGCAGCGGATTACGCCATGCAGTCAGCAGCACAGTTGTTCGGTCCGAACACGATTACAGCTGTTTTGACCGGTATGGGTGTGGATGGACGCGATGGAGTAAAAGCTATCAAAGCAGCTGGCGGATCCAGCGTTGTCGAGCACGAATCGACTTGCGCTGTTTACGGCATGCCGCGTGCGGTCGCCGAAGCAGGGTATGCGGACAAAATCGTCCCGCTCGACAAGATATCTTCGATTCTCACTAATTTTATGGACGAAAGATCGAAACGCCTAGTTGGAGCAATCAGATGAACGATTCTGAATACCAGAATATTACGGTCACGATAAAAAAATATCTAAATCTGGATTTGGATTTTTATAAGCCTAACCAGATGATGCGAAGGCTCGCAGGGTTTGTCGGACGAGTCGGTGCGAGCAATGTCGATGAGTTTTGTTCGTTGATCGCTAATGACGAGGATGTCAGGGAGAAGGTCATGAACTTCATGACGATCAACGTGACGGAATTCTTCCGAGACACTCGACACTTCGATATGTTACGGAGCACGGTTTTACCTTCTATCCTTAAACAAAACCCTCGCCCAAAAATCTGGAGTGCTGGATCATCTCGAGGAGCAGAGGCTTACTCAGTGGCCATGATGCTCGAAGAAATTGCTCCAGGGACCAAGGCGCAGATATTCGGATCAGACCTTGACAAAAAAATCATTGCGCAAGCCATTGCCGGTGGTCCATACCCTGATGCCGAAGCGAAGAATATTCCGGCTTCATTAAGGCAGAAGTTCATGGAACAGAAGCCAGATGGCCACTACGTGAATGCAGAAATTCGCTCAAAAGTTAAGTTCAAAGAACAGAACCTTCTGACCGATGTGTTCGATCGTGGATTCGATCTAATCATGTGTAGAAACGTAGTAATTTATTTCTCAGACGAAGCAAAGTTCAGCCTAAATGAAAAATTCAGCGCTTCACTTAAACCTCATGGGATTCTGTTCATTGGCGGTACTGAGACGATTTTGAATCCGAAAGAATTTGGATTAGAACGAGAATCCGCTGCCTTCTACCGGAAAACCACGGCCGTAAATTCTGCCAGCCGGGCTGCATAACGCGAGGGAAGTCAAATGATAAGACTGGCTGCATCACATGCTCAAGTTGGTATGGAACTCGCAAAGTCAATTGTTGATGCATTTGGTAACGCTGTGTGCGACGAAGGCACACGGCTAACTTCCGAACACATTGCCAAGTTGCCGATGTACGGGGTCCACGAAATATTTGTAGCCGACTCTCTGCTTGACGACATTCCGGTTGAACCTCTCGTTCCACCGGAACTCGAAGCAAAGGCTTCGTTTGCTCTAAGAATAGTTCTTGAAGAAGCCGGCTTTGCTACCACAATTGAACCTACAGTCATTGAACAAGCAGTACAGCCAGGTTACGAAATGGCAAAACCATTGTTTCCTCGAGTTATCGGCGAGGTGAACTCAGCTCCGATATCTCCCTCATCAGAATATGACTATCTGATGCCTGCGAGGACGGCGAGTCTGGCAGCGATGCTGGCTGCCCGGATGGGCTTGGATATGGAAACGACAGGCCATATCTGTGTAGGCGCATTGTTAATGGATATTGGTATTTCGAAAATCGCAGCCGGCTCCGAAGAACACCAGTATCAGAAGCATCCAGTATTCAGTTACGTTTTGCTCAAAGATATGCCGTTCATCACTCCTGTCAGTATTTCCACAGTGCTACAGCATCATGAACGACTTGATGGTTCAGGATTCCCGCAAGGCCTCAAAGGCGACCACATCAGTATGGGTGCACGCATAGTTGCGGTCGCCGAAACTTACTACAGCCTGATCTCAGATCGCCCTGGTCATGATCGTTGGGCGCGTCAAGATGCAATGGAATACATCATGGCGTTCGGTGGCGAGCTTTTTGACGCTGCTGTTGTCCAAGCATTTGTTCGATCAGTACCGGCGTACCCGACCGGAATACTTGTTCGATTGAACACCGGTGAAACCGGATATGTGATTGATGCAGCAATTGGACAAATCGGACGGCCCACACTTCGGATAATCTCCGACAAAGACGGTTTCAAAGTAGCTAATATCATCGAGCTCAACCTCACTGACGAAAAACATCGACACCGAGTCGTCGAAGATGCCGTCGAATACGGGTAGAGCCGACCTACGGCAGTAGCGGAATCCACACAGTCCTCTCTTGGGGGCTACCCACTGTAACGATCACTCTTTGCGAGTGAGACTGTAACTATCAGGCCGAATCAAACGAACCGATCCCAGTGATCGGAACGTTCAGTGTTACGGATGGGATTCACTTGGACAACGCCGCAGTCCTTTCACAGGACGCTATTGATGCTCTTCTGAACGCAGCTCCAGCAGTTGTTGAAGACGCGCCTACCACGGCGGAAGTGGACATTGAGGAAGCACCGCCAATCAATCCAGAGTTTAGTAAAAATACTGGTGCAGCAGCCCTCGGAATCGAGGTTAGCGCTCCTACACTCGCTCCAGTACCCATTTCGGCACCGGTTGCTCAGGGGGACTCTCCAATTCCTCCCGCCCCTGTATATCAGCCACTCCCGCCACCTCCACCAATGATTCCACCACCTGTTGTTGCACAACCTGGAAAAGGTGGGGTGACACGGGAAGAGGCCACCGATATCGCAGGGGAAGCGGCAGAGACCGGGATTGCTCCGATTCAGGCATCAGTGTCGAGAATATCCAAACGAGTCGACACTCTCGAAATGGCGCTTGACCAAATAGCGGAACTTGAAGAGGAAATTTCTCGACTCAAGAAGAGGACAGAACCCAAACCAGATCCTAGAGTGCTCAAGCTATTTGATCGCCTGAATGCGCTGGAAGAACGCGCGAAACAATCTCCTGTGTTCGGATTGTACGACAAGTTCGCATGTTCAAGTTGCGGTCACACGGGTGAGGCACAAGTACGGGCGAGGTGTGGACATTGCGATAAAGAAGGATGGTTCGGCAAGAAGTCCAATTCAAGATCGCATCCAGAACATGACGCGCATAGTAGAGACAGTAAAGGTCATGTTTCTGGAGAGACGCGTGAGCAACGAGAAAAAACCGATGATGTTCTTATGGGACTAGATGTAAATCTGGGACTCTAGGTACGTAGCGAAAAGCCGACAGAAAGTTTACTGGAGTAAAAATGATCAATGTAGTGGTACCGCTCACTCTACCGGCGAAGGAATTTGAAGACACTGGTCACACTGAGCCACGTCCATTCATCCCAGTGTCTGGTCGACCTCTGGTACAACACGTCGTCGAAAACCTTCGTCCGTCCTTTGAACATCAGTTTATTTACGTCGTAGATCCCGAAATAATGACAATGCACCGGCGACGATCTCTGGGAATTTCATCCGACTCGCAAGTGGTTTACAGCTGGAGTGCTCCACGCACGATGGCAGCCGCAACATGTATGGCACGCGAATCCATAGATATGAGTGAACCATTGGTCATTGCAGCCTGCGAGCAGTTTATTGATGTCGACCTCAATCGTTTCTACATTGCCGGTATGGACGTAGGAGCCGACGCTACAGTTCTCACATTCCCTGGTGACCGCACTCCAAAGTACTCGACTTCAATGGTTTACAAAAACCGAGTGGTCGAAATGTCGGAACACCGCGTAATTTCTGAAATGGCGAACGCTGGCATTTACTACTTCAAAGACGCTCAGACATTCTTCGATGCTGCTATCGAGGCTCTTACTCGAACTGAAGTTGAAGATTCAACACTGACCATGTCTGGAATCTTCAACGCCCTCATTGAAGCCGGGGCCACCGTGGTTCCATGCCCCCTACCAGAGGGAGCATTCAAGCCACTTCACACTTCGATCGATCTCAGATTCCTCGAGGCTCGAGTCGGCCTTCAGACTCAGCGATCTGCCTAAAGTGACAAATAGTTCGGCCACTCGGCAAGACCGTTCATCGTCACGACTATCAACGGTCATCCGCCATTTTGCAGCAACACTAGAGCCGGGTTCTCTTTTGAACTAGGGTTTAGTATCTCGTGGGCTACCAATCTATTTGGTAGCATCGGCCTCGGTACCGGCCTCAGACCAGACACCCTCAACTGGATATCCTGCCTTTTCCCAATCGAGAATTCCGCCCTCGTACCGACGAACGTTCTCATAGCCGTTACTGGTCAGCATATGGTAGGCAAACTTACTTGAAGGACAGTTCGGGTCAGAGCAATAGACAACAATTTCGTCCGACTTATCCAACATAGCCATCCCTTGTTGAGGATTACTTATGTGGAGTGATCCAGGAATATGTTTCGCCTGATATGCCCACTCGCTCAACGCACAAACGAGTCGAAATTCGTCTCCTCTGTCGAGTTTTGCTTTAAGTTCATCGCGGGCGATCAAGTTCATTCTGATTTCTCTTTTTCGAATTATCGGGCCAGCCACTTCGTGAGACTCTACGCCCGATTGAGATTATGTGTCAGATTTACCAGCCAGCGATTGAATGGACGCAGACGTAAACTGACTCGATCAATATCGTACTTGAAATTCTACCGAGAATCGCTTCTACCGTACTGACAATAAATGTGATGGAAATATCGGAGTCAGTCCTATGAGCCACCGTCCCAAAAATGTTTAGGGTTGTCGACCATCAAGGCATCAATCTGACCTTGACTCGCACCCAACTCTGTCAGCATTGGGAGCACATTTCGTGTGATGAACAGATAATTGTCAGGATTCGTTAGAGGACGTTCTGTCAATCGTTGCTTAGTCATCATCGTTGCAGCCACACTCCAATCGTGGCTGAGCATCATCCTCGTCCCGTAACCGGCTTGGATAAGCTTGAACAGAACCTCCGTTCTCTCCTGCCAGGTAACGCCCTGCCCTGGATAACGATCAAGCCCTAACCAAGCTCCTTTATCCATCAGCCCCGTCAAGTAACCGATATCAGTTGAATCGTTGGAGTGGCCAATGCACACACGGTTTAAATCGATGCCCTCATCGGTAAATATTTCAATTTGTCTTTCGCCAACGCGGTTTTTTGCCATTGTGTGGGTATATATCGGCACATTGGTCCGTTGGTGAGCTCGTGCCGCTGCTCGCAAAATTATTTCGCCAGCTTCCGAAACTTCCGGTTCGTTAGCTACCTTAATGACCCCAGCTTTAATGCCGGTTCCCTGAATACCAGTTGTTATTTCTCGGACGTACAAAGGTGCGATTTCGTCTGGGCTGGATGCAGCGAACGATCGTGGAATGTCAAGCCAAGTACCAGTGGCGACAACCACATTTACTCCGCTGCCTTTTGCGACTTCCTCAATTACTCGGACGTTTCGACCAAGATCCATAGTTGAAAGATCGATGATCGTATCGACTCCTTCGGCTTTCGCCTCTGAAAGTTGCCGAATACCTTCTTCAATCGCGAACTCTTTGTCGATGAATTCTGGAAATGTATCTTCGATTCCAGCCGAAGATAGCAGAATGTGCTCATGAGAGAGTGTAAAGCCTAGTTCGGAAGATTCCCTAGGTCCGAGAACAGTATTCACAATCGACAAATTTTGCTCCCTAATCCTGAATTATCGCAGCCACGATATTCATGCACTGAAGTAAATCAGTTTCAGTTGTTTGGCGCAATGCTCACGACCAGACCCGGCATCGCAGCTAATCGAACGGTGCGGTGCCAAGCTACTTAAACATTAACATTTAGAGTCTATTTCAGGAATACCAGTTCGGTCGCACCTTCTAGTTCTGTGGTGAGATTAGGGTGAAATACATACCCTTCAGGGTGGGTAAACTCAGTCAGCAAATCCAGTGCCAATTTAGAGGATCCAGCAACATCAGGATTAGCCACCAGATGACGAACAAGCGCGCCTTTGAGTGCTTTCGACCAGTGACTGACTGTCACTAATCGCCCACCCTTTCCAGTTTCCAAAAATTTCACCGTATATCTGATACTGCAGCCGATCTTCGAGGCATCCCATGCAGCACTGTGTTCATTAGGCAGTAAATCCCAAATTACACCGTAGTCGGCTGTGGTGGCCAGTGATTTGGTAACCATCGGTTTCCAGATCGCAGCACATGTCATATTCCGGCGAAGCTTGGCACCCATCTTCAACTTGTATTTCGGAATCAAATCGAAAGGCCGAACTGCTCCAAACAATCCCGACATGATGATTATGTTTTGATCAAAGCACAATTTTTCCGCTTCATTTAGCGATTGATAGTCGATCGCATCGTACATAACTCCGGTGTAACGCTCGATTGCAGGGAGTGTCGGAGTGGAGCCAAGCTCAACATTGTCGATTAGTGCCTTTTCCAAAGCAACACCCTTGACTCCCAGCAGATTTTGAGCGACCAGCGGCTTTCGACTGAGTTGACCGAGTGCTTTGATCATCAATGCCCTTGCTTCGTTCAATTGTTCAAATGAAAGTGACTCGAGAACGAGCGGGGGGCTGTCACCACCAGACGATTTACCTTCAGATGGTGGAAGCAGGATTAATGGAGAAAGAAACATTAATCAGATTGTATTCGACTAGACTCTCTAGGGGCGTATGAAGTGAAGAAGTGAACTTACGAACACACAACCCGGTGCAAGACAGGGTGTTTCGATGGAATTTAAAAATATTCCAATTTGGTTGACTGTCCTGTCTGCTGTTGGAGATGACAGCGCCTAGAATGCTCGGCATTTCTTGGAAAAAAACAGAATTTAACAATATCCAAATCAGATGTTATTAGGTTCTACTAGGATCCAGACATGAGGCACTTTCAGGACTAACTGACTCAATTACATGGGTGTTATGCTGCGCTACGTTGAGTTCTGTCTGAACTCGTGTGAGCAGTAACCCGATTGACAAGGAGCCTCCAAATGCTCGTAATTGATGGCGATTACCCAATGGCCCTCGCAGTAAAAATGAACCGTGACCTGACACTTCCACTCGACCAGGTAAGAACTGCCCCACAGCTACCCGGCTCGCTACCCAACCGAGACGATTCAGAAACCATGTGCTCATTACCCGAAATGCGGCGAGGTGGAGTGGCCGCTGCTCTGGTTAAAGTAGTAGTCGACCAACACCGCGACAGCGCACCCATGCCCGGTGGTCCCCGAAGCGATGAATTGTCTTATGCGCTTGGACAAGGGCAGATGGCCTACTACCGCATACTCGAAACCAGAGGTGAAGCGCGAATACTCCGAACCTCCTCCGATGTCACCGAGCATATGCAGCAATGGGAAAACGCTGTGACCCACGATGACCTACCAGTAGGCTTCTTTCTGGGCATGGAGGGAGCCGATCCCATCCTGTGGCCACAACAAGTCCATGAGTGGTATGCCGACGGCCTCAGAGTTATCAGCCTCGGACACTATGGACCCAGCCGATACGGACACGGCACAGGGACTGGAACCGACGGTGGGTTATTTGAACACGGCCCGGAGCTACTTCGAGAAATGGATGCCTGCGGTATGATCCTGGACATCACTCACACCGCAGATGAAACCGTCCGTCAAGCACTCGACATCTTTAACGGCCCCATCCTTGCGAGTCACCAAAATTGCAGAGCGATCGTACCAGGTGAACGCCAAATGACCGATGAATTGCTGAAACGTGCTATCGAACGAGGCGCAGTCATCGGAGCTTCAATGGATACATGGATGCTCACGAGAAACGTAGAAAAAGACTGGAGTGGCAAAACGCCACAATCGCGAGCCGATCTGTTCAAACCTGAGGACGTAACTCTTGAAGATGTCGCCGACCATATCGAACACGTGTGTGAGCTGGCGGGTAACACACTACACGCCTCAATAGGCGGCGACACTGACGGACAAGGTGGAGCTATCGGAGCACCCCACGACGTCGATACTATCGCCGACTACCAGAACATGGCTCAAGTGCTCGGAGAACGCGGTTGGAGCACTGGTGACATCGAAAACATCATGTGGCGGAACTGGAAAAGATATTTTGAAGAATTTCTACCCAACTAACGCGTAGAACGACCTTCGCTGAAAAATACAGAAGGTGATTTGAGTTAGAAGACAGCGCTAAAAAAGAGTCTAAATCACAGACTTTGAGCATAGCTAAGAATCGGGAAACCATACGTTATGCTAGGAATCTGATATCAAACTGAATGAGAGAGCTCACTTGCATATTTATGAATTGGATACACCGGCGGTAGTGATTGACCTAGACGTACTCG